>Ga0114918_10004853_pt1 | contig 11629 bp, 7 predicted proteins | sample LantaG_FD_87015 | JGI IMG/M metagenome (GOLD analysis project Ga0114918, IMG submission 87015) | Deep subsurface microbial communities from Baltic Sea to uncover new lineages of life (NeLLi) - Landsort_02402 metaG | ecosystem: Environmental > Aquatic > Marine > Oceanic > Sediment | place: Baltic... | reverse complement strand
GGTTAAAGGCAACAGTTCCGTTCTCGAAAAACACTTTCTGCCATCGGTAAAATACGTTGGGGTTGACTCCGTGACGGTCGCAGATGTCCGAAACCGGCTCTTTTTCGATCAGATGCAGGCGAAGAAGCCTGACTTTTTCCTTGGCAGAGTAGTTTTTGCGTTTGCTTGACATGTTCACTTCCTTTCTTTGAAATACATACTAATTCAAATTCAGGAAATGTCCAATTCCGACTGAAGAATTACACTCTGCAAACCAGCGTGGGTACGTGATCCGGTTATCGAATCTCAAATCATAACGATGCTGGAAAAACTGCGCCTGCCGAAGGAGGTCTGCGATTGGGCAATGGCATACCTAAGAAACATACTGGCCGAAGATCAGGCTGACGGGCAGAAGGAGTTGAAAAGACTGAAGAAAAGGATATCGGAGACGCGGACAACCGTGGATTCGCTCCTGCTCAGGGCTGCTCAAGCTGATGATAGTCTTATCGAGAGCTTTATGCATTTGGCAAAAAAGAAACAGCAGGAGATAACGCTCTTGGAACGGCGAAGTGAGCAAATCAAAAAGGGCAAGGAAGAGAAAAGCTGTGAGCCTGCAAGGATTTTCGGACTCTCACAAAACCTTGTAGAACATTATGTTACTTTCCCAGCAGCCCAAAAGCGGCAAGCCATTGAAACCGTGTTTTCGAACTTGCAACTCGATGACGTAAACCTTTGTGCCGAATATAGGTTGCCGTTTTCTATCCTCGCGGAAAATGCTCACCGTCCACTTGACTACGCCCGGCAGGATTCGAACCTGCGACCTTCGGTTTAGGAAACCGACGCTCTATCCTACTGAGCTACGAGCGCAAAACCATATTCGAAAAACCTTGCATACTTTACATTCAACTGTTCGATATTGCAAGAAGAATAAGGACAGGCTCTACCATTTCGGTTCTAACAGGAAATTTACCCTCAAGCATTATTTTCTTCTCGTTTTCGTGCCGGCAGACTGCTAAAGCCCGAGTCTGACGCAATCCTGTTTTGCAGGTTAAGAATCATTCAATCGGCCTTATTTATGCTGTAAATGCAATTGTTCTCTTGCTATCCGCATCGAATTCAATATACTTATTTAACAGAGTTTGGTGTATATAGTTTGATAGAATGAGGCTATATGACAAAGCAATACAGCGTCACAAGAAGAAGGTTGCCTCAGGCGGGCATTATAGTTCTTTTATCTTTATTATTAACTCCGGGCATGATTGATGATGCGCTTTGCGGGCCAGAAGCCGAAAATAGACCAAGGTTGAAAAAGATGCCCTCTCCGCGTGAGGAGCTGGATCTTGGGGGAATTCCTTTTAAGATTTTGTATGAAACCTATCGTGAGACCGATGGCGTAGAGAACTGGGAATTGTACCAGATGAATGCCGACGGCTCCAATCAGATTAATCTTACCCGAACCCCCGACCTGGATGAGATGTATCCCCATGCTTCCCCTGACGGCACTAAGATCAGTTTCGTTGTTGATGAGGGAAGAGGAAGAAACAAGGTTCGTAGTGTCTATTATATGAATATCGACGGGACTGGAAGGGTCAAGGTCGCTAAAAACGCTCGCCAGCCGTGCTGGAGTCCTGACGGCAAAAGCATCGCGTATCTGATGGGAGAGTATGATCGCTACAGCACGAGAGAGTATGCGACATCGGAACTTGTTATTTACAATCTGCAGAGCGGGGAGCATAAACAGCATCCGAATACATCCCTGCACCACATATACGCGATCTGCTGGTCGCCTGACGGCAACTGGATTTTAGCTGTCGTACATGGGGGCATGGAGTACAGTGACACCATCCTGGCTTTAGATGCCAATGGGACAAGGGTCTTTGATCTGGAGAAGTGGGGAGTCAGGGGATGCAGACCGGACCTCAGTCGTGATGGCAAAAGAATGACATGGGGTGAAACCGACTGGGATTTGTGTGTAGGCGATATTGACCTGACCGGTTCCGAGCCCAGGGTTTATAATATGCAAAAAATTGTCCAATGCCTGCGCTCGGCGAAAGTCTATCACGTCGATTTCTCGCCGGATGGAAAGTATATTGCGTTCACTTTCGGCCCCTCCAGCGGCGGACAGCAGGTAGGAGGTAGAGCGAGGGGCTGGAATATTTGCATAACTGACCTGAAAGGGAAATGGGTCAAAATCACCAGGAACGGCAGCCACAACAAAGAACCCGATTGGGTGCCAATCCCATCAACAACCACTGAATAAAGGAGACAATATGAAAAATCAGTGCTGCGCCGAGATACGTAAGGTATTTGTGGGAACAACCCGCATTGTTTTGGCTCTGTTGCTGAGCCTTCTATTGGTAAATCAAGCTCTATGTCAATCAGAGCAGGGCCAGCCGGAGCGGGGGAAAAAACCGTCACCCAAATCTGCGCTGAAGCTCGCGGATGTCCCGTATAAGATTGTGTACGAGAGCTTCCGCGAGACTAACGGCAAGGAAAACTGGGAGCTGTATTTGATTAACGCCGATGGTTCGAATCCTGTGAATCTCACGCGCAGTCCCGATGTCGATGAGATGTATCCTCATGCGTCCCCGGACGGCGGCAAAATCTGCTTTGTCGCTGACGAGATGGTAAACGGCAACAAAATTCGGAATGTCTACTATATTAACATCGACGGAACAGGGCGAACCAAAGTAGCCGACAACGCCCGGCAGGGATGCTGGAGCCCCAACGGCAAGACCATCGCCTATCTAAAGGCGGAATTCGAACGCTACACGACCAGGGATTACGCCACTAAGGGAATTTTCTTTTACGATATTGAGACACGCAAACACAGAGAACATCCGAACAAGGATCTGCACCATCTCTACAATATCTGCTACTCGCCCGACGGCAAATGGTTTCTTGCGACCGTCCACGGCGGTATGGGTTATCAACACGCCATCCTCGCGATCGAAGCCGATGGAGCCGGCGTGTTCGATCTGACGAAGTTTAAAGTCACAGGCTGCCGACCTGACTCCAAGCTCGACGGCAAGCAGATAACATGGGGAGCAACTGATTGGGATTTATGCGTGGGCAACATCGACTTGACCGCCTCTGAGCCTAAGGTGGCTGATGTTCATATTATTGTCACTTGTGAAAAAGAATGTGAAGTATATCACACGGACTTTTCGCCGGATGGCAAGTACGTCATGTTCAGTTACGGGCCGGAGGCCGACGAGCAGGTAGGCGGCAAGGCCCCGGGATGGAATATCTGTGTCAGCAATCTGGACGGGACATGGGTGCAGGTCACGACCGATGGGAATCATAATAAGGAGCCCGATTGGGTCCCGGTGCGGACGACGAATCATTAAGGAAATTCAAATAAGTTATTCAGGAATCGAATCGATGCGAATGCGATTGACTCAAGTGACAACAGTAATAGTTTGCCTTTTGATGATGGTGTCGGCCAACATCGGCTGCCGACGGACCGAGCAGGCAGTCAGCAAGCCCCCGTTGGTTAAAACCAAAACCGGCATAGAAATGATTGCTATTCCGGGCGGGTGGTTTGAGATGGGAAGTCAGAAAGGCGGTCCGGACGAATCTCCAGTGCACAAAGTATGGATCAGCCCGTTCCTGATGGACGTTTACGAAGTGACGCAGGATCAGTTCAAAAAGTATCAACTGCCCGATCCTTCTCACTTCAAAGACCCGAAAAATCCGCTGGAACAGATCAACTGGACGGACGCAACGCTGTACTGCAATGAACGCTCGCTTGCCGAAGGGCTTGTGCCATGCTATGATGAAGAAACTTGGGATTGCAATTTCGCCGCGAACGGATACAGGCTGCCCACCGAGGCAGAATGGGAGTATGCCTGCCGGGCGGGAACAGGCACGGAATACAGCTTCGGCAACAATAAAGCAAAGCTTAGAACTTTTGGCTGGTGCGTTGACAACTCAACCGGAAAGACCCATACCGGCGGACAGAAGGCCCCCAATCCCTGGGGACTTTACGACATGCACGGGAACGTGGCGGAATGGTGTAATGATTTGTATGCCGGGAATTATTACGGTCAAAGCCCCGAGAAGGACCCAAGAGGACCGAAAGAGGGAAAGGAAAGGGTCCTGCGGGGTGGGTCTTGGAAATCGAGCGACGAGACATGCCGGTCCGCGTATCGCTCAAGCGATCCATCTATTGACGATACGTGCCTGGCCAGTGACGCCATCGGATTCCGGTGTGTCAGAAATGCACCTGACAATGTATCGAGTGAGCCAAAAATGAATAGTGAAAAACAAACGCAAAACACGGCTAAAACGGGACTGGTTTATGATGATATATACATCGAGCACGAAACCACTCCCGGCCATCCGGAAAGCTCGGAGAGACTTATCCGGATAATCAAGCAGCTTAAAGCCGGGGGACTTTATTCTCAACTGGTTGAACTAAAACCCTCGCCGGCCGACCGGCACTGGATCGAGACGATTCACACGCCCGAGTATATCGACCGGGCCAGGAGCAGCTCCGAGAACGGCGCCGGGTATCTGGATACCGGGGATGTCCCGATATCACTGAAGTCCTATGAAGCTGCTGTAATGGCAGCGGGGGGGGTGCTCACCGCAATCGACGCTGTCATGGAGCAGAAAGTCACTAACGCTTTCTGCGCCGTCCGCCCGCCCGGTCACCACGCACTTGAGAATAGAGCGATGGGATTCTGTATATTTAATAACGTAGCCATCGGCACGCGGTACATTCAGGAGAAACACAACCTGCCGAAGATCCTCATCGTGGATTGGGACGTGCACCACGGCAATGGAACACAGGCGGCATTTTACGACGATCCTAACGTGCTGTACTTCAGCGTCCACCAGTATCCCTTCTATCCGGGCAGCGGGAGCGAAGGGGAACAGGGCAGCGGAAAAGGCCTGAAAACCAACATTAATGTCCCGCTGCCGGCCGGTTCCGGAGACGAGAGCTACGTGAAAGCTTTCGAAGAGAAACTGGCACCTGCGGCCTCTTCGTTTGCTCCGGACTTCGTTCTTGTCTCTGCGGGATTTGACGCACATGAGGGCGATCTGCTTGGCGGCATGAGAGTCACCGAGCAGGGATTTGCGAAACTGACGCAGATCGTCAAGAGTATCGCCGAGAAATGCTGTGCGGGCCGGCTGGTTTCCGTTCTTGAAGGCGGTTACGGACTGCAAGGTCTTGCCGCTTCGGTCGAAGCACACATTCGCGTATTAATGCAATAGAAAGTCACGAGATGCTATTTCACACTTGGTCGTTCGCACTTTTCTTCCTGGTTGTCTATCCTGTCTATCTCGTCCTCAAAGGTACCAGGTTCAGACTCCCGTGGCTCCTGGCCGCTTCCTATTTCTTCTACGCCTGCTTCAATCCTCTGTATCTGATTCTCATTGGCTATTCGACGCTGCTTGACTATACAGTAGTTGCAAGAATGGCTAAAAGCCGGCGCAGAAAGATGTGGCTTTCTATCAGCATCTTCAACAATATCGGGCTGCTGGGCTTCTTCAAATATGGCGGTTTCGTTACTGAGAATCTGAATGCTCTTTTGTTATCATTGAATATCTCGTATGCCATTCCCGAGCCCGGTTTTCTCTTGCCGATCGGCATATCGTTCTACGTCTTTCAGTCGATGAGCTATACCATCGATTATTATCGCGGCAATATGGAAAGGGAAAACAGCCTCATCGCGTATGCGGCTTTTGTCTCGCTTTTTCCACGGTTGCTGGCCGGGCCGATCGAACGGGCCAAGAACCTGCTGCCCCAGATGCACAAAACACCCGAAGTCTCAGCGCAGGATGTCACTGAAGGCCTGTCGCTATTCATAGTGGGATTGTTCAAGAAGGTCGCCCTTGCCGATTACCTGGCCCTTTACGTGGACAATATCTACGCCGCTCCCGATCAGTATCAGTCACCCGCATTGATTCTGGCGACGTTTCTGTTCTGCTGGCAGATATACTTCGACTTCAGCGGCTATACGGACATGGCGCGGGGCGTGGCGAAGATGATGGGTTTCAACCTGATGCTGAATTTCAACAATCCGTACCTGGCAACCGGCCTGGGCGATTTCTGGGCGAGGTGGCACATCAGCCTTTCCTCGTGGTTTAAGGACTACGTGTATATTCCACTGGGAGGCAACCGCAAAGGTACTCTCGGCACATACAAAAACATGTTTCTGACCATGGTGATTTCCGGCTTGTGGCACGGGGCGGCCTGGACGTTTGTCATCTGGGGCGCGGTGCACGCCTTCGGACGCTTTGTGACACGGGAACTGGAAAGAACGCCGTTCTATAGAGATAAGGTGCCGAAACTGGTCAAGCAACTGCTTGTGTTCGCCTTCGTAACGTTCGCGTGGATTTTCTTCCGGGCAGAAAGCATTGGTGACGCATGGTTAATCATAACAAGAATATTCAGCTCCGGATGGGCAAATCCTTATTGTCCCGTTTGGGCATTGGTTCTGATTTTTATTGTCTGGCTTTATCAGTTTGCACATGAATCCAGGCTAAGATGGATTTTTGACCTGGCGCCCGTGCGCATCGGAATCGTTGTAGGGATGATTCTCTACTTAGCTGTTTTTGCCCCTTCGAGTGAACAGGGATTTATCTATTTGCAGTTCTGATCGATTGAATATGAAACACAACGGCACAAAAAGAGACAAGATCATGAAAGAGGTTAACAAGGCGAAGACTCCGTTTAGCTCCAACAACATACGATTATCCGGGCGCGAATGGATCATCGCTGCAATCGTCTGCACGGCGTTACTTAGTCTCGGTCCGTCGCTCTGGGGACGGCTCGAAAAATTCGATCCCGGCGACGACTACCGGCTGCCGTACACATTGGGCAACGATTACTGGCTCTACGGCCGCAATTGCCAATGGGCCTGCTCGAGGTACGATACGCTCGTGGTGGGCGATTCTGTCATCTGGGGACATTATGTCTCAGCGGATAATACGCTGTCGCACTATCTCAATCAAAACAGCGGCCGGGACCGCTTCGCCAACCTGGGAGTGGATGGTTTTCATCCCGGGGCACTGGGGGGACTTCTCAGGTACTACGGCCGGGATATCTCGGGCAAGAACGTGATTATACAATTTAATCCCTTATGGATGAGTTCGGCAAAGCACGACCTGCAGACCGAAAAGGAGTTCCATTTCAATCATCCTAAACTGGTCCCGCAGTTTTTCCCCAAGATTCCCTGCTACAAGGATTCCTTTTCCAAACGGTTCTCTGCCGCAGTGGAGCGATATGTGCCGTTCTTTGGCTGGGCGTCCCATTTGCGAATCGTCTATTTCGAGAACATGGACCTGTCTAACTGGACGCTGGAGCATCCCTATGAGAATCCTTTGTGTGCCATTACGCTCGAACTTCCCGTTTCGCAAGACAATCTGCAGGAGCATGTCTCCTGGACGGACAAAGGCATCGCACAGGAAGATTTTCAGTGGGTCGAGCCGGCACAATCGCTGCAATGGCGCTTCTTCCGGCAGACGATTGATTTTATGAAGGCAAGAAAAAATACGGTCTTTGTTGTGGTCGGTCCTTTTAATGAGCACATGCTGAAGCCGGACAGCTACAAGACCTACCAGAAGATGAAAAGTGAAATTGAGACGTGGCTCCGGCAGAACAACGTTGCCTATTGTGTCCCATCGGTGCTGCCCAGCGAGTTATATCGTGATGCCAGCCATCCGTTGGGACAGGGATATGCCATGCTTGCGAAGCAGCTTTGTGAAGATCAATCTTTTAAATCAACTATTCTCAAGGTGAACGGCGATTAAATGTGTTCTGGATTTTAAGTTTACTATGACCCAGAATAAAAGACTACTGTTGCGAGTTGTAATTATATTCATGGCCGGACTGGTTGCTGCTTGCCCGGGTCAAACGGAAAAGATGGGAGATAGTGAGTTGAAGCTGAAAAACAAGGCGGAAGAGTTGGCTCGGAAATATATGATTATCGATACCCACCTGGATGTGCCTTATCGTCTGAAAACAAAGATGGAGGATATTTCAGTAAGAACGGCAGGGGGTGACTTCGATTATCCGAGGGCGAGGAAGGGAGGGCTTGACGTGGCTTTTATGGCCGTCTACGTGCCTGCTGAATATGAGGGGACAGGAAAAGCCTATTCGTTTGCCGATGAGACGATTAATATGGTCGAAGGTTTTGCCCGGACCTGGCCCGACAAGTTTGTGATGGCCAGATCGGTTGCGGATGTGAAGAAGCAGTTTGGCCATGGCTGTGTATCTCTCGCTTTGGGAATAGAAAACGGGTCGTGTCTCGAAGGCAATCTTGCCAATTTGAAACACTTTCATGATCGCGGCATCAGCTACGTGACACTTGCCCACTCAAAGGCCAATCATATTTGTGATTCGTCTTTTGATCCCGAGCGTAAGTGGAACGGCCTGAGCCCTTTCGGCGTGAAAGTCGTCTCGGAAATGAATTGCCTCGGGATGATTGTCGATGTTTCGCACGTCTCAGACGATACGTTCTATCAGATCATCGAGCATTCAAAGGCTCCAGTAGTTGCGACACACTCATCTTGCCGCCATTTTGTCCCCGGCTATGAACGGAACATGAGCGATGAGATGATAAAACTGCTGGCGGAAAAGGGCGGTGTGATTCAGATAAATTTCGGCTCGATGTTCATCGGCAAGCGGGTCAACCAACAAGCTGCCGAACTTAAAAAACGCCTGGACGACTATCTCGATGCCCATAATATGGAAGGTCAGGAGAAAGAAGATTACGTCGAAAAGTTCAAGCGAGAGCACCCTCTGCAAAGGATTAAAGTTTCAGATGTTGCTTCGCATATCGAGCATGTGATAGAACTGGTTGGGATCGACTACGTCGGCCTGGGCTCTGATTTCGACGGCGTCGGAGACAATCTGCCTGAGGGGCTGGAGGATGCATCCTGCTATCCGAACCTTATCTATGAGCTTTTGAAAAAAGGCCGCTCGGAAGAAGACATCAGAAATATCTGCTCCGGCAACTTTCTCCGCGTCTGGGCGGAGGTCGAGAGAATCGCTCGTGAGCTTCAACCGAGTCAGTGACCTTCGGATTCCTTTCGATTAATCTGCTGCACGTTTATCCCACGGGACACTGAATGAATGGGCCTCGGCTCCATAGACCTGCGAGATCTGTAGCCCGCTTGCCTGGGATGTGTAAAAGAGCCTGCCGTTAGATACGATGCCGCCAACACATTCCCGCACATCCACACACGGCCCGGATGACGCCATCCTGTTGCCATCCGTGGTATCAATCAGATCCATGTTGGAACCCATTATGTAGGGCTCAGACATTGTGAACCGGGTGCATGCATATTTCTTGTCGAAGGAAGACCGAATCTTTCCCGTTTGCTTGTCGATCAGATAGCTTGGCTGACCGGTTGAGCCGTGAGTGAACAGGAGATTTCTGCCGATTGTCACGACATTAACCGCTTTGCCGACCGGATCTGACTGCCAGATCAACGAGCCGCTGTCCGCATCGAGACACATCACGTAACGATTTTGGGTATTCTCAGTTGGTGGATTGTATCCGCCCAGATACAACCTGCCGTTTTCAGCGGAGATCGTACAGCCGGCAGTGACATAGTGTTTCGTCGTAAGCCAGATTACCTGCCCGGTCACCGGTTCGATCGCGGCTGTAAGACCTCTGGCCTTGGGTTGGCCATCCTTTCTTTTTGACGCATATCCGAAGAAGGTCGAGTAATAAAGCTTATCATCCATCAGAGCCAGGCCGGAATCATTGCCGCCGGAGCCGAACTGAGACAAATCGATGGTCCAGACTTCTTTGCCGGTCTCAATGTCCCATGCCCGCACAAATGGTAAGTTGTCTTTGGGATAGTACGGATTGTCATGGCCGTAAATCCAGCTCATAATCTCGGCGTTGTCCGGCGATTCGACAGGTTCGCCTTTCTGGAGATAGGCCTTTTCCGTTCCCTGCGGCGCGTATTTGCCGGAGCCATAGACGTAGATTGCAAGGTTCTTATAAATAACCGGCGGCTGCTGCCGGCTCCAGCTCGGCGAGCCTGTAAACGGCGCTTCCCAGAGAAGCTGCCCCGTGGCTGCGTCAAGGCATCGCATCTGCGATTGTTTCATCCCCGCCTGAGGTACGAGCAGGCGTTCGTTATGGTAGATTATGCCGGTAAAAGAGACGTGTACGCCGGGCCAGTACTGCCGCCACAGGAGCCTGCCCGTTTCCTGCTCGACGGCGAAAATTTGTCCTTCGGACGTGTGCGTGTACATCCGGCCGCCTCCGCAGACGGGTATGTGCTTGAAGGTGCCCTCGTAGCGTCGAATCCACTTGACTTTAAGAGGAAGCTTCAGGCCCTGATCGTTCGCGTTAGTACTTGCCAGATTGCCGAAATTCGTGAACCAGTCGTATTTCGCATCGGCGAGTCTGCTTGTAAGCGGGCTCCTGATCTTTTGCAGTTGAAGGTCTTTGGAGGGCAGCGGTGCTTTCCCGCCCGGCCCGAGGATGTACAAATACCCGTCCTCGCAACCGAAGTAGACTCGACCATCGCAGACAGCGGCCGGCGCGGAAATTGCTTTTCCAAAGGCGGTCTTAAACGACCACACGTTACCGCTTCCGGATAGCGGGACAACATAAAGGCTGCCGTCCAGGCCGCCATATACTGCCTTATCGCGAAGAAGGATCGGCGAGGCAATAGATGGATAGCCCCCGAGATATTGTGCCTGCTCGGCGTCTGGAGAGTGCTTGCAGAATCCGTAGCCCTCTTCGGGCCGGCAGCGGTAAACGTCCCGGCCGCGAATGCTGACCGAGCAGAAGCTCAGCAGGCCGGGTCGATTGATCTCGGTGAGCGTTCCCGGGACGTACTCGATTGCTGCCTGTATGCCTGGCAGCGGGATGATCTCGACTCTGCCGGTGTTGTCCCGCCGGTGCCATTGCTGATATACCAGGCCGTCCTTGCTCATACTCAGGCCAAAGGCGGCGGGCTTCTCCGAGCCTGCATAGGATGGCACGTCCGCCATATCGCGAAGCTCGGCGTGGCTGCCCTTGTCTTCCAGACAAATTGCCGAGCCCGCGGGAATAACAAGCAGCTTGCCGTGGACGACAATGTTGCCTGAGCAGCAAAACTGGTCTCGCCATGTCACCCTTCCGGATTTGTGCTTACACCATTCTTCCCCGCTCCAGCGGTTGCCGTCGAAGCCAAGAGTCTCTTTGACGAAATCCCAGGTCCAGCAGACTTTACCGTCGGGTTCGAGGGCGTAGACCTGCGCGCCCAGTGTGGCGAAATACACCCGGCCGTCGGCAACGACGGGGGCGCTGAAGATTGGCTCGCCGCACGGAATTTTCCTGACCACGTTTCCGTTGTTTTTATCCAGCACGAAGTAAGACCCAGGCATCGTACCGAAGTGCAGGTAGCGCCCGGCGATGGCCGGCGACGAGATGTTATTGCAGTTGGTTTTTTCGGCTCCTGTGTCGAACTTCCACAAAACATCGAGCGTGAACGCATCGATGCAGAAAGCGACTCCCGATCCGTCCACGACATACACGCGTCCATCCGCAACGACCGGCGCAGTAAAGACGGCATCGGTCAGCGGAACGGCGCCAATAAGGCCGAGAGGCGTCGTTACGCTTCTGTCCATGGCGTTGCCCGAGTGCCGGGAATCGTACTTGAACTGCATCCAATTCTCCGCCGCGGTCGC
>Ga0114918_10004852_pt1 | contig 11631 bp, 10 predicted proteins | sample LantaG_FD_87015 | JGI IMG/M metagenome (GOLD analysis project Ga0114918, IMG submission 87015) | Deep subsurface microbial communities from Baltic Sea to uncover new lineages of life (NeLLi) - Landsort_02402 metaG | ecosystem: Environmental > Aquatic > Marine > Oceanic > Sediment | place... | reverse complement strand
TGCCTGTCGTTTGGCGCTTAGTAAGGCGAAAAAACATTCAAACGACTAAGCATGTAGAAGCTTGTCTTGAAGCATCTCGGGACGGGGGTTCGAATCCCCCCGCCTCCATTGCACCGACGTCTCCTGAAAAACTTAGTTTTTTTTCAGGCCTGCTGAAAGGACATGGTTATTCGAGGAATTAAGTTTGTAGATGGTATCAAGGAGATTACCGCTTGAATCATGAACCGCTCAATACGGGCAGCCGAAAGAGATATGGACTCGCCTTCGGCGAGATTGTTCTCATGTAATCACCCCCCAGCCGAAGCCAGATGTGCGCCGGCGCCAAGCACCAGGACTTTGCCGAATCTGACTTTGGAGGCTGGGCTGATGAAAAGATGAAAACAGTCCGTGAAGCGGCTCTTATTTTGAGCCCCCAAAAATTCCATACACAACATTTGACAATATCTGATCGTAAACATGGGGTCCGTCTGCTCAGTCAACCGTGCGATACTGAAGCCAAGGCGGTTCAAGATGGCCGCGTCCGATTGTAACAGTATATCCTTTGCATGTAGCGGAAAACCGGAATCCATCTTAATATCTAACCAAAACTTCCATTGGCAATGACTCCTTATCTTTTACAGAGCATTCTATGGATTCCCTCTGCTGCCAACTTAGCGTCGGCAATGGCAGTAACCGCATCTAAGTTTTGATTTACTATGTCACCGCCGGCAAATATCTTGGGAATTGAGGTCATACCATTCTCGTCGATCTTCACTTTTCTTTGGGGTGTAAACTCCAGTTTTTCAAATAGCTCTTTCGGGATGAACGCAAAGTCAGGGGCTTGGCCAATGGCCTCGATTATCATATCACCCTCCAAGAACATCTGCTTTTCCTCATAAAAAGTGGGGCTGAACCGGCCCTGTTCGTCAAATACCGACTTAACCTTCAGACATAACAATCCCTTAATTTTACCGTCTTCGACTTTAACCTCTTTTGGACCCCAGGCGGGATTAAATTGAATTCCTTCTGCCTTTGCCTCTTCGATTTCATCTTCCGTTGCCGGCAACTCATCCCAATCTTCCAGAGAAACCGTTTTAGTTACTACCTCTGTATTAGGATATTGCATATATTGCAGACGCAGAGCTTCTCTTGCTACGTCCATAGCCACATTTCCACCGCCGATAACGATTACTTCTTTGCCAACCTTGATCGGCTCTGTGATTTTGTTCGCCTGTAGAAACGGAAGAGCCAAGTGCGCTTTATCAATATTTTTTACCTTTGTGGAGCGGCTTACAGTTGTTCCTATGCCAAGATAGATCGCATCATATTCTTTTAGAATATCTTCAAATAAAATATCTTTGCCCACCGTAGTATTAAATCTAAACTCAACTCCCAAAGAAGCAATATGATTGACATCCTTGTCTATCGCTTCAATGGGTAATCTGTAAAGCGGTGGACCTATCCGCACCATTCCGCCGCCACCGGGCAAGGAGTCAAATACAGCTACCTTATGACCTTTCAAGGTGAGAAAATAAGCTATGGATAAACCGCCTGGCCCTGCACCTATAACAGCAACTTTCTTGCCGGTTGGTTCGGCCGACTTAAGTTCTAAAGCAGTTTTGTAATCTTTAATAGAATCCGCAACAAATCTCTTGAGCCATCTTACAGCCAGCGCTTCTCCCCGTATACTCAAAGAGCAAGCTGTTTCACAGTGTTTCATACATATTCTTCCACAAATTGAAGGGATCGGATTATCCTCAAATATTTTCTTTAAGGATTCACCAGGCTTGTCTTCGTAAATAGCCCTGATGTAATCGGAAATCTTCAGATGTGCGGGGCAGGCTTCCTCGCATAACTTACATTCGAGGCAGCGGGAGGCTTCGGCTTTGGCCTCCTCTTTGTTGTAACCTATTACCTGTTCGATAAAGGATAATTTCCTTTCCTCAGGTTTGACCTCGGGCATGGTTACACGCTTCGGTTCAAATAAGGCATAGTCAAGGTCAGAGCTAAATCCTTCGTGGTTTTGTTTGCGGTGTGCCAGGCTTGCTTTAAGAATAGAATACTGTTCGGAACCGAGGAAATGCTCTTCGTCAGTTTTTTCGTCCTTCGGAATAAAAGTAAAAGTATCTGTATCAAAGTGGATATGGAAATAGTCCCTGGATAGTCTCAGGGAAGCAGGAGGGCAAATATCCACGCATAATCCGCAGAAACAACATCTGCCATAGTCAAGTTTTGGACGTTCATTTTTCTCACCGGGCTTTGGCTCTATCTCAGGTATCTCTTCCATTGTGATAGCTTCATTCGGACATATATCGGCACAGTTGCCGCAGCCGGTACATTTTTCCCAGTCGTTGAGATGAAAACCTCGATATCGCAGCGCCGGCTCTTTGGGTTCAAAAGGATACCTCAGAGTACGCGGCTTTTTGAACAAATAATTAACTGCCTTGAAGGGACTTAAGAGACTACCTTTTTTATCTGTTGTTTTTTCTTTCATCTGTCTATCTCTGGAGCAACTACATACAAACTTATCATTATATTCCCGACATCAGCGATACTGGCATTTTTCAATAACTTTTCCAAGATAATCAAGCCATTAGGATAGGAAGGAGTTCTGAAATGCGCCCTGTAAGGCTTATCACCGCCGTTGCTGACCATATAAAGACCTAATTCTCCGCGTGAAGACTCACATCTTACATAAGCATCACCTTTAGGCACCTTCCACTTAAATGGATTAGGTATCCTGTTATAAACGGGGCCTTCGGGCATGGCATCGAGCAGCTTGAATATCATATGAACGCTTTCAATCATCTCATCTCTTATAACCCAGACCCGCGAGTAGGCATCGCCGTCTTCTCTTACAGGGACATCCAGTCAACCTTGCTATAGGCGGCATAGGGTTCGACTTTTCTAATGTCAAATTTCATTCCGGTTGCTCTTAAAGTTTGTCCGGTTGCTCCCCATTGCTTTGCTTGTTCTTGACTTATTTTACCTATCCCATTTGCCCTTTCATAGAACAGACGGTTATTGAAAAAAGTCGAATCGTAATCCGGCACACAGCCGCCTATGGAATGCAGTGTGTTTACAATTTTATCCTTAAATCCCGGCGGGAAATCACGTCTTACACCCCCCGGCCATATGTATATGTGATAGACTCTGCCGCCAGTCAGTTCCTCAAACAGGTCCAGGATAAGGTCCCGGTGATACATTGCCCACTGAGCCACAGTATCAAAGCCGAGCATATTGGCATAGGCCCATAAGCCAAACAGATGCGAACCGACCCTGGCAAGCTCAAGGTAAATACTTCTCACGAAATGGGCCCTTTCCGGAACTTCTATCTGCGCCAGCTTTTCGACCGCCATTGCATATATCATTTCCATCGAGTCCGGCTCTACTACATTTATTCTGCAGACCATCGGGAAGTTCTGTATCCAGGTTCTGTATTCCATCAATTTTTCAAAACCGCGATGGAGATAGCCGGGATTGGCCTGTGCCTCTAAGATACGGTCACCCTCGACCTTGAGAGTAATGCTGAAATTACCAACCATACCCAGATGCTGCGGCCCGAAATAAAGTTCAAGCTCTCTGGGAGAGCTACTCATCTTGCTACTCAAATTCATGTTTATAATTTCCATCCATCTTTAGCCATTTTCGTAAAATTACTGCGTTCTTCCTGACTCATTTCTTCAATATTTATTTCTACAAGGATAGAGCTATCCAAGTCAGCTAACGTCTTTTTTATATTTTCAATTACAAGGTCCTTAACAGGAACTTGTAGAAAGGGAAGCTTCAAAATAAGGCTTACTTTCTTTTCCCTGTATACCAAGTTCTTAATCATCCCCAAATCAACTAAGCTATAGTTAATCTCCGGATGCATTACTTTTGATAATGCCTGCTGTACATCCTTTTGTGGAGTTTCACTCATAGTCTTCTCAATATTTCTTTAACTCTATTTATACCTTCAAAAGACTTTTAGATTTCAAAAATGCTGTAGTGGCAGCAGAGACGATGGCATTGCGGGCAGGGAAAAATGTCTGCCAAGGCTGGGCACAATAGCTTAAACCGGACAGCTCTGAAACGGTCATTCTGTGTTGTATCGCTAAAGTTATTATATCAATACGCTCAGCCACTGCTTCGGTGCCTATCACCTGTCCACCCACAATGCGTTTGGTGTTATTTTCGTAAACAAGCTTTACCTTAACTTTACCAGCTCCAGGCATCATAGGAAACCGGGTGGTAGTTTCGCCGAATGAGGAAGAAACATCTAATCCTCTTTGTTTAGCAATCTTTTCAGTAAAACCTGTTCCTCCCACCCGTAACTCTCCAGTGATAGTTACAGCCCCATTGAATAACCCCGGGAATTCAGCATCGAACCCGAGAATATTCAATGCAGCAACTTTAGCCATTGGGACGGCATTTGTAGCCAACTTGCCGCCGATTGCTTTGCCGTCAATTCCGGAATAATATTGGCAGCAATCTCCCGCGGCATAAACGCCTTCTCGGTTGGTCAGCATATTCTTATTAATGATGAGCCCATCAGGACCAATTTCCAAGTCAGTTCCAAAAAACAAATCCAGATTAGGCTTTACGCCAACCGAAACTATAACAAAATCTTTTCTCTCGTTTAGCTTTATAGTGGTACCGTCATCAAGTACAACAGTCCTAACAGCATTTCTGCCCTCAAATGACACCAATTTCCTGCCAAGATATAGCTTAATTCCTTCCTGCTCCAAAATATTAGTGACTGACTCTGCAAAATCCACGTCTAACATAGCCGGCAGCGGATGAGACGCCATATCGACCAGATGAACTTCCATACCTCTGCGTCTGTACGCCAGTGCCTGTTCGATGCCTATGGCACCAGCGCCAATGACAACGGCACTTTTTGCTCCCGCGTCAATTAAGTCAAGAATGTTTTGCATATCGGAGCCGGTTTTCACGGTAAGGATTCTTTCGAGTTCTTTACCTTTGAGCATCGGCACAAAAGGATTTGCTCCTGTGGCAATCAGCAGAGTTTTGTAATAAAAAGTATGGCCGGCATCTGTTTTTACAACATTTGCATCAAAATCCACCGACACCGCCCTTTCTTTGAAGAGCCGGGCCGCAACAGAGGTTATAAGCTCATCTTTTTTGTACGACTTTTCTGGTTCGACCAGTCCTTCGAGAACATAGGGAATGGCGCAATATATCATAGAATATTGCTCCGGCCTTAGAACAACGACATCCAGCGGCGGATGCAGTGTTTTTAACATCCTGCTTGCCTGGATGCCAGCCGGGCCTCCGCCTATAATTAATACGTCAGTCTTTACGTTCACTTTTTAAGCACCACCTTTTTGTCTTAACGTTAGATATTGGTACAAATTAAAATTTTAAGGCAGATATCAGGGTTCCTTTTCGTCACCGAAAGTTTTTTTAACATATTCGCGGGTGTTGAAATCTTTTCTGAATGGGGGCATTTGTTTCCACCTGTCTAAAAAAAGCGGCGTCAATCTTTTATGCCCTTCAAATACCACGCCGAAAAGCTCATGTATTTCACGTTCGTAGGGTTCTGCATTCTGGAAAAGGTTGGTTATGGTCTCGAACTGGGGTTTTTCTCTTGGAATCCTTATTTTCACAATTAAGTGTACCTTTTCTCTATCAGTGTATTCTTCATTGCTCTGCATATAAGGTGCAAGAATATAAACCAGTTCAAATTCGTTCTCTTCTATCCAATCAACGCAAGAAATAAGAGCCAGATGTTCAAATCCCTTATCCTTTAGGAACCTTAATACTGCTAATACCTGCCCTTTTTTGGCAGTTACTGTAATTCTTGTATCCTCGATAATATTTACCGAAAGCTCTTTGAAGACTGATTCGAGTTCTTCTTTTAGCAACTTATTTACCCTCATTTATTGAGTATAAAAACGGCCAATCAAGTTTGCCCAATATCTTTTCTTGGTTCTTTCTATAGTATTCGTAATTCTCTCTATATTTTACGTATCCGTTTGCCATTCCTTTATCGATCAGCGTCCAAAGATGGGTCACGGCAATGAATATCGCCTCCGGCCTGGGCATACACCCTGCTATCCAACCATCTATAGGAATATACTTGTCTAAGTGTTTTATCGTATTATAGGAATCCCAGTACATCCCGCCATTTATAGGACAAGAGCCGAAACCCACTGTGTATTTGGGTTCATACATCTGCTCGTAAGTCCTTATAATAGCCTTCAAGGTTTTTACTGAGACATATCCTGTAATTAAAAACAAATTTGCCTGCCGAGGCGTAGCTACGGGAATGACTCCGAATCGCTCCGCATCCCAGCGGGCGGTTATAACCGGTGGAACTTCAATTATTCCACAGCCGGTGCAAAAATATATCGCGTGCAGCGAATACTTATTTGCCATCTTGGCAGGAGCTTTAAGCCATTTTGTAATCTGGTTTCTATCCAACTGTTAACTCCTTATGACCAAAGTCATAATCAGACCTAAAAAAGCCAGCAGTGTCGGCCACTTCCACAAGTATTTAATTGCCTGTTCAATTCTAAACCTTGGGAAGACAGCATTTATACATAGGTCAAGCACAAAGACTACCAGCATTTTCACAAAGAAGATAACTGGATTAGCTGCTCCTCCCAGGAACAAATTTACAAAAAGAGCGATACTAATAAACAAGACAAAAGCGTGTTCAATAGTGGCTAGGGCCAAATATTTGCCGCCGTATTCCACCATCGGACCGGAAGAGATCTCCTGAGGCGCCGAACTCACATCAAACGGCCTTATCCCGAGTATCGCAGGCAAGATAAGAAAATATGAAAGGCCTGATAAAAATAGCGGAAAAGAAATAAGGGACCAACCTGTATTCTGCTGGGCGTTTACAACCTGCAATATAGAGATTGTTTTATAATGGGTCATTACCGCCAGCAGTACAAGGAGTAAAGGCACTTCATATCCCAAGCTCAGAATGAGTTTGCGTGAGATGCCGATACTGATATTTGGGTTAGCTCCCTGTCCTCCCGATAGCGCAAGACCTAAAGGTGCAAGCAGCATAATGTAAAGAATCACCAGTAGTCCACCAGAACTGCTCAGAGGAGCAATTCCGCCAGAAGGTAAAAACAAGACAACCACAATAGAACCGGCTAAAGAAAGTACTATCCCTAAATCAAACATACGGCCGTGTGATACGCCCTTTTGATAAAATAATTTAATCATGTCGATAACCGGCTGGATAAGAGGAGGGCCATACCGCCAGTGGATTCTCGCCATAATCTTCCTGGCTAAACCTAAAAAGAACACGCCCACCACAAGTGCCAAAATTGGAGAAAGAATTAGCTGCATTACTTTTATTACCATGGTTTCCACTTAAGCTGAACGAAAATTAAAAGTGCTAAGAATAGAATGATATACATTACATAGTAACCCACATCACCGCTGTATATGCGTCTTATAATGCCAGCAAGCCTTTGAATACAAGAAGCGATCCAATAATAAAATTCATCTACTATGTCCCTCAGGAAAGGCTTTATCATTCTATGCAACGGATTATAGAATTCGGCAGTATAATGATATTTATCCACTGGCGCATGTGCTCCCGCGGCGTAACTATCATCCTGAGCAACCGGTACAGACTTCGCAGTTGAACGAAAGACCAACCAGATCAAGGCAGCAACTACTAACACAGCGGCAAAGATGTTTACTGTATTCAATGCTCCGGTTTCTGAGGTGATTCCCCATAAGCCTACATTTAACGATTCAAAACCAAAAGAGATGCCAATCGCATTGATAACTTTAAGCGGGATACCGGGGAGAATACCGAACAGAAGAATCGCAACCGATAAAACTACCACAGGCAGTTGCATACTAAACGGTGCTTTCTCTACGGTTTTATGTTTTTCAGGCAGTTGACCCAGGAACACGTTGTGGATCAATTTATACGAGTAAAGTATTGTACCCCAGGTCCCCACCATCGCGAAAAAGGCTAAAAATGGAGAGCCCTCAAGAATTAAGGTCTTATAGATTAGCCACTTGGAGACAAACCCGTTGGTCAATGGCACTCCAATTAATGCACAAATACCTACCAAGGTGCCTATAAAGACCACCGGCATTTTCTTCGCGAGACCACCTAACGAATCCAAATCTCTCGTGTGGGTCCTGAATTCGACTGCACCTATAGTCAAAAACAGAAGTGCCTTAAATAACGCGTGATTGAAGAAGTGAAATATGCCTCCCGCCAGAGCCAAGTTTGTTCCAAAGGCAATTCCTAAAATTATATAACCTGCCTGTCCGATAGTAGACCAGGCTAATAATCTTTTGGCATCCGTTTGCAGCATAGCGATAAATGTAGGAATTATGATGGTAACTGCACCTAGAAAACAAAGCATAGAATGAAAGCTAAGCAAGCCGCTACCCAGGTTGAGAAAAAGCTTTAATCCCACTATCACATATAGCAGAAGCAAAAAGCCATAGGTTCCCATCTTTATAAGTATTCCCGAAAGCACCGCAGAAAATGGGGCCGGCGCCTCAGAATGGGCATCGGGCAGCCAGGTGTGAAATGGCAGGACCGCATTCTTAATCCCGAAAGTAATACCAAAGACGGTTAAGATAAACAGGATATAACCGGATGAAGCTGAAGTAATTGCAGAAGCAATCTGTGATATGTTTAAAGTATCGAAAGAGACATAGAGTGACAACATGCCGACAAGAAAGCATACAGAGCCTATAATAGACATAATGATATATTTCATTCCTGCGGCCAGGGCAGGTCCTTTGTTGTAGCTTATAAGTAAAAATACACTCCAGGACATTATCTCCCACAAGATATAGAAAGAGAGCAGGTCACCTGCTAATACAATCCCAAGCATTGCTGCGTTGACAAGGAGCATCATCAGGAAATAGAAGTCGGTTTTTTCTTTTCCTTTTATATAACTTAGAGAGAAGATAATAGAAAGTGTCCCTACAACTGCTATAGTGATAGCGAAGAACCAGGAAAGCATATTCAGTCTCAAGACAAGGCCGAGACCGAAAAATCCGAAATAAAAAGTTTTCTCCACCGGTTTGCTGTAAAGATACGCAACAAAAGCTACCAGCGCCAAAGAAACAGCGACAGCAAGAAAATTCCTACTCTTGTAAGAGACCTTTCCCACAAAATAAGTCAGCAGTGCACCGCCAAAGGCAATTATGATTAAAATCTCCAGACTCATCCTAAAATGCTCCCGATATAGTCGAGTCTATTTAAAAACTCTGAAGCGGCAGAGTTTAGAACCTCGTTTACAAGTTTGGGATATATTCCTACGACTACAATCAGAACCACGAAAATAAACATAGGGATCAAGGCGGCGACTGGAGCTTCTTCCCTTCCAGGATTAGATTTTTCTCCCTTAAAATATAGAACCTGGATAATACGGAAGAAATACGCTCCTTCAATTACCGTACCTAACAGGGCAAGGCCAAGAAGCACGATGAAGTACGTTTCTTTAGTAGCCAAGGCAGCTCGAACAATTAAGAATTTGCTGGGAAAACCTATAAAAGGCGGCAGTCCTACAAGTGAAAACACGCCGATGGTAAAGGCTAAGCAAGTAAGCGGCATTTTTTTGCCCATCCCTTCCAAGGCCGAAATTTCCATCGAGCCAGCTCGATAAATCATATACCCTGCCGCTAAAAACAGCAGCGCCTTACTAAGAGTGTGACTTACCAGTTGGAATAAACCGCTGGTTACTCCGTAAGAAGTAGCTATTGCCAGAGCGAACAGGATTAAGCCTATTTGGCCGATGCTGGAATAGGCCAGCATTCTTTTGATGTTGTTTTGGCAAAAAGCGCACATCTCACCTACTAAAAGAGTTAAAATCCCCAAAAGTGCCAGAAACGGCAAGAAGCTTTGAGCGCCGAATATAGTAAATATTACCCTGACTACGGCATAAAGGCCCACCTCAATGGCTATGCCGGATAGAATCGCGCTTATAGATGATGGAGCCGATGAATGAGCGTCGGGCAGCCAGGCATTCAAGGGGAATATCGCTGCCTCGATTCCCAATCCGGCAACAATTAAGACCATAGGAACAAAAACTGATACGGGGCTAACTGATCTTATGCTCTGGGCAATATCAGCCATATTAAGCGTGCCGAAAAGACCGTAAAGCAAGCCTATTCCTATAAGCAGAAGACTTGAACCAACGGCACCTTGAATCAGGTACTTCACCGCTGATTCGATGCTGGCTTTGTCTCTCAGGTAAGCGACGAGGCTATAGGACGAAATGCAGAGAATCTCAAAGAAGACAAAGAGGTTGAATATATCCCCTGTAAGAACGACACCTGTAGCTCCCGTAAGAAGCAGAAGATAAAGCATATGGTACTTTTCGGTAGCACCTTCTTTAATGTAATCCAATGCATAGACGGAAACCAAAAGGCCTACCAAAGCGATGATGGTGGAAAACAGGACACCCACCGGGCCGGCGACCAGATTAATACAGAACGGAGGTTGCCAGCCACCAATAGATACAATTATAGAATTTTCCAGTACTCTGGGAAGCAACAGGAGAGAAACAACAAGGTTGAAAGCAAGTGCTACCGGCGGAATGTATTTAACCGCGGCTTTCCAAAAAAGAGCAAACAGAGGAATGGCAAAAGCCAAACCTAAAGGTACTGCAATAAGAAGTACCGGGTTTACCATTTCTGCTCCCTTATTTTACGAAGGTTAAGTGTCCCGTAATGCTGATATAATCTAATAGTCAACGAAAGGGCCAATGCCAAGACTGCTACGCCAATTACGATAGCTGTCAGAACCAATGCCTGTGGCACCGGATCAACCATGTCCGCAGAGTCTATCCCGGGCCTCGAAAAAATGGGGGCAGTTCCTTTCGTGATGTAACCAACGGAAATGAGAAACAGGTTTACCCCTGTATCCAAGATGCCAAGACCAACGATGACTTTAATAAGGTTACGTTTAACCAGAATGATATAAAGCCCGATCAATATAAGTCCAAAGGCTCCTATATAATAAATGTAATTGTTCAAAAAACCCATCGCGTCATCAACTTTCCTCAATTAGGTTGTCAATAATACTGGCTAATTCTGAACCGACTTTAATTCCGATGGCAATATAAATAATGGGGATAATGCCGGCACTGAAGAGTGTGTTGGCTGTTCCCTTAGGCAAAAAGTTTGAAAGGAAATAGTCGCCAAAAGCTAAACCAAGCAGGCCTATTACTACAAAGATCAGACCACCTAAAGACTCTGCAAGATTAAATGCGACCTGGCTAATCCTTCTTTCCCGGCAGCCGAGATAAATTAAAAGAAAGCCGGAGGCAATGATCGCTCCTCCCTGAAAACCTCCTCCGGGTGTGAGGTGTCCGTGGATAAAGATATAGGTGCCGAAAATGAGAATAAGGGGAAATAAAAGCCTGCATCCGGTATATAGGACCAGGCTGGCTGGCTCTGTTTTTCTTATTTTTTCTCTTCCGCCGGCTGTTAGCACCGCACCTAAGCCGATTGTAGCAATGAATAAAACCGTAACCTCGCCTAAGGTATCAAAACCACGGTAATTTACCACAACTGAGGTAACTATATTGACAGCCCCGGTTTCTTTTATACCTTCGTCAATATAATACCTGCCAACTTTTGTCTTGGGCGTACCGAAAGGAATCTTTGCCAGTGACATGCTAATTCCCACGGCTACTATTA
>Ga0114918_10004851_pt1 | contig 11631 bp, 8 predicted proteins | sample LantaG_FD_87015 | JGI IMG/M metagenome (GOLD analysis project Ga0114918, IMG submission 87015) | Deep subsurface microbial communities from Baltic Sea to uncover new lineages of life (NeLLi) - Landsort_02402 metaG | ecosystem: Environmental > Aquatic > Marine > Oceanic > Sediment | place: Baltic... | reverse complement strand
CGGGAGAGAGAAAAAAAGCGAGAGATACCCCTCCCCCCCTCTTCCCCCCTTTCCCCCCCACCTTTCAAAAAAAAAAAAAAAAAAAAAAAGTTCCGACCTCCACTCCTCGCTGGGCCAGCTCGCCCACCCGCAGACCCGCGAGGGAGCCGCCGTCGACGTCCCGTCGAGCTCCTCGCCGCCCTCGACGACGGCCTCGCCCCGGACGCCTTCACGGTCCAGGTCTTCCGCCGGGCCAACCGGTCGAACCAGCTGTCGAAGGGGAAGGCCGCGGCGGTCGCTGCCCTGAGGGACGCTCTGTTGTCGGAGGCCGCCGTCAAGTTCCCGGAGGCTGAGAGGGCTTACAAAGAGGTTCTGGCTAGTTCTTCTGCTCCTGTTGAGGAAGAAGAAAAGAAAAACTAAAAGCAAAAGATGGCTCCCGGCTCGCAAGTCGGAGGGAGCTCATCATCATCATCGTCAAGGGCCGGCGGCGCGGCCGACGCGGCGACCGCGACGATCCTTCTCAAAGCTTTGAACGCCGCCGCCTGCGGCACCGGCCAGTCCAACAACGCATCCCTCCCTCTCGCCGCAGCGGCCGACGACGTCGCCCGCGCCGGGGCAGGGTCGGGCGGCGCCGCCTCCCTGCCTCGGGTGCTTGCCTACAGTGCTGCCTCGAGCGGTGCGCTCGACCTCTCTGGCTTTTCTTCTTCTTCCTCTTCCGCTTCCGCATCGAGTTCCTCTTCCGCCGCGTGGAGCTCGCTGCTCGAGGCCGCGGAGGGCGACCTGGGCGCCGGCTCCGCCGCGCCCTGGGACGTCAGGGCCGCGGCGCTGGCGGCGCTGCTGTGCCTGCCTGCGGAGCTGGCCGCGGAGGCGCTCGGAGGAGGAGGAAGCAGTGGCGGAGGAAGCGGCAGCGGCCTCGGCGCCCTCGGCCGCGTGCCTGCTGTGCTCTCCGCCGGCAACGAGGACGACGACGACGATTTCGAAGAAGAGCAAGACGAAGACGACGATGATGCTCGCGTCCCCGGCTTCCTCCACGGAGGAGGGGCCCCCCGCGCCTCGACCGCGGCGCGCTCCCTCGCCGCCCGCGTCTGCAGCCAGCTGCTGTCCCGCCGATGCCTGCTGGCAGTTTTGCCCGCCGGCCCGCGCGCGGCGGAGGCCGCCGCGACGGCTCTGGGGGACGCCCTGCTGGATGAGGACCGGGCCGTGGCCTCCGCGGCTGCTGCCTCCCTGGCGCAGGCGCTCGCTGCGATCAGGGACGGCGACGAGATCGAAGAAGGAGACGTTGACGGCGACGACGATGACGGAGGTTTCTTCGGTTCCTCGCTCCTCCTCGCTCGGAGGGAGCAACCTGCGATCTCGGCTCGGAAGGCAGCGAGGCCCGTCGTCGCTGCCTTGCTCGCTGGTGCCCCCGCTGTATTGCTGTCTCGTGCCTCCAGGCTCCCTGCTGCGGGAGGGCTCGCTGCCTGCCGCTGCGTTTTGGCCGCCGCGGCCTTTGCCAGAGGAGACGCCGCCGCCGCGGCCGCGGGTGCTCTCGACGACTCCTCGAGTCCTTCCTCTTCCTCTGCGCGTGACTACGACGGAAAGGACGAGCGCCTCCCTCCACCGCAGCCGTGGGTCTACGCTGCCGTGACGGAGGCCGCGACGAGGGTGCTCGAGTCGCCGGACGCTTCTTGCGCTTCCTCTGCCGTCGGAGCGGCGCTCGTCTTGGCCGCCGTCGCCGCCGCGGCCTCTCGAGTGCCGCCGCCGCCGCCTTTACTTTCGACCTCGAGCTCCTCTTCTTCCTCCGCGGCCTTGGCAGCCTACGCAGCCGCAAATGCCGCCGGGGCAGCTCCGACGACGTCAGCGGTCGCTGGCTCCAGGGCAGCGGCGGCGATCGGCGAGCTCTGGAACGCTCGAAGAGGAGGAGGAAGAGGAAGTGGCGGGCTGTCGGACTCGGCGCGCGCCGCGCTCGCGAGGGCCCTGGCGCAGTGCCTGCTCCGCGGCGGAGGAGGGAGCGGCACAAGTTCTTCTGGCTCATCTTTCTCTTCTTCTTCCTCTCCTCTCTCCCCCGTGGAACGCGCGAGGCTCGCGAGGCAGCTCCTGACCGCGGCGGCGGACCTCCCCGCCGCCAGCGACCGCTGCGCCGCGCTGGCCGCCGCGTGGGGCGCGCTCGTCGAGGTCGATTTGAATTCGCGAGCAGCCCGGAGGTCGATCGCCGGCTCCGCCTCGGCTGCCGCGCTGGCTGGCGGCTCTTCGGACGCTGCGGCCTTGGCAGCTGGGGCCAACGCGGCTGCTGCCGCCGTCGTCGCAGGTGCCGGGGAGCTTCGAGCGGCGCTTGCCTCGCCCGAGGTCGCGGCCGCGGTCCGCGACGACGACAGCATTTTTTCGTCGAGGCCCCCGCATCCGCTGTCCGCTGCCTCCTACAAGGAGGAGCTCGTCTGCACGCTGCTCGGCGTCGTCGCGGCGCAGCCCGCTGCCTCTGCGGCGGCGAGGGCGGCGGCGGTGGCGCTCGCGCGGTCGGCCAAGAGGCAAGCGGCGAAGGCGTTTTCTTCGCTGAAGAAGAAGAACAACAAGAAAAAGAAAAAGAACGACCCTTCTTCTTCTGGTAATTCTATCGTTGTCGCCCCCGGCGTCGGCGAAAAGGGTGCCACAGGCCTCGCAGACGACTGGCTCTCCATGGCCAGGGTCGCGCTGCAGGGCATGAGGGCCTGCCTCGGGTGGGAGATCGACAATTTCGCTTCTTCGAGCTCTTTGGAAGCTCAGCGGCAGCAGCAGCAGCAGCAGCCTCCGACGACGGCCCCGATCGACAGCTGGCTCTCCGTCCTGGGGGACGCCTTGAAGGTCGCCCGCGCCCTGGAGCCCCCGGACAGCAGCGGCGAAGAAGCAGCAGCAGCAGCAGCAGCAGCAGGCGCTTCTTCTCCTCCTCCATCAACGACATCAAAGCACCGCCCTGCGCTGCAGGCTCTGCTGAAAGCGGTGCTGGTCCACTGGCAGGCCGTCCCCGCCAGGGCCCGACCCCGCGCCCTCGCCGCCGCAGTGGCCTCGTTCGACCTTCCGGCCTTCCCCGACGGGCGTTGGGCCCTGTTTCTGCGCGCGGCGGAGGAGCAGCTGGCTCGCGGGAGCGGAAGCGGCGGAGGAACTGGAGGAGGGACGAACGAGTCGCTCGGCTCGGCCGCGGCCAAGGCGAGGAGGAGGGCCGCCGCCCGCGCCGCTGCCGGCACCGGCAAACTCTGCGTCTCCGGGATCGCTGGCAGCGGCGCCGCTCGCCGTGAGGGGATCGTCAGGGCGGCCGCGGCTGCTGCCGGGGGCCTCTTTGCCAACAACCCGTTTTTCAAGGCTGCTGGGAGCGGCGGCGGCGGAGGTGTAGGAGGTGGGAATTCCTCGTCGTCGACGTTCGTCGCGCCTCCTCCGCCGCCGCCAGAGCCCGTCTCTTCCCCCGCGACCCGGGCAGAGTCCCTCGCCTCCGGACTCGCGGCCGTCGAGGCGGCGGCGCGACGCGTCGCCTCCGACGTTTTAGGGACCGTCGCCGCCGGCAGGGCCTCGCCGGCGGGGCTCTCGGACCTCGCTGCCTCGATCGCCGCCGTCGCCGGCGCGCTCGTGAGTCTTTCCTCTTCGAGTTCTCCGATTTCTTCTTCCTCCTCCGCTTCATCCGTCGGCGCCACCGCGGCCACTGCCGGCCTCGTGGACTCCTCGTCCATGCTCTCCCTGGGTCCCGACGCCAGGGAGCGCGCGTCGAGGGTGGTCTCTCTGCTGGCCGGCGTCGGGCTCGTCGCTATTAGGAAAGAGGAGGAGGAGGCGAAGAAAAGAGAAGAAGAAGCCAAAAGGAAAGCGGCGGTGGAAGCGAAAGAAGGAGGAGAAGAAGAAGACACGACAGACAGCGACGTCGACGACCTGCCCAAGCAGGAAAAGAAGAAGGATGCCGCCGCCGCTCCTTCTGCACCCTCTCTGCTGGCCCCGGCCGTGCGCGCGTGCGGCGACGGCGTCTGCGTGAGCGCGAGGGAGAGCTCGACCTCGACCTCGACCTCGACCTCGACCTCGATCTCGATCTCCTCTGCTTGCGCTCCTGCCGCCTCGGCCGTCGCTCCCCCTCCAGGCCCGGCCTTGAGCTCCTCTGCCCTGGGGAAGAGGCACGCCGCGCTGCTCGCCGTCGTGTCCCGCGCCGTCGACGACGCCGTCGGAGGAGGAAGAGGGAGGGGAGGCAGCAGCTCGGCAGCGAGCTCCTTGCCCTCTGCGCCGGCGGGGGTGCCCGCCCCGGCGGAGGTCACGTCTGCCGTCGCGGCGCTCACGAGGAGCAACTCTTCTTCTTCGTCGTCGTCGTCGTCTCTTGACTTCCTCCCGGCAACGGACCTCGCGGGCTCCGGCGACCCCGTCCGCCTCGTTGTCACGCGCTCCACGCTCCGCGCGCCCCCGGCAAGGGAAGGCACCTTCGACCTGACCCTCACAAACCTCTCGTCGAGCGGCGACGACTTGGTGGGAGCTGTAGTCAGGCTCGAGTTCTCGGGAGCAGCGATGGCTGTGCCGTCGTCCTCTTCTGCTTCTTCTGCTGACGGAAGTGACGGCCGCTCTGGATCTTCCTCCTCTACCAATGGCCTCATCCAGCCCATCCCTCGCCTGGCCCCAGGGGCGTCCTTCTCCTGGAGGGCTTCGGCTTCTCTCGCCGGCCCCGGAGCTGCAACTCTGCGAGCAAGGCTCGTGCTCCGTTTACCTCCTTCGGCCCTCGGCGTCGCCGCCGCGACGGGCAACGCCGAGGAGCCCGGGTGCTTGCGCCTGGCCGGGGAGCTGTCTTGGGGCGTCGCGGACTGGATTCGCTGTTCTTCTTCTTCTTCGGCGATCCCTCCTCCTCCTCTTCCTCCTTGCTCCTCCCCGGCTGCCTCTTCCTCTGCCGCCGACTTCTTCGCCTCCTGGGCCGGGACGCCCTCCTCCCCTTCCCTCTGCTGGCGCGGGACCAGCGCCCGCGTCGGGGTCTCCGCAGGCCCGGCCCTGCTGGGCGCGCTGACCCGGGCGGGCAGCGGCCTGGGCCTGGAGTGGCTCGCGCCGCTGCCGGCCTCGTCGGGCTTCGCCGTGGCTCTGAGAGGGAGCTGCGCGGCCGGGCTGTGGTCGCCGGCGTCGGCCGCGGCCGTCGCCGGAGGGGCCGCGACGCTCGTCGCCCCGGCGCCGCCCGTGCTGATATTCGTCACGGCGAGGCTTGTCGTGGTGGCTAATGGAGCCGGTCAACAGCAACAACAGCCAGCCCCTTCGCCTCCTCTGCCGCGGCTCGACGTCCGATGCGAGCTCCGGACTTTCGACGCCGCCGCGGCGGCCGCCGTCGCCGCCGACCCCGGCGCATTCTTCGTCTCCCTCGCCTCTTCTCCTGTTTCCGGAGGAGACAGCAGCGCCAGCGAGAGCGAGCTCCTGGGCGCTCCTTCCCTGGCGCACGGCGGCGGAGCTCCCCCCAGGCCCCCCGCGGGGCGCGCCTCGGGGGTCGGGGCGGCGCTGGCGGAGGCGTTCCAGGAGCTGGTGTCGTTCGACGACGGCGTCGGTGGAGGCGGAAGTGGCGCGATCGACGGAGGGGAGAGGAGGCAGCAGGCCGCGGCCGTCGCCGCCACGACGGAGTTCTGGAGGCGGAGCCTGGCCGCGAGGGCGAGCAGCGTTTGAATTGTTTTTGTTTTTGTGTATTTTTGGAGAGGGAGAGAGGGAGAGGGAGAGAGACGGGGCGCGGAGAGAGAAAGAAAAAAAAAAAGTAAAGAAAAAAAACAAAAAATCTTTCCTTCGTGTTTTTATAGCGTGCTTCTTGTTTAAATAAAAAAAAGGTCTCATTTGCACATCAAGGATAATAAACGGGAAAACGCGAATTCAGTGTGGAGGGGGAAGGGGAGTGGGGGGGAAGGCGCACACGGCCTCTCTCTCTCTCTCTCTCTCTCGCGCCGAAAAAGGCGAAGAAGAAAAAAGAAAAAAGGCCGACGAAAGCGTGCAAGGAAAAAACTCTCGCTCTCGCTCTCTCTTTTCTCGAAGCGCAGGGAACAAACGAAGGACGTCTGTCAGTTTTCGCAGCACTCGAAAACCGAGAAAGAAGAAGAAAGAAGGACAAGAAGAAGAAGAAGAAAGACCGGAAGTCTTCTTCGTTCATTTCTCCTCCTCCTCCTCGAGAGATTTTTTTTTTTTGAAAGAATGCTGCTGCTGCTGGTTAAAAGGGGGGGTAAATCAGTCTAGTAGCTGAAGAAGTAGTAGTAATGCTTCGTTGTTGTTGTTTTTGTTCATCTAGTACTTGGGGGAAGGAAAAGCGAAGGGGAAGGGGACGGGACGGAAGAGCGAGTTTTTTCAAAAAAAACAAAAAAAACTTTTTTCCTTTTGTTCAAGCCGACAGCAGCTTCCTGCCTCCGGTCGCGATCGACGCCGTCGAGACCTCCGCGGTAGTGGCAGAGCCCATCAAGGTCGAAGCAGCCGTCGAAGCAGCAGCACCTCCGCCGCCGTTCTGCCTCCCGGCGTTCTTGGGCACGCATCTGAAGATCTTCGAGTCCTTCGAGTTGCCCCCGACAACGCCCTCCCCTTCCGACGGCAGGCAGATCGACGAGCTCGACTCGCAGACCGCCAGGGGCCACTGCGACGCCAGGCACGGTTTCGTCGGCTGGCCCACGTCCCTGGGCTCGCAGACGCCCGCCATGCCACCGCACTGCTCCCCGTCCTTGATGTACATCGTCGCGGCGGAGTAGGTCTTTCCCGAGTTGGCCTCAGTGCCGATCGCGTTGGTGGGGGTCTCGGGCTTCCACATCGTCATGCCCGAAGGGACGGCGGGGTGCACGAACGCGCCGTAGTTGTTGGCGCGCTTGCCGTAGCCGGGCATGATCTGCGACTCGTAGACCAGCGAGCCCACGGGCTTGAACTGCTTGGTGCCGTCGCCGCCTCCTTTCGGGATCACGTCCTCGATCGTCTCTCCGGTCACCGAGGTGACGCGGATCGGCATCGGGAAGTCGGTGGCGTCGTTCCACTTGCGGTTGACCGACTGTCCGGGCCAGACCCACTGGTTGTTGGTGGTGTAGTGCGGGGTGTGCCAGGCGCCTGTTGATTTTTGGAGGTGGAGGGTAAAGGGGTGAAAGAGAAAAAAGAGAAGAAAGGGAGGAAAGAAAGAGAGTGAGTTGAGAGAAAGAGAAGAAAGAAAAGAAAAATCGAAAAGCTTGAGTCCAACTTTTCCTCTCTCTCTCCAAATAAACAGAACAACTCTTTCCCCAACAACTCTTACCGTCGATCTTGATCTGCACGTCCTTGACCGGAACACGCGTGTTCGACACCACCAGCGCCCAGTACTCGGGGCCCAGGTTGGAGATCCTGCTGTACTTGATCTTGCCGTCGCCGACGTTGCACGGCACGGCGAACCACTCGACGTTCCACCTGCCGTCGCCGTTGATGTTCTGGTCGATCGAGCCCTTGTGGCACTCCGGGCACTGGTTGTTGACGATGCCCATCGTCCACTGCGTGGTCGACAGCGGGGTGACGCCGACGCCACCACCGATCCCGCGGTACATGATGCAGGTGCCGCAGCCCTTGCCGCCGTTGAACTGGTCGTGGTTCATCGCGATCGAGACCATCGTCCCGGCCGTCCAGGAGGCCGAGGACATCGTGTTGGCGAAGTTCTCGTTGAAGGAGCAGGCGCCCTTGGCGTCCTGGAGTTTTGGGTGGTGGTAGTGGTGGAGTGGAGAAAGAAGAAGAAGAAGAAGAAAGAGAAGAAGAGGGGGGAGAGAGGAGGTGTGAGTTTTGGAGTTGAGGTCGAAAAAAAAGTGCGCGCCTTTGAAGGAAAGCGTTTCTTCAAGGAAAGCGAGCGAGAAAGCAGCGAAGAAAAAATCGAGATGTGGCTTTTCTTCCTCATCCTTCTCTTCTCTTCTTCCTTCTCTCTCTCTCTCTTTCTCCAACCCCTCTTACCTGGTCGGGGTCGTGGCCGTAGAACGTGGCGTCGCCCGTCTGCTTGGAGCTCATGTTGGACATCTCGGCCCAGTCGAAGACGGCCGAGGCCGACGCGACCAGCGCGAGGAGCAGCACCGCCGCGAGGGCAAAGGTGCGCGAGGAGGAGGAGGAGGAGCGCATCTAAGTGTTTTGATTTTTTTGAGGTCGAAAAGGGCAAAAGGAGGGTTGATGTGAGCTTCCTAGTAAGAAAGAAATACCGCTTCTCTCCCCTCTATCTTTGCCAATTGCGATGAAAGATGCAGTGAAGCAATCGCCGGGGGCGGAAGGGAGAGCAAAAAACGACGTTTGCGAGGTGTCGAGTGCGGAGATACGGAAAGAAAACGTGCTTTGCCGCGAGTGGTCGGTTTTCTTTCGTTTTTTTTTTCGTTCTGAACCGCTGCAGACAGACGCAGCGAATGCGGAGCTTTTCTCGTCGCCCTTTCGGCCCGATTGGGCGCTTCTTTTCAGCTCGGGCGTCGCTTCCGTGATTATTCGACACCACAGCGCGAAAGGGGCGACTCGAGAGCGGGCGGAAAGGGTCCAACGGTCGCGGCCGAATTGCGTCGGGAAGCGCACGTCGCCCGCCGTCGCCACTAGCGCCTTTTTCGACGCACGCGAGCAGCGGAAAAAAACGCAATCGGGATCGGTCGCAGAAAACGACCTTGCGCCCTGTCGGAGCACTTGACGCCGCCCGTGATGGTTATGTCACAAGCTTTGCAAGCCTCGTTCCGAAGTTGGGACACTTTGAAGGGGAGCAAGGCGTCGCGATGAGCGACGAAAGGGCGGCAGTTTTTTTTTTTCGTCTCTTGCTTTTTCGTCTTGTTCAAAAGGGGGTCGATCGACGATCTGCAGAAAATATTTCCCTCCGCGCGACAGGTCCAAGCTCTCTCCCCAAACTCCTCTCCGCCAGGGACTCACCACTGAAGTTGCTTTTCTTCGCTCAAGTCGAGTGGGGAGAAGTGCGAGTTGGCGGAAGTGGGGGAAAAGGGGGAGGTCTCGGAAGTCTTTTTTGGTTTTTTGTTTTTTGAAGACGGAAAAAGAGGAGCTGAGAAAAGTGAGAGAGTTTGTTCTCTCTTTTGCTTCTTCAAAAAAAGCCCTCATCGAGCCCCGTCAGTCCCCAGTCGGACTTTTTTGTCCGACTCGAGAGAGAGAGAAAGAAAGAGAGAGAGAGAAAGGGGGGGCGGATTTCCTTTCCGTCTTCTCAAACTCTTCTTCTGCACTCTCCCTCTCGTTGCAGCCCCCACCTCTCCCTCACCCCCGACTTTCAAAACTCCCAATTCCGACCCAGAAGGAAAGCGATTGCCCCAGACTGTCCTCTGGAGATCTCGGGAGAGCCAAAAAACGATTCGAGAGGCTCGAAAAATGCTCCGCAGAAGAGCACTTTGGGAGAAAGGAGAGGAAAAAGACTTGGGTCGCGGGGGTCGAAGAGAAAAAATTCAACTCGAAACTCGACCGAGGTCCTCTTCACTCCCCAACCTTCTCTTTCTTTCTTTCTATCTTTCTTTCTCCGTCGACTCTCCTTGCTCGAACAAACTTCCACCCCTTTTAAGATGCTCCTGCGAGCAAGCTCTGCGCCCGCGCCAGCGTCCCTGGCGGGGAGCCAGAGCAGGGCCGCTGGAGCCTCGTCCAAGGCCCCAAAAGCATCATCATCGCCATCATCTAGCCGTCGTCGTCGCATCCCTGCCGCTGCCTTCGCCGCTCGTCGCCCAATGGTCGCCGTCTCCGCCCTCGCCGAGGCGCCTCTGCGAGCTCCTGCCAGCACGGCCAGCAGCAGTACGCCAGCCTCTTCTGGAGGCCACGCGGCCTTGCTCCACGGCCTCGGAGCTGTGGGAGACGTCCCTCCGAAGCTGATGCCCTTTTTGCTGCGGCTCGCGCACGTCAAGTGAGTCTCTTTTTTTTTTCATTCGAATGCGAGCAGCCCTTTTCTCTCCGCGCTCCGTTTTTTATTGGGCCTGATTTCGATGCGTGGCTGCACTTCTTGATGTCGATGAGACGCTGGAAGGGTTGGAAAGAGAAAACATACGGATAAAAGGGGCCATTTGGAGAGACACGATGATGTTGCGAGAGAGAGAGAGAGAGGGATTGAGCCTTACCCATTTCGACCTCGTCTTTTTCTATCTTTTTCTTTTTCCCTCACCTCTCCCACCACCTCCACCTCCACCTCAACCTTGACCTCCTCAGGTCCAAGGTCTCCGGCGCGGACGCCCAGGCCGCGCTCGAGGAGGGGGCCAGGGGCCTCCTCGCCTGGCGAGCGGCCCTGTCTTCGGGCCTGCTCCCCGACGACGCCGCCCTGGCTGCCCTGACCTCGGGCGACGTCGCTTCGATGAGCGGCGGAAGTTCTTCTTCTGCCTCTTCCTCGAGCTCCTCCCCTCTGGCCGGCCTCGACCCGGTTGCCCTGCGCTGGCCCGCCCCGCCGCTCCGCGCCGCCCTCTGTCGAGACCTGGCCAAGCTCGGGGCGCCGCGCTTCTGTGCGAAGTACCCGGCTGTCCTGGATGCGATGCTGAAAACCGTCGTCGAGGCGGCGCACAAGCACGCCAAGCTGACTGCCCCGAAGGAGGTCCTGAAGGAAGTCGCCGAGGACGAGAGCTCGATGACTGAAGAGGCCCAGGCTGCAGCTGCCGCCCTGCGCAGGAAGCGCGGCGAGAGCGACCCTGACTCGCAGGCCCCCGTCTACCAGTCCGCCAAGGCGCTCGCCGAGGAAGAAGAGGCGAGGAGGCGGGCGCGCGCAGCCGCCGACGGCGCGACGCTGGCCCCTTCGGCGACGACCACGGCCGAGAACGCCGCGGAGAAGAACGCAGTGGTCGGAGACGCGTGGACCGCGCCCGCGCGGGCGGCGGCGGAGCTGTCGACGGTCGTCGACGAAGACGCCGCCGAGGCCGCGAGAGAAAAGGCCGAAGCTCTGGCGGCGATGCCGCTGGACGTCAGGGCTGCCGAGGCTTTGGTGTCTGCCATCGTCCAGCAGTGGGGACCTCCCCTAGAAACTCTGTCCAGGGCAGGGAAGGCCTTCGAAGGGCTCGAAGGGCTGCTCGGCGGCGGGGCCGGAGGGGCCGCCGGGTTCGACCTCGGGTCGGGGATGTGGCGCCGGAAAGGGTGGACCGAGATGGACTCGATGCGTTCCAAACTGGAAAACTTGAAGGAGTTGCGGGACCTGGTCCGCTCCCTGGGTCGAGGTGGCGGCTGGGGCCCGCTGCGCAGGGCCCCCGTCCAGCACCTGGACGAGCGCGGCCGCCCGGGACTGCTCCGCACGACGCTCGAGGCCCAGGAGACGCGCGGCCTCTGCAGGTCGGACGACATCTCCCGTCTCTTGCCCTCCGAGGCTGCCATGCTCGCCCGAGGCAGGACCGTGAGGGCCTCGAAGCTGCTTTTTTATGCCAAACTGGCAGAAAAGGCCCTGCAGACCTACGAGCGAGACGGCTGGGGCGAGTTCGACACGCGGATCCCGGACCCTGACAGGCGAGAGGTCAGGCCGACGGCGGACAGGGGTCCCATCTTGCTCTGCGTCGACACCTCTGGCTCGATGAGGGGCCCGCGCGAAGTTGTTGCGAAAGCTCTGGCGTTAGAATGCATGCGTGCCGCCAAGGTGCAGGAGCGCGGGTGCTTCGTGTTTGCGTTCGCGGGGCCTGCGGAGGTGGCCGAGCTCGAGCTCGGGATGGTAAGAAAGATAAGAGAGGGGAAGAAGAAGAGGAAGAGGTGTTTGTTTTCTTTTTCTTCGTCGGTGGACGCTTCTTCTCTCTCTTTCTCTCGACTCCATGAGCGACATCG
>Ga0114918_10004850_pt1 | contig 11632 bp, 10 predicted proteins | sample LantaG_FD_87015 | JGI IMG/M metagenome (GOLD analysis project Ga0114918, IMG submission 87015) | Deep subsurface microbial communities from Baltic Sea to uncover new lineages of life (NeLLi) - Landsort_02402 metaG | ecosystem: Environmental > Aquatic > Marine > Oceanic > Sediment | place... | reverse complement strand
CGAGGTACTTGCGCAACGCAGGTGCCCCGACGACAATAGTGCACAGCTCGGCACGGGCCGGACTGCGGCCCAACCGGGCAAGTCTGCACCTCCCTGCCGGATCTGTACTGACCAGGTACAGGTCACGTCTCCGAAAGTTTGACTTCCAATATAATATATCGTACCAGGTTGGTCGTTCTTGTCAAGTGGGCAGGCAAGAGCCAGGCAAGTGGAAACGGACGTCTCCCCACGGGATCGTCTCTAATGTGTAGACGTCTGGCTGCGCCGAAAGGTTCCACGTCCCAACGGCGGGTTACGGGAGCGAGGCCCATCCCAATCTGGTCGTCCTCCAGATAGGCGATTATTGGGTCCGGGTGTTTCTTGCTCTTCTTCTGCAGTGCCCAGGAGACGGCTTTGCTGATCATAGGGTGATGCTCTTCCTTCTCACTGGCATAAGATTGTACTCACCTGCGTCTCTGCTGTCAAGGTGTTGACATTTGCCAAGTCGTAGTGTAAAATGAAGATAAATCACATTGTTTCGCCATAGGATGCGGGGGAGAGACCGCGGCAGTGCGGGCACCGAAGGGGCAAGCCGGCGCGCGGGGCTGATCGTGGCGGTGAAACTCTCAGGTCGCAGGACCCTGTGTCTTGGCACCTCTGGAAAGTCCTTGGGACACCGAAGGGGCAAGGCCCGATAGTTGATCGGGAGGAATCTCTCAGGTTGGTAGACAGAGGACGCACAGCTGATACTATTTGTGCGTCCTTTGTTTTGTCCGGCATATCATCATTCAGCAGGAGGTTGACAATGTACAAGAAGCTCTTCATTCCAGGCCCGACCCACGTGCGGGAGAAGATCCTGCAGGCCCAGGCCGCACCGATGATCGGCCACCGCTCGAAGGAGTACGCCGACCTGCAGGCAGAGGTGACTCCTAAACTCCAGCAACTCCTTTACACTCAGCAGCGGGTCTACCTCTACGCTTCCTCCTCCACCGGCGTGATGCAGGGCTCGGTCCGCCAGGCTTCCACCAAGCGGATCCTCAACACAGTCTGTGGGGCCTTCTCCAAGCGTTGGCACCAGATCACCGCCGCCAACGGCGTCCCCTGCGATACAGTGGAGGTGCCGATGGGCCAGGCCATCACACCTGAACTCGTGGATGAGGCGCTCTCCAAGGGTGACTATGACGCCATGACCGTCGTGATGAACGAGACCTCGACCGGCTTGATGAACCCTGTCAAGGACATCGCCGCCCTCGTCCACGAGAAGTATCCCGACGTGCTGATCCTGGTGGACGCCGTCAGTTGCATGGCTGGCGCCAGGATCGAGTTCGACGCCTGGGGGCTGGACGTCTGCCTGGCCGGTGTGCAGAAGTGCTTCGCGCTCCCGCCGGGGCTGACGGTCTGCGCGGTGAGCGACCGGGCGCGAGAGCGGGCGCAGCAGGTAACCAACCCTGGCTATTACTTCTCCTACGCGCAGATGGACAAAAAGTACGAGAAGCACCAGACCCCGGCAACCCCTGCCATCAGCCTGATTCAGGCACTCAACGCTCAGATGGACGACGTGCTGGCCGAGGGGCTGGAGAACCGTTGGCAGCGGCACAAGGATATGGCCGCAGCCGTCCAAGATTGGGCGCGGCGCTACTTCGCACTCTACTCCGATGAACGATACCTCTCGCCCACTGTCACCAACGTCGAGAACACACGGGGCATCAGCGTCGCCGGGCTCAACGGGGAGTTGGGCAAGCGGGGCGCAATGATCTCCAACGGCTACGGCAACCTGAAGGAGAAGTGCTTCCGCATCGCGCACATGGGCGACTTGACGCTGGATGACGTTAAGTGGCTCCTGGGACAGATTGAGGACATCCTGGGGTTGTAAGAAAGCAAGAAGCAAGAGGCAAGGGGCAAGAGGCAAGAAGCAAAAGAGGCATGCTGCATATTGTATCCTGCATCTTGCATCCTGCACCCTGCATCTTGCACCACACATCTTCAAATGGAGGTGAAGCGATGAAATTGCTCGTTTGTGATCCGACGGCTCCCAGGGCTATCGCAGCGATGCAGGAGGCGGGGATCGAGGTGGACGTGCGGGACGACATCACGCCGGAGAACCTGGAGGCGGTCATCGCTGGCTACGACGCCATGGTCGTCCGCAGCCGCACGAAGGTGCGCGAGCCCTTGATTGACAGGGCGACCAGTCTGAAACTGATCGTCCGCGGCGGTGTGGGGCTGGATAACATTGACGTGGAGTACGCCCAATCGAAAGGTATTGAGGTGCGCAACACCCCGGCTGCGTCTTCCAGTTCGGTGGCCGAACTGACCATCGGTTATCTCTTTGCGCTGGCCCGTCGCACCCCCCAGGTCACTGCTTCCATGAAGGCGGGCAAGTGGGAGAAGAAGGCGTTCAGCAAGGGCACAGAACTTGCGGGCAAGACGCTGGGGCTCATCGGCTGCGGGCGCATCGGCAGCCTGGTGGCCCAGAAGGCGGCCGCGCTGGGGATGGAGGTGTTCTTCTACCGCCGTACCCGGGTGGAAATGCCTGGAGCCACCCAGGTCTCGCTGGATGAATTGCTCGCCCGCTCGGACTACATCTCTCTCCACGTGCCCCACACCCCGGAGACTCACTACATCATCGGGGCGGCGGCATTTAGGAAGATGAAGGATGGGGTCTACGTCGTCAACTGCGGGCGCGGCGGGACGCTGGACGAGGCGGCCCTGTACGACGCCATCGTCAGTGGCAAGGTGGCCGGCGCGGCGCTCGACGTCTACGAGGACGAGAAGAAAGAGCGAGGCCAGCGGCTGATGGAACTGCTGCAGGTCATCGGCTCTCCCCACATCGGCGCCGGGACGGGTGAGGCAAAAGCGCGGGTGGGGGAGGAGGTGGCGCAGATTGCCGTGGAATTCACCAACCGCTGATGGGAGGAGCCCTATGGCGACGATCAAACCTTTCCGAGGCGTGCGCTATAACCCGGAGAAGATCAGTGATCTCTCCGCCGTCATTAGCCAGCCCTACGACCGGGTGCGACATGGGCTGCAGGACAAGTACTACGACCTGAGCCCCTACAACGTCGTGCGCATCATCAAGGGGAAAGAGCAGCCAGGGGATGGCGAGACGGATAACGTCTACACGCGGGCGCGGGACTACTACCAGTCCTGGCTGCAGGAGGGCATCCTGACGCGGGAGGAGGTGCCTGCCCTCTATGTCCTTCACCAGACCTTCACCCTCCCCGACGGCAGCACGAGAACCCGCCACGGGTTGATCGCGGCGCTGGAACTGGTCCGGTTCGACGAGGGCATCGTTCTGCCCCACGAGCGGACTCTTTCTGGCCCCAAGGTGGACCGGCTCAACCTGATGCGGGCCACGGCGGTCAACTTCGGCCACATCTTTATGCTCTACCCCGGCGATCGGATCAACGAGTTGCTGGGGGCGGCCATTGAGGAGCCTGCCCTGAGCCTGTCGAAGGGGCAGCCGGGCTTCGAGTTGCGCGAATTGTTCGAGCACGACGTGACCCAGCGGTTCTGGGCCGTGACCGACCCGCAGGTGATACAGGCCGTGGTGGAGGAGATGGCCCCCAGGCGGAACCTGATCATCGCCGACGGCCACCACCGCTACGAGACCGCCCTCAACTACCGGGACGAGATGCGGGCCAAGTACCCCGATGCTCCCCCCGACGCTGGCTTCAACTATCGCATGGTGACGCTGGTGAGCATGGAGGATCCCGGACTGGTGATTCTCCCCACTCACCGCCTGGTCCATTCCTACAGGCGGATGAGCGGAGGGGAGGCACTGGAGCGGGCGAAGGAATACTTCGAGGTAGTGCCGGTGGCCGACCGGTCGGTGCTAGAGGTGGCGCTGACGGAGGCCGGGCCATCGCACCCGCGCTTCGGCTTCTACGACGGGGCTTATGCGGTGCTCGCGCTGCGAGACCCCGGCGCGCTGGAGCGTATCCTGCCAGACCGTGTCCCCGACTGGCGCTTGCTCGACGTCGCAGTGCTCCACGAACTGTTCATTGAGCGGGTGCTGGGGATTGACAAGGCGGCCGTGGAGCGCAAGGAGAACATTGAGTACCTGCGCGACCCGCAGATGGGGTACGACGGTGTGGACCGGGGCGAGGCGGAGTTCCTGCTGGTGATGAACCCGACGCGGATGGAACAGGTGCGGGCCTGCACCGCCGCCGGCGAGAAGATGCCGCAGAAGTCCACCGACTTCTATCCCAAGGTGATCAGCGGGCTGGTGATGATGCCCATCAACTGCGGCCCCCTCAATCCTCCCTCATGAACTTCTCGTAAGCGCCTTGCCATAGCACCGGCTTGCGGGTCATCTGCCTGATCTTGATGTCGGCAAAGTGGGGCGTCAGGCGAGCCAGGAGGGCCGGAAGCTGGTCCCACCGGCCTTCGCTGCTCCCGCCGACGATGGCACTCAGTTCGTCAGTGATGGGCTCCAGCCAGCGCCACTTCTCGCGAAAACGCTCGGCTTTCAAGTAATAGTCGCGCCTCTCCCAGGCGTCAATTGTCTGGTCAATGGTGTCAGCAATAGCGTGCATGGAGAAGACGATGAGGGCGGCCAGGTCTTTGGCCTCGTCGTCCAGTTGTGGCTTCTGACTCAGGCGACGCAGCGCCTCGGCGATGGTGCGACGATGTTGATTGCGGATCTTGCCTGGTCCTTCGGTAGAGATGATACGACTCATTTATAGGGTCCCTTTGTCACCTATGGCTATTCCAGAAGAACAATGTTCCCGTTCCATGTGAAACGTGATGCGCGAAGTGTGATGATGCGACGCCGTCTATGCCTCACGTTTTACGTTTCACGTTATCAGTATCGCCCGATGGCGTTAAGGAGACTGAGGTCCATCATGCTGCGCAGCAAGGGGTGTTCGATGACCACACCCTCTTCGAGAGCGGCAGCAGCAGCCAACGCCCATAGAGGGATCTCCTCTTCCTCGTAGAGTTGCGCCAGCAGCCAGGCCTGGCGGCGTAGCCGGTCGGGCAGGAGACGGCGGTACTTATCGTCCACCACGGCCTCAATGGCCTGGTCAAGCAGGGCCTCGAAAGGGGCCTCGCCCCGCTCCGCCTGGCCCTGACGAAACAGTTTACGGTAGCGAGAGACGAATGTCCCCACTTCGTCGGGATTGAAGAACCAGAAGTCGAATTCGTCCATCGTCATAAGTTCCGTGCATTCCGCCAGCAGTTCCGTCTGCCGGGACGGTTCGAGGGGCAGGAGGGGACACTCCTTTATCGGGCGCGGGTCCTCCCCTTCGAGCCAACCCTGCCAGGCCACAAAAGCGGGGGGGAGACGGCGGCGGGCGTCCAGCGTGACCTGGTAGGCGTGGGCTATCGTGGCACGGGCCCGCTCCAGGCTAATGTCCACGAACTCGGCACTGCCGAAGCCGTCCACTATTTCATCCAGTTCTTCCTCATCCACGACGGCACTGAAGCAGTCCTTGATGCCCTGGTGGTCGTTGAACATCAGGTCAACGATCCGCAAGTGGCCGTCGGGCTGCTCGCGCGCGACGAAGAGCACCTGCCCGCCGCTGCCGTCTATCGTACATAGCAGGCAGTAGGCGAGAGGCAGCAGGGAGGGGACAACCCAGGGTTGGGGTGATTGGTCGCCGATACGGATACGTGCCCGAAGCCGCAAGGCAGCGTTCTCGGCGGCGTGACGTACCCGGCGGGAGGAGTCGTATTGGGCGCGTTCCTCCAGGAGGGGGATGACCGCTGGTTCTTTCAGCCGTTCGATGGCATCTACAGCGGCTATGATCACGCCGTCGTGCTCGTTGTGGAGCAACGCGGTCAGCATAAGCAGGAGACACCGGTCGGCAAGGGGGGCCAGCATGTCATGCACGTACTGCTCCTGTATCTCCGGCGGCCCCTCCTTCATTACCTCCAGCAATGCCTCTACCTGAATCGGGTCTTCGATCGTCTCCAGCATGTGGGACAGCGTGCGTCTCATCAGTGCATCGGGGTCGGTGATAGCACGGCGGAAAGTGGCCTCGTCAACCGGCGCCCCCAATACATCCAGCGCCTGGAGGACTTTCAATTTCTCTCCATCCCTGTAGTCGGGTTTGTACAACATTTGTCGCAGTGGGGCCACCGCGCGGGGGTCGCCCAGTTCGCGCAACAGCGTGATTGCCACCTGGCGGGTATCTTCGTCCGGCGACGCGAGCAACTCCACGATGCGAGGCAGAGCCTCGTCGGCGAGACCTTGCAGCCGCTCGATGATCCACTCAGCCCTTTCGACCTTCATCCTGCCGCTGATGAGGCCTTCCCTGAAGCGGGCGATCAGGTCGGCGACCTCGTTTCCAGCGTCTCCAGCGTCTCTTTTTCTCTTCTTGCTCACAGGTATACCTCGGGATTGGCACAGTATGGCAGCCGCGCCCCCCTTAACCCTGTCAGCAGGTTCTCCGCTGCCATCACCGCCATCCGCTCCCGCGTGGTGACGGTGGCGCTGGCGATATGGGGGAGGACGATACAGTTGGGCAGGGTCAGCAGCGGATGGTCGGGCGGGAGCGGCTCTGGGTCCGTGACGTCGAGAGCGGCGGCGGCAATAGTGCCGGCGCGTAATCCTTCGTATAGCGAATTGGTGTCAACGACGGGACCGCGGGACGTGTTGATGAGGATAGCGGTCGGTTTCATCAGACCTAATTCGCGTGCTGCAATGAGATGATGAGTTTCAGGTGTAAGGGGGGTGTGCAGGCTCACGAAGTCGGCCTGGGCCAACAGGTCGTCCAACTCTGCGTATTCCAGCCCCAGTTCCGCCTCCAGGTCGGGCTTACGGGCGCGGTCGTGGTAGAGAACTCGCATCCCAAAGCCCCGGCCGCGGCGGGCCACGGCGGTCCCGATGCGACCCAGGCCGACGATTCCCAACGTCGCCCCCCAGACGTCGGCCCCCAGGAAGCCCAGCGGTTCCCAGGTGTGCCACTGCCCGGCCCGCACGTTCTCGATCCCCTCGGGGATGCGGCGGGCGGCGGCCATCAGCAGCGCGAAGGTCAGATCGGCCGTGGCCTCGGTCAGCACACCGGGGGTGTGACCGACAGGGATGGAGCGGGCCGTGGCCGCTTCCAGGTCCACGTTGTCCACCCCCACGGCGTACTGGCTGATGACGCGCAGCCGTTTCCCGGCGGCGATGGCCTCCGCGTCAATCGGGTCGCTCAGCAGGCAGAGGAGCCCCTCGCAGTCCGTCACCTCCCGCAGAATGACGTCCCTGGGCGGCGGGAATTCTCCCTCCCAGAGACGAACCTGGCAGACCTGCCGGATCATCTCCAGGCCGGCCTCAGGGATGCGGCGGGTGACGAAAACGACGCTGTCAGTATAGGATTTCTTCAGCATAGTGATCCTCGTGGTGGGCCGTCAGGCAATCCTCGCACAGCAGCACGTTTCGTTGCTCTCGCTCGGAGCACTCTATGCAGATCCAGGTGGCGACGGTCTTGCGCCCCTCGGTCTTACATTCTACGCAGTACCGGTGGCGAGGACGGTTGCGTCCCACGATGCGCGGGTACTCTGCCCCTTCCTCTGGTTCGACGATCTCCTCCAGCGTGATCAGATGTTCGATCCAGTCCCCGAAGTCGTAGACGTACTTGAGCGTGTCCCCCGGCACCAGCCCCAGCCCAGCGATGCGCTGGTCGGCGCCGCTGCCCCCGCCCAGGGGGTCCACATCTCCCAGGTCTATCTCCCGGTAGCGCTTCCCGGAGCCCCGCCGGACCCGCTTCCAGAACCCGGCCATGTGGTCCCAATCGTGTTGGAAGGCCTTCTGCAAGATGGAGTTGAAGTCGGCTAGTGTCTGATCGCCCCGCATCTCGATGCGCCGCCACAGTCCCTTTCGGTGCCGGAGGGCAGCCTTGAAACGATAGATCTGCCGGCCCTGCCTGGGGGAGAAAGGCTCTTCCGATGGCTCCATTTCCTCTCCTGTGGCTCTCTGGAACAACCTTTCCAACGGGGTGAACGAATCAGTGTAGCAGATGTCGAAGCCGCCCGATTTCATCCTCGGATCCTGCTTGACGACCTCAATCCAATGGTCGCCCGGATACCCCCGGGGGTCTGTCATGCGGGCGTAGGCGGTGAGAACGGCCGCGCTGGCGAAGACGCTTTCGTTTCTGGCGTTCTCCAGTATGTCGAAGAGGAGATCGGCCAGTTCCTGGTTCTTTTGCTCGATTTCCTGCCTCCGCCGTCGTTTGGTCGGTTCGTGTTCCAGGCGGAAGCAACCTGTCTGCCAGTCCTCAATGGTGACCAGGATGCTGTCGCTGCGGCGGACCCGGTGAGCGCGGAACCAGTCGCTCAGGTCGAGGACATGGCTCTCGTACTCGAAAGGACCAACAAGCCCTTGCCCCTTGTGCTTGAGCGTGATGACCCGTGTCGGCAGAGACTGCCCGGCCTCGTCCAGCAGACGTATCTGGTCATAGGCGATCTCCCGGCACAGGAAGTAGCGGAAGGCGGGATCAACTAACAGGAGGCTCCGGTTGACTTCCTCTTGGCTGAGAGGGATGCGGAAGCGGACGCCTTGCATGGCGGCGCGGAGGGGTATGATGGTCTGGGGATCCAGATACACGAGCGTCTTGCCCCGCTCTTCCCAGCGGAGATGGTTGTTGATGGAAGCGGCAGGGTTGCGTGCCTTGGAAGGTCGGATGGTCAGGACGCGGGCGACGAACTCGTCTCGTACGATGGGGCCATCCAGTTGAGCCACCACCTGCGCTACGGCCTCGCGGACGGTGACAGGTTTTCTATCGGACATGGTGCTTTCCTCAGATTCATCCTGGATAAGACTGGGCCTGGGCCCAGAGAGACTTGGGGTCTATGCGCACAATGCCTTCGATCCGATCAAAGTGCCGGTCTGTGGAGATGATCCTGGTCAGGCCGTGGTTGTGCATCACGGCAACGTGGATCAGGTCACGGGCCTTGATTCCCTGGGGTGCATACTGCCTGAAGAGATCAACGGCCAGGCGCACGTCGGATGGGCTTACCGCATAGACGACGGGTATCAGGTCCAGCAAACTGGTCGCCATTGCTAGGCCCGTCTCCCACCGTTGCAGTTCACCGTATCGGTACAGAATCTCCTGGATACATTCGACATCCATAGCCACGACCAGCCGTTCTTCGGCTATCTCCGTCATCACCCAGACACAGGCTTCTCTGTAGGGATGAGTCCGGCCGGCGGCATACATCGGCACGTTCACGTCGAGCAGAGCGACGTGGTCGTTCATGCTATGGCTCCTCGGATGATCTCCTCTTCCATCTGCTCCCAATCGGCGACGGGAGCCTCCAGGGAAAGGAGGCGTTGGAGCGCCTCCCGCCGTCGCTCGCGTTCCGCCTGTTGGAAATACATTTTTTCCACAGCCTCGCGGATGAGCACGCTCAGAGGCTTGCCCAGTTCCGCCGAAAGGTGAGACAGAGCCTTATACTGCTCTTCGGTCAGAACGGCCTGGACCCGGCGAGTGTATACGGCCATATTCACACCTCCATAGGTAGTATTCAACCGGTAGTGTCAATATGATACTACCGATAACAATGATTGTCAACCCGGGATGCCAGGCAGATCAGTCAGCCGCTCTGGCTGGCACGCCCCCTCGCCCCTCCTTCTCCGGGAACCGCGTCAGCACTGTCGCCTCCACCGGCAGCGCGACCCGCTTGCCGCGCAGCAGTGCCTCTTCGAGCGACTTCCCACCCAGGGGGAAGATGGCGATGGGGGTCTCGGGGACGTTATACCGCTTCTCGACGATGGCCAATCCCAGCAGATACCCTTCCGTGTCAATGGAGCAACTGGTGATCTGGCCGATGAGTTGGCCCTTGCGGTTGGCCACCGGGTCGCCCGTGTGTGGACGGCGTACCCCCTTCTGGTTGGCCCGGAAGCGGATCACCTCCCGCGTGCGGCCCTCCTCGCGGGCCAGGAGCGCGTCCCGGCCGACGAAGAAGGGCTTGTGGTACTTGACGTAGCCGGGGAAGCCGGCCTCGATGGGGGAGATATCGAATGGCCCAGCCAGTTCGTGGCCGTAGAGGGGCAGCCCGGCCTCGGTGCGTGTGGAATCGCGGGCCGCCAGCCCCGCCGGCTTCACGCCGAATGGCTTCCCTGCCTCCAGAATCGCCTCCCACAGATTAGCAGCCTCGTCGGGGTGGACGAGTATCTCGTACCCCCACTCCTCACCACAGTAGCCGGTACGGGTCACCACCAGCGGCAGCCCCGCCAGTTCGCACTCGATCAGATCGGTGCGGCGCACCCGGGCCAGCGCGGCCTTCAGTTCGGGGTCGCCGGTGAGAGCCTGCAGTGTTGGCAAGGACGCTGGCCCCTGCAGGGCCAGGTCGCGCTTCTGCCGCTCCCCCGACGCCGGGTCCTTCAGGTTGCGCAAGATGGCCTGCGCCTCCACCTGCACCCACGGACGGTCCCGGTCAATGACGACGCGCCGCTCGTTCACCGCGTTCAACCAGTCCCAGTCCTTATCCTCGTTGACGGCGTTGACCACCATCAGGTACAGATCTGCCCGGCGGCGGTAGACCATCACATCGTCAATCACCTCGCCGTCGGGGTCGAGCAGATAGCCGTAGCAGGACTGGCCATCCTCCAGCCAGGCGGCGTAGTTGGATAGGACCGTGTCCAGGAAGGCGGTGGCGTGAGGGCCCTCGACTTCAAATACCCCCATGTGGGCCACGTCGAAGAGACCCGCCGCTTCCCGCACCGCCCGGTGCTCATCGCTCACCGACGTGTACCAGACCGGCATCTCCCATCCGGCGAAGGGGACAATCTTCGCCCCCAGTGCCTTGTGGACCTCGTAGAGGGGTGTGCGCTTGACGGGAGCCTCCGGCTCCTCCCAATGCCACTCCTCCTTCTTGCTCGTAACCCCCGTTCCGGGGGCGTCCCAGTCGGCCTGCGGCGCGAACTCTTTCAGGTGTGCCTGCCCGACGAAGTAAGGCTTCGTCAAGTCAAAAGCCTCTGGGTGAGCGGCAAACAGTTTGGCAGCGGGCGTGCCGCTTTCCTTGCTTCCCTGTCTCCCTGTCTCCTTGTCCCCTTGTCCCTCCCTCTCCTCCTCCTCCTCCTCCTCCTCCTCCACCACCACCACCGGCCCCTCCACCGTACGGAAGATGTCGTCCTCATCGAAGAGGGTATAGCCGTCGGAGAGACCGCGCAGCCAGGAGGCGACGCGGGCCGTGTTCTGGGGTGTGGGGGTGATGAGGTAGCGATCCCGTTCCCACTCGTCCGGCGTCTCCCGCGCCACCACCACCTGGTCAATCAACCGCCCGTGGCGGTCCAGCATATAGGTAGTCGTGGACGCGCCCGGGGCGAGTTCGGCCACGTTGGCGGTGACGACGTCCTGAACAAACTGCCGCGCCCGCCAGCCGGTGATCCGCAGTCTCCTTGTCTCCTTGTCCCCCTGTCCCCCTGTCTCAAAGTGTGGATAGCCGCTGCGCTCGTACTCGAAGTCAATCCCGGCCTTCTCGGCCAACTTTGCCACGCCCTGCCGCACCTCCTCCAGCACGTCCAGTTCGATCTTGCCCCGGGGCAGGGTGCCGATGAGGCCGTTATAGGCGAAGGGCTGGATGTTGGACACGATGCGGTGGATCAGACCGGCCAGCGTGTCCATATCCGCCTCGTCCAGGCCCCGCTGGGTGATCCAGGGGGTGCCCATACGGACGCCCGTCGCCAGCGACGTCTCGGTATCGCCGGGGCTCGTGTTCTTGT
>Ga0114918_10004847_pt1 | contig 11634 bp, 8 predicted proteins | sample LantaG_FD_87015 | JGI IMG/M metagenome (GOLD analysis project Ga0114918, IMG submission 87015) | Deep subsurface microbial communities from Baltic Sea to uncover new lineages of life (NeLLi) - Landsort_02402 metaG | ecosystem: Environmental > Aquatic > Marine > Oceanic > Sediment | place: Baltic... | reverse complement strand
TCTGCTGTTTGAGTTCCTGTATGATTAGCTCTATCTTTTACTTGTGCAATAGAAGAACCTCAATCTTGAATTAGTTTACCAGTTGTAGTATTGTAAGTTGCAATGTTGTTGTCAACTGCGGAAGCAGGTCATACTACATCACCACTTCAACCTCAACCTCCTCCTCAAGTTGAACTAATAATTGGGTTTTGAGGGTTTGTGTTATCTATTGTAATATTTGTTCAAGCCACAACACTACTTAGTTTTCAATTAAGTGCTGTTTGTTGAGCTGTCGACACAGGTTTATTTGCATCACTTGTATTATCTACAGAAACTAAGCCCACATCAGTTTTATTTAATACAACGGCTCAAGTCTTTGCATTAACACTATCAACAGTATTAACTTGTGCACCTGCAGCAATTCAAGCTAGCTTTGTAACATCGGCATCTGAATAATTATTATCTGAAAGGTCTTTTCAAGCAACAATTTCAACTGTTTTCCCAACATTAGCATTTAGTTTAGTTCTGATTGAAGAACCACTTTCTCCATTATTAAATGTTTCAAGAGTCATTGTTTTTTTGTTATTATTTAAATTGAAGGTCTGCGTTTCCAAATTGAAGGACTATTTCAACCATCAAACCAAAACTTATTATCCTCCCAAACTTGCACATCATCCCAAAATCAAGTTTGGATAATAGCCATTGCATTTTCTCAAGGTTTTAACCTCTTTGAAAAAAGTGGAGAGCTTGGAACCACTCTCCTGTTAAATATTGTCATACTTTCTATTTACCAAATAAAGCTTTTTCTGAATTTTTAAACATATTCTTTATTGATATATCAGGACTATTAATGTGTTTAAAATAAGCTACAAATCATTGTGTTGTTGCCGCTTTTGCTACTGGCAATGCACTCCCTGTAGCTCAAGCTGTCAATAAATCTCTAGCACTAAATATAGCACTATGGTCAACTAAACTAGCATTATTCTTTTTAGCCTCTCTAATTGCTGCTCTTGCAACATCTTTTTCTATTGTTGAGAGAGCTCAGTATTGATTTTTTAATAATGAATATTGAGACCCTGAAACTGATTCTATAGCTCAGTCAAGTTGTTTTCCTAATAAATTATTAACTAAAGCATCTACGTTTGCATTTGATGTCGCACTTTGATTTGGATTTTTATAAAAGTTTTGAAGTCTTGCATTAAATCATTGTTTTAAAGATTCTACATCAAGTATTTGTCTACTTCATTTTTCCTCTTTAAATCATTTAATAATTCCATCAATATAGTTATTAAGTTCTTTACTATTAGGCAAGTCTTTAACAGCTCTACTATTTCTAAATAATTCAAGCTCTTTTACAATAGGATTTAAATCCACACTAACTTTTGTTCCAGCTTTCCCAGCTATTTCGTGATATTCTTTATATATTCCACTCTTAACTTGAGAGACAGCTTGAGAGAATTGATGAACACTTTTAGGTGTTGCTCATTTTACCACATCTCAAAACTCATCTGTTAAAGAAAGTCCTTCTTTATTCCTAGTAATTGTAAATACAGCTTGTCTTGCTTGATTTTTATATTTTTCTTGTTGTACAGCATTATCTCAAATTGAAGCTGGTTTTATTCATTTAATAAATTGTCCTTCAATTTTCTTATCAAGTCTATTGATAGCTACTCAAGCTAGTTTTCAAGATGTAAATTTACTTCACTTTGTTAAAATATTTCCTCAGTATAAAATGTCTGCTGATAAAAATTCTCAAACCTTAGTTGAAGTGGCTTCACTATCAATTCAAAGCTCACTATAGGCAGCTTTTGTAAAATCTGAATTAGCTTCAGTTATAACTTGCCCTACCGTTTTACCATTAAGCCCTAAATCTACATCTTTTCCTGCAAAATAATCAAGAGCAGAAGGTAATAAATTATTTAATATTTCAATTCAATTTGCCTTTTTAAAAGCATTAATTGGATGTTCTGTGTCGTCTGACAATTTAGTTAATGGAATGAATTCTTTAATTACATCCATTGGTTGATTTATATCGACATAACCACTCCCTCCAACTGGACCTAATAATAATTCAGCAGCTGTTAATGGTAATGTTGCTGTTGAAACTAAAGACCCTCAAATAAAATTATAAGCTGTATCTACTGATTTTGGTCAAATAAATTCAGATGATGGTCAATTAATAGAATTTTTATTCAATAATACATCTTCTTTTGTTTCCTCTTCATTATCCTCTATGTTAGTTCCTTCATAAACCTTAACTCTTTCATTTAAATCAAGAAGACTATCTTCATTTAAAGTAGCTAATCAATATCTTTCTCTTTGAGCATTTAGGTTTGATAGCGAATCAGATTTAAGACTCTCTGTTTTAATTAAGAAATTCTCAGTCGAATCGCTAATTTCAGGAATTATTCAATCAAGTGTAGCTGTTTCAGTAGCTGTTATATTAGCTCCAATTAAATCTTTTCTCATTTTAGCTACAAGGAAAGTTGCTTTTGCTTTAATTTTAGTTGCTTCTGGTCATTTAAATCTACCTAATCAACCATCTAAAGTACCTTCGAAATTACCAATTGGGTTTCAATCAATTTCTTCAAGCTTTCCAATTAATTCATTAAGTTCATTAACTTTTGAATATATTTGTTTTGTATTACTTTCGCTAATATAATTTTCTCATTCAACATTTTTTATAGCACTATCAACCTTAACCTCCATTTTATTTAACGCTATAGTTTTTTGTCCTCCTCTAATTAAAGATGAGAGTCAAGGTAAATCTATATCTGATAATCATTGAGTTATTCTCGCTGTTCTTAATAGAGTTGCTCCATATTTAGCTTCTTCGTCATTATTAAATTTAAATCATCTTACCGCTCAAATTATATCATCTCTTGAAGCTCAAGGCATTGCTTGAACTATTGTTTCTATAGCTTCTCTTTCTCAATCAGAAGCTCTTGACCCAAATATTTCAACAGTTAACCCAGCAACTAATGCTACATCTCCTGATTTATCACTAGCTTCCGTTCTAAGTTTAGAATAATCTAAAGTTCCATCCTCTTTGATTGCCCCCATTTCATTTTTAAGAACTCAATATAAAGCTCAATCCTCTCTATTTAAATGATTAACTAATAGTTGTTCTTTTTCAATCGAAGATAAAGATGTAAAATCTCTATTTTCAGTTGAACCAAAAGTGTCATTCATTATTTTATCAACATAAGCTTTCTTTTCAGCATCTGTTCAAACTCATTTCCAAGCTTCAAGCCTACTTCTAACGTCTGTCCATCCAGTATCATAAAATGATATTTTCATTGCTGATAATCAATCATTTAATGTATCAAAGTTAATATATTTTCCTCGTTCATCTGTAGGTCTATTAGTTCAATCACTTATTGATATTCAAGCATTTTCTAACATTCCTTTTAATTTATCACTAATTCCCGCAGTAAGCCCAGCTGGATTATTATTTTTAAATGATGCATTGTTTGGAAATTTTGTAACATAATTAGATTCTCTTAAATCAGTTCATAGTCCTCCAATTAAAACTCCTCAAGCAGTAGTTACTGTTTCAGCAGTAGTTAATCATTTAGCCGTTGTTGTTGTTCATACATTTTTAGTGTATATAAATTCAACAACTCAAGTTTGTTTATTAACTGAAGCAATTACTCATTTTTCAGGACTTAGAAATTGAAAATTAGAAACAGTTTCTTTGTCTGATTGTTTTAATTCCTCTAAAAATGTAGAGTAGTTATTCCTTTGTATGTCTCTAAATATTTCTGATTTAAATTTTATTTGTTCGCTATCCAAATCAATCGCTGTCTTTATTTCCCCTAATCTAAAATCATATGTTGTTTTGTAAGTTGAAGCTTCAATTTCTTTTTCATCAATTTTATCTTGTATAGCTCAGCTTTCTCTATTATAAACAGAATTTTTAAAAGCCTCAGAAGCATTTGGATATTTAGCATCTATACTTTTTCTTAAACTACCTCTTTCTTTATATAAGCTATTTAATTCCTTTACTGAATCAATATATGCTTTAGAATTTGTTGAAAGAGTAGTGTCTCATTCTATCTTTGAAGAAGAGCTATTATTTAATCATAAATCTTCAAGCATTGCATTAAGTGCAATGGTTTGTTGTCAAACAGGTAAATCGTATAAAGACTCAATTTCTCCATCTCTTACCTTTTCTTTTATAATACGAGTATTTGATTTTGTTACAAATTCTGATAATATAGGGTCAATCTTCATTTTATTTAAAACAATTGGGTCTATTGAATTTGATTTTAATCCCATATATATTCATTGCTCACTTTTATCTTGTGCTTGATAACTATTAAAAGCTTTTTCCCCTGCTTTATAATTTGCAGATTTCTTAACATAAGAAGGATATTGATTCCCTCATTGTAATCAAGTAAAAAAATCTTCTGAGCTTGAGTCTATTTGTGAAAAATCTGAAATGGTCTTTGAAAACTCATTCTCAAAATCCGATGTATCAAATCAATTTTTAGTTAAAGATTCTTTAACTTTCTCAATTGATTCTATTGCTGATAAACCCTTACTAGCTGTTAATTCAAATGCCTGCCTAACCTTATTTTCTTCAATTTTAGGTAATTCTTTTTTTGGTTTATTAGGAATTGTTACAACAGTGTCTGGTACAACCTCTTTTTTTTGTTCAGGCACCACTATATCCTTTTGAACTATTTCGTTCGTCTGAGACGGTGTAACTATAGGTGTATTTTGTATAGGAGCTTGTTCTTGTTGTATTGGAGCTGTTGTAGTGTTAGCAATTCTATCCCTAACCTCATCTGTTTTTCAAAGTGTTTTAATTCCTTCAGCTACAGCGTCGGCTCAGAATCTACTCTTTAGCTCCTTAAATTTATCTTGTTCTTCTATTGAAAAACCTTTTGTATTATTATCTGCCATATTGTATTATTATTTATAAGCTGTAATTGTAAATCAAATATTTTGTAAATCATCTGAAAAGTCTAATTCAATTCCATCTGAGATAAATGCTGAATGATTTGCTTGGGTTCTATTTCATAGAGCCACCCTAACCTTTATTGCATTAATTGTAGTTCCCCTTCATCAACTATTATACCAATAAGCTCATTGACAAGTTCAAGATAATAAATCATAAGAAGAATCACTATATCCATCAGTATCTGTCCTTGTAGCTAATGTATATGCTTTAATATTATATCAGGTTGGAGTAAATCAAAATCAAGTAAAAGGTATTATTCCTGTTCAACTTCATACTCATTTTGTAAAATATAGAGTTTTAGTTTCCCCTCAACCTCAACCACCCTCAACCTCAATATCTCATATTAGTTTTGGTTTATCAATTCAATATATTTGATTTGGAACTCTTGGAAGATTATCTTTCATCACCTCTTCATAAGAAGGGTTTTTAATTCATTTCGTCATTATACTTTAATTTTACTCAATATAATTGGTCTGTACCTTTAAGTGTTATTTTTACAACACAATCTAAAAACACATCATTAAAAGCTTGTGTTCTCACCACTTTAGATTTATCATCAGCATTATCCATAACTATAGGAGTTGATGTTTGGTCATCATTAATTATTGTTTCAACTGTACTTCAGTCTGAAAACTTCCCACTAACAATTATTTCTTGAATTTCTTTTGTATCAACCTGACTGCCTGCATTAAATTTTTCAGTAATTACAATTGCTTCACTATTGGTCTTGCTTCAATTTAAGCTATAAATTCATTTTCAAGTTGTTGTAACATTTAACCCAGCCGAGAGAGTAAATCTTCATCCTGTTCAGTAATAAGCTTGTACCTGCTCTCAATTAGTATCTATTGAAGGTAAGATTTTCATTGATTCTGGAAATCAAGCATTAGATGCTCAAATTTCTAACAATTTTGTATTATTATCTATATCTACATTTAAATATAAATTTGTTCTCCAAGTAAAAAGTTTTCTATTATTTGAAACTGTATACAATCCCTTATTTCAATCAAGTAGAACATCTACAAGAGTGTTTCAATTTACATAATACAATCAATCTTCTCAAGCAACATAATCTGTATTATTTATTGTTCCCATTTGATGAAATAATTCTCAAGAAATGGTTTCACTAACCAAAGTTCTATTCTTATTATACATTAAGATTCGCCCATCTTTTGTATATATTTTTATAAAATCAGTTGTAGTAGACAATCAAATAACTGTTCTACCAATATTAACTTCAGCATCAAGAGATAGATTATATCCTCAAACTTCAGCCCCATCAACTATAACATTTAACCAATAGAGTTTTGAACCTTTAACAGCTATAATACTAGATTCTCAAAAAGAAGTTATGTAAGTATTATCTAAGTCCCAAGCTATTCAATCATTTACATTTGAGTAAAGTGCTTCATTAAAATTGGCTGTTGAACCAATAGATGCATTATCTTCATCCATTCTATGAATATCGAAAGTATAAGAGCCTGTTTTTTGTATTAAGAAAACCCCTCAAAGTATTGAAGTGGAATCCAATATTACTCCTGTATTAGTAAGTTGTTTTGTTGGAATGTTATCTGTAGCTGAATCAGTATATATTTGTCAGCCTTCTCAAGCATATCATTCTCTTGAAGTTATAGAACCTGTTGCAGTGAAATGAACCGTCATATCGTTATTATTAGTTAAAAACGACTTAATCCAAGGACTTTCAGTTTTGACCAAAGATATATTTTGAGCCACACTAGCTCACTCTAAATAAGCACATTCTCAAGGCTTAGCATATAGTGAAGTTGGAGACATTCATCCCCAGAATTTATCAAATGTAATTTCAGCCATTGTTTTTATTGTTAAGCATAATATTCTAGGTCTTCTGGTTCTTCAGTTTCACTAGATTTTGAAGTTCTCTCACTCATAATCTCAATATAGTCTTCGATATTGTTTTCAAATTGAGCTTTAGCATCATTCTTTTCATTAAGTAGTCCTCTTTGTTGATATATGTATGGTAGCATTCAGTCAACTATAAGGTCATCACAATCCATAAGTATTGCATCGGCTCAACCACTTATAATTAAGTCTGTAAGCTTTAATGTTGCTCTCATTTTTACCCCATCTGTCAAAGCGATAGTTTCAGGATAAATGAAAAGCGATTGGTCACTAATATGATATATTGGCGAATTTGTAGGTTGATTTGTAGCGTACCAAGAAAGGTCTTTTGTAAGTTCGTCAGTATAAACTTCTTTAACAGGAGTATAATCTGTAGCCGTCGCATCATATTTAACAAACACACTCTTAACCTTATCAATCTCAATATTATTTGTATCATCTCTTAACCCATACTCAGTTTGAGAAGCTACAGAGTCTTGCGTCAATATATCAAAGAAAAAGTCTTCATCTATTCTTTGAATAAATATTTTACATAATTTTTTTCTAACTATATTAAAGTCTTGTAAAGCTTGAGGGTCAGTATATTGGTTTGCACTAATATAACCTTTTGTTCTAGCTCTATCAATTATTTGTTGAACAGTAAGCATATTTTTTGTTTAATATATATTATAAGCTAAAAGAAAAACTTTAAGGAGAGCGAGAGCTTGAGCATTATAAGCTATACTCCCTTCATTCTCCATAACCTTAAAGTTTTCTATTTTAGTTTACAATTAAGCAACAACTGGAACATCAACTAATTTTCTTGCACCGTCAGCAAAAGTTTTAACACCAAACTTAGTTTGAGATTTAACTAATGAAGCAAAAGACGTTCTATATTCAGAGCCAGTAATTTCAACTTTTGGTTTAATATTAGCAGCGAAGTTAATAGGTTTCCCTTGACCAGCAAGAATATGAGTTGTTAATGTTTCAGTAACTAAGTTGTTAGAGTAGTAGATTGTAAAATTATCAATCATACCAACTTTACCACCCGTAACTGTTTTATCACCCATTTCAGTACTTCTAAGAAGTTCTGGCATTTGAAGCATTTGAGCTTTTCTTTTTGGGTCGACAATGATAAATCTTCCTTCACTAGGAACATTAGCTTCATCTAATTTTTGTCCAATTGCAACAATTGTAGCATAAGCATTAGCTTTAGTGAAAACAATATCACCAGCAGCAGCACCAATATCAACACCATCTAAAACAATACCAGCGTTAGCATATTCAGCCATAATAGCATTATCATAGTCGTTTGCGAAAGCGTGAGCACCATCCATAACTGCTTGAGTTGTAGGAGTGATTTTCATTTCAATTAAATCTTCATTAGAGATTTCAAACGCCCAATGTTTTCTAGTTGAAAGGATGAAAGTTTCATCAGCAGTAACTAAATCTTGAACAGTAACAGCAGTATATGAAGTTGTTAAATTGCTAGAAATGATTGGTGTTAAATGTGGGAAGTGAACAGTGTCATTTCCATCAAATAATCCTTCAAATTTAGTTGTAGTGATAAATTTCCCTACAAAAGCTTCTCTTAGAACTTCTTGCATAACTGAAGACCAAGCTTCAGCTTTTAATGCAGCAACGTTATTAGCCATTTTTCTTTATAATTAAAAATAAATTATTCACCTGTATTAAAGGTAAAATCACCAGTTTTTTCAATACACGAGTTCATATATTTAACTTGTTCAGAATAAGGCATTCCCTTATATTCATCTACAGTTTTTAATGAAAACGATTCTGAAGGAGCTGGAGTTCCTGATAGAGACATATTGTTTGCTGTCACGTTGTTGTTAGCTATAGTAGCTGCGGCAACGGCTCTAGCAATTTTGTCATCTAGACTTTCTTCTACAACCTCGTCTTTTTTAGTTTCTTCTTCTGTTTCAACAGGAGCTTCTTCTTCTTTTTTAATTTCAGTAGTAGGAGATTTTTTGAGTTCTACAATTTTAGCTTCAGCTTTCGCGAGTCTAGCTTGTAAATCCTCAATGTTTGGTGTTTCGACAGTACCATCTGCAATTTGTTCTGACATTTTCCACAATGTTAGTATTAAAAAACTATTTGGTCAAGGAATAGCGGCCTTATAAAAGTGAACAGTTTTACCACGATAACAATCATTGGTGGGGGAATTTATTCCTATTCGCCAGAGGGGTTAAATTGTTGTAAAATTAAGGCTGGTTGCTCTATTACTTTTTCTATTGCAATTCTTTCAGCCCTAAGTTGTACAGTTGTATCCCAATCTGTTTCAGAATTACAAATACGTTCAGTTAGGCTGGCTAGTTCCTCTTGCATTATGTTATTAAGAGTTAGCCAACCTGGAGAATGTATAAGTATTTCCAATTGTTTTAATTCACTTGCTTCCATTATTGTCCTGGATTAGAAGGTACGTTATTAGCTTGTTCTTGAACAATATTATTCATTCTTTTAGCTCAAGCCGCACTAGCCATATTATCTAAAGCTCCTCACCCTTCACCTTCAACGGCTCCAGCTTCTTCAGCCTTTAGTTTTTGTTCAAGCCGTAGTTTATGACGCTCTCTAATTGCGTCAAACTTAAGTTCTCAATCCTCAGCACTTCTATAAATTGACATAAATAGTAAATGGTCTTGTCACGCTTCAGGAGCCGACGGTTTTTCTCAACCATTTATAAGTTCTACATCTAAGAGGGCTTGTTGCTCATCTGCATTGTAAGTAATTGTACTCACATCATCTAATGAATAGTTTGCTAAAGTTAAAGCTTCTCTCTTTAATAGTAATTTTCAAGCTGAAGTTGTTTCAGGGTCAGCTAAGAATTGAGGCAATAGAGCAAATACATCTGCCTTTCTTTTCTCATTTCTACTTTCTTGTTCACTAACACTAATAATACTTATATCAATATCTTCAGTAGTTGGAAAATCCTTTCTACTAAATTCAAAGAATTGTGGTCAGAATGTTTCTGTTAAACGAATGGTTTTTTTACTACCCTCATTTAAGTTAAAAACATATGCTCTAAACCATAACTTCCAAGCAATAACTTCTCCCCATTTCCCAATCTTTGTTCCTAGTATGAAACGAAGGTTAGCATTCTTTTGAGTGATTTGTGCTTCAGTTGCAGTTTGGTTAGAACCTCCTCCAACTCATAAAGAGTTTGAATCAAGCCCAGTTGATAGAGAGTTTTGAAATTGCAATTGGCTCGTTGAATTGAAAGCTGAGTTTGCTGGTTGTTCTTTTTGAGGACGATACACAGCAGAGCTTAAAGCTTTATTATCTGGAACATTAACAGCAATAGCTTTAGGATTAATAGAAGGTCTTGTAAGTTCCTTAGCATTCTTAATCATTTTCCCATCATAGAATAGGTCTTCTCATAAAGCATTTCTAATTTCCTTTAATATTGCAAGGTTAAACAATTTACTTTCAGCAGTTTGTTTATCTTTCATTAAATCTGGAACACTAACACCAAATGGGTCCCCTTCTACAGGACTATAATATTTAAGAGCAATTGGAAGTAATATTTTTGAACCATCTTTCTTTTCCTCAGCTAGCACTGGTTCAATTTCAATCATTCTAACTATAAGAGTTCTATGATTTGCGAGTGTAACCAAATATTTCTTATTCCCAATAATTGTATAGTGATTATATAAAGAATACTTTTTGTTTGGAGTATCTTCATATCATTGGTCAACTAAACTTCTTCATTGAGTGTAAGCGTGTCTAATTTCTTCTTGTCTATCTCAAGCTTGTTCGTTAATTAAATCTATATTAAAGAAAGCTTTATTGTTTTTAAGAGCTTCTTTTGTATTCTCAACTTGAAATCAAGCCCATCTATGACTCTCAATTGTAAATCAACCTTGAGGGTCTGGTATCCAAGCTAAAGGGCTAACATTCTTAAATATTGGCGTTTGTGTTACCTTATCCCATCAGTCCAATACTTTAATCCCTACTCAGAAGAAAAATCTATCCCAGTTCCATTGATAATCAATTTTATCTAAATCCATTTCATCATAATCGAATTGAGCAACTTTATTTAAGTTATCTGCATATGGCGCAATAGCTTTATTTCTCCCTTCAAACTTAACATTCATCCTATCTCCGTAATAAACAGACATTAGGGTTTGCATTGTTGTATATATGCTGTTAATATTTACTTTACCTCTTTTAGTAGTGGGAACATATAAGTCTTTTAAATCTTTTTCCTTTATTGAACGTTTTGTTTCAACGGCTCAGAGTCCAGCCTGATATTCCCCTTCAATTTGTTTAATTAAAGATTCTTCTTCAACTCAATGTGCATTTTGCACAATTATCTCTGTATTAAATGAATTCATCATAATCTATATAAGTAATAATTTCTTCAGTTCCTTCTGGCTCTATAAATTGATTATAAGCCATAGCCAAATATCTAATGGTATCAGCTAAATCGTTATGTTCTGGTTTGTCTGTTGGACTCCCATCCTTATTAATGACTGGTTGAAACAAAGATAGTTTGTTTAAAAAACCTTCCATCAAAGAATCAAACACCATTTTAGGAAAGAGTGTACGAGCTGCATTTATTCAATCCTGAACTTTAACTCTCTTAACTTGTTCAACACATTCCCATCAAAACATCTCTTGCATTTGCTCAACCCTAGTAAGTCAAGACCCCCATTCTTTAACCGCTATATCAAAAGGCATATAGTATTGCCCATATTTGTAAGACTTCATTCAAAGTTGTTCTTTATAGAATGGCAAACCTTTATTTACATTCTCATAATAATCTATTACTCTTATATTGTGTCCGTCCCATTGGAAAAACAGAATACAAGTGG
>Ga0114918_10004846_pt1 | contig 11637 bp, 16 predicted proteins | sample LantaG_FD_87015 | JGI IMG/M metagenome (GOLD analysis project Ga0114918, IMG submission 87015) | Deep subsurface microbial communities from Baltic Sea to uncover new lineages of life (NeLLi) - Landsort_02402 metaG | ecosystem: Environmental > Aquatic > Marine > Oceanic > Sediment | place... | reverse complement strand
CGTGAAGTGTGGGGCGATGGTCAAGGCGAAGGACCGCTGCTTTGTGTGCGGGACGGTTTACTGCAAAGAGTGCGCGGGCCAGGTCAAACTGCCTGTTGTGCCCCGCCCTGGGTGCCAAGTCAAGTGCCATTTGGACGCCAAAGGTCCCAGGTGGTTCACTCTGACCAGAATCCTCGGCCAGGACCGCTATCGTGTGGTGGACCAGCCCACTGCACCGCCTGAATACGAGGTCGCCGGCTGCACGATACTGGAGGTCCGAGAGTAGCGTCAATTTAGATTTCTCCCCTGTCCCCAGGGCACCAATGGACATGGCTTTATGCTGTGCCCTGCGGTGCCCTGCCCTTTTTCCCCGCCCACAACACCCTCTGTCTATGCCCATACTTGGCCTATATAGATGGTAGGCCATGTCCATACCACCCAACCCTAACACCTACCTAACGTCCCCTGTAGCATGGAGCAAATTGCATTTGATTTTCCATTTGACTTGGGCCGATTCATAGGGTATGCTTCCATAGGTTGAACGCGAACCCTAACACGAAGGGCAGGCAACAACAATGAAACGCAAAGCCAAGCAAACACGGGCCATCTTGCACGTGGCCGTCTGCCGAGAATGCCACCATCTGATACTGGAGCAATCCCGTCCCTGTGTGTTCTGTGGGCGATTCTCCACCACGTACGGGGCCCTATCCTTGCCTACACGCGGCAAGGCAAGACCACTACTCACACTAGCATAAGGGGAAACACGATGGACGCTACCATAGTTGCCACAATGATAGGACCGTCTCGCATGCGTCTTGTAATAGAGGCAGACATTTACACCGGCCCGCGTAGCATGCTGCAAGACTATTCGGGCGAAACCGTGTTTTCCGTAGTAGACTACAACGGGCCGAACGAAGTGCGGTCCCTGTACCTAGAGGATAATATCGGGGACGCTATGGGGTTCGTCCGTGTCCCCATTGCCGTTGACATTGACGCAGAATAATCGGTCCCAATGATGGGACCGCAAGACAGGGAGAACGTCATGTTGAAAAGCGTGGAAGTGAAAGATGACGTTGTTGTGGTCACGTTGACACGCGACTACACTGGGAAGGATGCGGCGAAGGAACCCATCGCGGAGGGCAAGGTTCTCGTGCCTCTTGCCCAAAGCGGGGGCAACATCAAGACAGGTCAAAAAGCCTCTGGATGGCCGATGGAGGTAAACTGCTACGTCGGCTTGCGAACCCCCGAAAGTGACAAGCGTAGCATCGCCAGACAGAAGGAACGCAAAGCGGCCAAGTCGTAATAGGCCAATCGCCCCGTCGGGTCCGAACGACCGGCGGGGCTTCTTTATGCCCATATCCTACGCATGTCGCCTTTTACATACGAGCATATCTTCTCCTGGCCATACGTCCTAGAGGTCCATCCGGTCTGCTGGCGTGTGGTCCGGCACGTGGCTTGCTCTGGTCTGCCCACACTACAGGGGACCCCAGGACCCCCCAGGTGTAGCGGGCAAAAAAGGGGCGAAGACCTCATCGGTTCAACTTTCCTCCCGGCAGATTCCGCGTTCCCAATCTGGATTTCCCCTTGACTTCCTGCCCCGGCCCCCTATAATTCCCATGGCAGCGAGCGAGAGCGGCTGGGAGCCAGAATCCTGGACAACCCCCTCCCGTCTCCGCTACCACAAACACTCCCCGGTGGCGCAACGGTGGCGCGGGCGGCTGTTAACCGCTTGGTTGGAGGTTCGAATCCTCCCTGGGGAGCCAAGATGCCGGCAGTGTACTTCGAGTACGCTGGACCATGAAGTCCAGGTCGGGGTTCTACTCCCCACTGCCAGCCACAAGACCTCAAATGATTTGCTCCCTGCCTGACTGCCAGCAATGGCCTTGGGCGGGGTTCTCCTCCGGCTCCCCACCCCCCTCCTCCTGGTGGGGAGTCCATCCATTCCTTTATATGCGCCCGCCGGCCAACCCTGCCGGGAGAAAAAAAATCCCCACCCGCGTAAGATTGCCCCTTGACAGCAACCATAATCAACCCTATAATTCCCCTGGAGCGTCGGCCCCGGTATATGCCCGGGTCGCGGCCGAACCCGTGTCACGGGGCCTTCGCTTTCCTTGAACCCTTGGAGGAGGAGCCCCGATGTCCCTCGAAACCTGGAAGAAAGCCTTCTACCCCGCACCAGCCTCAAAGGTCTCCGAGAAGTACGCCATCCTGTCCTCCCTTCAGAAGTGGATAGGTCTCCTCCCCGAGAACCTGTCCCGCCACGGAGTACGCAAAATAGTTTCCTGCGCTGACATCCGGGACGATGTTGACCACTGTATGTATATCTGTGATAGTACATGCCCCCTCTGCCACTACTACCAAGAGGAGGACGACGACGACGAATGCGAACGAGACGAGGACGACTTACCACCGTGCGGGGACTGCCCACTCGTGGAAATCCTGGGCACCCGATGTGACAAGTTTGCTTTCTCGCCCTGGACTGTCTGGGTGGAGACCGGAGACCCCATGCCCATGATCGTTGCCTTGTCTGAGGCTCTGGCCAACCAGGGGGCCTTCAAGCCATGAACCACACACTCGCCATCACCATCTGGTTCGCCGTGCTGGCCCTTCTGATCCTGACAGCCCTCGGACCCTGTATCACCTCTGCCCAGGCCCGCCCTCACCTCATCCGCACCGTGCAGATGCAGGTCACAGCCTATTGTCCCTGCTCCATTTGCTGCGGACGACACTCAGATGGCAAGACTGCCTCGGGCACCAAGGCCGACCACCCCCTGGTTGCCGCCCCCCGCTCCATCCCCTTCGGCTCTTGGGTCATCGTGCCGGGCTACAACCATGGCAATCCAGTCCGAGTCGAGGACCGGGGCCGCGTCATTCGCGGCAACCGTCTCGACGTGCTCTTCCAGAAACTGCCGGGAGAGAAGGGCTACCGCCCAGCCCACGCGCGTGCCGTGGCCTGGGGTGTCCAGACCCTCTCCGTCACCATCCAGTACCCGAACAAGGAGGACCGCTCATGATCGTTCCCGCAGGAGCCCGTATTCTCATTGACCCCGAGAAGCCCAAGACCGAGACCCCTGGCGGCATCCATCTGCCTAATGCTGCCCAGGTTGCCCCTCCCAAAGGCCGCATCGTCCGCTTTGCCGGCGGCGAGCCCATCCTGGTGCCCGACGTGGGCACCGCCACCGATGCCTACGCGCAGGCCCTGAACATCGGGGACATGGTGTACTACCCCTACCACGCCGGCTTCGAGGTCACAGTGCCCCTGGCCAGTGGCAAGGACCACACCTACCTCATCATTCAGGCCCGTGACATCATTGCCATCGAGACCAAGGACCCGGAGCCCGAGCCGACCACCGGCAAGGAGTGACCATGAAACCGAAAGCGAAGATTGTGGTGAGGCGGTGGTACGCGGATTGGTGGGAGGGTGTAATCGTTCCGACGACGGGTCCCAAGGTAATGCGCGGAGCGGTATGCAACGCGCGGGGGAACCTACGGCTTTCCAAACACCGTATGATTCTCGCCGCCAAGCGCCTTGCCGACATCACGGGCCTGCCTGTCGAGGTTAAGGAGTGACCATGAACAACCTCAAGAGCGTCAACATACTGGGCCACGTCTACCCCCTGCGTCCGAAGAAACGGCCACTCGACGAGGGATTTGTCGGCCGGCTGGACCGGGTAGATGGCGAGATTCGGCTGGACAAGAGGGCCTGCCCCGAGTGGCAGGCTCGCATCCTGCTGCACGAGGTGGCCCATGACTGGGCAGACTTGAACGACCTCCGGGGCGGCGAGCACCTGGTCAAGGCCCTCTCGCTCTGTGTCTTCTCCTTCATCCGGGACAATCCGGCCCTGGTGAAGGCCATCCAGAAGAGCAAGGCGATCCTCCGATGAACCACCCACTGGTCGTGCACAAAAACCGGCCGCATGACGTGTACATCGGCCGGCCGTCCATCTGGGGCAATCCCTTCGTAGTGGGCCGAGATGGGTCTCGCCTCCAGGTCATTGAACGGTACCGTGCTTGGCTCTTCGAGCATCGTCCAGACCTGGTGACTAAGGCCAGGACCGAACTCAAGGGCAAGGTCCTGGGCTGCTGGTGCGCCCCGCTACCATGTCACGGGGACATCCTGGCCGAGATTGCAAATGGCGATTCCAGGTTGGAATCGCAGGTGGCTTCCTAATGGCAAGCGTAATCAGAAATCTTGCCTATCTTACCAAGGAGGATTAGGATGATTACGACCCCCAGGAGAGGGAACGACTTATACTATAAGGATTTCGGGGTTTTGACTTGGAAACGCCGGTTTGCGCCTAATAAGGACCCCCTCCCCTGGCGAGCCTAATCATTTTTCGTTCCCGAACAGCCCAGTTTACCCAGTGTGATATTCGAGGACCTTACGCATGAGCCGCATCGACCAACTACGAAAAGCGCAGACCACCTGGCGTGACAAGCAGCGGGCCTCGGTCGGCCAGGACCCCCTCGACCGAACTCCGGTGAGCCCGCAGTTCTGCCAGCCTTGCCGGTGGGCCGTTGAACGGTGCTTGCGGTCTCAGGGTCCCTGCCAGGAAGTTGGCGCACCGGGAAAAGCCTGCCGGGTGAAGCACATCGACTCCGGCCTGCGTCCGCGTCCCTGTTCCTACTACCGTGCCCCGTGTGCCCGCCGCCGCTGCGACTGTGCTTTCTACCCCCACTTCACCCAGCCCTGCCAGCACTGCGGGGCTGAGACGCCACACCCGGACCTCCACTATATGGTTCACACAGACAAGGGAGTGTTCGAGAGCAAGCGCCGGTCCAGCCGGCTGACTGGTACCCCTCGCATGGTTCTGTGTGGGGCCTGCTGTGTTGCAATTACTTCTTCTGACACGGTATCTGCCTCGGCCAAGACCCTGAGCACCATCTCGCGCATGATGATGTATAGTGGCAAGAGGCCGCAGTCTCTCGACGTAAAAAGAGCCAAGGCCCGGGAATACCAGAAGAAGTATCGAGCCCACAAGAAGGAGGAGGCTACCAGTGGCGAAGTCTAAGTCCTCCAGACTCATCTACGGCGAGAAGCGCAATGCCACGGACCTCGAAGGGGGGTCCCTCGACATTTACGTGCTCAACATCGGAGAGGGGATCGAACTCTACCGGGTCCGGGACTTTGCCCTGATGATGGGCTTCCACAAGAAGCGTGCCCAGGGCCACCAGGAAATCGAACCCAACATCGTGGGTGCCCGTGCGACCCTGTTGGCCCTGGGTGTCCGAACCATCGAGTGGCCGAACGGCGAGTCCTACTTCAACTTCCAGGCTTTGGAGAAAGCCTTCCTGCTGGTATCCCGTTTTGGCGGGCCGGGCTTCATCGCTCCCGGCACAGCAGCCAAGGGCAACCGGGCCTACCGTTCCAGCAAGCGCAAGACTCAACTGGGCGTCACGGATGTCACTGCCGAGACCATCAAGGAGTTTGGGGCCGGCCTGGACGAGGAACTCACCCTGGCCAAAGCCCTTCGGCGGGGGGCCTCCCGGCAGGCTCTCCTGAAACTTGCCCGCCGGGCCGGAGCAGCCATTCTCAAAGAACCCAAGGAACCCAAGGAGGAGAAGCCATGACATTTTCAGAGCCGTCTGAGAACACATCCAAACTACCAGATGTATCTGTAGAAGTGTTTGAGCATGACAGATGGGACATACGTTGTGGCTCCTACCCAATATGGTCGCTGCGGTTGAACGTGCATGGCCGGCACATGACCTTGCTTGATGACAAGGGGCAACAGGTATTCGCGCTCGGTGAAGAGGCCCTGGCCGTGGCTAAGTGGTGGGCTACTCGACTGCGCCTGCCAGTGGTAAAGGATAGCCTGATTCTCGTAGATGCCCCCAAGGACCAGACACATACCTGGAGGAGAAACCATGATAGCCAATGATAAGGAACCTGCCGGTGGATGAACAGGCCCTGACAAAACCCGTGGCTGGTACGCTATGCCAGGAAGACATTGACAAGTTCCTGGGGTACGTGTTCTCATTCTCCGACCCCGTGGAGATTGGTCGCATCCTGCACCGGCGGGGCTACTCGCCCAGCACGGAGGTCAACACCCTCATCAACATCGTCATCGACGACGAGGTGGGTCCCAAGGCGAAGATGGGAGCCATCGCCATGCTGGAAGCGATGAGACAGAAAGCCCTGATACAGTCTGGAGCACTGGTAAAACTGACGGCCCGTGACGAGCACGGTAACGTAGCCATCGAGCAGATGCGCATGGCAAGGGTGACTACCCAGATTCAGAGAGCATTGGATAAGGAGGCCGAACATGTCGGACAACTCCCCGGAGAACACAAACCCCCAATCGAAGGAACAGTCCTGTCCGTGGTGCGGGAACAAGTACAGGTCGAAGGCGGGTCTGGCCTCTCACCAACGGTTCTGCAAGTCGAAACCCGAGACGAGCCCGGAGACCTCGGCACAGACGGCGACCCCGCCCAAGTCCCCGGCACAGACGGCCCCGACGCCGCCGACCCCGAGGAGAGACATCTGGCAGGAGACGAAGGCGCGGCTCCTGGAGGTGAGACCGAAGGATGTGGTGATGGCCCTACACGGCGTGGCCATGGGCCTGGTAGCACGGAGGGCCTTGGCCTGGGCGGGGCGTGATTACACGCTAGCGGCTGTCACCGAGCGCGCCATGGGCCACATCCGAGATGACTGTTACGTGGACCGCCAGTTTCCCACGTTGCTAATGACGAGCGGCGGAGTTGTCAATCACGTCCGCTCGGCTGCCACCCAGGTCCTGCGCCTGGCCGTGGTGGATGCCATCCGGGAAGAAGCATGGACCCGCGTTGGTACCGCCGCCGGAGGACGGGAACAAGAACCGACTGACTCTGCCGGGACGCCCGAATGAACCCGGTCACGATCCCATATCGAGCCCCCCCAGTGAAGGACAACCCGAACTGGCCGCTGCCGCCCGACTACCACGAGTTGGAGGCCGACCAGCAGCAGTTGTACCGGCTGGCTGTGCTGAAAACACAGGAGACGCCCGAGGATTTTGTAGTGGCGTTTCTCTTCTTCGAAGCGTACTACTTGGCCGAGTACGACATCCAGGACGATGGGCATTCGATACCGTTCTTCAAGAGATATGTACCGAATGCCAACTTTCATCTGGAACTCCTCCGGGACTTCCATGGGCATGACCACAACGTGTGGGGGGCTCCCCGGGGATTCGCCAAGTCCTTCAAGTTCGCGCTCCAGTTGCCGATGTTCCTGATGGTGACACGGCCAAACTTCTCGGTGGCCCTGTGCTTGGCGACCGACCGGATGGTAGGCCGGCGCGTCGAGTACATCCGGTCACAGTTGACGAGGAACGAACGGGTCATCCAGGACTGGGGAGACCTGAAGTATACCCGGGGCGAGGGCCTGTGGTCGGCCCACCAGATTTCGCTGAAGAACGGGTCGTCGCTGGAGGGGTTCAGTGTGACGGGCCGGAAGCGCGGAGAGCGCCCAGACCTGTTCCTGCTGGATGACCCGGAGTACGATCCCGATAAGTCCACAGACGTGGCAGCCCTGCGCGACCACCTGGACCGCACGGTGTTCAAGCAGATTATGCCCATGTTGAGGTCGGGCTCGAAGTTCTTATGGCTCGGCACGACCATCAACCGGCGGGGGCTGCTGTACCATGCACTCCAGGGAGATGACCCGCGCTTTGCCCAGTTCAATCGGCGGCGATACAAGGCGTTCGAGGTACTGCCGGATGGAACCATCGTACTGCTGTGGCCGGAGATGGCCTCGTACGAGTGGCTGATGGAGCAGAAGAAGCGGATGGGGGCCGGCAACTTCTCGGCCGAATACCTCAACGAGCCAGTGGCCGAAGAAGACCGGGTGTTCCACATCCACCCGACCTACGATACCTACGAGGTGCTGGGCGACCTGTCGACGGGTCCGTATGAGTCCGAGGCGGAGTTACGGTACTGGTCCCTGCCCCGGGGTCACAAGGCAGAGACCACGGAGGGAGCCGAACTGGTCGTGATGCCGTTCAGCCAGTTTATGAAAAAGCACGTCAAGGCAGTGGTTATGACGGTGGACTATGCCTCGACGGTCACTGCCACCAGTGATTTCTCCGTGGTCTGTGTCACGGGATTCACGCCTGACTTGAACATGTGGCTGCTGGACATATGGCACGGAAAGGTGGCCGATGCCGGGTTGGTGAACCTCATCTGGAAGTACGGAAGCCAGTGGCTGCCCCGGGTGGTGGCTTGCGAGGACCAGTCGATCCTGGACCTGCTCCAGATACGCATGGCCGAGTTCATCTCGGCCGGCCAGGACTCAGGCTGGAGGCCCCGCCCGTACCACCTGAAGCATGGAGGCCGGTCGGCTCCCAGCAAAGCCCAGCGCATCAAGAGCCAAGAGTGGCGGTTCACCAGCCACCGCATCAAGTTGCCTCTTTCCCGGCAGCACGAGAAGCACTGGGCACCTCTGTTCCGGCAGATTGATGATTTCACCACGGACCTTAACTTGCTGGAACACGACGATGCCATCGACGCGGCCCTCGGGATGCCCCAGTACGTCGTCCGCATCAGCCCGGACTCCCAGAAGAGCGGCCCCGAGGCCAAGACCGTTGCCTACTATCACCAGCGAGGGATGCTACGGGATGACCTGGGGCTTCCCCTGATGCCGAACCTGGAGAACGTGTCTGAGGCGGACCTGGAAAGAGCCCTTGACGTGCTGCACGGCCGCGCGTATAATAAAGGGCGGAGACGGCCTGCGCGTGTCAGACGGGTGAGGAGGTAATTCCATGTTACTGACTGTTGACCTTGTTGTGCTGCTCACGGCCGCATTCGTTGTCACGGGCGTCATTGCCGTGGCTGCAGTTCTGTGCATGACCAGGGTGTTGCAGCGAAATCAGAACCAGGAGAAGGAAGTGGTAGAGGACCTCCTGGCAGCGGTACTGGCTACCCGGATGGATGGTCCTGCCGGGAGCCACCAGGTCATCCAGAGTCTTCTGCGCCGGCAGCCCCTCGTACCCCCTGCCGGTGGTCCTCCCTCCTCGCTGGACAAAACCGGCGTCACCATCAAGCACTCATAGGAATTGAAATATGAGCAGCCGACTGATTCTTCCGGACAAGCCGGGCGACCTGCTGACCGCGTTGACGCACATGCGCGAGAGCGCGGAGGCGGCTCACTACGTCAGGCGGGTTGTGTGGTGGATCGTATTTGAGTACCTGAATGGGAACCGGGACTTCGATGAAATCAACTATCGAGAGGGGTCCGTGCGTGTCAAGAAAACGGACACGACGGAACTGGACTTCAGGTACGAAGAGATTGTGCAGGATTTCGGGGAGCGCATTGGGGAACTGCTGCGGATGAACACGCTGCCCAAGGTGCAGCGGCGGCTGATGACGCTCGACCACATGCGCAAGGCATCGGTGTCCCAGATTGTTCTGGACTCCATTGTGTCGAAGGAGCAGGCCGACGCAACGAAATTGGAGTTCATTCCGATGGTGGCACAGTACGGGATGGCCGGCCTGGTGGTGTGGATTGAGCCGACCCTGCCACTCAAGCCATCGTCTGAAGGGTCCACCCCCCCGGAAATCGAGGTCGTTCCTCCCTGGGAACTCATGGCTGTGCCGGCTGCTCCCAAGACCCTTTCCGAGGTGACGGCCATCATTCGGCAGAGGTGGGTGCCGCTGGCCTGGCTCAAGTCGCTGGGTCTGGGTGAGAAGATCGAGAAGAACCGGCAGAAGGTACAGATAAAGTCTGTGCAGTACGGGCAGGTGCCCTCGGCAGCGGCGGAGTTTTCGACAGTGGCTGGGTTGGGGAGCCGGGTCGAGTCAATCGGGGAAAAGAAGTCGAAGGACCTGGAGGAGTACGTGAAGTTGAACGAGGTGTGGGTGCAGGGCAGGAACCACGCCCTGAGCCGGTATTGCATCTGGACGGATGACCTGTTGCTCCGGGATAAGAAGTTCGACAAGGCTGAGAACCCCCCGACGATTCCGATTGCGATTGCACCCTATTCGAGCGTGGGCGGATTCTATTCGAGAGGGCACCCGGAAATAGTATTGCCACTGAACGTGGCCCTGGAGGCGGCGCTGGGCAAGACGCTTCAGAATGTTGAAGACCTGAGCATACATGGGACGACGTTCATCCCGGCCAGCCAGGGGGTGGACCCGTCTGCGTTCGAGGGGTCGGACCCGCCGAGGGCACTGTCGTACGAGCCAGACTACACGGTGCCGAACGCCCAGGCATTCCGATTGGACATGGCTGACCTGGGCCAGTTCCCGGTGCGGGCCATCCAGATGGGCCTGGCCGTCATGGACAGGCTGAGTCCCCCGAGTCCCATGGAGAACAAGGGCCGGGTGGACAGTGCCCGGGGCCTGGGATTTCTTCAGGAAATGAGCCAGGTGCCGCTGACGTTCCCCGCCATGAGTATCGCGGGAGCCTATGCGCTGGTGTACAAGGCATTGCTGGACCGGATGAACCGGCTCTGGCCGGCGCGGCGGGTGGCCATCCAGACGATGTTGGACGACTCGTTGGCCGGCGTGGTCATCGACCCCCAGACTGGCGAGTTGACTACGACCAACGAGATTCCCAAGGCCCACGAGGTCGAGGTGGGAATTGCGGAGGCGTTTCCGACCAGCCTGGAGCAGAAGCGCAGGGACCTGTACGACATGTTGCAGGGCGGGCTCATCACCAAGAGGTGGTTCCGCATCCAGTCCAGGAAACTGAACCTGGACCTGCCGGTGGCCAACGACGCCGAATGGGAGAACTACCGGAAGGCCATGCTCAATAACATCCTGCTGTTCAACGATGGCGAGACGCCTCCCCAGAAAGAGGCCGGCGTGGCGAAGGTCTCCGAATCGGATATTGTGAGTATACACGTAGAAGTGATGGGTGCATTCATGGCACGTCCTGAGTTTTCATTAGCATCTCCGGCCGTGCGTGCTAGATTCCAAGAGTCGTACATCAACATGCAGACGATGCTGGGTAGATACCCAGACCAGATGAAGTATCCTGAGACACTGGCGGAGGAAGCGCCTCCGCCCCAACCGATGATGGGAGGGTAGTAATATGGCCATGGAACTGAAACAGGCAGAGGGTGGCGGGTATGAGATTGTGGAGGAGGGCAAGGCCCCTATTCCGGTCAAGGCCGAGGACCTCGTCAGGGCGCACACGGAGAGTCAGAAACCACTGAACGCCCGAGAGGTGCAAGTGCGGGTGAACGGGGTGGACCGCCGGGTAACAGTCGGGGATGCCCTGAAGTCTCTGGAAAAAGTCGCGGGCGCAGACGAAAAGTTCGCGGCGGCGGCGGACGCCACCAAGGTATTCGAGACGTTCAAGAAATTACAGATGTCTCCCGAGGCCGTGACGCAGGATGAGGTGGTGGGGCTGCTGCGGGCGGTGGGAGCACAAGAGGCCCAAGTGAACCAGGCAGTGGCCGTGTTCGATGAACTGCGAAAGGGAGGCGGCAACTTGCAGACAGATGAAGATACAGACGACGGCAAGGAGATTTCCCTGGAACGGCTGCCCAAGTCGTTGAGGGACCTGGCCGCTGCGGTGCCGGACCTCATCAACAGGGAAACGACTCGTGAAAACAAGGCTCTCGTGGCTGAAATCGAAAAAGACATACAGGGGGCCTTGACGAGCCATGAGAAAATCGGTACAATACTAAAGGCAGTCACGAAGGGCGGGCCTATCCGGTGGGATGCCGAGGGCTCGAT
>Ga0114918_10004845_pt1 | contig 11638 bp, 11 predicted proteins | sample LantaG_FD_87015 | JGI IMG/M metagenome (GOLD analysis project Ga0114918, IMG submission 87015) | Deep subsurface microbial communities from Baltic Sea to uncover new lineages of life (NeLLi) - Landsort_02402 metaG | ecosystem: Environmental > Aquatic > Marine > Oceanic > Sediment | place... | reverse complement strand
GGATAAGGGAGGAAAAAAAGGAGAGGGGGGAGGGAGAGGTTTGTGGGGGTTTTGACCAAAAAAAAAAAAAACGGGTAAGGAAAAAAAAACTCAAAAAAAAAACTCAAAAAAAAAACTTAGGCCCGCGCCGCCGCCTGCGTCGTCCTCCTCGTCCTCTCCCGCATCGCCAACCTCGCCGTCCCGGCCTCCTACGCCTACCTCGTCAACCGCCTCGCCGCGGCGGACGCATCGGCGCATCCCCCCGCCGGCTCGGGCCAGCAACCTCTGCCGACCCCGCTTCGCTCCTTGCTCATCCCGGCCGTCGCGTGCTACCTCTCCGCTCTTTACTTGCAGGGAGGTTCCGGCGGCGGGTCCATGGGCCTGCTCAACAACGCGCGCCAGTACGCGTGGATCCCCATCTCGCAGGCCGCGGCCCGCAAGATCAACGTCGACGCCTTTGCGCACGTCTTGGGGATGGACCTGCGGTACCATCTGATGCGGAAAACCGGGGAGCTCACTAGGGTGCTCGACAGGGGCAGCTCTGCGGTGCAGAACCTGCTGTCGACGGTGCTGTTTCAGGTGAGGAAGAGTGGAGAGAAAGCGAGAGAAGAGAAAAAGAAGAGAGAAGAGAAGAAGAGAAAGAAAACTAACTTTTCTCTCTCTCTCTTCTCAAAAAAAAAAAAAAAAAACTTCCAGGTCGGCCCCCAACTGTTCGACATCGCCGCCGCGGCCGTCTACGTCGCCGCGGCCCTGGAGCCGTGGGGTAAGGAGAAAGAAGAGAGAGAAGAGAGAGAAGAGGAGAGAGAAGAAGAAGATAAAGTTTTTTTTTCAATTTCCTCTCCTCTTTTCTAAAGAAAGCTCACATTTTTCTCTTCCCACTCGTGTTTCCAATCCCGAAAACCACCCCTTTCTCATCACCACAACAGTCGCGGCGATCATATTCATCACGCTGGCGTCCTACATCCCCCTGACGATCTATCTTACGGAGCGGAGGGGCAAGTACAGGAAGGACCTCAACGCCGCCGACAACGTCCGCTCGGCCCGCGCGACCGACGCGCTGATCTCGTGGGAGACTGTTTCTTATTTTTGTGCCCAGGACAGGGAAGTAGAACGCCTCGCGGGGGCCATCGACGACTACCAGACGGTCGAGATGAAGCTGCTGGCGTCCCTGAACTCGCTCAACGTGATTCAGTCGACCGTCATCTTCCTGGGGACGGCGAGCGGGCTGTGAGTTTTCTGAGTTTTTTTTCTTCTTTTCTTTTTTTCTTTTTTTTCCTCTGTTTTTTGTCTTTTTTTCTGTCTTTCTCTTTCTCTTCTCTTTCTACTCTTTCTCTTCTTCTTCTTCTCACTCCCCTCCGACCACAAAAAACAAAATACAAAAAAACAGCTACGTCTGCTCCGTCGGCGTCGCCAACGGCTCCCTCCGCGTCGGCGACGCCGTCTTGTTCCTCTCCCTTATGGCCCAGCTGGCGATCCCCCTGAACTGGTTTGGATCCTTTTACCGCTCCGTCATGCAGCAGATGCTCGACGCCGAGGGATTGTTCTCGCTGCTGGCGCAGGTACCCACGGTGGTCGACGCGCCTGACGCTGTGGACTTACCTCCGGGAGGGGACGGGAGCATCGAGTTCCGGAAAGTGACCTTCTCTTGGGACAGGGTTGTCTCCGTCGTCGTCCGCGGGGTCAGTCCCTCTTCTTCTGCTGCTGCTGCTTCTACCCCTTCTCCCGTCTTGAAGGACGTCTCCCTCAAGGCCCCGGGAGGCACCTCGCTCGCGATCGTCGGGCCCACGGGAAGCGGCAAGTCGACGCTGCTGCGGCTCGCCTTCCGCTTCGTCGACCCTGACTCCGGTTCGGTCCTGATCGAAGGGAGGGACGCGAGGGAGCTGAGGCAGCGGAGCCTGCGGTCGATAATGAGCGTGACGCCGCAGGACAGGTGAGAAGAGGTGGTGGTGGTGGATTGGAGGGGGAGAGAATGGAGGAAGAAGAGAGCGAGAAAGAAGAACAAAAAAACTCACTTTTTTTTTCATTAAAAAAAATTCTCTCTCTTTTTTCCCGAATTTCAAAAAAAAAACTTTTCCTTTAACTCAGCGTCCTCTTCAACGACACGATCGAGTACAACCTCCGCTACGCCAACCCTGACGCCACCTTTGAGCAGGTCGAGGCCGCGGCCAAGGTCGCCGCCATCCACGACTCGATCCTGAGTTTCCCGAAAGGGTACCAGACGGTCGTCGGCGAGCGGGGCCTGCGGCTGAGCGGCGGGGAGAAGCAGCGGGTTGCCCTGGCGCGGGCCGTGCTGCGGAGGGCCAAGATCATGCTTCTGGACGAGTCGACGTCGGCGCTGGACGCGCTGACGGAGGCCGCGGTGCAGAGGGCGCTCCGCGGGGCGTTCGCCGGTGCCGGAGGAGCAGGAGGAGGAACAGGAGGAGGCGAGAGCAGCAGCAGCAGCAGCAGCGACGGACGGAACGGCGGCGGGAGCGGAGGGCCGCAAGCGACGCCGGCAACGAACAACCCGACGCTCCGCCCGCCGACGATGCTGGTCGTCGCGCACCGCCTCTCGACCATCATGCACTGCGACTCTATCGCCGTGATGAAGGAGGGGCGCGTGGTCGAGGTCGGGAGGCACTCAGAGCTGGTTTCGCTGGGTGGGCTCTACGCCTCGATGTGGGCGCGGCAGTCGAGCTCGAGCGCGGCGCTGGTCGAGGAGGAAGGAGGAGAGGAGGAAGAGGTTGAGGTTGAGGTTGAGGTCGAGAAGAAGAAGGGGGATTAGATTCGTTTTCTTTTATTATTCATTTGCAACACTTGCTTTCTTGATTCTTTTTATTTTAAATGAATTCAATCGATGAGGAAGCGAGAAGGGGAATGGTGGTGGTGGTGGTGGTGGTGGTGGGAGAAGAAGCGAAGGAAGAGAAAGAGAAAAGAAATCTCTCTTTGTCGCGAAGGAAAACAAAAAAACAAAAAAAAACGACTTTAACAACCTTTCCGTTCTTCATCTCTCCATTTTTCTTTCAATCCTCTTCCTTTCTTCTTACAAAAAAAAGAGCAAAAAAATCACATCCACTCCTTCAGGATCATCTCCCTGATCCTCCTCAGGCCCACCACGGCCTCCGGGCTCATCGTCTGCAGCTTCGTCGCCGCGGCTTTGCTCCTCGCCCTCTGAGCCTTCGAAGAGCCGATGACGGCGGGGTCGCCGAGGCCGCCCCCTCTGTTGAGCGACTCGTCATAAGCCCGCAGGATCGATTCGACGGCTTTCAGCAGTTTTGGAGGCGTCGTCGACAGGTAGTCGACTTCGCCTTTGGCGATAGGGGCGGCCTCGAGGCGCGCTGCCTCTTTCGCCCGGGCCTGCGCCGCGGCGAGCTCCCTCTCGAGCCTGGCCCTCTCGGCGGCGACGTCGGCCGACGAGTCGAACATTCCGTTTCCGCTCCTCCCTCCTCCAGAGAGCAGCCTCGCCCTCTCCTCTGCGCTCCCTTCCATTATCAGCGGAGAAGAAGAGGAGCTCGAGGAGGAGCTCGCCTTCGATCTATCTTCCTCGAAGGCGTCGCGCAGGGCGGAACGGAGGTCGACGTCACCCTTCAACCAAACCAGGTGTTTTAAGATTCGCATCTCGGCGGGACGCTGCGCGTTGAACGATGCTTTCGCCTTCGTGTACAAATGCACCATCACCTCTTTCGCGTCGTCGCGCGTGTAGGTGGACTCTTTAGCTGCGGCGTACGCCTTGGCCATCGTCAGCATCAGGGCTGGGGTCAGCTGGCCGTTGGAAGCCAGTTCTTCGATCCTCTTTTCGGCCTCCGGAAGCGACTCTGCCGTCTTCAGTAAATCGTCAAACACGAGCGCCGCTTCCTTCATCGCCCGCTCCTCTTCTTCCCCGAGGCCCGCATCCACGGAATCAAAGGCTGCAGCCAGGGCGCCGAGGCGGGTGACGGCCTCGACGAGCCTCTTCCGTTCGGGGGAGGACGCAGGCTGGATGCCGCGGCACCGGACTGCAGCATGCTCGAAAAAGGCCACGGGGAGCGAGGCCCTCCCTGCTGCGACCATGGGCTCCCACTCGGCCTCCGGAGCCTGTAAGTACCTCTCGAGCTCCCTGTCGTAGCTCTCGAGCTCGTCGGAGACGGCGCGGAGCTTGCGCGCGAACTTGCGAGCGGCCAGGCGGCGGGCCGGGTCCCTCTCCGCGGCCGCGACGGCGTCGGCCCGCTCCAGGACCGAGGGCCGGAGCCTCGGCCACTCCGCCGAGCCGCCGATGAGCTTGCGCCAGTCCTTGGAGGGGTCCTTGGTGGCGAAGACGGCCAGCAGGCGGTCGGCGAGGGCGGTGTTGTTGGTTGGTGGCGGTGGCGGTGGTTGGGAGGGGTCGTCGGGAGAAGAAGAAGGAGATGAAGAGGAGGAGGAAGAAGAGGAAGAAGAAGCGGCGGCGGCAGCGAAGAAGCGGACTCGTCGAGCATTCGACGTCGGGATCGACGGCACTGTGCCCCGGCTCCTGGAGCAGGACACGCCCCCTTCCGAGCTCCGGCGAGCAGCGAGAGATACGGCAGGGTCTACAGGGCGAGCGGTGGGGCGTCCCGACGCCTGGCAGGGCGGCGACGGGGGTAACGAGAGACGCATTGTTTGACGTTTTTTTTTTCGATGGCGACGGCTTTGTGATTGCTGTCGAAGAGTCTAGCCGCAATTATATTTTTTTTTCAACCCCGACCCTCTCTCTTTTCTCTCCCCCGCGACGTCATCTCGATCAAATCGACAAAATTCCAAGTGCGTAACAAAGAAAGAAAGCTGCGTAGATGTACAAATGAAAAAAACAATCTTGTCTAACTAGGGGTCCCCGTCCTCGACTTTTTGCTCGGAGGCGGCGGCGCAAACGCTGCTCCGCCTCTGCCGCCGCCTCCGCCGCATCGATCTCCTCCCTCTCCGCCTTCCTCGTCGTCGTTCAGCATCAGGTTCTCCTCCCCGGCGATGGCTTCTTCTTCGGTGTCGTAGGCGTCGGACCTCCCGCGAGAAGACGCCCTGGTGCCCCCACGGCGTTTCTTCTTGCGGCCGGAACCTCCCCTTCCTTCCTCGAAGGCGCTGTCGTCGTCGTCGTCGTCGTCGTTTTCTTCGTCGTCGTCGTCATCGAAGTCGGCTTCGCTCGTCGTCGCCGACGAGGACCTCCTCTTGCTCTGCTTTTCTTCCTTTTTCGCAGCGCGCGCAGGAGCCGCGGCCTCCCAATCGTCCTCTTCCTCCTCCTCAAAGTCGTCGCCGGTGTCGAGGTAAGCCCCCGGAGTGCGGACGCCGCCGCCGCGAGTTACCCGCCTGCCGCCGCTGCCTCCTCCGTTTCCCCCATTTACTCCACCTCCACCTCCACCTCCACCTCCTTCGACTCCGACTCCTCCTATTCCGTCGCCCTTCTGCGCTACCAGCAGGTTCTCCGGCGCCGCGAACGGGTTGGCCTGCACGTGCGCCACGTGGTCCAGCTCCTCTCTGGTGTAGCGCAGGAACGCGGGCGCGTGCATCGGGGGGAAGGAGTCGGGCCAGGCCCGGCCGGAAGAAGAAGCGGCGGCGGCGAGCCTTTCGTTTTCATTGTTTTCGTTCTTCTCGCTTTTGTCGTCGCCGCCGTCGCTTTTCGTCAAGAGGCCCAACCTCCCAGCGTCATATTCGACGTCCATCTCGTCGAACAGCTTCTTCTCCTCGGGCGACCGCGCCATCATCTCGTTGACCTCGGCGTGCGAAGGGACGGAGTTGGTCGGGGCCCCTCCTTTCGCGGCGGTCTCCTTGAGCAGCTCCTCGAGCGTCGCGCGCCGCGCGTCGTTGCTCGTGCGCTTATCGAAGCGGCCCGCGTCGACGATCTCGGCGGCCATCGCCTGCTTTGCCGACTGGATGACGGTGCGCACGATGGTCTCGACGGAGTCGGCGTAGCCGCCGCCGGCGCGGCCTCCGGCGCCCGTGTTGGGGGCGGGAGCGGAATGCAGAGGAGAGGAGGAGGACGAAGAGGAAGAAGGACCGTTGAAATCGGCGGCAGCGCGGCTTCCTCTGTCCGCCGGCGCGACCGCCTCGAGGTGCAAGACGAGAACTTCTTTCTTCTGCCCGATCCGGTGCGAGCGGGCGATCGCTTGCTCCTCGTTCTTCGGGTTCGGGTCAGGGTCGTAGATCACCACCGTGTCCGCCGATTGCAAGTTCAAGCCGCGGCCTGCAGCGCGGATCGAGAGCAGGAAGATGAAGGGTGCCGGGTTCTCCTCGGTGCTCTCCGCGTTGAACGCCTTGATCCTCGTCTCGCGGTCCTCAAGCGCGGTGCTGCCGTCGATCCGCAGGTGCCTTAGGGGCTCCATCACCGTGAATTCTTCCTCGACTTCGAGACCAGTCTTCTCGTCCTTGACTATTTTCCTCTTCTTCTTGACGGGCATGAGCCTGTTTCTGAGATAGAGCTCGAGCAGGTCCAAAAGCCTGGTCATCGTCGAGAAAAGCAAGACCCTGTGGCCCGCTGCGTGCAGCTTGACGAGCATGCGGTCCAAGGCCGCGAGCTTGCCGCACTCGCGGACGAGGTCCCCGCCGAAGCTCCACCCGGGGGTCTGCACGCCCCTTGTCTCGTCCCACCCGGGGTCCGGGGCGTGAGGGTAAGAGAGGCAGAAGTGGTTGCACAGCTTGCGGAGCTCCATCGCCTTGTTGTTGAGCGGGGCGAACGTCCGAGCGGAGCGGGCAGCAGCTCCGGCGGCGGCGGCGGAGCCAGCGGCGTAGCTGCCCCCGGCGCGCTGCGGGGCGTCCGGGTCCTGGTGGTGTTGGTTGGGAGGGGAGGGGGAAGATTCAAGAAAGAAAAAGAAGAGAGTGAGTTTGAAATTTTAAAAAAGCAAAAAATCCGACCTCGAAAAAAGAAGGAAAAAAAACTCGACCCCAAACTTCGAAAAAAAAACTCCAAAACTTCTCAACTCACCAGCCTCAGCGTCCCGGTCCTCGCCACCCACCGGTACGCCGCCGCCTGTGCCGGCGGCATCGCGCATTTCACCACGTGAGCCACTTTTCCCGGGAGCTTCCCCTCGACGTCCGCGACCTGCCTCCGCAGCATGAACGGCTCCAGGATCTGGTGCAGCCGGTTGATGATCACGACGCGCCGCTCGACGCGGAAGGCCTCGGCCTCTGCGTCTGCCTCGCGGGCGGCCGCCGTGGCGCGGGCGACGGCCGAGGCGTGGTCGAGCCCTGCGGCGTGGGCCTCGGCGGCTGCGGCGTTGTAAGCGGCGACGGCGGCCTCGGATTGAATGAGGGGACCCGAAGTCGTGCCTCCGGTTCCACCTCCACCTCCGCCGCTTCCGGGAACCGCCGTCGTCGCGCCGGCCGTGCTCACGGGCGCGGCCAGCGACTCGACGAACCACGACCCAAACTCGGCCTTGTTGTCGAAGACGTCCGGCAGGAGCAGGTTGAGCAGGGACCACAGCTCCCGCATGTCGTTCTGGAGAGGGGTGCCCGTCAGCAGCAGCCTGCGCGCGGCGCGGAACTGCGAGAGGTCGCGCGAGAGCTTGGACTCTCGGTCCTTCATGCGCTGGGCCTCGTCGATGACGATGTACTTCCAGTTGATCTGGAATGTTTTTGGGAGGGGAAGGGGGAAAAGAGAGAGGGAAAGAGAAGGAAAGGTTGAGAAAGAGAGATAGATGAAGCGGCGGAAAAAAAAACTCCCTCTCTCTCCTCCTCCTCTTTTCACCTCCCCTCTTCTTCTCCTCCTCGCTCACCTTGGACAGCCTCGCCTTGTCGCGCATGATGAACTCGTAGGTCGTCACGAGCACGTTGAACTTCTCCGGGGCCACCTCGGCGTTGAAGAGGTCCTGATGTAAAGGGGAGAGGTGGGGAAAGTTTCGAAAGTTTTGAAAAAAAAGTTTTTAAAAAAAAGTAAGTGAGTTTTTGCTTTTTTCTTCGTCGTCGGCAGTGAAAAACACTCTTCTCCTCCACCTCCTCCACCTCTTTTCCTCCTCACCTTGCGGTCCTCGCGCTTCCCGACGTAGTACACGCTCCGCACCCCGGGCAGCCACTGCGTCAGCTCCGCCCTCCAGTTCACCAGAACGGCGTTGGGCACGATGATCAGGTGCGGGCCGAAGTTTTGCTTTTTTTCCGCAAGATAGGCGACCAGCGCCATCACTTGGACGGTTTTACCTAACCCCATCTCGTCTGCGAGGATCCCGTTGAGCTTGTTGTTGTACAGCGAGACCATCCACTGCAAGCCCACCAGCTGGTATTCCCGTAAGGCGGCACCGGGGGGAGGACGGAGACCGGCAGGGGCGGCGTCGATCTTTTCTGAGACGGCGTGCGCCAACGCATGATAGCTCGCCATCACGCCTCCGGTGCCGCTCTTCTTTTCTCCGTCTCTCTCCCCCCCTGTCGCTGCGTCCACGGCGGTCGAGGCGGCGGCCGCGGCCGCCCTCCTGGCTGCCTCCTCCCCGGCCTCGGCGGCCTCCTCCTCGCTCTTCCCTTCCTCCAGCGCCGCCGCGACCGCCTTCGCTCTCGCCTCCGACGCCTCCTGCTCCTGCTTGGCCCGCGCGATCTTGCTCGTCAGCTGTACGAGGTACTCGTCGGTCTCGTTGAGGAACTTGTCGATGGCCGCGTAGCGCTCCTGGTCGTTGGGACCCGCGGATGCGGAAGCGGAAGAAAGAGACGAAGACCCTCGCTTGGCGCGCAGGAGCTGCTGGTACTTCGCCCAGTCGTTGGCCTGCAGCGCCTCCATCCTGGCCTTCCTCTCGGCCTCCCTCTGCGCCTGCGCCGCCGCGGCCTCGGCAGCCGCTTTCGCCGCTGCGGCGGAGGCAAAGTCTCCCGAGGCCCTGGCCGCGGCGGTGGCGGCGGCGACCGCGGCGGCCTGCGCCGCGGCGGCGCGGGAAGAGGCAAGCGCCGCGGCGCCGCGCTGCGCCCGGTCGAGCATTTTGGGAGCGTTCCGGTTGCGGAAAACGCGCGCGTCGCGGGCCGCGGAGGCCCTCTCGGAGAGGATTTCCGACTTGAAAGCTTTCGCTGCGGCGGCGGCCTCGGCGGCGGCCTCGGCGCGGCGGCGGGCGCGGGAGCGGTAGCTCTCTCGGATCAGATCGTCGAGCTCTCGGGCCGCCTTCCGGTACCGCCGCTCCGACGCGTGTAGCAGAGAAGAGAAGGGGGCGTTCAACGAAGTGGGGCCGTTTTTCTCTACTTCTGCATTCCCGCAGTAGTCCTCCTCGGCGCGGGCGCGCAAGGACTCCTGCAAAGAGACGAGGCGGAGGCCGCGAAGCCTCAGAGAAGCGGCCGTCGCAGCTGCCCTGTCTTTTTCAACTTTCGCCTTTTCGAAGGACGCCTCCGCTTCCCGCTTTGCGAGCTCCATCGCCCGGCGTAGGGCGGGCTGCAGCTCCGAGGCCAGCAGGGAGGCGGCGACGCCTGGGGCCAGGCAGCCTCGCGGGAGCGCAGAGGGTAAAGGTTGCGGCAAGGGGACGGCGGTGACCCGGGGGTCGGACGCGGCGTGGAACAGCGGCCCGTCGCGGCGCTTGACCGGCGGGGGAGGCGGCGGCGGCGGAGGAGGAGGAGGAGGAGGAGGAGGCGGGGGAGGAGGTGCGACAGGAGCAGCAGCAGCCATGACGGCGGGGGCCGGGGCGGCTCGCGGCGGGAGCGGCAGCGGCAGCGGCTGCACCGACGGCGGCGGCGGGAGCAGATGCGGCGGCGGAGGAGCAGCGGGAGCAGCGGAAGAGTAGAGCTGCTGCTGCTGCTGCTGCTGCTGCAAAGGAGGTCCCGGTGCCGAGGAGGTGTAATAAACCGAGGGAGTTGCCACCAGATCGGGCGCGTGTACCGCGGCGAGCAGGGACGGCTGGAGCGGGAGCTCGCCGCGCTGTTTTGGTTTTGGTTTTTGGGTTGAGGTTGTTTTCGAGGTGAGAGAGCGGCCAGCGTCGTCGTCGTCGTCGAGTTTTTTTCTTTTCGTTCGTTCGCTCGTTTGTCGATCTTCATCATCATCTCTCAACGCACCTTGATGGCCCTGTAAGCCATAATCTGGTGCCTCAGCACGTGCAGCTGCCCCTCGGAGAAGCCGGCGCTTCCGCCGCCCCCGGGACGGTAGCCCGCGCGCGGGGGCGGAGGCGGAGGGTGGGGCGGGGGAGGGAGCAGCGAGCGAGATGGAGATGGTCGAAGCAGTGGCGGCGGCGCTTGATGCTGCTGCTGCTGCTGCTGCTGCTGCAGCGGCAGCGGCAGCGGCGCGACGACGACGGGCAGAGGCTGCACTCCTCCTCCGCCGCCGCCGCCGCCGCCACCTGCGCCTCCTCCCGGCGGAGGCTGCTGCATGGAGTTAAAAGAGAAAAGAGAAAAGAGAAAGAAGGAAAAGAGATTTTCCCCTTCTCCCTCTTTTTTTTGTGAGAAGAAAAAACTCGACCGACGAAGAACTGAAAAAAAATCCACCTCCTTCTTCCTCAACTTGTACACTGTCTCTCTCTCGCGCTCTCTCTCTCTCTCCACTTTTACGGGAAAATATAGTTTAATGACTTCTTTTTTGTTCATTTACAACAGAGAAAAGGCAGAGAGGTGTTAAAATTGTTCGAGGGCCACGGGGGCGGGCAAAAAGTTTGATGAAAGTGTTTTTTTTATTTTATAAAAAGTTCGGGGGGACGGGGAGGTATGTTTGTTTTTGTTTTCAAAAAGAATGGGGTTGAGGATGAATCGGTTGAGGGAGGGGGGGAAAGCGCGCGCGTGCAGGCGACGCGGTCTCTCTCTCAGGGGGGAAAGAATGGTGGGGGGTGTAGAAGGAAAACGGGAGGGGAAAAGTCGAAAGAAGAAGAAAAAGAAGAATAGGTCGAGGTCGAGGAAAAAAACAACTGTTTTTTCCTCTTTCTCTCTCTTCCTTAATCCACTTCTTCTCTCCAACTCTCCAACTCTCCCGTTTTCAAAAAATGGTGGTCTCTCTCTCTCGCGCGCGCGCATCTTTTAAAAAGAGCAAGGCAGGGCGATCGAGGGTGGAAAAAATGGGGTGGGGGAAAGAATCGGTAGATGTTTTTTTGTTAATTTTTTTTTGAAGTCTTTCTTCTTTGATTTTGTTCATTGCCTTTCTTGCTCGCTCTCTCTTCTCTTTTTTTTCATCAATCCCAGCCGTCGCCCTCCCCTCCGGCTGCGCACCCGGCGACGAGCGCCCTCGACAGGGCCCGGAAGAACTCCTCGCGCCTCGCCGGGGTGTCCGAGAACAGGTGCTGCTCCTCCACGACCGAGGCTGCGACGGGAGTCGGGGCCGGGGGCACCGGGGCGGCTGAGAAGGCCGAGGCAGAGGCGGCAGAGGCGGAGGTCGGGGTCGTCGGCGGGTTTGCGGCGAAGGCAGCTTCCGCCTGCAGCTGCTGCTGCTTTCGCTGCTGCCGCGTCGAGAAGAGCGTGAGCGGCGAAGGGTCCTGCGGCGTCGGCGGCGGGGTGGCCGCGGCGGAGGGGGCGGCGGAGTGAGCGAGCGACGCCGGGGCTTGCTTGTTTAACTGTTGAGCGGGGGCGGAGGTCAAGGTCGGGGGCCAGGCGCGGCGCTGGAAAGAGAGTTTTTTTTATTGTTTCGAGTTTTTTTGTTTTGTTGAGGTGAGAATTGGAAACGAAAAAGCAACATCGAGCAAGCGCCGCTCTCGCTCTGCTGTTTTCAGAGAGAGAGAGAGAGAGAGAGAGAGAGAGAGAGAGAGAGAGAGAGAGAGAGAGAGAGAGAGAGAGAGGGAAGGGGGAAGGGGGGGGAGGAAGAGGGGGGGGAGGGAGGGGAGGGGGGGGG
>Ga0114918_10004844_pt1 | contig 11639 bp, 4 predicted proteins | sample LantaG_FD_87015 | JGI IMG/M metagenome (GOLD analysis project Ga0114918, IMG submission 87015) | Deep subsurface microbial communities from Baltic Sea to uncover new lineages of life (NeLLi) - Landsort_02402 metaG | ecosystem: Environmental > Aquatic > Marine > Oceanic > Sediment | place: Baltic... | reverse complement strand
CGTATGAAAAGAGCCGTCCAGAATGGTAATTTTCAGGTCAATTACCGGGAATCCGCCCAAAATTCCATTAGAAGCGGCATCGGTAATTCCGGTAATTACCGCGGGAATGTACTCTTTAGGGATAGCCCCGGAGACAATTTTGTTCTCAAACACCAGATGATCCTGCCCTGGTTCAGGCTTATGAGGCTCAACCGAAATAATTACATGTCCAAATTGCCCCCGGCCACCGGTCTGACGGATGAACTTGCCCTCTCCCTGGGCCTTTTGCGAAATGGTTTCCTTGTAAGCGACCCGAGGCCTGCCCACCAACACATCCACTTTCATGTCCCTGGTTATCTTGTGCTGAAGAATTTCCAGGTGCAGTTCCCCCATTCCGGAAATAATGGTCTGCCCAGTCTCTTCGTTGTATTTTGCTGAAAAACTGGGATCTTCCCGCTTGAGGACGTCCAGGGCTTCGGCGAGTTTCTGGCGTTCTCCGGCAGAACCCGGCTCAATCGACAAACTTATCACCTGCTCGGGAAATTCGATGGAATCCAGTACGATGGGATTTTTCGACAGGCACAAAGTGTCACCGGTAAGCGTATTTTTCAGGCCGACCAGGGCAACAATGTCTCCCGCCCGGGCTTGCGGCTGTGCTATTCGGTCATCCGCGTGCATCTGGTAAATTTTGCTGACGTTTTCCTTGCGGTCACGGGAACTGTTGAGAATTTTGGTATTAGTGCTCAAAGTGCCGGAATAAATTCTGGCATAGGTCAGATCACCATGCTGATCGAAAGTTATCTTAAAAGCCATAGCCACCAGCGGAGCGTCGGGATCACAGAAACAATCAATCGTTTTGTTTTCTTTTCCCGGCACATGACCCTGAATCGTAGGGCAATCCAGGGGACTGGGCAAATAAGCGGTAATCGCATCCAGCAGTTTTCGTGAACCGATACTCTGCAAAGCCGAACCACACAATACCGGATGGAGCTTACCCGTCAGAGTTCCCGATCGAAGGCCGGTAACAATTTCTTCATTAGTTAACGGCTCATCATGGATGTATTTTCCCATCAACTCATCGTCGAACTCGGCAGCCTTTTCAATCATGTCGTGACGGGCCTGTTCAGCATCAGCCCGCAATTCGGCGGGTATTTCCTCGATTTCATAATTGGACCCCACTTTTTCCTGCTGAAAAACCAGGGCTTTCATCTCGATTAAATCAATAAAACCCCGAAAGCTGCTGTCAGCTCCCAGGGGCAGTTGAACAGGAACCGGATTAGCCAGCAACCGATTACGCAAACTTTTTACCGACATTTCAAAATCAGCCCCGACCTTATCCATCTTGTTGATGAAACAAATACAGGGCACTTTGTATTTCTGGGCTTGCCGCCAAACAGTTTCGGATTGAGCCTGAACGCCTTCACTGGCGTCAAAAACCGCAACCGCCCCATCGAGAATACATAGCGAACGTTCCACCTCAACCGTGAAATCTACATGCCCGGGGGTATCGATAAGATTGATAGTGTAGCCCTGCCAGGGACACGTTGTAGCTGCCGAAGTAATGGTAATCCCCCGCTGCTGCTCCTCGACGAGATAATCCATAACCGTAGTGCCGTCGTGAACTTCGCCGATTTTGTGGGTCTTGCCGGTAAAATAGAGAATTCGCTCAGTGACGGTGGTTTTACCGGCATCGATATGAGCCATGATGCCAATATTGCGAATTTTCGTAAGGTCAGAATCCATAATCAGTTACCTAACCTACTGCCAAAATCATGATGATAGTAAAATTCTGATTCCAAAGTATCAACTAAAACAGCCCATCAGATAGCGCGATAACCTGAACGGTTAAATCCGCTGATATACAAAACTGCCACAACCGGGGATATACTGATCCCAATTGTGGCAGTAATATTTCCGCGAAAAAATCACCAGGCAAAATGCGCGAATGCTTTGTTGGCGTCTGCCATACGGTGAACATTCTCACGCGTAGTCATGGCATTGCCTTCCTTCTTGTAGGCGGCAACCAGTTCGTCAGCAAGACGAACAGACATAGGTTTTCCGCTCTTGCCGCGAGCAGCAGCCAGAATCCAGCGAAAGGCCAATGCCTGCTGCCGAGACGATTTCACCTGCATAGGAACCTGATAGCTGGCACCGCCAACACGCTTGGAGCGTACCTCGATAAGCGGCTTAACGTTACTGATCGCCGTTTCAAAAACCTCCAGCGGAGGGACGTCTGAAACACGTTTGCCGATGATGTCCATCGCATCATATAACACCCGTTGAGCGACAGATTTTTTCCCAGCCAACATTAAGCTATTAACGAACTTACCGACCAGCACACTGTCAAATTTCGGATCGGGTTTAAGTTGTTGAGCCGAAGCCGTAAAACGTTTGGGCATTGATCCCGGAACCTCCGTATTGTGGTCTCCGCCAGGCGGAAATCTTATATTAATCACAAAATTCTAGCACTTATTATTTTGGTGCACGAGCTCCATATTTACTACGGGCCTGCTTACGATTGGCCACACCAAGGGTGTCCAGAACACCGCGAACGATGTGATACCGAACACCGGGCAAGTCACGCACCCTGCCGCCGCGGACCAGCACAATGCTGTGTTCCTGCAGGTTATGGTCGATACCGGGAATGTACGCGGTAACTTCCCTGCCGTTACTCAGGCGAACACGGGCCACTTTTCGCAGTGCCGAGTTAGGCTTCTTGGGTGTCTGGGTTCTGACCTGCAGACATACGCCGCGTTTTTGCGGACAGTGGTCAAGGGCCGGGGTACGGGTTTTATTCCGCGATTTTTTCCGGCCCTGTTTTACCAGTTGGTTGATAGTCGGCATTTAAATCTCCAAAAAATTCTTCGCCCTAAAAACGCGTTTTCTGCCCGCTTAACGGCCATTTCCCGAAATTTTAACGCGTTTTGCCAGGGGCACTAAATACATTTTCTCGCTAAAAGGAAGCATTATAACTAATTAATTCCCCTATGTCAACCCCAGAGCTTTCTTAGTTGCTGCTTCAGCGGCGGCCTCATCAGCCTGACGCTGCTCGAATTCATCAGTAACCAGCTCCGGCGACTTGGGCGGTTCGGCCAAGTGCTTGACCTTGATGTCCAAATAGGGCTTGAAAGCGGTCCCGGCCGGAATCAGATGGCCTAAAATGACATTTTCCTTCAAGCCCATCAGACGATCTTCCTTGCCGGAAATGCTGGCTTCGGTGAGTACCCGGGTCGTTTCCTGGAAACTGGCAGCGGAAACAAAGCTTTCCGATTGCAGGGCGGCCTTGGTGATACCCAGCAATTGCGTAGTCGCCGTTGCCGGGCGGCACTTATCGCCAACAGCGGGATCGCCGCCAATAGACAAAATTGGCTCATTCACCCGCTCAAGTTCTTCTTTGGTGCTGACCGTACCAACCGTCAAGTCCGAATCGCCGGAATCAGATATCTTAAGGCTGTTGCCCAACTGATCATTCACAGAACGGAACTTGAACTTATCAAGAATCTCACCCGGCAACACCGGAGCATCGCCGGGATTTTCAACTTTAACTTTTCGCAGCATCTGGGTGATGATAATCTCAACGTGCTTGTCGTTGATTTTCACGTTCTGAGCACGGTAAACATTCTGGATTTCAACCAGCAGATAATGCTGCAAAGCTTCTTCACCTCTAATCCGAAGAATATCGTGCGGCACCAGAGGCCCGTCCGTCAACGACTCGCCCGCTTCGATATAGTCGCCGGTATGAACGTTGAGGTGCTTGTCGTGCGGAACATGGTGTTCAAATTCCAGCCCGGATTCAGACCTGACGATGATGGTCATCTTACCGCGTCGCTTGTCGCTGCGCAGCTCAACTCGGCCGGAAATTTCCGCCATGGCTGCGGGTTCCTTAGGTTTGCGGGCTTCGAATACTTCGGTAACACGCGGCAGACCACCGGTAATATCCTGGGTACCGGTAATCGCCCGAGGCTGCTGGGCCAACAAAGCACCGGCACAAATTTCCTGTCCCTCTTCAACTTCGATACGGGCCTTGGCCGGAAGATAGTGGAAGTCAAGAATGTTGCCCTCGGCGTCTTCGATAACCACCCGCGGGTGTTTGACGCCTTTGTGCTCAATAACCACCGGCCTTAGCATACGCCCATGGGCGTCAGCTTCGGTACGGATGGTTTCACCTTCTTCAACATCCTGAAACCGAACAATACCGGACACTTCCGACAAAATCGGAACACGGTGCGGATCCCACTCAAACAATGACAAGCCGACTTTAACTTCCTGCCCTTCCTTGACCAGAATAGTTGAACCGTAAGGAACACGATATCTTTCAAGTTCACGCCCCTTTTCATCCAGAAGAAGAACTTCACCGTTTCTCTTGAGCGAAACCGTTCTCATTTCTCCATCTTCCAGCGGCACATCGACCGCGTTCAGGTCAGAGTATTTAACGGTTCCGTCAACGGTAGCCTTAGTCTGATGTTCCATGACCGCACGCTCGGCGATACCACCGGTATGGAACGTACGCATAGTCAACTGAGTGCCCGGCTCGCCAATCGACTGAGCGGCAATAATACCAACAGCCAAACCCTGCTCCACCAGGCGACCGGTGCTCAGGTCAACACCATAACACTTGGCACAAATCCCCAGCGGACTTTCACAGGTCATCGGTCCTCTAGCCCGGATGGTATCCAGGCCGAGGTCTTCAATTTTGGTTGCGATTGCCGGGGTGATAATATCATTTTCGGAAACGATAATTTCATCGTTTATGGGATTTCGGATAGTGTCGCGGGCAGCTCGGCCGATAATCATTTCCCGCAACGGAATTGAAACCTGCTCACCCTTATATATTGCACTCTTGCTGACACCCTGGAGCGTGCCGCAATCATGCTCGTTGATAATCACGTTCTGGCTGACGTCGGTCAATTTACGGGTAAGATATCCACTGTCAGCCGTCTTCAACGCTGTATCAGCCAGCCCTTTACGCGCGCCGTGAGTTGAACTGAAATATTCAAGAACGTTCAGCCCTTCACGGAAATTAGCTTTAATGGGCGTCTCGATAATTTCACCCGAAGGTTTCGCCATCAGGGCTCGCATGCCGCACAACTGTTGAATCTGATCCACCTTGCCGCGAGCACCCGATTCGGTCATCACAAAAACCGGATTCAGATAGGGTTTTTCATCACGAGTGTCATTCTCCAGTTCCTTCATCATTTCACTGGTAACTTCAACACGGGCATGAGTCCAGGCATCGATGATCTGATTGTATCGTTCACCATCGGTAAGCGCACCGACTTTAAAGTTCTTTTCGATCCGATCAACACGTTTCTGGGTCTTGTCAATAATCTCCTGTTTGCGGCTGGGAATCCGCAAATCCGTAACACTAATTGACAGACCAGCCAAAGTGGCCTGGCGAAAACCCAGTTCCTTAATATTATCGAGCAGATCAATGGTGGCACTGCGTCCGGCAAACTGGAAACAATCGCTAATTACTCTCGAAAGCCCCTTGGAGCCCTGCGGAAAATTGTAAAAAGGCATTTTCTGAACCAGGATGTCATTAAATATACAACGCCCCACCGTAGTTTCAATAACAGCACCATATTCACTGATTTTGTCTTTCACATCCACCGCCCGTTTGTTCTCAGGCAGGCGGACTTTAATCAGAGCATGGATATCAATCTTTTTGTGACTGTAGGCCATTATCGCTTCGTACGGACCGCAGAACCGCATCCCCTGACCCTTCTGGTCCGGTTGTGCCAGGGTAATATAGAAGTTACCCAGCACAATGTCCTGCGAAGGCGACATAATCGGAGAACCATTAGCCGGCGAAAAAATGTTATTCGTGGAAAGCATCAGCACGTGGGCCTCAGCCTGTGCTTCAACACTTAAAGGCAGATGCACCGCCATCTGGTCGCCATCGAAGTCGGCGTTGAAACCGCGACAGACCAGCGGGTGGATCTTAAGGGCATTTCCTTCAATAAGCACCGGCTCAAAAGCCTGAATTCCCATGCGGTGCAGGGTGGGAGCACGGTTGAGCAGCACCGGATGTTCGCGGATAACGTCTTCCAGTACGTCCCAGACAATCTCATCACGGCGTTCGAGCATCTTCTTGGCGCTCTTGATAGTATCGGCCAGGCCTCTATCCTTGAGCTGTCGGATAATGAACGGCTGATAAAGTTCCAATGCAATCCGCTTCGGCAACCCGCACTGGTAAAGTCTCAACTCCGGACCGACCACAATTACCGATCGAGCGGAATAATCGACTCGCTTACCCAGCAGGTTTTCCCGAAATCGACCCTGCTTACCCTTAATCATGTCAGTAAGACTCTTTAAGGGACGGTTGCTGGAACCGAGCACCGGTCGGCGGCAGCGACCGTTATCAAACAGAGCGTCAACCGCCTGCTGGAGCATTCGTTTTTCGTTACGGATAATGACCTCTGGCGCATTGAGGTCCACCAGTTTTTTCAGCCGGTTGTTACGATTGATTATCCGGCGGTAAAGATCGTTCAGGTCACTGGTGGCAAAATTGCCGCTTTCCAGCAATACCAGCGGCCGCAGATCCGGCGGAATAACCGGAATAACATCAAAAATCATCCATTCCGGCTTGTTGCCGCTTTGCCGCAGAGACTCAATAATTTTCAAACGTTTACTGATATCGCGGGTTTTCTGCTGGCTGTTGGTCTTGGCCAGACCATCGCGCATTTCAACAATCTCCTTTTCCATATCCATTGCCATCAGCAGCGTCTGAACCGCACCGGCCCCCATATCCGCCTGAAAAGTGTCGCCATATTTTTCCTGCGCACGACGATAATCTTCTTCCGAAAGTAATTCCCGACTTTTCAAGGGGGTTTCACCCGGATCGGTCACCACATAATCCTGGAAATAAACCACCTTTTCCAGGTCAGAGGTTTTCATGCTCAAAATATTCGCCAAACGCGAGGGCATCGCCTTGAAAAACCAAATGTGTACCACGGGCGCAGCCAGGTTGATGTGCCCCATGCGTTTCCGGCGAACTCGGCTATGCGTCACCTTAACACCGCAACGGTCACAAATGATACCTTTGAACTTGGTGCCCTTGTACTTCCCGCAGGCGCATTCCCAGTCCCGCTCCGGACCAAAAATTCGCTCACAGAACAACCCATCCTTTTCCGGACGATAGGTTCGGTAATTAATGGTCTCCGGCTTGCGAACTTCGCCAAAAGACCAACTGCGTATATCGTTCGGACTGGCCAGGCCAATCTTCACAGAACCATAATCATTGATACGGTCGTAAATCGACTCTATCATAACTGGTTCACTCCTTCATAAGGACTTCTCAAAATATTTACTTTCGCAGTTTATTGCTAAAAGCCCCAACAAAATACGTCAGGGATTATGATTGTTGGCCATTTTGTCGCCCGAAAACTCATTTTTGAAAGAGCGAAAAAATCAATTGACCACTAAATGGGCCTGACCAACAAAATTAAATAAAATGCACTTTAGATGATCCGTTTCTTTTCCAGTTGGATGTTCAGGCCCAGTCCGCGAATCTCGTTACACAATACATCGAAGGACACCGGCGTGCCGGCTTCCAGGCAATTCAATCCCTTAACCATCGATTCATAAATCTTCGTTCGGCCTTCGACGTCATCACTTTTAACCGTCAACAATTCCTGCAGAATATAAGCCGTCCCGTATGCTTCCAGGCCCCAAACTTCCATTTCCCCAAAACGCTGACCACCCGTGCGGGCTTTACCGCCCAGGGGCTGCTGCGTAATCAGACTGTAAGGACCCGTCGCCCGGGCGTGAATCGTCTCATCCACCAGATGGTGCAACTTCATCAGATACATATTACCCACCGTAACCGACTGATCAAATGCCTCTCCGGTTCGACCGTCATAAACCGTCAACTTGCCGCCATAAGGCATCTTCACACATATCTCATCCACATCAGGTACAACTTTTTCCCGCTCGGTTTGCGCCAAACTTCGTTCAACTTCTTGGTTGGCCTGTTCGACCACATCATGAATTTCGGACTCCAGGGCACCGTCAAATACCGGGCTAACCGCCTGGAAGCCCATTATCCTTGCCGCCCAGCCAATATGCGTCTCCAATATCTGTCCCACATTCATACGACTGGGAACACCCAGGGGATTCAACAACACATCCAACGACGTACCGTCTTCCAGGAAAGGCATGTCCTCTTCCGGAAGGATCCGGGCAATAACTCCTTTGTTACCATGCCGACCAGCCATCTTGTCACCCACCGACAGACGACGTTTGGTGGCCATGTAAATCTTAACCATTTCCAAAACACCCGACGGCAGTTCATCGCCACGTTTCATCTGCTGAAGCTTACGCTGCATCTCTTCCTGAATTTCAACGATGCGCGCCAAATAGGGTTCAATTAACGCCTGGACCTCGTTACGCTTGGATGCCGGTTTCACCCAACTAATATCAAATGATTCAACCTGCTCCAGAACAACTTCATCCACATCGCTTTTACCCATTTTCTGACGCGTGGACGGATCAACCACCACCAATTCCAGCTTATCGGCAATCGCATTTGACATCTGCCGGAACACCTCGCACACTTTATGCGTCATCTCCTGCTGATATTTCTTAATGTCCCGGTTGTGAACCTTACGCTGCTCGTCGCTCATATACATCCGGCGGGAGAACCGCTTGGCATCTATAACCACCCCTTCCTGACCACTAGGAACTTCCAGAGAATCGTTTTTGACATCCTCACCCGCTCGGCCAAAAATAGCATAAAGCAGTTTCTCTTCCGGAGAAAGCTCGCTTTTACTCTTCGGCGAAACTTTACCCACCAAAATATCACCGGACTTGACATAAGTACCAACCTGAATCACACCACCTTCGTCCAGATTAGCTAACGCCTTCTCGGAAACATTCGGTATGTCGCGGGTAAACTCTTCACGTCCCAGTTTGGTCTCGCGAATCTCCACATCGTACTCCTCGATATGAATACTGGTATAGGCATCTTCCCTAACCAGCTTTTCGCTGATAAGAATGGCGTCCTCAAAGTTGTACCCGTCAAACATCATAAATCCCACCAGAATGTTTCGCCCCAAAGCCAATTCACCCTGACAGGTCCCCGCCCCATCGGCAATTACCTGACCCTTTTTAACCTTATCGCCCAGTGCAACTATACACTTCTGGTTAAGACAGGTACGTTCGTTAAGGCCGACATATTTACGCAATACATATTCGTCCGCCTCATTAATCACAATTCGCTGAGCATCAACATAAGTAACCACGCCGCTCTGGCGGGCAGTTACCACCATGCTGCTGTTTTCGGCAACCACTTTCTCCACACCGGTTGCAACAATCGGCGGTTCAGTCTGCATTAATGGCACTGCCTGGCGTTGCATGTTCGATCCCATCAAGGCCCGGTTAGCATCGTCGTGCTCCAAAAACGGAATCAACGCCGCTGAAACACCCACCGTCTGCTTGGAAGCAATATCAACATATTCAATTTCAGAAGAATCAATCTGGGTCAGATCACCTTCAACCCGGCCCAGAACCATACCCTTCCTCATTGTCTTGCCGTCTGTTTCCAGCACATCTACCGGCGCCAATACAGCTTCGGTTTCCTGATCGGCACGCAGGTTCTCAATCCCTACAACTTTCCCATTCTCTATCTTTCGATAAGGAGTAGCCAAAAAGCCATACTCATCGATATCGGCGTAAATACTCAACGAAGAAATCAGACCAATATTGGTTCCTTCCGGCGTTTCGATCGGGCAGATTCTGCCGTAGTGACTGATGTGAACATCACGAACCTCAAAACCGGCCCGTTTCCTGTTCAAACCACCCGGACCCAGAGCCGACAGTCGCCGTTCATGAGTCAACTGACTAAGCGGATTGGTCTGATCGACAACCTGGGAAAGTTCTCCCCGACCAAAGAAAAAGTCGATACTGCTCGAAATACTCTTGCTGTTGACCAACTCGGCAATACGCGCCAACTGATCAGGATCTTTCATACTCATTCTTTCCTGAACCGCACGTCGAAGTTTCAGAAAACCCTTCCGCAACTCATCAACCGCCAACTCATCGATAGTTCTCAAACGACGGTTACCCAGGTGGTCAATGTCATCAACTTCCCCTTCGCCATTTCGCAACGCCAGCAAATATTTCATCGAATTAAGGAAATCTTCCGGACGCAACGTCATTTCCTCTTCGCTGATGTCCTGCCCAAATTTGCGATTCAGGCGGAATCGCCCCACCCGACCCAAACGATAGCGGTTGGCATCATAAAATTTCTCCTTGAAAAGCACTTTCGCTTTTTCAATCTGCGCCGGATTACCCGGACGCAGCCGGGAATATATCCGCAAAACCGCCTGCTCATAATCCTCACAGGGGTCCTCCGCCAGCGTATTCATTATGATCGGGTCGCGAAGTTTTTCCACCACCTCAATTTTCTTCAAAGTAGATTGCTGGATAATCGACAACGCTTCACCAAGCTGACAACCCGCCTTAACCAAAACCTCGCCCGTCTCCTTATCAATAACCGGACCGACCGCCCACATTTCTGCTTTTAATTTATCAACCGCTACCTTTTTGGTATCATGGAACTGGCGAATAATTTCCGCCGTCGTGCCATATTTCTCGTCCATGGCCCGCAGGAATATCGTCGCACTGATCTTGGAGGACTGATCGATACGCACCACCATCACATCTTTCTTGGTAACGTTAATCTCGATCCAGCTGCCCCGCTCCGGTATCACCCGACAACCATGAAGGGGACGGTCCGTCTCATGAGACTCAATAACAAAATCAACACCCGGACTGCGGTGCAACTGGTTAACGATTACCCTCTCGGCTCCGTTGATGATAAACTCGCCGCCGCCGATCATCAGCGGCAGCTCACCCAGATATACACTGTCCTCCATGATCTCTTCTTTGCCCTTCCGGATAAGACGACAGCGTATCCGGAACGGCACACCATAAGTCAGTCGCAATTGACGGCATTCATCCGGACTATATCGCGGCTTCCCCAACTCATAGCTGAGGTATTCCAACCGGGAGTTCTCATCATAACTGACAATCGGGAATATTTCTCGCAACAACGCCTCCAACCCGGCTATCTTACGTTTCTCCGCATCTACATCTCTCTGCAGAAAACGCGCGTAACTTAACCGCTGGAGTTTACTGAGGGCAGGGATTTCTATCGCTTCAGCAATCTTACCGAAATTGCGGGTCTCTTTGAAATACATATAGGTTACCTCTTCGTGTCAAAGGTTAATGCTGCCGACCATCGACAACATATCCAGCTATCCAAGAGCCCCTAACAAAACTCGTTAAATATCATGAATATCAGCCATTAAATCCGCCGAAAACTCATCTTGTTAGAGCGAAAAAGAGCCCAAATAATTTTTAAAGCACATAATAAAATAAGGAATAACTCTTAGCCTCGTTCTCTTAAGCGCTGCTCGCTCCAGTTTCCCGAATAATTCCATAGAATTACTCGATTGAAACCGTAGCTCCAACTTCTTCGAGAATCTTGATCAATTTCTCGGCTTCTTCCTTATCGAGGCCCTCTTTGACCGCCTTCGGGGCCGAATCAACCAGTTCCTTAGCCTCTTTAAGACCCAGACCCGTAGCGGCCCGAACCTCTTTAATAACCTTGATCTTCTGATCGCCGGCTGCCTTGAGCACCACATTGAAAGAGGTCT
>Ga0114918_10004842_pt1 | contig 11639 bp, 11 predicted proteins | sample LantaG_FD_87015 | JGI IMG/M metagenome (GOLD analysis project Ga0114918, IMG submission 87015) | Deep subsurface microbial communities from Baltic Sea to uncover new lineages of life (NeLLi) - Landsort_02402 metaG | ecosystem: Environmental > Aquatic > Marine > Oceanic > Sediment | place... | reverse complement strand
TGCCGATCAGGGTGTAAATCTGGCCGACGTGGACAAGATTGCGATCGGCCTGGGCACCCAGGGCAATATGACGACACCAGGCGGTTCGGGTACAATGTTCTTTGACGACATCCGGCTGTATCGTTCACGGCCGGAACCGGAGCCACAACCGTAAATTGACAAAAGTAGATTCGAATCAGTTCGGGGCCTGTGCCAATTAAATTCGGCATAGGCCCTTTTGACTTGATTATTGATTTAGGAACAATCAGCCGGACAAATCCGGGAGCCGGGCACACAAATAAAAACTATATGAAAGCCGGCTCTGATTACAAATGTGCTGCATATCGCTTCGTAATGGAGATAATAAAAAAACATCAATGAAGTATTTTTGCGCCAACAAAAGCATAAAAATCAAATTTCGCTTGACAAAGTGGTGATAGTGAACTATTTATGCTGGTTTTGATATGTTTTTCAGAAGTGTATCTATTGACATTTAGTTCCGCCGAGAGCGGAAATATGACATTAGTATTTTGGAGTAGTTATAAATGTTACCCGTAAAGAAGACCAGTAAAAGCAGGACCCGGACTCGCCGGAGCCATCATAGTCTTAAGGCTGTGAACTATTCGGTCTGCAAAAAGTGTGATCAGGCCAAGCTGCCACACGCCGCGTGCGAAAATTGTGGTTACGTCAACCCTCATATCACGTTGAAACTTGCCAAAGAGTCTTAGTAAGGACGGCTCAAACATGCGAATAGCAATCGATGCAATGGGAGGCGACGATGCACCGGGTGAGATCATCGCTGGGGTGCTCGAATCGATTGAACTGCTTGCCGAGGACGATGAGTTGATTCTTGTCGGTCCCGAGGATCAAATTGAGGCACATTTGCCACCCTCGCGGTCCCGACCTCGTGCGATTAGTGTAGTGCACGCTCCGGACATTATCGCGATGGACGATGTGCCTATAGAGAGTCTTCGAAGGAAACCCAAGAGTTCTATCGCTGTTCTCGCCAAATTAGCTAAAAGGGGGCAGGCTGATGCAGTTATTTCGGCAGGTAATACAGGGGCCTGTGTTGCGGCTTTTCAGATGAGAATGAGGAACCTGCCAGGTGTGAATCGCCCTGGGATAGCCGTAGTATTTCCAACCCCTGAAGGACCGGTAACGATATGCGATGTAGGTGCTAATATTGCCTGCAAACCGATACATTTGTATCAATATGCAGTCATGGCGAGCGTGTATTCAAAACATCTGATTGGGATTAAAAACCCAAGAATCGGACTGATGAGTATCGGCTCGGAAGATGCAAAAGGTAACGAGGTCGTTAAGAAAACACGCGAGTTAATGAAATCCGATTCGAGGATGAACTTTATCGGCAATATTGAGGGAAGAGATATTTTCAGGGGTACTTGTGAGGTTGTCATAACCGAGGGTTTCGTTGGCAACGTGATTCTGAAACTGACCGAGAGTCTTGTTGACGGTTTGTTTAAGGCTATAAAGCAAGAACTTATGGAAGAGAAAATTCGGCTTGCTATGAAGTTTAAGCCCGTTATGAAAAGAATTTACACGAAATATGACTACAATGAGTATGGCGGTGCGCTGCTGCTTGGTGTTAACGGAACAGCGGTAATATGTCATGGCTCAAGTCAGAGTGGAACGATAAAAAATGCTATTTTGGCATCTAAAAGATTCTACACGGAAAAAATAAACGACAAAATCATTGAGTATCTTTCGAGAACTTGTGTAGGGACCACGGATGAATAACCTAACGAAAGGTCATCTCCCCGCTTATCGTGCAGTAATTGCAGGTCACGGCTCGTTTGCGCCGGCGAAATTATTGACCAATGATGAGCTTGCAGAGATGGTTGACACTACGGACGAATGGATCACGAACCGGACCGGTATCAAGGTTCGGCATATTACCGAGGACAATGAGAGCACTGCATTTTTGGCTACGGAAGCTGCAAAGAAAGCATTGGCCGAGGCAAATCTTGATGGCCGGGATCTTGAACTGATTATCGTATCGACTATTACGCCGGAAATGGTCTTTCCTTCGACGGCTTCCTTTGTGCAGCGGGCTCTTAAAGCGAAGAAAGCATGGGTATTCGATTTGTCCGCCGCCTGCAGCGGATTTGTGTATAGCCTGTCTATCGTGCAGCAGTTTATAGAAAGCGGCCGACTTAATAACGCCCTTGTCATAGGGGCTGAAACTTTGAGCAAGATCACGGATTGGACAGATCGCAGCAGTTGTATTCTTTTCGGGGACGGTGCCGGAGCTGTTGTGCTTAAACGAAATCAAGACGGCCAGCAGGGTATCTTATACAGCACGATGCATTCGGACGGGAACCGCTGGGAAGCATTGAACTGCCAGGCGTATGGTTCTCGCCATCCTGTTAGCAGAGAGCTGGACGATCCGAAGAAAACCTTTATGCAAATAAAGGGCAGGGAAGTCTATCAGCAGGCGATTCGGCGAATCGTTGAAACTGTTAACGAATGTCTCGATGTCTGTGAATTGAGTATTGATGATCTTGCAATGGTCGTTTCACATCAGATGAACGCAAGAATCATTGAGTCCGCGGCCAAGCGGTTAAAATTGCCTGATGAAAAGGTCTTTATAAACATCAGTGAGTACGGCAATACCTCTGCGGCTTCGGTGCCTATTGCCTTCGATGATTGTGTCAGGAAAGGAAGAATCAAACGAGGCGATATTATTATTTTAGTTGCTTTCGGTGCAGGATTGACCTGGGGAGCAAATGTAATTGAGTTTTGATTGCTCAGGCCTATCCCATGGGGCAACAAGCGAGATAAGAATTATGAAAACGGCTTTTTTATTTCCGGGACAGGGAGCTCAGGTTGTCGGGATGGGTGCTGATATCGCCCATTCGTTTCCCGTAGCGGCAGAGATTTTTAAGAAAGCAAACGAAATTATCGGTTTCGACCTGAGCGGACTCTGCTTCGAAGGCCCTGCCGAGCAATTGAACAGCACGACAATTTCACAGCCGGCTATTTTCACCGCTTCAGCGGCTATTTTAGAGGTTATCAAGACAGAACCTTCGACCAGAGGAATACTTCCGGATGTAACAGCAGGCCTTAGCCTTGGTGAATATACCGCCCTGTACGCCGCGGGAGTGATTAACTTTGAGGACGGACTGTTGCTGGTACAAAAGCGCGGGCAGGCCATGCAGGCCGCTGCTGACGCTAAGGAAGGATCGATGGTTAGCATCATCGGCCTTGATGACGAGACGGCCCATTGGCTCTGTGAGGAGGCCGGCGAAGGTGATCTTCTGGAGCCTGTGAACTTTAATTGCCCCGGCCAAATCGTCATCAGCGGCGAAAAAAAAGCCTGCCGGCGGGCGAAAGAACTGGCCCTGAAGGTCGGAGCCATCAAAGCGGTACGCCTGGAAGTGGCCGGAGCGTTCCATACCAGGATGATGTCCGGTGCTGCAGATGCGCTTGAAAAAGCGTTGGCCGATTCTGAAATTACGGAACCTTCGCAAACACGGACAATTGCCAATATCGACGCGGAATATTACGAGACAGGCGAAAAAATTAAGGAAGGCCTTGTTAAGCAGTTGACTTGTCCGATTTTATGGCAAAAATGTATGGAGCGGCTTATGGACGATGGGGTCGAGATGTTCTATGAGATCGGGCCGGGAAGAGTTTTGACCGGACTTATGAAGAGAATCAACAGGAAAACAAAAGTCGTCAATTTAAGTAATTCAAAGGCGATTAAGGAATTGCTGGAACAGACCACAGGGTAAGTCCGGTGCCCAATATATTAATTAATGCCTTTAGATAATTTATTTGGGAGATAACAAGGATGTCGGAAAAAAGGCTGGCTGTTGTTACAGGTGCCGCCAGAGGGATTGGACGGGCAATTGTTCTTGAGTTGCTCAAGCAGGGCCGGATCGTTGCCGGGCTGGATATCAATGCCGAGCAGCTCGCTGAGCTTGAGGATGTTGTAAAAAAGGCCGGTTTTACGGTAATCACCAAATCTGTAGATATAACCGATACGGTTCAACTCACCGAAACACTCGAATCATTGGCTTCGGATCACGGTGGGATAGGAATTCTGGTTAATAATGCCGGCATAACTCGTGATAAGCTGATGATGCAAATGAAAGAAGAGGATTTTGACCGTGTTATCAACGTTAATCTTCGTGCCGCCTTTATCGCGACGACCTTTGCCGTCAGGTCAATGGTCAGGAACAAATTCGGCCGTATTGTCAACTTAAGCTCTGTAGCGGGAGTTATGGGGCAGGCCGGTTCAAGCAATTATGCGGCCAGCAAGGCGGGGCTTATTGGTATGACAAAGTCCGTTGCAAGGGAGGTCGGCAAGAAAAATGTTACGGCAAATTGCATCGCACCGGGATTTATTATGACTGAAATGACAAATGTGCTCCCGGATGTAGTAAAAAATGCCGCAAAACAGATTATTCCGGTCCGGCGGTTCGGCCATGTCGAAGACGTGGCAAGGGCGGTCGCTTTTCTTGCCGGAGACGATGCCGGATATATCACCGGCCAGGTCCTCTGCGTGGACGGCGGAATGGCAATGTAAAAAAATTAAAAAAAATGTTTGTAGGTAAGTGTCTTTGTGGGTAATATAATCCCCCGAAATAAAATTCTTATAATCGTTGTTCTTTCCAGTTTTGTTGCTGGACACTAATTGTAATGTTATGAAATAGATTCCTAATTTAATTAGGGAGGATAAACAAGTGAGTGCTGAAGGCGTAGATGTTGTAGCGATAGAAAAGAAAGTAATCGATATAATAAGTGAGCAAATGGGCGCAGACAAGAATGAGATTAAGCGTGAAACCTCATTTATTAACGATTTAAATGCTGACTCTCTGGATACGGTTGAGCTTGTTATGGAGTTCGAGGATGAGTTCGATATGAGCATTCCCGATGAGGAAGCCGAGAAAATCCAAACTGTCGGTGCCGCAGTCGATTACATTGTAAATGTAGCACAATCCAAGAGCAAAGAGTAGCGAACAAGCTTAGTATGAATAAACGGCGAGTTGTTATTACAGGCTTGGGTTGTGTAACTGCCTTAGCCGAGTCCGCTGACGAGCTTTTCGCGGCACTTTGCGAGGGCAAGAGCGGTGTCTCTGTTATTGAATCATTCGATACCAGCGACTATCCCGTACATTTTGGTGGCGAGGTAAAGAACTTCGACGTGACAAAATACGTTGACCGGCGTGAAAGCAAGCGAATGGACCGCTTCACTCAGTTCGCCATGGCCGCGGCAAGTCAGGCTTTGGACGACAGCGGGCTTGATTTCTCGAAAGAAGACGTTTTTCGGGTCGGTGTTATCGTGGGTACGGGTATAGGGGGCATCAAGGAGATCGAAGATCAGCACTTGAGAATCCTGAACAAAGGGCCGAATAAGGTTTCTCCTTTCTGTGTTCCAAGGCTTATGGCCAATGCAGCCAGCGGCAATATTGCGATCCGTTATGGCCTGCGAGGTCCCAATTTTTGTGTCGTAAGCGCCTGTGCATCGGGCACTCATGCTATTGGAGAAGCTTATCTGAATGTTGCCGGCGGACGAAGCGACATCATGATAACCGGGGGTACCGAAGCGGCTCTTACGCCGATTGGCCTGGCCTCTTTTTGCGCTGCCAAGTCGCTTAGCACGCGAAATGACGACCCGCAGGCGGCATCGAGACCGTTCGATAGAGACAGAGACGGATTCGTTCTTTCTGAGGGAGCCGGCATTTTGGTTCTGGAAGAAGAAAGTCATGCCAGGAAACGCGGTGCGCATATTTACGCCGAACTGCTCGGTTACGGTGCGACCGATGATGGTCATCACATTACCGCACCACTACCGAACGGGGACGGTGCAGCGGCGACAATGAAGCTGGCGATGGCTGACGCCGGTCTGACGCCGGAAAAAATAGATTATATTAACGCGCATGGGACAGGTACCGGTCTGAACGATTTCGCTGAAAGTTCAGCTATCAAAAAGGTCTTCGGCCGGCACACTTATACAACACCGGTCAGCTCGACTAAGAGCTGCCTCGGGCATCTGCTCGGTGCCACTGGTGCGGTAGAGCTTATAGTATGCGCAAAGGTGATTAACGAATCGATCATCCCTCCCACGATTAACCTGGAAAATCCGGATGAGAACTGCGATCTCAAAATGGATTTTGTGCCTCTTAAGGCTCGTCGGGCGAAGGTCGATATCGCGATGAGCAATTCTTTCGGCTTTGGGGGCCATAATGCCTGCCTGGTCGTGGGGAAGGTCTGAGCAAGGCCGGCACTAAGGACAAATCCGAATTCGTTGCCGGCAGGTCTTCTCTCGTGGGTATCTAAGTTAAGACGGATTTGAAATTCCTTACCCAAGTATCCGCACTGAAGTTATAATTCGGGGGCATTATATACGGTATGCGTAAATATCGTTTTGCCGAAGCGTTGAGATGGATTTAATCCTGCATATTATACTTCTGATTCTTGGGCTTCTGATATTGTGGAAGTGTGCCGAGCTGCTGGTGGCCGGTGCGGTTGGATTGGCCCGGATGCTCGGTGTCAGCTCACTTGTAGTCGGCCTGACGGTGGTGGCAATGGGAACTTCGGCCCCCGAGGTTGCTGCAAGTATTGCCGGTGTTTTGCGAAAAGCCGGTGGCGGAGATATCGCTATCGGCAACGTTTTCGGCTCAAACATCGCTAATTTGGCGCTCGTCGGCGGTCTGGTCGCCCTGATTCAGCCGCTCAAGGTTCAAAGAAAAACGCTGCTGCGTGAGATACCGGTAATGTTGTTAATGGCTCTGTTGTTGTGGCCTTTACTGCATAATTCATACATAAGCCGGTCGGAAGGTATTATCATGTTAGCCGTGTTTGCAGTATTGATTTTCCTGACGGTTTATGCTGCCCGGCGAGAATCAAAGTGGCCCGGGCGTCAATCCGAGAGCCTTGAGCCTGATGCGAAACAAGAAACAAGAAGCGCACAGAAGGATATACTGTTCGTTGTCATCGGATTGGCGGGCCTGGCATTGGGGGCAAAAATGGCTGTGGATGGAGCCGTATTTATCGGTATAGAGATCGGCTTGAGCGAAAGAGTTATTGCCCTGACAGTCATCGCGTTCGGAACTTCGCTTCCGGAGCTTGTAACCTGCGTTGTAGCCGCTATCAAAGGTCATCACGACATTTCCGTCGGCAATCTTGTCGGCTCGAATATCTTCAACACCCTTCTCGTGACCGGAGCGGCTGGTGTCGTTCGACCGTTTGATGTTACAGACAGGTTGGCGGGAGGAGTCGATTACTGGATCATGGTTATTGTCAGCGCAGCTTTTGCCGGTGCTATAATAATCGGCAAGCGTGTTATTGGCCGAGTGTCCGGCACACTGCTGGTCTGCGCATACTTTGGCTATATAATTTACCTGTTGTCAGCTTAGTCCCTTCTGAAACATCCGATTAAAGCGAAGCGTGCCGGCCGCATTCTATGCGACCGGCAAACTCAGCTTCGTGGAGGAGGGTATGATTTACTTTTGTGTATTCAACTGCTTCTGATTCCGTAGCCTTAATTGCCCATTCATTGTTAATTAGCGTCTTGTCAAAACTATATCTAAGTGCCGACATAGATTCCGAATGTAACGCTTTTTTCGGCATTTTTATAAGACCTTCCGGATATTTCGTCATAGCTCAAGTAATAGCTGTTACTTAGAGCAAAAAAAAACTGCCTTGAATTTGACGCAATCCACGGTGAGAACCAAAAATTCGAACAATCTTTCCTTATTTTTTTTCTGAAACTTGAAGTTTCAAGTCGGACCTTGTATTTTGTTCAAAATGAAGCTCAATGAGCAAACCGGTCAGGATAAACTGAAAATGCCGGTTAAAATCATCCTGAGATAGATAAGGAGTAAAGCAATTGCCTGTGAAATTTATTCCGACTTTAAGAATCGGTAGCTTAATCATCTTCGCAGTTGCCTTCGCTTTAATCCATCCTACCCTCGCATGGGCACTCCCGGAATCCGGTTTTGAAATCGCCGGCGTGGAATTTCAACTGGTCGCTATTGAGCCGGGTAGCTTTATCATGGGTTCGAACTCACACGATGGCGACGAAAGATCCGCCCACAAGGTTATCATCGACTACAGCTTCGACATCGGTAAAACCGAAGTTACGGTAGCCCAATTCAGAGCTTTTGTCGAAGCCGCCGACTATGAAAAACAGGGCTGGACGTGGGCCCGCCGCTGCTCCGATCACATCGGCCTGGTTGAAAAAAAGCCCTGCGAGAATCCGGGATTCGAGCAAACTGAGAGCCACCCTATAGCCTGCGTGGACTACAACGACGCCAAAGCGTTCTGCAAATGGCTCTCGCAGCAGACCGGCCAAAACTTTCGCCTGCCGACGGAGGCAGAATGGGAATACGGATGCCGGGCCGGAACCACCGGAGATTACGCCGGCGATATCGAACAAATGGCCTGGTTCGACGCCACCAGCGAAGGATTAATCTATCCCGTCGCACAGAAGAAGCCGAATCCCTGGGGGCTTTATGACATGCACGGTAATGTCCGGGAATGGTGCGAAGATAACTACTACTGGAATTACAAAAATGCCCCTGTCGACGGCAGCGCCGCCATGACGCCCGACGTCCCCGCCGATGTCGCGTCGCGCCGCGCCCTGCGAGGCGGCTCCAGTTGCAGCCCGAAAGAATCGTGCAGGTCTTCATCCCGATACGGCGTATACCGTTTCTTCCATCAGTGCAGCACGGGCTTTAGAATCGTACGTTGTGCCAAACTTGCGGCTCCAGGAGCCGACCGCCCTGCTTCTGCGGCAAGGAAATCGCTCAAATCATTCGGATCCGGCGTCGCACGGCCTGCCAAACTTACTTTGACCGTCGGCGAAATTGACTTTAACTTGATTCGCATCGATCCCGGCACATTCATTATGGGCAGCGAGCATAATTACGTCGATCAGTACAAGTGGACGTACGAACTGCCCCAACATGAAGTCACTATCGACTATAATTTCTACATGGGCACAACTGAAGTTACTCTCGAACAGTTTGGCCTTTTTGTGGCCGAGACTGGCTATGTAACCGATGCCGAGAAAGAAGGCTGGATCTTCAACTCTGATAACGAAAAAGGATGGCACGATATCATTTGCCAGGACTGGCGTTTCCCCGGTTTCATTCAGACCGAGGACGAGCCGGTGACTCATATCGGCTGGTATGATGCTGTTGCATTTTGCCAGTGGCTTAGCGAGAAGACCGGCCGGGATGTTCGTCTGCCTACCGAGGCCGAATGGGAATACGCCTGCCGGGCCGGAACTACAGGAGATTATGCAGGCAATCTCGGCGAGATGGCTTGGTGCCATTGGACCACTGACACCTTGTTCAGAACGTATCCGGTCGCTCAGAAAAAGCCCAATCCGTGGGGGCTGTATGATATGCACGGCAACGTCTGGGAATGGATACAGGACATGTGGCACCCCGGTATTGAAGGCGCCCCGATGGACGGTTCGGCACGGCTCGACTCGCCTTACAGGTTCAATCACGGCATTACACGGGGAGGCTCTTCATACAATCCACCATGGCTGCTTCGCTCGTACATCCGCATGAGAACTCAGCTCGGCTGCCGAATCCATTTCAACAACGGCTTCAGAATCGCAATGTCATTTGACTAAGGCTTGTCGCTATTATTTGGAGAAAACTAATGCATATAAACCGGCGGACATTTATGGTTGATTCGGCCCTGATGGGCCTGGTTGGACTGCGGGCTTTGCGGGCGGAACAGGCCTCGCAGGCAGCCGCACCGCGTATCGAGTGCGAAGTGCGCACTCTGACTAAGGGACCGAAGCATCATTTCTTCGGTTATTACGGGATATGCCCATGGAATAAGTCGGGCCGGTATCTTGTCTGCCTGGAGAGCGGCTTTCAGGACCGTATGCCCACTCCGGGCGAAGCCGCGGCCATCGGTCTGGTCGATTCACAGACGGGCCGATTCGAGAAGCTGGCCGAAACGCGCGCCTGGAATCTGCAACAGGGAGCGATGCTTCATTGGAACCCGCTCAATCCCGAGCGAGAAATCGTCTATAACGACCAGAAAGATGGCGACATCGTATCGGTTATTCTGAATGTCGAATCGTTAGAGAAACGCATCCTCCCGCGAGCGGTAAGCGCGGTCAGCCATAACGGTAAATGGGCGCTCAGCCTGACCTATGGCAGAGTGGGCCGGCTGCGGAAAGTCGTCGGCTACGGAGCGGCGAAAGACCCCAACCCCGACAACCCGGTGCCGGACAATGACGGCGTCTTCCTGATGGACCTGACTACAGGCAAATGCAGGCTGGCCGTCTCCATCGCGGAGGTCTATGGCCGCCTGGTTACGAAGTATCCGCTCCTGAAGGGCGCACACATGTGGTTTAACCACTCGGTTTTCAATAAGAATGACACCCGGTTCTTCTTCCTTGCGCGGGCCAATCTGCCGCCAAAAGGCCGCAGGTATACCGCAATGTTTACGGCAAACCTGGACGGCTCCGAACTGCGAGAAGTTGTTCCGTTCGACAGGGAGGTATCGCACTTCGACTGGCGTAACGACAGGGAAATTATCGCGACTTTCATAATAGAAGGGACTGGTCGCAAGCACGTACTCTTCACGGACGGCCGGGCGGACTATAAGGTAATCGGAGACGGCTTTCTGGATTTCGACGGGCATTGTAGTTTCTCGCCGGACCGGAACTGGATCGTGACGGACCGAAAACGACGCAGCACGATGGATCAGGCCCTGTTGCTATATAACCTGCAAACCGGGCAAAAGGTTGAGTTGTGCAGATGCGCCATGCAGGATAAGAAATACATGTCCGGCGATATACGCTGCGACTTTCATCCCCGCTGGAGCCGCAATGGCGACCAGATCTGCTTTGACGCCATCGAGCCCGAAAACGCCACCAGGCAGCTTCACATCGCGTATATCAAAGGACTCTGAATGTTGGATCTGTGCCCGTAGATATGAAGCTTTTTGCAGGCCTTTTTGGTAGACAAGAAAGATATTATACGAAAGTGTTGTTTCTATGATCGCGGGCCTGGCGGATCAGAAATGTTGATTTTCGTGGATTCAGAAGATACTGTAGGTGAATGAAATATAGTATTGGTTTCCGCAGCACATCCTCCTTTGCGGGAGAATGTCTAATTGAAGTTTTTGAAAGTCATAGCTGAGTTTTCCCTGATATCGGTTAAGCAGCTTTCTCTGCTATTCAAGATATTAATTGCCGTTTCTGTAGGCTTGGCTTTTGGCATTATTCTTATCGGTGCCAACGTTGCCCCGGTTTATTATTGGGGCCTTTTGATTTTGCTACCGTTGATGGTCGTCAGTATCAGAATCTATCAGAAAAGTACTCTTCAAAAGCTGCTTTCTCAATTGAGAGATCCTGAAGACATTATCAAGCGGGCGATGAAATTGGAATTGTAAGCTTCAAAAGATTGTAGGCGTCTAACTGCCCATTCGGTAAACACCATTAACTTATCTTTGTCTCAAATACCTTAATCAGATAATCAAGGTTCCGATAGATGTCCTTTCGGTCACCCACCTTTGCCACAATTACGAGCAGCACCTTATCCCGGATTTGATAGATAATGCGGTAATTCCCCGTGCGAATACGATATATATCCTTCTTGGAATCTAAAAGCTTGCTGCCCGGGGGGCGGGGGTTTTTCTGAAGGTCCTCAATTTTC
>Ga0114918_10004841_pt1 | contig 11641 bp, 10 predicted proteins | sample LantaG_FD_87015 | JGI IMG/M metagenome (GOLD analysis project Ga0114918, IMG submission 87015) | Deep subsurface microbial communities from Baltic Sea to uncover new lineages of life (NeLLi) - Landsort_02402 metaG | ecosystem: Environmental > Aquatic > Marine > Oceanic > Sediment | place... | reverse complement strand
TCCGTTTTCCATGAGAAGAATTTTTATTCCGGCCGTTTCAAGCTCTTTGCCAAACTCTGGAATTCTTAACATACTCTCATTATATATCCATCTTATATTCTCCCATTTTTCCGGTCCTTTTGGAAAAAGCCAGTAAGCTCCAAAAAATGGAAGCTGGTTTGGATAAAAATCAGGATATATTGCAGCTATATCTACAACACCATCAGAAAGAGCTTTAAGTTCTTCTTCAGCAGAAAAAAGAGCTCCTCCCCAATATCCTTTAATCTCTACTTTACCGTCAGTCTGTTTTTTAACTTCTTCTATCCAGAATGTTCCTATCCGCCCTTTTAAGCCCGCGTTAGTATCGTGATCTGATAATTTTAGAACAATAGGTTTATCGGCAGCAAAAACCGTAGAAGTTAAGCAAAATATCATTACTAAGAAAAGGCACAAAAATAAAATATTTAATTTTCCTATATCTTTATTCATTGAAATTTCTCCTTTTTTTTTAAAAACTTAATTTTACCTAAATTTTTGGTTCACAAAATACACTTCTTTTAATTATCACTTTTTAAAAACTTAATTTTACCTAAATTTTTTACATCTCTGCATTCCCCCTTTATATTTTTTAGTTTTTACTATGTAACTTGCATGGATAAATGGCAAAGTTATATTTTTCAAATAGAGTATATAAACAAAGTGCAATTATAGAATTTTTTATTGTTTTCCTTTCAACCCATTATTAATTCTGTTAATTTTCATTTTTTAAGTCAGTATTTTGTATCTAGTTCAATCTGTTTATTTAAAATCTTCCTATATGTAATTCCATAAACATTACATAAAAGTACTACAATTCATACGTTTCAATGACCCATAAGTAAATTAGGAAGCCAAAGTGTAATTTCCGGGAAGATAATAAGTAGTATCAGTACAATAATGTCACAGAGACAGAAGGGCCATATAGCTCCAAAAATCTGTTCCAGAGATACATCCTTCCCTGCCACAACTTTAGCCATATATACATTAAGCCCCACAGGAGGTGTTATGGCAGCTATTTCGCTCATTTTTATCACGATAATTCCAAACCAAATAGGGTCATAGCCTAAAGTAATTATTATTGGTAAAAATATGGGTATTGTAAGGGCATACATTCCTATCTCAACCATTATCATTCCCAGGAAAAAATATACTATCAATATAAGCAGTAAAATTACAATACGAGGTACTGCTAAATTATCAACCAACATTGCAAGATTACTTGGGATATCAGTTAGGGCAAAATATCTGGAAAAAAATATTGCACTCACATTAATAATAAAAAGCTGCGCTGTTGTATTGGCTGATTCCTTTAAAGGCTCTAGAAGAACTCTTAATCCCTTAATGGATTTTCGAAGCCAACCAACCAGCAAAATAACAAGACACCCTGCAGCAGCGGCTTCTGTAGGAGTAAATAAACCACTATAAATACCACTAAAAACAATTAATATTGTAAGAGCAGAAGGTACCATTTTCTGAAAACAACCTATCTTTTCTCTAGTTGAAAGCGTCTTGGCAATAACCACATCACCAGGTACAAGTTTAGGATTTTTTTTAACTCTCCATAAAATAGAAATAACATAAATAGCAGCAGTTATTAGACCGGGAACAACACCAGCAGCAAATAATCTTCCTATAGATTGTTCCGCAAAAAGGCAAAAGATAATCATGTTCACACTGGGCGGAATCATATTAGCAAACGTCCCAGCTGAAGCCACACAAGCAACAGAAAAAGCACGATCGTATTTATATTTACTCATTTCAGGAAGGGCAATCTTGCCAAAAATAGCAGTATTGGCAAGAGAAGATCCTGAAATAGCACCAAAAAGAGCGGACCCCAAACATGTGGCCACACCCAAAGACCCAGGTAGACGCTTAGTTAACTTGTCGACACTATCATATATATCATTTCCAAATCCGGCAATAACCGCAAAAGCACCCATAAGAACAAAAACCGGTATAGAACACCAACTGGGACTGGCTATAGAATGATACAAGGTAATTCCTAGAAAGGAAACTGCGTGACTCAATCCTAAAATTATAGAAATTCCCAAAAAACTTACTAGGATAAATGCAAGCCCAATAGATACGCCTAATCCCAGAAGACCCAATAAAAAGATTATGCTAATAACACCTACGGTTACTGGTTCCATTAAATTCTCCTTAAATTATAGATTCTATTTTTTAATTTATTGTATTCTCCTATTTTTTTAATCCCTTAAATTTTGCTCATTTTTTAACACCTAAAATTTAATAATAATGTCTTTTGGGTAAAAATTATTTCTCTAGAGCAAAATTCACAGCTGCCGCTGAGTGAAGCCAGGTACTATCAAAAAGAACAACTGACGTATCTTCTTTTCTGATAAGAAGTGGAATTTCAGTACATCCTAATATTACTCCCTCAGCGCCTTCTGCTTTTAATTTATTAATTATTTCTAAAAAATATTTCCGGGAACTTTCTTTTATTTTTCCAATTCCTAGTTCTGTTTCAATGACTTCCATTATTACTTCCATATCATTCTTTTCGGGTATGACAATTTCTATTCCTTGCCGAGCAAGTCTATCACGATAAAAATCTTGTTTCATAGTATATATGGACCCCATAAGACCTACTTTCTTCATTCCCCGTGAAATTATTTCCTTGACTATTACATCTACAATATGAATAAGTTTTGCACCTCCGGGTTGATCTACTTTATCTGCTAATTTATGTAATGTATTGCAACAAATAAGAAGACACTCAGCTCCCGCTTTTTCAAGGTTTCTTGCCATTTCAAAAAGCAATTCAGCAATTCCATCCCAATTATTTTTAGTCATCATACGATCTATAGGATTAAAATCAAAACTTCCTACTATCATTTCCGCTGAATGTCTTTTTCCAAGCCTTTCATGTACCATCTCATTTATCAATCGGTAATATTCTGCTGTTGATTCCCAGGTTAATCCACCAATCAGTCCTATCTTTTTCATTGCTTACTCCTCTATAAATAGCATTATTTTTAAAAAATAAATTTACATTTTATATATTACCTGATTTTCTATGAACTAAACTTTAGATATAAAAAATGAAAGAGTTATTTATTGCCACATCAAATATTTTACGGTTATTATCCATTTAAAATAAATACAATTTTATGTTATTGCATTATTTGAACTTTTTTAAAGTCTCTGATATTAAAAATTTCTGAACCTCGAATTCATAACCACCAGGCCCTTTAAAGAAAAAACATTCAACCGGAAAATTTTCCGGTTTTTGAATAGGAGTTTCCATTTTTACTCCACGAGAAAGAAGATACTCGTACCAATCCTTAACATTATCAGTCACAAGAGTAATAAGCACTGCACTTATATCCTGAGCCTTACAATGCCCTTTTTTCTCATCCACAATTCCAATAAAAGCTCCTTTTGCAATACGGTAAATGATGGCATCACCTTGATCATCTATAATTTCAAGGTTTAATATATTTTCAAAAAAATCTTTAGCTTCAGTAAAATCTTTATAATAAAGAAAAGTTATTTGGGAATTTAATTTTAATTTTCTCATTGGCTCTCCTTTTTCTAATTTTCCCTATTTATATCTTTATACAGAAGGGCCATAAAGTCCTTTTTTGCTTGTTTTTCCTCCGCATGCAACTAGTGCTTCGGCAAAACGTACTCCATAAGGAATCCCATCAATAACAGGAATTCCAATTTCTTGACTTACTTTTTCGGCTAATCCTGCAAGGCCAGCACACCCAAGAGTGATAACCTCTGCTGCATCTTCTTCTACTGCCTTACGGGCTGCTACAATAATCTTATCAGCCATATCTCCGGGACCATCTACATCAATAGAGCGAACCGAAGCACAACGGGCATCAAAGCCGAGATTTTTAATAAAACGCTTTTTCATAGAAACCCCTCTTGGACCCATTTGAATAACTGAAAATTTTCCACCCAACATCATCGCTGCAAGCATCGAAGATTCCCCAATTCCTACTATAGGTTTCTCAGTAGTTTCCCGCATAATATCTATATTTACATCACAGGTGCAACCCAATACAAAGGCATCAAAATCTTTCTCATTCTCTCGAAGGAGTTGCAACATGCCTGGAGCACAAAGAATTTCGTCTATATGGTTGCCAATAAACATGGGAGCATTGGGAGCGTTTTTACATACAATCGTAGTCCCCTTAGAAGCAACCTTGGTAGCCTCTATATTTATCATTTCTGTAAATTTTTTATCAGCATTGGGATTAATTATAAATATTTTCACTATTGCTTGTTCTCCTTTTCGTATTTATTAAAAATTAGAAATTATCGGGAACTATTATATTAATTTCTTAATTTTAAGGTCCCCTGATACCCTTTTTTTAATTATTTTTAGCAATATTTTTATACCAGTTTTCAGGAAAAGTATCCGCAATTCCAAATTCATCAATTGGAACAAGTACATCAATATCAAGAAGTTCAGTAACAAACACCTGCATGCAGCCAAATACTCTTGTCCCTTTCATCATATGACCACCAAAAATCGCTGTATCCCAAGCACCACCTGCAACAAAATGCATAGCAACAAAAGGTTCTTCTCCTCCTTTTCCATTCGGTCTTTGTCCTATCATGCCTCCAATTGAACAAAGCATGCTAAGATTATGATTTACTGCTGTTGTTTCATGATGTAACTGCTCAGGATTTTCATCATTTGGAGTCCAAACAGTATATTTACAAGGTTTAAAGGCTCCCATAAAGGTGGCATGCACTTTACCAAATCGTATGTTATGTTCTTTGGCAAATTTTTCGATAGCTAACACAGGATCTGCATTTGTTGTCATTCTCACTATAAATTCTCTTCCCCGCCTTGTCTCACAAACATGATATTCAGCGGGATGACTTGCATCCAGCTGCCAATCCTTTTTCTTTTCCATTCTACATTTCTCCTTATTATGTGGTTTAAACAGATTTTTTTCTGTTCAAAGATAAAAAATCTTATTGATTAATTAACAATTAAATAAAATTATGCTATATTTTATACTCTTTCGGTGAAGGATGGGCATATAAGGCTCGTTTTGATTGTTTAATACCAACTTCTACCATTGCCTCTACATATTTAAACGTTACCGAAGTCGGGTCGATAACCACAATATTGAGCTCTTTTGCTGCTTTTTCAGCGTATCCGGCCATTCCCGCACACCCGAGAATAATCACTTCTGCCCCGTCCTCTTCCACAGCCTGCCTGGCCACTTCCATGATCCGCTTCTGGGCAAGATCCGGTTTTTCGTCGGTTTCGGTTACCGTCATTCCTAATTCTCGAACCGAAGCCAGGTTATTGGAAAGTTTATTGCGCCAAACATCATTATATTTACTAGGAATCCTTTTTCTCATCGGCGTTAAAATAGTAAACTTATTCCCCAGCATAGAAGCAACGTGAAGAGAGGATTCCTGTATTCCTACAATTAAAATATCCGAGATCTCTTTCATTGCTACCAATCCAGGATCAGAAAAGCAGGCGATAATAACTGCGTCATAGTTCTCCATATTTGCCCTTTTTACCAGATCCATACAGTAAAAAGCTGCCAGGATCTCATCATAAGCAGATTCTATGGCTGAAGGTCCCTTGTCAGGGCAAGTGACAACCAGCTGTGTTTCAGGCCGCTTAATATTCTCCAAAGTTTTACGAATATGATTCGTCATATCCACAGAACTATTAGGATTGATGACCATTATTTTCATAAAAATTCTCCTTTTTTTTCATAATCTCCCGACCAACGTGAAAAGCCTTTAAATTTAATTCCTTAAATCGCTCTGGCACAAATTTCTTAATTGCTTTTTCCCATATTGTTGTACTAATATCCAAAAAAGGACTAAGTGCTCCTAACATCATAATATTCATGGCTTTCACGCTTCCAATTTCCACTGCTTTGCTAGTAGCATTTAGACTACATATTTTCTTAGCACTATCTTTCAACGTTTTTTCAATCACATCATCTGAAGGATAGGTTGCAAGGCCACTCGATACTGTAACCGGAGAAATCTTGTACTCATTAAAAACGATAGTGCTTTCCTCGTTTAGAAATTCTATTTGCCGTAGAGCTTCAATTGGTTCGAATGCTAGAAGATAATCTGCTTTACCTCTCATAGACATAGGGGCATCCACCTTTTCTCCCCACCGGATATGACTTATTACACTACCTCCACGGATTGCCAATCCCAAAACATCAGTCTTTTTAACATCATAACCGACCATCATTCCAACCTCCGCCATGATATCACTTGCGAGAATCGTTCCCTGGCCTCCTACGCCAGCTATAAGAAAATTGACATTTTTCATTCTGCAGAACTCTCCTTTCCATGCTGGGTTGTCTCAATGGCTCCGGTAGGACATACTTGAGAACAGACACTACACCCATTACAAAGGGTTGGATCTATTTTGGCTTTAAACTTGCCATTTTTCTCGTTTTTTACTATATCCATAGCCACCGCCGGACATCCCACCTTAAAACATGTATGACAGGCAATACATTTCTCTGTATTCACGGTAAATGCTGGTTTTGGATTTCTGGAAACAAAGATACATTCACCTTTTGTAATAAGAACCGCCACACCATCAAATTTAAGACATTCTTCAAAACCCTCTTTTACTTCTTTTACCTTAAAAGCATTGACGGTAACCACCTTTTCTACCCCCATAGCCCGTACCAAAGGTTCAATCTCAATTTTTTTTGCCTTTCTATCCTTGGTCACACTCCAGCCAATACCCGGGTTATCTTGATGGCCGGTCATCGCGGTACTGCTGTTATCCATAATAACTACAACCCCTCGTCCGCCATTATGCACCATATTCACCAGGGGAGGCATTCCGGAATGGAAGAAGGTGGAGTCTCCGATGGTGCATACGGCATTTTCCGGAATCTTCGCCAGAGAGATCCCGTGTAAAACACCGATACTGGCTCCCATAGCTCCCATGGTATGCTGTGCGTTAAACGGAGGCATGCTGCCAAGATTGTAGCAACCAATATCACCGGCTACAGGCACTTTCAGTTTGTTCATCACGTAAAAACTTGAACGGTGAGGACAGCCAGGACAAAATACAGGAGAACGTGTGGGAAGACTATCAAGTAGTTTCCGATATTTGCTTTCAGGTACTTTCTCGGCTTTTATCAGCCCTGCCTTTAGGGAAAACTCTTTCATCCTGTCAGGAAGTAGTTCATAGCAGGGAGGAAAAATATCTTTACCCTTGGCGCCTATACCTAACGCTTTGACCTGCTCTTCCAAAACAGGGTCGAGTTCTTCAATAATGATCAGCTGGTCAACTTTGGAAGCAAAATCTTTGATTAGTTTTTTAGGAATGGGATTGATCATACCCAGCTTCAAAATAGAAGCATTGGGAAAAACATCCCGAACATAGGTATGAACTACACCGGCAGTAATGATACCTATTTTGGTATCTTTCCAATCTATTTTGTTGAGATCTGAATTTTCCAGCCATTTCTGGATATCTAAGATCCTTTTTTCCACCTTTGCATGCATTTCTTTCGCATACATAGCAGTACAGTTATATTTTGTTATGTTACGAGGGAATTTTCCGACCTCTTTCGGGACCTCCGGCCGTTTTCCCAATTCCACTATAGTCTTAGAGTGAGAAACGCGCATGACTGTTCTGATAAGTACCGGGGTATCGAATTTTTCTGAAATCTCGATTCCCTTGATAACAAAATCTTTGGCTTCCTGGCTATCCTTGGGTTCCAAAGTTGGTATCTTTGCTAGTCTGGAATACCAGCGGTTATCCTGTTCGTTCTGGGAACTGAATAGACCAGGATCATCAGCCGTAACCACCACCAATCCCGCTTCGACTCCGGTATAAACGGTATATAACAGTGAATCCGATAAAACATTCATTCCAACTTGTTTTGTAGTCACCATGGATCGACGACCAGAATAGGCAGCACCTGCCGCAGCATCCATGGCTACCTTTTCATTGGTAGACCATTCACAATAAATATCTTCATTGTATAGCTCTCCAATAGTCTTAATTATTTCAGAGCTTGGTGTTCCAGGATAACCGGTAACCACCTGAATACCAGATTCATAGGCACCTCGTGCAAATGCCTCGTTTCCTGATAAAATTTCTTTCACACAATTACCTCCTATCAATTTATCTATGAGTTTTGTTTTATAGAAACTAATGCGTCTACCGCAACAACACCTTTTCCCTCCCGAAGAATTAACAACGGATTTATATCCAGTGCGTCAATTCGCCCTGCTAAGTCCATGGTCATCTCTCCCACTTTCACAATAACATCAATCAGAGCCTCGATATCACCTTCGGGTTTCCCCCGAAAACCATGCAGAAGTTTACTCCCTTTGGTCGAATCAATCGCTTTGTATACCTCTTCTCTTTCGAAAGGAGGAATTAATAGGGCACGGTCTTTAAAAATTTCCACCAGAATTCCTCCTAAACCAAAAATTACCGCGGGTCCAAAATAGGGGTCAGATAACACTCCCACAATGGCTTCGGCAACTGGTTCCTCGATCATCCTGTAACACAGAATACCCTGCACTATTGCGTTCGGATTATAGGCAGCGGCATTACGCAACAATTCGTCATAAGACTGCCCGGCTTCCACTTTATTTTTTAGATTAAGCTTAACTACGCCTGCTTCCGTTTTATGTTGGATTTCTTTTGATATAATCTTCATAACCAATGGGTAACCAAATTCTTCGGCTTTTTTCAATGCTTCATCTCGTGAACGGCACAGATATTCCTTGGTTACAGGAATGCCGTATTTGGCAAGAAACTTTTTGCTTTCAAATTCAGATAAAACCACATTACCCTTCGGTAATGATTTATGGGAAAAATTATTACGTTTTACTGATAAAGGGAATGCTGGTTTCCGCAAAAAATTAGCGAAGTTTGTAAGGTGATTCAGGGCAAGAAGTCCTTCCCGGGTACCTTGTAATAGAGGTACATTACCTGTCTCCATGATATCACGAATTTCTTCATTAAAACCACTGGATTGGTTATTTAACATGATCACAGGCTTTTGCGTTTTTTTCGCCACTTCTACCGATGCATTTGCTACCACTTTGTACTGGTCCACTTGACGTTCCGACATTCCGCCGGGAACGTCCTGAACAACTAAAATCATATCGGCTTGCTGTTGATCTACTGCAGCTTGAAGACAGGGCAGGTAGGTTTTTTCTATTCGTCCGCTACCCCAGGCATCAAGGGGATTCGCTATGGTGCTAAAATCCGGCAGGATCTCCCGAAGCTTGGTCTTACCCTCTTTACTCCATTGAGGAAAGTTGAAATTTAATGATTCACTCAAGTCTCCTATTAGGCTGATAATCCCGCCTGAAAGTGTCAGGGCGAAAACCTTTTCTCCTTTCGGCATTTTAGATTTTACCCTGGATAACAGCTCTGCGGTTTCAAACATTTCATTAAAGTCGTATACCCGAATAATCCCCAACTTCTCAAATAAGGCATCCTGAACATCATCCGAACCAGCCAGAGCACCAGTGTGGGTTATGGTAGCTCTCTGTGCTATAGCAGATTTTCCAACCTTTAGCAGAACAATGGGTTTTCTTTTCTCTTTCGCTTTCCAGGCTACCTTAATTAGTTCTTTGGGCCTACGAAACTGTTCGATAAAGGCTAATATGACATCAATTCTTTTATCATTTACCATATAGTCTATACAGTCAATCGCATCAATCACCACTTCATTCCCAGTGGTGCAAATCAGACCAAATCCGAGACCCCTGCTGTTGTTGGCAACCGCAAGTCCCAGGTATCCGCTCTGTGTAACCATCCCGATGTTACCCCCCTTAATTTCCCTGGGAGCAGGAGCACTGTAGGCTCCGATTTTATCGTTAGGATTTAGGTATCCTACACAATTTGGGCCCAGAAAGAGCATATCGTTATCCGTACACAAGTTGCGCAGTCTGTTCTCCAGTTCTTTCCCATCCGCACCTGTCTCGCCAAAACCGGCAGCAAAGGCCCAAGCAGCTTTTACACCTGTAGCCACCGCCTCTTTCATAACCGGCAGTACATTGTTTTTTCCCAACAAGATGGCCACCATGTCAACGGGTAAACTGGCTTCCTTGACCGCGGTAAGCGAAGGAAAACATTTTAATCCCAAAACATTTTCATACTTAGGGTTTACGGGAATTATGTCTCCTTCAAATCCCAAAGCTCGCAAGTTTTCAATAACTTGCAATCCAGGTCCCGGTTTTTCGGAAGCACCTACTACAGCAATAACGCGTGGTTTTAAAAGAGTTGATAATCTCGATGGTTTCATATCTGCTTTCTCCTTTATTTCTGTTAAACCGAACCTCTAGTATGCCGGGGTCAACCATTTCATATATCGGGAATCTTCGCCCAGGACGACTTGCTTATACAGATCCTGAATCTGGGAAGTTATTTTCCCCACCTTTCCATCATTGACAATAATACGATCCACCGAGGCAACCGGTTTAATCTCCCAACCGGTTCCTACAAAAAACACTTCATCGGCTAGATACAATTCCGTCCTATCTACCACCCGTTCGATAAAAGGTATTTTGAGCACTTCTTCAACCAATACTTTTACCGTATCCCGGGTAACGCTTTCCAGAATGCCGCTGGTTATAGGTGGCGCTATGACCTTTCCATCCCGTACCAGAAGCAAACATGCTCCCGGACCCTCGGTCACTTTACCGGTAGAATCCAGAAGGATCGGCCAATCATATCCGCCGGCCTGTGATTCCATAGCAGCCAAACGTCCGTTGTGATAGTTTGAAAAGGCTTTCAACCGTGGAGGCATCACATTATCGGCAATTCGTACCCAGGAGGAAACTCCCACATTCAAAGACAGTGAAGGGTCCTGATAGGCCTGAAAGGGCCAAGAATCGATAATAGTGTCTACCGGTTTACCGGGAACTGCCTGCAGCAGCTCGCGGACCATTCCCTTTTGAAATATATAAGGCCTGACATACACACTTCTTTTATACTGGTTGGCCTTTAGAAGCTCCAGCACCGCATTAGAAAGATCGGTGACACTGTAATCAAAAGCAAATCGAACCATTCGTATTGATTGAATAAAACGCTTCATGTGGTCCTGAAGGCGGAAAACATAAAGTTGTTCTTTTTTTTCATTCCAGTATGCCTTAATTCCTTCAAAGACTCCCGCCACCGACGCATGGCCCACAGAATTTACATGTACCGTAGCTTCTTTCCAGGGAATAATATCCCCGTTTCTCCAGATATAATCCGCAACCTCTTCGGTATAAATAGCCATTTCTCTTTACCCTCCATTAGTATTTATAATATCATTATTAAATTTTTTTATTATAGGTTAATCATCCAAATGTTCCACATATAAAGGGTTAAAAAAAACCGTAGTTAAAATAATAAATATTAAAATAATCAACTTATAATACAATTTATCTATTTAACTGGTCAGAAATCTCTTTCGATATAATCATTAAAGTATTTTTAAGTTTATTGATGTTAGAAAGATTAAAACGTGACGAAGGCCCTGTAACACTAATACCTGCAACTGGTATACCTTTTGCATTCAATATAGGCACCCCTAAGCAATTAATGCCAATTTGATATTCTTCTTTATCAATCGCATACCTATTTTTTCTAATTTTCTTTAAGCATTCTTTTAAT
>Ga0114918_10004840_pt1 | contig 11645 bp, 19 predicted proteins | sample LantaG_FD_87015 | JGI IMG/M metagenome (GOLD analysis project Ga0114918, IMG submission 87015) | Deep subsurface microbial communities from Baltic Sea to uncover new lineages of life (NeLLi) - Landsort_02402 metaG | ecosystem: Environmental > Aquatic > Marine > Oceanic > Sediment | place... | reverse complement strand
AGAAGAGGCAGCATGAATGCGTCTTTTTCCATACCTCCAGGAATAGGCAGTTGCCTTACCCAGGCCTCGGCCTCTTTCTCTAACATTTCTCTATTGTCCATAAAGTCCTCCACTAATTTGTCTTAAAACAGACAATACATCCATTATATTTTTGGGTTGGAGTTGGTTTTTTGTAACCATCATATTCATATTCACTGGAGTGGGTGTGGACCCTGGGTAAAGTCCGCTATTAGGTGTTGCCAAAGAAGGGATGCTATCACGGCTAGAAGCTGTATCGACGGGCATCTGATGTGAATGAAGGAACTCTTCCCTGGTTTGTGGGTGGTTTAGAAGACGGCGGTTTTGATGGAGAGTCGTTTGTACTCCAGGCATAACCCCAGGGCTCACCCTCGGCACACTAACCCTTGGTACGTTGCTGATAGTTGGAGGTTTAACAGCGGGAGCGGGCTTGATTGACTTAGGCTTTGTCACCGCCATACTCTTCATTGCTGGCATTTTGGAAGGAGACTGCGCTGCCACCTTAGGTCCTTTAGATGCTGCTGGGTTAGTCACTGGCCTTATTGCTGATCTAAGTGGAACCGTTGCCCTATCCCACCCATGTAGTTTGTGCAAAGATCGGTTTTTTATATTCTCGGGATGTATTGCTCCCGGATAATGATCCTCCGTAGGTAGCCCCTTGGTCCGTAGCGCAAGTGAGTTAGCCGGTTTGTCCTGAAAAGTAAACGGAGCTTGCAGGCTTCTCGACCAAGACTGTAGCGTCCCAAAATCAAGCCCAGATGGACTTGGCGTATGTCTCAGTCTCAGTCTTGCAGCGTCGGCTTGGTCGTAGCGATCCTTGACCTCTTGTGAGGCCAGCTTTGTCAAACGATCTCTCAGTTGAGTTAAATACATTAATAACACCTACCTGGATTAATTATTCCCTGCAGCATATTCATAAGTCTTGGCAATGCCAACCCTGCAGCCACGCCAAGTCCCATTCCTTGTGCTGGGTTTTTGCCGGCCCATCCCACGGTTTTTCCAAAGTTGGCAGCAAGACTTCCACCGGCTCGTTCAGGGGTCCAATATCTTAAAAGCTCTGCCCACGGAGTTCCAGCGGCATCTTTCTCCATATTGTTCCAAGCTCCCTGCCAAAGACCAAGTGGATCAGCGGACGTCTTTTCGAGTATGGACATATCGTTATCCAGCACTTCTCTGAGTTTCTCAAGATACATTTTATCCTCCTAATAATGGATAATGGTTGGAGGCTGCATCGCGGGCCTCTCTTGGCCTCTACCGGTCAATTTGCCCATATCTAAAACTCCTAGCGAGCTCAAAAGCATTGTTAAACCACCAGCCCCTCCTAAAACAGAGAGTACTTTATTGGCAGTGCGCAGCTTCTTCATCTGCTCAAGCTGTTTAGCCCCATTCATTTGCTGATATAGTGCCAGCCTTGGGAACTCTTTGCCTAAGCGAAGCCTGGTGATAAAGTCAGAAAAGCCAGAAGCTTCTTTCTCCATCCCATTCCTAAGATTATCAAGGTACGGAGTAGGCATTATTCTTCCCCCCAATTAATTAAATTAGAACTATACAAATCAGATAAATTCATAGATTGCTCTGGGATAGGGCTTGGCTCTTGTCGTTCGACAGTAGGTGAAGAGTCACCCTTCCCGTCTTCCGGCAGAAACAATAGCTCTGTCAAAAGCTTAGCCAGCCTAGATTCTGTTTCCGGATTTTCTTTAGCGAGAGACCATCCTAAGCTACCAGCCCCTAGCCCAGCACCTAACGTGGCGCCAATTAGAGCCTTGTCTTTCATGCCTTCTCGTAGTCCTAGTTCAATTACTTTACGATATGCCCCAGATTCCGATTCAAGCAATTTCCTGCCAGCCATTAGCTTAAGCTTGATGGCAGGACTCATGTTTTTGAAAAGTGTAATCGGTGGGCGTCCAACCAATAGCTTGCGGATCAAGACAGGATTTGCCTTCATCAGCATTCTTAGCAGAGCGTGCTTTTCCATATAGATCAATCCCCTTCGATGCTACAAAACCTATCATTTATATTATAGGCTCTGTGTCAAGCAAAGGGGATCAACGACGTGTTAAAAAAAATTAAGTAATTGTACGCTCTTGCAATTTCTTGAGTCGATTGTACTGATGACGCACTTGCGCCCCACTATATTCTTTTTTATACTCTTTGTTAATGTACTCAGCAATTCGATCGGCGGACAGTTTAAGCTTGTAACTCCAAATGATATTATCTATCTCCGGATTATCAAACTTACGTTTAGAAGACTCGTCTACATCCTTTTCCAGTTCTTTTACTGTGATTATTTTTCTGCTCATCTTTTTCTCCTTATCGAGCTACACTTCTAGCCATGTTTGGTCTTGTTTCTTTGGGAAGATCCGAACTCCTATATCGTCCTATAGCTCCACAGTGACACCTGAATGCTCTATACTTACCAGCCTGTGTGTAATAATGCCCCTTCCATGTAAGATTTTCACTACCGCACGTTGGGCACACTGGGTCTTCAGATTCTACATATAATCCCATATTGGCGTGGCTCTTAATCCAGGGGCGTATAGCAAAGTAAACATCTTCAAGTGCTACAACATCTTGCCTGTTATATGTTTCCATTTCCTTGAGTGCTTCTTTATCCCCAGTAACACATCTTTTCCATAGATCAAAGTCAGTGTGCAATTTTGCTCCACCATCCATTAGGGCACTTACATAATCTAACTTGTTACTAGAGAATGCGAAATGTTTTCTACACTCTTTCAGTGTATCTATTATCTGGTATGGCATTGGTGGTTTAAGTCCGTTTTGAATGAAGCGAGCGTTTAATTTTCGAAGATCAAACCGTGCCGCATTATGTCCAATTACTATGTCGGCTTCCTCAAGTAATTGCCACATACCTGTCATTATTCTGTAATCATCTCTAGCTGCCGCTTCTCGAACGTTGACCCGATCCGACATAACCTTATCGTCACATAGCCACTTGGCTGCCCAAGATAGGCATGACCAGTCTTTAATAACGTTGTCTGGGTTTATCCTCTGTTTATAAAGACCCCAAACATAAACTTCCATGGGAGCAGTTTCGATATCCAAGAGAAGGATCTTAGCCTGTACGTTGGATTCTGCTATGACCTCTTCTAGCTCGGGGACGTTTATAACATTCACTATAAGTCCTTTCTGCGGTTACTAAAAATATAAACAATTTTTCGAACTTGTCAAGAGGGACCCGCCCAACAGGCCCAACGCGTTGTGCGCATTGAGCCTGTCAGACGGCTGGCGAAGGAGGGAACTACTCGCCAGAGTTTATTTCTTTTACTACGTCCACCGCTTCCTTAAGCTGGTCAATATCCCACATTGTGGGCAATCCCGGAGGGAACTCTTTGCCCAGATCTATCACCATTGCTTTTAGATCTGCCCAAGTACCCGCCTCTTTAGCTGCCTCCCTCAAGGTAGCCTGTAGGGAGGTTATCTCCTTAGGATCAGTGCCGGACATTTGCCATTCAATCAGGTTGCGACCGACTGAGTGTGTTGGGATAAAGATTTCTCCCAGCCTTTTGGTTCGGTCGTTCCCCACCGTGGCATTGTGCTCATCGTCGAGCTGCAAAAGGATGGTGAGCTCATACTCAAGACCTTCTCTCTGCTGGGGCTCCGTTCCCACCTTCCTGGGTTTGTGCTTTCCGGACGAATCCTTCTCTACTACCCAGTGTGGTTTTGTCCTCATAGTGGTGATGATGTGTGCGTGAGAACTCGTGAGAGATTCCACGAAAGCATTGTGCCTTGGGGTTACCTTGGCCCACACTGTGAAGTTGCCACCCTTATCCATTACCTTCCCGAGCTGGTTTACTATTTCTAGTATACCACCGGTACCATTCCATTCGTGAGAAATAGAGTCAACGATAATCACATCGTAACCCTTTTCCTCGGCAGTTTGTATCGCCTCGATATATCGCTCTGGAGAATAGGGTTTACTGATATTTATAATATCAAACTTCAGAGGTCCATTAGATCCTTCTAATTCTATGTCGGCGTAGTATGTCGATCTATAGGCCTCAGAGTCGATAACACAAATACCCTTACCCTTATATTCATCTCCCATGGTTTCTTGTATGGTTTGGACCATACCCTGGGCAATCACCAAGGCTGAATGGGTCTTACCTGATCCGGTTGATCCGGTTAGACCTATTAATAATTTTGATTGTTCTCTACGCGCTCTGACTACTTCAAAGGCCATTATGCCTCCTCTTGTATCTTTGCCCATTGATTACAAAAAGGTGCTGCTCTACAATAAGATTGGCATCTAATGTTTTTCCCTGGACGCCGTTTCAGCTCATAGTCTCCCGAGTCAAACTCGGTATAATAAGCTGTCTTTGCTTCTTCTTCATTGTCGTATCTCCGAGTAGCACGCTTGCTCTCGGGCTTAGCTATAATCCAATCAGAACGACACCAACGTTCTTCGTCGCTACAAAGCGGAAGCTCTTCATCTGGAAGCTCAACAGCGGCTTGGTGTAGTTCTACCCTCTCATTAATATAACGCTCTGTTTCCTGTATTGGCCACAGAGTAATTGGAATAACAATAGCCGGGGCCTGAGGATAGTTTTGATCTGTCATTGCGCGACCTTTTGAGTGGTCTTTGATGATGGCCACTATTTGCGCATGAAGAACCTCAAAGCCGTGGGCTTCATACATAAACCTATAAAGGTTCAGTTGTCTTTCCCATTCGGGTTTATCTCCCATAGTGAGGGCATATATATTAGTTGTTTTATAATCACTTAAAACTTTTTGTGTGTCGAGTAAATCAGGAGTACCAGAAATTTCCCAACCTTTAATCTTTATTATCATTCGTTCTTCTGCAAAACAATTTGTAGTATCCGCTCTTTCTAATACAGAGTGAACCGCGGAACCGAGTAGAAGGAAAATGCAATCCGATACGTCAACGATTATTTCGTCATCGTGTCTTTTCTCTAGTTGATATCTCCTCGGCGCCGCGATTAAACTAGTGACCGAAATGTCTCCAACGGATACATATAGGTCGTTCTTGATGGCTGACACGACTGTGTCTGGTAGGCCGTGGTCGTTTGTATACCTCATTGTTGCTTCCGTTCTCAATAAAGTCTTCTATCTCTTCCCGGAACAAGTAATCATAGCTATCAGTCCCGTATCGATTCCATTGCATTGTAGCCCTGGGCTTATATGCCAGAATACGATATTCGACTTCCACTACTCCTATAGCGGTATCCTCAACCAATTCTTTGAAAAGGGCTTCTGATAAGTCAAACTCCCGATCCCCCACATAGGGGCCGTCATCATTACTCAGCCCAACTACCCTCCGGCCTTCATACCGGAATTCAACTAAGCTCCCGGGAGGTAATTCTTTATGCGCAAACGTCATTGCGTTTTTGTCAAACACCTCACCGCAGCTGGTAATCTTCCCATGAAAATCATCATCTTCTCCTCCATAAAAGGAAACTAATGCGTACATTGGAACCTCGTATAGAGTAAACGCACAGGCTAATGATAAAACACTTAACACTTGTACCTCCCGTTGTTCTAGACTTCTTCTGTCAACAATTCTTCCCTTAGGGCCTCGTCTTTAAATTCGTGTTCTGCAACCTTGCGCTTGACGGCTAGTAGGTTGAGTTCCCCTCCGGACTCTCCTATAGCGTACATGCTACCTCTCGCGTGAACAAAAATTATATCGCCCTCTCGATCTACCATGACCCCCGGAGACCAACTTATCCCACCTATTACTGGGTCGGACGGGAAGACCTGAACAATTACCCCGTGAATCTCTTGACAGTATTTGTCACCAATTTGGACAAGTCCCATTTCTCGGCGCCACCTAGGAGTAAGTTTATCGTGGTTCCTGGGAGGTATTCTTCTTATGCCTGATAAAAACCTCGCATAATCAAGGCCGCGGTCTACGCCGCATAAATTTAAACAATGACCCTGGATTTGAAACGGTTGAGATGTTTCTTCTAGGGTGATAGGATCTACATAATTCGTAGAGTTTATGTAGTCGCTTTTGAAATCTCTGAAAATGTTCGACTCTGCCGCCGACTGGATGAAGCTATTGACACACGGACCTAAACAAAGACGCGATTGGTGTTGGTCAGCCACCACTACGGGTCTTTCGGTACTTGGAGCCTGCAGACGTAATGAGTCTATCGGGATGTAGATTCTAACGCCTCTGCCTGTAGGGGCAGATTGATAAGATCGGTGATTATACACACCCATCAAAACCAGCGCTTCGTTGGTGGAAACTATACCAGCCATAAGCGCTCCCCTTTGGAACGTACAAGTTGACCTTCCATCTCGAACAAGCTCATTCGGCCACTCTAGCCGTTTATGATCAATGTTCCAGATGCTGTGTCTGGCACTGTTATCCCACCTAATGTACTTCATTCGTATCCTTTCTTTGAGGGGACCTAATTGCTGAAAACAATCAAAATATTACATCCTTTCTTGTTGGGGAAAATCATAACTTGACTGTCAACATCTTTATAACATATTTAATGGAGAATTGAAAACTAAAACAAAGAGTATCCTTCAAAAAAAGAACAGGAGACAAAAATGCACGTACAAATCAAATCAAACATGGCCCCACCGGAAGGCGTGGGAGGAAAAGTAGATGGTTGGGTTATCCACGACGCATTTCGTGCTAAACCATTAGATGCAAAAGAATCGGAGTGGCTCTACGAACCAATAGCCATGAGAGCCACCGAAGCTACAGTAATGCCTATCCCAAACTGGTTAGTAATTAGTGACTTTAGAATGTTTGTTCATGATGCAGAGATAAGACAGGGCTCAGAAGCAATTATACTTTGCTCAACCGATGGCCGCCCCTTAATTCCATATTACCTTCCCCTTCAGCAGCAACAGGGTATTCCTAATGCATTCTTCTCTCTGTCTTTCCCATACATCAGAATAACGTTTAATGGTGCCATACATCACGCAAAGATAGAATTGATAGAACCGAAGCAGCAAGAAATAGAGGGTACTATTTATGCCACAGCTGATATCAGTGTTTTATTTAGTGGACCGGTGAGCGTGACGTCTACATATTGCCGAACATGTAAAACAGAGTTTCCTATAGAGAACCTTGATATCCACTCCAAGCACGTAATACTGCCAAGCAAATTCTCAACTGGCGGTGACCTTACTCACCTTGACCGTGCGCTTAGAGCAGCTTATAAGAAGTCTCGTTCTACAAAAACCAACAGGGTGTATTACGTATCTAGTAGATAATAACAAAAAAATGGGGCCACTTTAATTAGTGGCCCCTTTTTTATTATACTTGCTCTAGAACATTCCCTCTGGAGACTGTCCCTTGGCTTGCAATAGCGCTTGTATTTCTTCTGGAGAGATCTCTGGTTCAAGAGGTGCGCTTTCTGCGCCTTCCATCCCGCCCAAAAGCTCTTCAATCTTAGCCGTTTGAGCCTGGGCCAAGTCAAGAGCCTTATCTGAAACCTCTAAAGATTTTGCGATAAGGGCCTTGTCAGCCAAAGCTTTCTCTTCTTCTATAGCTGGATCCACAGCGGGTTCCATTGCTCCACCCATTGCTCCGCCCATGCCGGGGGGGAGTCCAAGAGCTGCAGGATCAATGCCTCCCGGGATACCCATGGCCATTCCTGGGTCCATAGGCATTCCTCCACCACCGCCCATCATTGCTGGGTCTACTGGCATTCCTCCGCCTCCACCCATCATAGCGGGGTCCATAGGCATTCCTCCGCCCCCACCACCCATCATTGCTGGGTCTACGGGCATTCCGCCTCCGCCCATCATATCCATTGGCCCTGCGGCTAGTTTGATGGCGGTAATTTCAGCCCTGTTCAGGGCATTCAAGAAACCCACATATTCGTTTAGTCTTTTGTTGCTAGTAGCCACAGTCATCCTCCATTATTGTTATGCAGTAGATGTTAATCCCATTTGTTGACGGAATTGCTGAGGAACACCCAGTCCTCCTTGCTGACCATACTGAGCTGCATAGATTGAGTTCAATAGATTAGCGGACGATGACTGTCCTCTTAAAAAGCTTTCTTGTTGTACCTGATTCCATTTATTCATAGCGAAGGGGGATCCTATGATTCCACCCCAAAGCAACATTTTAGCAAGGGGATTGATGGCTGTTTTCTCAAGAGATTCACCAGACGCGGCCTTATATAGGCTGTCTCTATAAGAACTACGGCATAAAAGATCTAGGCACTTAAGTGCCGTCTTGGTCATCTGTATCACCCTCTTCCGCATCTTCTTGTCCATCTGGATATCCATCTGCAATTTCTAACGGTGAAGCTGTTGGACTAATCTCGGCCCGCATGTCTATACCGAAGTCTTCACCAAACTTCCGTAGGGCTTCCATTTGCATTTCTTCAGCCTGTTTACGGCTAGCTTCTTTTATCTCTTCGTTAATATCATTCGGCATAAGAACATCCTCTATGTTAAATTGCCTTGCTGTATATATTTTAACCCATCTTGGTTACTTGTCAACCGCAGGCTCTACATCCATCTTCTTAATGAAAAACCTATATACATATGCTGATGCCGCAGCGTAAACTACGGAAAGCGCACCTACCATACCCCAAGAAAAACTCATTGGAGTGGCCTCTATTAAAAGTGACGAATTATATCTAAATACAATAGCTAATTGTATCAGCATGGCAACTATAAACGCCGAAGGTAGCGCTATGACTAGTTTCCATTTTTCGCCTAGAGGATTCTTTTTTATCTTTTCTAAAAGGAATTTAAAAACCTGTGTTAAGTAGCCGGTGGCAATAAAGCCTCCACCCATACCAAGCCAAAAATCCTCCGAGGCTATATTTAATAGATCGCCCATGGTTCTCCTTTCTTCTACATATAATTTACGCCCCCCGTCAACTAAAAAAGGAAAGGGGATTACCCCCTCTCTTTTTCTTCTTGTCAAACAATTTATCTGCAGCTCTAGCCTGGTTGAACCAACGCTGTATTTCTGCGTTAGCCTTACGTATTTTGGCGTCACGATCTACGATGAAAAGTTTGATATCCTCTAGCGAGGATTTATTGGTTGGTTGTTTAAGGTCCTCAGACATAGCTAAGCCTTTTTGATTGAGCTTGCTATTGCCTTCTCTTCCGAGTCTTTTATAAAATCCCTGGTGTATGCCTTCTTGCATTTAGGAAACCACGAAGGAAGTCTTTTGGTCCCCATCACAGTGTTGAATGTTTTTCTGTTTCCGGTGAGAACAAAGGCCTCAATGTTGCGGAAAAGATTTTTTCTACTGCTGCTAATAACCATTTCTCCACCCAAAAAGGCCCTTGCGGAAGAAATTTCTCTTCCAATCTTACGGCTGAATTGGTCCCTGGGTGAGCACATGGCCATACCCATAACCCACTCTACAACCTCGTCAGCGTTAGTGATATCTTTATCAGACAGAACGCAAACGGTTAAGTCTCCATTTGTTGTCCTGAAGTGCTGATAAAAACTTTTCTTTCTGTCCATCGCCCTCTGGAAGATTGTTTTCAGCGGGCTTTCTTCCTTTTTCATTTTTTCTCCTCTTTCTGTTTTTGGCTGGGGTGGGAGGATTCGAACCTCCAAATGCAGGGACCAAAACCCTGTGTCTTACCATTTGACGACACCCCAACCGTTTTTTTTTAATCCTCGTCCACAAACGTAATAATCGTAGAAGTTTCAGTAACAGACTCTATCCTAAAGCTATTCAGGGTTGAGATATCTAGGTCTTCTGTTATTACCTCTGCCCCCTCTGGGATAACACTATCTTCTGGAAAGTCTGGATGATCTATCAATAACAGATTACAGAGGCCCCTTTCCATAGCTTGAGTAAACTCAACCCTTTCCGCCTCTTCCATTGGTTTACTTTCTAGGGCATCGAATGGATCTCCTGGAGTTCTGTGAGAAGGATCCCCACCTTGGCGCCTGGCTGGATCTCCACGCATAGCATAGCTGATGGGGTATTTCCTGGTGGCAGAATCATAAAGTTGTTTAGGGAAAAAATCAGTCAAAACTATTTTGGCTAACCATCTTCGCGCAAGATGTGTAAAGGTTGTGCGTATCATCTCGGGTGGTAGTATAGCAGCGAACAGGCCTCCCTCTTCTTCAACAGAATACCTCATCCTTTCAACATAAGCCCTAACCTTAGAGAATAAGTCTGGATTGGGTTTTCTTGCGTGAACTGGTGACATGATATTGTGAATAAACCATGGCACGTTATATGTATTTGAGATGGAATGAGAGGGACAAAATTCACCTTCGTAGTATTCCCATGTTTCTTGCATATCTCGTGCCCACTCGTCCAAATCGCTAGCTCGGGAAGGTTGAGGGGTTCCATAGTACCCATGAACCTTCTTAAAGTCGCTTCCGAAGACCGCTCTTGGTGGAGCCTCGAAAAACAATTCTGGGGTTATTACATCTCGCAAGATGTTGTAGAACACACCAGTAGCCCCGGCGCGAGAGATGTCCGACGGGGTGATTGTTTTTCCGGGAAACTCTAATCTGCTAGATCCAGAAGAAGATCTAGCTCCAAAAGCATTCACGCCATGATTCTTAGTGAACCTCTGAATGCGATTTGCTTGTGCCTCGTCCCAGTGTCCATTAAGCATATATATAATCATATTACCATTGTGACAAAACTCCATTAATGGTAGTCCTTGATAATATAATATTATTACATTGCTATTGTTGGGGGTGGAAGGGTCATCCATGGCCCATGGCTCATAACCGTCATCATTTAATGGCAGCTGATAACCGTTTTTAACCAAATATGTATGAGACCCAAGGCCCTTAAGCAGCCCATAAGGACGTCCATATCTCAGAATATGATGCAGCATCGAGATGTTTAATTTTCCATCCGACCGTTCAATAAAATTGGTTGCAGAGAAGCTCATAAAACCTCCTATTCAAACGCTTGTTTGAGTTTCGGCGTATAGCCATAAGAGCATGGCAGTGTTTTTTCGGGGTCCATGCCGGGAATCATGTCATCTTCAAATATTTTATCCATGACAATTCTCACACCGACTGAGCAGACTTTGTGCTCTTTCCCAAAATCAAATACTTCATAAAGCCCAAGACCCATATCAATAAGTTGCCCATAATCATAAAGCATTCCATCATAAGGTAGACATGCTTCTATTATTTTTACAGGCATTACCGGATGAGACTCGCTATTAATATATCGATAAATCCGAGCGTAGGAGGGGTCTGTCATCCAGGACTGCCACACAAAGAATTCTGCCCGTGGAGAAGTCCAGTGGAACCCCAGATTAACTCCGTCAAAATCATCAAGAAATGGTTTAAATTTTTGATATAGCTCTGGATATTGTACCCTGAACTCTTTGTTCATTAAGACATATCCTATATGAATCCTTACGTGGTTACATTTCACCCAATTTTTAAGTGCTTCCATCTTCAACCTTAAAAGTTGAGGGAATACATATTTAAACCATTGCTTAAGAATTAAGCATGTATCAAAAAACAGTTCTGGCCAATTCCAAGGTTTCCACCATTGAATTGGCTTATACGAACAAGTTGCATCTCCTGGATATAACATTTACTCTCCTTAGTTGAGTTTATCATCCCAACTCTTTATAACCCATGATGCCCGTTTTTAAGGGCCTTCCGAAAACGTTCCGGTTGGTAATTTTTTAACAGCATCCTCTAGAAGTATAGGCGT
>Ga0114918_10004838_pt1 | contig 11649 bp, 9 predicted proteins | sample LantaG_FD_87015 | JGI IMG/M metagenome (GOLD analysis project Ga0114918, IMG submission 87015) | Deep subsurface microbial communities from Baltic Sea to uncover new lineages of life (NeLLi) - Landsort_02402 metaG | ecosystem: Environmental > Aquatic > Marine > Oceanic > Sediment | place: Baltic... | reverse complement strand
TCGGATGCCGGTCGTACAGGGCGATATAGCCTGGACGCTCGGTATCGTGCTGTCGACGGTCGCACTGGTGCTGCTGGGTCTGAAGCTCTTCGCCAGACGCTGGAAAGCCAACGTCGCGGTCGCCGCCAATGACACCGACTACGCCAGGACCCTCGCGACACTCTCCGAGGGCTCCGTACGACGCCACTTCAATCCCTACATCGACATCGACTGGAACTCGCCGAAGTTCGCGGTAACACAGAACGACACACGCTGGGTACTGCCGGCTACTGATCCCATCGGACGTCACCCCTGGTATCAGGCGCAACCACTGGATAAGAAAATCGCGATCGGGATGTGGCGCCACGCCAACCTCGCGAAGATCGCTCTGCACTTCGAGAGCATTCTGATCAGCGGTCTCATGCAGTACACGTTCTGGCTGCCCAACGGATCACCCGAATATCGCTACTGCCTGCACGAAGCCGTTGAAGAGGGCAACCACTCCATGATGTTTCAGGAGATGGTGAACCGAATCGGAGTCGATGTTCCGGGAATGCCGCGGTGGCTGCGCTGGCTGTCGCCCCTGATCCAGCTTTACGCCAGCCTGTTGCCGAATACGTTCTTTGTGGGCGTCCTGGCCGGTGAGGTGCCGTTCGACCACATGTAGAAGAGTGTGTTGCGTGAACCGGCGGCGGTGCATCCCATCGTCGAGGCAGTGTTCGCGATCCACGTCGCCGAAGAGGCGCGCCATATCTCGTTTGCTCACGAGTACCTCCGCAGGCGTGTCCCACTTATGGGACGGCTGAGTCGGTTCTGCTTCTCGCTGTATGTGCCGATCATCATGCGGATGCTCTGTCAGGCGATCGTTGTGCCGACGCGTAGCTCCATCAAGCAGCTCGGTATGCCGCGTTCGGTGCGCAAAGAACTGTTTTTCTCGGCACCCGACTCCCGTCAGGCTCTACGCGACATATTCGGCGACGTCCGGATGCTGTGCCACGAGTTGGGCCTGATGAATCCCCTAGCACTGCTGATGTGGCGCATCCACAAGATTGACGGACGCCCGTCGCGATATCGCGGGGAACCGCAGCGCGGATCTATGCCGACCGCGGCCGCCTCATAGGGAACTCGCCGGCCTTCTTAAGTTGCGCCGTTCCGGCGACTAGATTGCCGAGGCGCTTCTACCCGCCCGCCTAGCTCAACCATGACGATCTCCTTGAAATCTTGCCCCCAGCTCCGACTGAGTGCGTTCACCCAGGTAGAGGTCTTATCTTGAGCTTTGCACGTTCGGGCTTTCCCGCGACCCAGCAAATTTCGCGCAATGTTGCCACGGGTCGCTGCGACTTGGTAGGTTCAGGCCTGGGTCGGGCCTGATTGAATCGGAAGGGGGACGTCATGAGTGGTTCGCGCCATCGAGCACGTCACCGTAAAGCGCGCTTCGCAAAGCCGGACGTAGCGGTGCGTGACGCGCTGCATGGCGAACGTCACGCCGCGAGGCAATCCGACGACGGGTCGCGACGCGGTCGTGCCGAAGTTCGCTCGGTGCGCCCCTATCTCACTGCGAGCGTGGCGCTAGTGGGGGCCAGCGTGATAGCCGTCAATCCGGTAGAGCCACCACCTCAAGTCCAGGCCGTCAACCGAGCCGTGAGTCTGGCCGCCGCGCCCTCTATTGCCAACATTCCGCTCAACCTGGTCCAGGACATCATCAATGTTCCCTACAACACGGTCGAGGGATTAAATACGTTCGGGCAGTCTCTTCTGTTCAGCGGGACGTGGTTCATACCCGGCTCGACCAACGTGTGGGGTACCGATCCCGGTGACCCGGCGCATTATGACGGATTGACTAGTCTGATCATCCCCTTCCCGGCAATTTCCGAGGCCGTGGCCGACCAGTGGTCAGGCTTGGCGGCAATGCTGTATCCAACCAACTCAGGTTGCGACGACATCGGCTGCCCGGGTGGCCTTGGCCTGGTATTCGGATGGATGGATTTCAACCGAATCGTGCAGCTGTTGACGACCGGCGAATACTTCTTCGATGCCACTCCCGTGACTTATTCGGATGGCACAGTACATCCGCCTGAAGGCCTCTGGAACTTTGGGGGTCCCGTCGACTGGGGTGGGACGCTATACGACCACCCTGAATGGAACACCAAGACGGGGCAGAATGGCGAACCCGTCGTGCCGTGGGCCGACACGACGTTCGAGCTGGACCTGCTGTCGCCTTTCACCAATTACTTCGCGCACTTGATGTCCGATCCCACCGACCCCGAGAACGCCATCAAGTTCCCCACGCTGCAACAGGTCGGCACGGCCGTGGTGAATGCCGTATCAGGCTTGTTTGTTGCCTTCTCCCCCTTCTTTCCGGGGAGTCCCTACTGCCTGGGGTTGTGCGGACCCGGGTCGCTATTGAAGCCCCCCTTCTACTATGACCCCCCGCCCCCGTGGGTACCGCGTATCGATTCTGTGACCGACTCGCCCGCAGCGAATGCCGTGGCGGGCCAGACAGAAATGGCCTCGTCCGCGCAGGCCAGCGACGTTGAGCAGGACGGGGACGTACAAGACGAGACTGTCGATGCGGGAACCGCTAGCGACGCGGTCGCTGACGATGATGCGGTTGCTGACGACGACGTGGTTGCTGACGACGACGTGGTTGCTGACGACGACGTGGTTGCTGACGACGACGTGGTTGCTGACGATGATGCGGTTGCTGACGATGATGCGGTTGCTGACGACGACGTGGTTGCCGACGACGATGCGGTTGCTGACGACGATGCGGTTGCTGACGACGATGCGGTTGCTGACGACGACGATGCGGTTGCCGACGATGAGGTCGGTGACGATGATGCTGACGACAGCACCGGAGACGACGACAGCGCCGTAGCGACTGACTAGGGCCGCGGCGACGGGATGAAGCGGCCCAGTATCGCTGGGACGAACCGCTGATAGCTCGAGCCGGTGGCGCGCACCAACAAATCAAGCACTTTGGTGTCGGGTCCGATCAGGACCCGGGGCCGGTTCTTGCGGACACCTTTGAGGATGACTTGTGCCGCTTTGCGCAGTGAGGTCGCCCATAGCCTCTTGTCATAGGTCTTCGCCAAGTCGACGGCACCGAGTGCCTCAGCGGCAGTCATGTTCTTGATGAACGAGGTCTTGACACCGCCGGGGTACACCGTGGTCACCCCTACGGGGTGCCCCGCCAGCGCCATCTCCTGGTACAGCGCCTCGGAAAAGCCACGAACGGCGAACTTCGCCGAGCTGTAGGCGGCCGTGCTGGGGACCGAGAACAGGCCGAACGCGCTGGAAACGTTGATCACATGCCCGTCGCCGGAAGCGATCAGATGCGGCAGGAACGCCTTGGTGCCGTTCACGACGCCCCAGAAATTGATGCCCATCACCCATTCGATCTCTTTGAACTGGCTGATTTCGACGTCTCCTACGAAGGAGATTCCGGCGTTGTTGTATATCTGGTTCACTTTGCCGAAATGGTCATTGACATTCTCGGCGTAGGCGACAAACGCCTCCTGCTCGGAGACGTCGAGCAGGTCGGCTTTGACTGGCGCACGGATGGCCCTGAGCCGTTCCTCGGTGTGCGCCAGACCTTCAGCGTCGATATCACTTATCGCGAGTTTCGCGCCGGCGTGGGCCAGTTCGATTGCGAGCGCTTGACCGATACCCGAGCCGGCGCCGGTCACGGCGGCAACCTTGCCGACGAACTCTCGCATGCATGCACTCCCGTTCAGTTCGTTATGCCCGTCAGAGCCGGAGATGCTCAGTTGCCGACCGACACACGTCGGTAGGCCTTGCTACCCGCCAGCCAGTTTCTTGTAGATTCTGCCCGCAATCGGGGCGACGATACTGCGCGGCAGGTATTGGTTGGCAACCGATGAGACTTTCGTGGGGAGACCCGGAACCACGCGCATCTTGTTTCGCGCCAACGCATCTAGCGACACGGTCGCGGCGTACTCCGCGGAGATCCAAAGAAAATCCGGTACCAGCTTGCTGACCACTGACTCGTCTACCGACTCGAGCACCCCGGTCCGCACCGGACCGGGCGCCAGCAGCGTGACGTGCACGCCCGAGCCCCGCAGTTCGCCACGCAGCGATTCACTGAAGGTGTTGACGAACGCCTTGGTAGCGGCGTAGGTCGCGTTGTTGGGGATCGGTGAATTTCCCGCGGCCGAACCGGACATCAGGATGCCGCCGGTTCTTCGCTCGACCATCCCCGGCAGCACGGCCAATGTCAGATCATGCACTCCGGCGGCGTTGAGCTGCACCAGAGACCGTTCGACGGCAGGATCGAGTGAGGCAAGTGGGCCGACGGAGGCGGCGCCGGCGTTGGCGCACAGAATCGAGATATTGCGGATCCCCAGTTCGTCGGCCAGCTTCGCCCGTTGGGCTGGATCGGCGAGATCGGCGGGCCGCACATCGACGGCCACCCGGTACCTCTCGGTCAGCCGGGTAGCTAAGTCGTTCAGAACGTCTTCGCGACGCGCGGTGATGATCAGGCTGTGGCCGCGTGCGGCCAATTCGGTGGCCAGTGCCTCGCCGATGCCTTGGGATGCTCCGGTGACCACGGCGCGAGCGTCGGGGCTGGGGGCGGGTAGCGGCACGCGGCGATCGTACAGTGCCGAGGAGGGTTGATCCGAGGTCGGGTACGCCTACATCCCAGCGATCCCAGGTGATGGCGGGGGCACCGCGTAATCCGGCTTCCACAGGCTGAAACACGATTAACGCGGTATTGCGGGCTCAGATGTTTCGCACGATCTCAGCAGAGTAATTTGGGTATCCGTAGGGAGAGGGGACGATATGGCAACGGCAACAACTGAGCCGGTACGCCTGCCGCCGGGGCCGCGGATTCCGAAAACCATCCAAGGCATTGCCTTCTTGACTGCACTGTGCGAGGTGGTTCCCGCTTTGGGCCGCCGATATGGCAGCACTTTCACCATCAATTTGCCGATTTTCGGTCGAACTGTCGTGGTCAGTGACGCGGCCCTGGCCAAGGACATCTTCGCGACCAGCAGCGACCTTATCGAGCGGCCCACCAACCTCGGGCAGGTTTTCGGCCCCGGATCGACGTTCAGCCTCAACGGCGCAACGCACCTCGAGCGCCGCAGAGTGATACTGCCGGCGTTTCACGGAAAGCAGGTGGGCGCCTACGAGCACATCATCGAAGAAGAGGTGCTTCGAGAAACCGCGAACTGGCCGGAAGGGCGCGAGTTCAAGACGAATGAGTCGATGAACCGACTGGCACTCAACGCGATATTGCGCACGATGTTCGGCGACGAGCCCTCCCTCCTGAGCGAGCTTCGCAGCGTGGTACCCACCATGGTCACGGTTGGCTCCTTCCTGCACCAGCTGCCATCAGTGGTGGGGCGTGACTTCGGTCGTTGGAGCCCCGGGGGGCGGTTGTCGCAGTATCGGCGCCGCTTTGATGCCGTCATCGACACACTGATCGGCCAGGCGCGCGTGGACCCGGCGTTCGAGGAACGCGGCGACGTGCTCGCGCTGCTGTTGCGGGCCCGTTACGAGGACGGTGAGCCAATCCCGGACCGGCATATCGCCGACGAGTTGCTGACCTTGGTCGGTGCGGGTCATGAGACAACCGCAAATCAGTTGGCCTGGATACTTGAACAGCTGTGCCGGCATCCAGAGGTCCTGAAGCGCCTAGTCGACGAGGCGGACGCCGGAGGATCTGCCTTACGGCAGGCAACGATCTACGAAGCGCAGCGCATCCGGCCAAGTATCGAGGGTTCGTTCCGCCGAGCGAAGGAACGGATCCGATTGGGAGAGTGGGTTCTTCCGGCAGGTACCAATGTGTCGGTGAACTTCCAACTTGCTCATGAGTCGGAGGAGAACTTTCCCGACGCAGGATCGTTCAACCCGGACCGATTCCTCGACGTCAACCCGCAACCGTTCCGGTGGATGCCGTTCGGCGGCGGCGTAAACCGCTGCCCCGGTGCGTCATTCGCGAACATGGAGATGGATGTCGCGCTGCGTACGCTGCTCCGAGAGTTCCGGTTCGAACCTACCGATGCGCGAGGTGAACGGCGTTACTACCGTGGGGTCGCGATCGCGCCCGCAGGAGGCGGGCGGGCGGTGGTGTATCGGCGCAACGTCGCCGTCTCCGGTGATCGTGGCGCGGTGCCGGTGGCCGACCACTGGAGGTGACGTCCAGGACTCGAACTTTTGTTTGGCATACTCCTCTGACATGGCCATCACTCGCAGCAAGGACTACATCGCCGACCTCGGTATTCGGTCGTTCAAGGCGTTCATGAGCAAGTACTGGTATCCATCGCTGAGCCGTCGACTCGAATCGGAGAACCTCACCTGCCTCAACTATGGCTACGAGGAGGACCCGCCGATGGGGCTGACGTTGGCGGAGTCCGACGAGCTTAATCGGTTCGGTATCCAGCTCTACCACCAGGTCGCGACCCAGATCGATCTCGACGGCAAACAGGTTCTGGAGGTTAGCTGCGGGCATGGTGGTGGTGCTTCGTACCTCATGCGCACATTGCACCCCGCCCGCTACACGGGGCTGGACTTCAACCCGGACGGCATCGCGTTCTGCCAGAAAACGCATCACGAGCCCGGCCTGGAATTCGTGCATGGCGACGCCGAAAGCCTCCCGTTCGACGATGAATCTTTCGACGCAGTGATCAATATCGAGGCCTCGCACGCTTACCCTCGGCTGCCCCGATTCCTCGCCGAAGTGGTGCGCGTACTGCGCCCCGGCGGGCACCTGCTCTATGCGGACTTCCGCGGTCAAAGCGAATTTCCCGGCTGGGACGCTGCGCTGGCCGAGACTGGGATGCGGCAGGTTTCCAAACGGGTCATCAATCCGGAGGTGCTGCGCGGGATGGACAGCAATTCGCAGCGGTCGCTGGACATGATCGGCAGACTGTTGCCTGCGCCGCTGCGTCCGTTCGGCCGCCGATTCGCCGGCGTGCCGGGCACCGGGCTGTACCGCGTCTTCGAAAACGGGACAGCCGAGTACCGGATGTACTGCTTCACTAAAGAATGAGCGGTCGGCGTTCAGGCGATCGTATAGTCCGACAGGGGAAAGTGCTCCTGCTCCTTCACAGCGCTGCGCACCGACGTCGGCCGGAAGAGCGGCGCTTCCCCCTTGCCGGTGTGGTCCCTGAACCAATATGACCGTGACGAGACACAGTCACCGAGATTGAACGCCGAATCTTCAAGCAGCTGTGTCATCCGATCCAGGAAGCGGGCGTTGGCCTGTTCGGTGACTTCGAAGGTGCGGGCATTGCGCCGCTGAAGTTCGCCGAACAACCGATTCATATGGCGCATTTGGTATTCCACAGTATTGAACCAGGACAACCCGACCCACGAATACGGGCTGGCCATAGTCAAAAAATTCGGAAACGAGGGCACCGAGATGCCCTCGTAGGCCTGGAATCGCGTTTCACGCCACCACTTTCCGAGGTTTCGGCCCTCGCGGCCGATCACTTCGATCGCCGGGAGGTTGGCCTCCCACACGTCGAATCCGGTGGCGAGGACCAAGGTATCGATGGACCGCTTGGTGCCGTCGCGCGCGACGATGCCGTCCGACTCGATCCGCTCGATACCACTGGTTTCCAGATGTACATGCGGTTTGGAGAACGCCGGGTAGTAAGAATTAGATATCGTCGGCCGTTTACAACCGAAGTCGAAATTCGGATGCAGTTTGTCCCGCAGCTCCTTGTCGCGCACCAACAGCAGCCGATGCATCTTCGACAATTGTGACGTGGCCTTGTTGACGAGCTTGAAGCGCCGGTATTTCCACATCGTGATGACCATCATGAATTCCAGGCTGGTGTCGGTCCACCACCGCACGGCGCGCTGGGCAAGCGGTACCCTGGCGAAAAGCCGTTGCACCGCGGGCGGAAATACCACATCGAGCTTGGGCATCACCCAGATCGGGGTGCGCTGATACACGGTCAGCTCGGCGACTTCCTTGGCGAGCTCGGGAACGACCTGCACCCCGGTGGAACCGGTTCCGATGACCGCCGCCCGGCGCCCTGTGAACGAGTAGCTGTCATCCCATTTGGCGGTGTGAATGACGCGTCCACCAAATGTTTCGATACCCGGGATGTCCGGGGTCTTCGGTTGGCATAAGAAGCCGGTCGCGGCGATCAGGAACTGCGCGCTCAACGTCTCACCACCGGCCAGTGCAACTCGCCACACCTGGGCTTCGTCGTCCCACCGGGCGCCTTCGACGGTGCAGTTGAACCGCATGAAGCGGCGCACGTCGTACTTGTCGGCCACATGTTCGGCGTAGCTTTTCAGTTCCGTCCCCGGCGCATACATCCGCGACCAGTATGGATTCGGCTCAAACCAGTAGGAGAATGTCGGCGACGGCTGATCGACGGACAGGCCCGGGTAGCGATTCACATGCCACGTTCCACCCAGATCGTCTTCGCGGTCGACGATCAGGATGTCGTCGTAGCCCAGGCGGTTGAGTTGGATCGCGGCGCCGATTCCGCCGAAACCTGCCCCCACGATGATGGCGTCGTAGTGCTGCACGCCCATAGACGATAGTTCATTTGTCCAGGTCTCCTGAATCGTAACCTTTGCCCCTCGTTATGGCGGCACCCCACTTGCCTGCCATACTTGCCGCCATGACGCGCCAGTCCCGATCTGAAACCTTGGACAAAATCAGCGTAGGCCTGATCTACCGCATTGGGTCCACGTCTCTGTACAAGAAGGTTTTCAAATACTGGTACCCCCTCATGACCCGACGCCTTGTCGGGAAAGAAGATGTCGTCTTCCTCAACTGGGGTTATGAGGAGGACCCGCCGATGGGTCTACCTCTCGACGAGTCCGATGAAGCCAACCGCTACTCGATTCAGCTTTATCATCAAACAGCGAACCAGGTCGACATCAGCGGCAAAGACGTGCTGGAGGTCAGCTGCGGTCATGGCGGTGGAGCCTCCTACCTCATGCGTACGTTGCGCCCCGCGTCCTACACGGCACTGGACTTTAACGGATCCGGCATCGCCTTCTGTCAAGAGCGGCACAACCTGCCCGGCCTGAAGTTCGTGCAGGGCGACGCTCAGGACCTGCCCTTTCCTGACGAATCCTTCGATGCGGTCATCAATGTCGAGGCGTCGCACATCTATCCCGACTTTGAACGATTTCTCGGCGAAGTCGCGCGCGTGCTGCGTCCCGGCGGGCATTTCCTGTACACCGATTTCCGTAACCGTGATGCCTTCACAGCCTGGGAGGCGGCGCTGACCAAACCTCCCCTGCGGCTGGTCTCCAAAAAGGTCATCGACGAGGAAGTTGTGCGCGGCCTGCAAAAGAATTCGCCACGGTCCTCTGAGATGATCAACCGCCACCTCCCATCCTTCGCCCGCCGATTCGGTCGCGAATTCGCCGTGGTAGACGGTTCGTTGTTCTACAAAGATCTGGAACGCGGCGAGATCTCCTACCGCACGTACTGTCTTATCAAGGACTGAACTACTCCCCCGTCCTACTCCGAAGCTCGATAGAACGTCCGCTCACGCCGTGGACTGTTCCCATTGATGGTTCGGGGGAAGCCGGTTCGTACCAGGGCAGTTTGCTGGGTCCGGCCCCATCCGTGTCATACTGCCCCGATGGCCACCACCAACCGCCTGGTATCCAGCCCGTTCGTCAACAGCCTGGTCACAAACCCACTCGTTTTCCGCCTGCTATTCACTTCGTTCGTTACGAAACGGTTCGCCTCCCAAACCCGCTTGCTCGGCGATGACGACTGGCTGTTTTTCAACTACGGATATGAGGAGGATCCGCCGATGGCACTGCCATTGGCGGAGTCCGACGAGCCCCACCGATTCTTCATTCAGCTCTACCACCGCGCGGCGACCCAGGTCGATCTCAGCGGCAAGCGGGTGCTGGAGGCCAGCTGCGGTCATGGTGGCGGAGCCTCGTACCTCATGCGAACCTTGCACCCGGCCTCGTATACCGGGCTGGATTTGAACCCGGCAGGAATCGAGTTCTGCCACAAGCGCCACAAATTGGCGGGCCTGGATTTTGTGCACGGCAATGCCGAGAATCTCCCGTTCCCAGACGAATCCTTCGACGCGGTGCTCAATGTCGAAGCCTCGCATCTCTACCCCCACCTTCCTCGTTTCCTCGCCGAAGTGGCGCGCGTGCTGGCCCCGGGAGGGCATTTCCTCTACACCGATTTCCGCCGACGAAACGAGGTTGCCGAGTGGGAGGCGGCGCTGGCCGACGCCCCGATGCGGTTGGTTTCGCAGGCGCTCATTGACGAAGAAGTTCTGCGCGGGAATGAGCAGAATGCACCGCGGAAGCACGACCTGATCAGTCGTCATGGGCCGGCGATGCCGCGCAGCTTCGCCCGGTATGCCAGCGACGTGACTGACTGGGCGTTCAATGGCGCATTGCAGCGCGGGGAGTTCACATACCGGGTGTACTGCTTCGCCAAGGATTGACGCGGCCCGGGTTACGGTGTCCGCCGTCATCGGCGATCGGTCGGAGGATCTTCACGAGGGAGTTTGTCCACATGACGTTTGCGCGCAGGCTCCGATTTCGCGCCCGGCTCCTGCGGATAGGTGTAGACGGCTTGGCCGGGGTCGGGCGAGACAGAGCCGCCGCGCTCGGCTCGGCCCTGACCGGCAGGAAGACCGCTCCGCTCACTGACTTCGATCCGTTCGCAGCGCAGACGAAGCGCGATCCGTACCCGGCATATCGGGCGCTGCTGACCGGTCCGGACGTGCCCAACGTCTGGTACAACCGCAAGCGCGGAATCTGGATCGTCGCTGGCTACGACGACGTACGCCGGGCCTTGCGCGACCACGAGGCCTTGTCCTCGGCCGAGAGCCAAGCCCGGTACCGCGTGCATTTGGCGACGATGAACGCGGCCGACCCGCCCGACCACACCCGGCTGCGAAAATTCGTCTCTCGCGCGTTCACCCCTCGGGCGCTGACCGCATGGCAGGCGGCCATCAATGAGGTTGCCGACGAGCTCGTCGACGGAATCATCGCCCGCGGACGCACCGAGATGGTCACCGACCTGGCCAAACCGCTGCCGAACCGACTGATCGCCATGATGCTGGGGATACCGCAGCACGATCACGCACGGTTTCTGGCTTGGTCCGATGCGATCGTGGAGGGTTCCTTCGCGCCGCTGACACCGCAGGGATTGATTCTCACAGCGCGGTCGGGCCGGGCGACCGCCGCGATGCGCCGCAACCTCGACCGCCTCATCAGAGACCGCCGCCGCGATCCCGGCGACGACCTGATTTCGATGATGACCGGTGCGGACGGTCACGATGTGTTGACCGATGATGAGGTCTTCTGGAGCGCAGCGATGCTCATTGGAGCCGGTAGCGAGACGACGACCAACCTGTTATCAGGACTGTTCCTGACCCTCGCGCAGCAGCCCGACCTCTACGCGCAGCTGCGTGCGAACCCCGAGCTGATCCCCGCCGCTATCGAGGAACAGCTGCGCATGGGCTCACCCGTGCAAGGGTTCTACCGGACCGCTACCCGTGACTACACCATCGGTTCGCAGACGATCCCCGCCGGGGCGCGCGTCTTGCTTCTGTTCGCGGCGGCCAACCGCGATTCGCGCCACTTCGATGACCCGGACACCTTCAACCTCAACCGCACGCCGTGCGACCATCTGGCCTTCGGTGGGGGCATCCACTATTGCCTGGGCACACCTTTGACCCG
>Ga0114918_10004836_pt1 | contig 11652 bp, 7 predicted proteins | sample LantaG_FD_87015 | JGI IMG/M metagenome (GOLD analysis project Ga0114918, IMG submission 87015) | Deep subsurface microbial communities from Baltic Sea to uncover new lineages of life (NeLLi) - Landsort_02402 metaG | ecosystem: Environmental > Aquatic > Marine > Oceanic > Sediment | place: Baltic... | reverse complement strand
TTTTTGGAAAAAAAAAAAAAAAAAAGAAAGGTTCCTCCACACACCCCCCCCCCCCCCCCCCCCTCCTCTCTCTTCTCTTCATTTTTTCTCACCCCCTGATTTTTCTCTTTCTCTCTCTGTAATATCTACCCCCCGCCCTCCCCTCTCTCTCTCTCTCTCCCTTCGCAGTTTGAAAGTTGGAAGCGTGCGTTTTTATTGTTTGAAAATGTCACTTTGTGTTTGTCGGAAAAATAATAGGTTGAAGCGAAATCAGAAGTTGTCTCTCCGTCGCCAAAAAATGGATGTTTTTTGTTTAGATTTCCCCGCTCTCTCTCCCCCCTCCCCATCACCGGAAGGCACTCCCCTCGCACGGGGAGTCGCCGTCAGTCCATCTCTCTTCCTCTCCGAAACCAAGGTAAAAAGACAGGGAAAAGAACGAAGGTTCAAAAAAGGTCTCTACTGCGTAGGGTTCCTCGCCGCCGCCGTCTCCTCGAGCGCCGCGCGCAGCTGCTTGCCGAGCGCCGCCGACAGCGGCACCGGAACGGCGTTCCCGACTTGCCTGTGCTTCTGGTGCACGTTGCCCCACAGCCTGAAGTCGTCCGGGAACCCCTGCGCGCGCGCGCACTCGCGGACGGACACGATGCGGTCCTGCGTCGGGTGGAAGACCTGCCCGACCTTGCCCATCGGCTGCGGGTCGGTCGTCGACGTCGGGAAGTGGCCGCGCGGGTCGAGCCGGCCGAAGAGCCCGCGCCAGCCGTTGTGGCGCGCCTCGGTGTTGGGCAGGCACCACGGGATCAGGTCGCCGATGCGCTTGCCGTCCTTGACGACGTCGCCGAGGTGGCTGGGCTCCCCCGTCGAGGAGTCGGTCCACCTGTACTTTTGCTTGTCGGCCGGCAGCTTGCGGTCGTCGGCGACGATCTTCTTCAGGACACGCCAGTCGGCGCCCGGGACGCCCTTGGGGATGCAGCGGCAGCGCTCGAGGTTGAGGTCGTTCATCGTCTTGGAGATGTGGTCGAACAGCGGCTGCTGGGCGGCGGCGGAGGCGGACGAGGCCGGAGCGGGCAGGCCCGAGCGGATCATGCGCTGGAAGGCGGACTGCGGCGCCCCGGCGTGGAACGCCTGCTTCCCCTGCTTCTCGCCGTCGTCGTGGCCGTTGCCGATCTCGGGGAGGTCGCCGATCGCGTCCTCGACGGTCACCGTCCTCAGGGGCGCGCCCCCGCGGCTCGTCTGCGGCACCGCGGTGTACTGCACGCCGCCGGGGAGGTTGATCGTCAGCTGCGGCGACTTGAACACGTGGCGGACCGAGGGCCACTCGGGGAGCCGCTCCCCGGGTGCGGCCGCCCAGATGAACGTGCGCTTGCGCGACTGCGAGACGCCAAAGTTGCCGGCGTTAAGCACGCCGAAGCGCACCGAGTAGCCCATCTCGAGCAGCGACCGCAGGGTCAGCCTGAACGTGAACGACTTGTTGTGCGAGACGAAGTTGCGCACGTTCTCGAGCAGGAAGTAGCGCGGGCGGTAGAAGTCGGCGAACGACAGGTAGGACATCACCATCGAGTTCTGCACGAGCGACCAGTTCCCCTTGTTGAAGCGGTTCATCCCCGAGTAGCCCTGGCAGGGCGGCCCGCCGCAGAGGAACTCGACCTCGCCCGGGGCCGAGCCTGGACCAGCGGCCGTTGGAGCTGGGCTCGTTCGCCTCGGAGGACGCGGACGCCCTCCACTCGGCGACCTCGGCGGCGCAGGCGTCGGAGCGGCGGCACTGGTCCGAGGCGCCGTGCTTCTCCATCGCCGCGGCGAGGACGACGTTGCAGTTGCCCTCGAACATCTCGGCGTCCGGGTTGTTGAGGCGGTAGGCCTCCTGCGGGTTTTTTTTTCGAGGGGGGCGAGGGGGAGAGGGGAGAGAGAGAGAGACGACAGAGGGTGAGCTTCTCTCCGGGTCGAGGTTTTTCGCCGGGGGAAAAAACTCGGCAAGAACTCCAGCTCCGGCGAAAAGAGCAAGAAAACGCACCGCCGCGGGGTGCTCGTACTCGATCGCCCACTTAGCGTGCGCGGCCCGGTACTGGTGCAGCCCCTCGGACAAGCCGCCGCATCCGGCGAAGATGTCCATGGTGGCCAGCGAGATGCCGTCGCCCTGCGCCTTGGACGTCTTGTCGGCCGCGGCGGCCCTGGCCTCGGCCGCCTTGGCGTCGGCAGAGGCCGCCGACGACGCGAGGGCCAGGTTCTCCTTCTTGAGCTCCGCGAGAACCTCGTCGGCGGCGCGCAGGTCCTCCGGCACCTTGGTGCGGTCGACAGTCTTCCTCTCGAGGTCGGCCGTGCCCACGCACGTGAAGACGCCCTCGATCGCGGCCGGCGCGGCGTCCGAGACCAAGGGAGAGCCGGCCGGCGCGGTGCTCTTGGCGACGACGTGGCACTTGCGCACGATCGCGGCGGCGTCGACCGAGACGACCTCGCTCGTCGCAAAGATGTCCCACCAGCCGGCCTCGTAGGCGACCCTCTCGGAAACGTCCTCGGGGCGCGCGCAGCGCGTGACGGTGATGGGGGCCGACTTGGCGTTGGCGCCTGTGGAGTCGGGGATCGCGCGGATGACGCCGACGGCGAAGGCGCGGAGGCCGAGGTTGGCGCCGCCCTTGTGGAAGCGCGAGCGCGAGCCCGGAAGCAGCTTGCCGTTGGCGTCAACCGCCGGGGCCTCTTCCTCCTCCTCCTCCTCGTCGTCGCTCGCGGGCGAGGCAGACTTCTTGTCCTTGCCCTTCGCCTTCTTGGCGGCAGCGGCAGGCTCCTCTACCTGCTCTTCGGAGTCGAAGGCGTCGGGGGGCAGGTAGACGGCGTCGCCGACCCTGTACTCGACGCCGTCCTTCTTGAACGTCGCGCTCTGCGGCGCGGCGGCGGCGCCCTTGGCCTTGACCGCGGCCTTGCCCCTGGCCAGGCCCTTTTCCGGGGCGGGCTCGTTGGCGACGGGCTCGCCCAGCCCCAAGTCCGCGGGGAGGATCTGGAACATGCCCTTGAGGGGCAGGTACGCAGTCCTGTAGATGTAGGACAGAGGCTTGCCCGCTGCGAGCTTCTCGTTGTTTCCCTCGCGGAGCCGCTCGTCCTCGAGCGCCTCGGCGGCGTGCAAGCTCGTGTCCTTGGGGTCCCAGCGGCGCTGGCGCCTCTGCGCGTCGAGCTTCTCGGCGGCGTCGGCCAGCGGGAAGGCCGCGAAGCGCGGCGTGACGAAGAGCTCGGCGTCGGAAGCGGCGTCTCCCAGCACAGTGTCGCAACCGTGGACGACGACGCGGAGCTGGACCTTGGGAGCAGCCTTCTTCCCCTTGCCGGCGGCAGCCGACTCGACAAAAATCGCCTGCACGATGCCCATCAGCGGCGTCTCGGGCAGCTCGGCGTCGCGCGAGCGCTGCCTGGCGACGGCCAGGTAGCGAGCGACGTCGTCGTGGTCGCCGAGCGAGGCCAGCTCGACGCCCACGGCGAGCGACACGATGTCGCCGAGCGCGACCTCGGTCCTCGAGCTCCCTTTCTCTCCGATCAGCGCCCTCGAGTAGAACGAGACGGGGCCCGAGCCGGAGAGCTCGAGCGGGGCCGCGTCGATGGGGCCCGGGAGCGGAGAGCCCAGGACCTCGGGCGCGAGCGAGGGGCGAGGGGCCGCGGCGGGCTTGGCCGCGGCGGCGCGGGCGTCGGCACCGCCGTCGGCCGGCGAGGCAGCGGCGGCCGGGGCGGCAGCAGCAGCGTCGGGCTTCTCCTCCTCCTCGTCGTCGTCGGCGTTGGGGTCGGCCTCCTCGACCTCCTTGGCGATGCCGGCCTCGGCCTTGACCTCCTCGATGCCGGCCTTGGCGTACACCTTGAGCGGGATCGCCTTGGCCGCGACGACCGCCGACGACGCGTCGCCGACGGGGGCCTCGCCGTCGCCCGAGCCGCCGCGGCCGACGCCGGCAGCCGCGAAGTACGACTGCCAGACCGCGCGGACCATGTTGGTGGCCGTGGCTGTCATCGGCGCGGCGCGGGCCTTGGCGGCTGCGGAGCCCTTGAGCGGGTTGGTCTTGAGCGCGCGCGGCGCGCGGCCGGCGCGGCCGCCAGACTTGGCGGAAGCCTTGCGCGCGGCGAGCTGCATCGCCTTGAGCGCCGCCTTGCTCGGTGCGTACAGCTTGAGGTGGCGCCTCTCCAGCATCTTCGACCGCAGGCTCTGCGCGAACGCGCACTGCGCCACGGCCCGCGCGTCCTGCGTGCGGTCCTGCTGCAGCAGTGCCGAGAACTGGTTGAGGACGATCTGGCCGTGGCAGACCAGGAACCTCTCGACGGCGCGCGGGTCCCTGGACACAAAGTCGACCGAGTCCTCGGGCTCCCTGGCGACCTCCTTGACGATGTCCTCGAACGAGACGCGCGACGCGCGCGAGGCGCTGCCGACCGCGTGCATGCTCCTGACCGCCCAGCGCACGGCCCGCAGCACGACGGCGTGCCAGGGCGCGTACGCCGGGTCGGGCGAGACGAGGCGGTAGCGCGCGAGCTCGGTGCGCACCCAGAGCTGGCACGAGTCGAGGTCGGCGGCGCCCTCGACGTACCACTCCTGGATCTGCGACAGCAGCAGCGGCATGCCGATCGGGGCGGGAGGGGAGGCGTCGGCAGCGGAAGAAGAGCCTCCGGCAGAAGAACCTCCTCCGTTGTTGTTGTTGCCGGCGGCGCGGGCGCGCGCGGCGGCGACGACCTGCTCCGGCGTTGCAAACGCCGTCTCCTCGTCGTGCTCGGCCATGCGCCCCATCGCAAACACCTCGACGGGGGGCTCTCCGCCAGAGAACGCAGGCACCAGCTCGAGCGGCGCCATCATCGAGTCGGAGTTGAAGAGCGAGAAGTCGAACAGGTCGAAGGACTGGAGCTCGTCCGGGTTGGCCCCCGCATCAAAGAAGTCGAGCTCGCCGCCGAGGAGCTCGATCTCGTCGCCGGCGTCGGCGTCCCGCTCGGGGGCCGGCTTGGGGGCGGGGTACTCGTCCGCGAGCTCGGACATCGACAGCACGATGTAGGCGCCGTCGCCCGAGCCGGCGGCCGCGGACGCGGCGCGGGCCGCGAAGCGCTCGGCCTGCGCCGCCGTGACCTGCTTGAAGGCCTTGCCATCGACGGCCTTGCCGTCCGCGGCGCGGGCCGCGGCGTCGGTCGCCACCTGCAGGCTGACGAGGCCCTCGGCCGAGGCGGCCTTGGCGGCGATCTGGCGCGCAAAGTCGCCCTCGCGGAGGGCGAAGCGCTCGGGCAAGGGCAGGGCGGAAGCCTTGGAGGCGAAAGACACCGGGGCGGCAGCGACGGACGACGCAGTCACGGCGACGGCGGCCTTGCCCTTGCCCTTGGGGTCCAGGGCAGCTGCAGCAGCAGCAGCGGAGGCGGCGACGGGCGCCTTGCCCTTGCCCTTGGCGTCAGCCGCGTCAACGATCGAGATCCCGTTGCCGCGGACGCGGCCGGCGGCGCCGCGCGCGGCCTCGACCTTGTCTTCGAGCTCGGCCGCGAACGCGGCGCCAGCCGCGACGAGCGCCGGCGCGTGCTTCTCCAGAGTCTCGAGCACGAACGCGCCGCAGGCCTCCAGGGCGGCGCGCGGGCCCCCGTACGGCTTTCCGGCCCTCGCGCGGGCCAGGCGGATGACCACCGACTCGTACGACGGAGGCGTCGCCGTCGCCGGGTTTGCAGATTTCTTGTTTTCGTCGAGCGCCGCCACGAGCACGCGCGCCGTCTCTGCGGCGAGTTCGGCCTCCTCCTGCACGTGCGCAAGCAGCTTGCGGTAGGCGGGGGACGCGCGGGAGACGACGTACGTGAGCCCACTGGCGGTAGAGGTGAGGGTGAGGGCGACCGGGGAAGAATCGCTGTCGGCCGAGGACGGGATGCCGTCGACCCCGAAGCCAGAGAGCGGGCCGAGCCGCGCGACGGCGACGCCGGCCGAGCGCGGCGCGCCCTCGGCCCTCGTGACGACGGCCGAGGCGAACAGGGGCCTGCTCCCGGCGAGCCCGACGCGGTCCAGGGGCACCAGCTCGCCGGTCCCGTCCTCGAAGACGGCCAGGTCGAGGAGGCGGAACCTGCCGTCGGCGGCGGCCTGGGCGCCGCCGAGGAGCTCGACAGCCGCGGCCTCGTCCTCGGCCTCGCGCGCTGCCTTGACCTCGACGACGTCGCCGCGGCGGGAGAAGGACCCGGCGCCGACGTCGAAGTCGTACTTGACGTTCTGGGCGGCTGCGCGGCCCGAGCCGACGCCGGCGGCGGGAGCGGCGGGAGGCGACGACGAAGAGGCTTTCGCCTTCTTCGTCGCCTTGGCCGCGACGGCGGCGTCGGCCGCGGCGCCGGCGGTGCCGGCGCGCTTGGCGCGGGGCTTGGAGGACGGGGCTGCCTTCTTGGAGGAGGGCTTCTGGGCGTCGACGTCCATGTCCTCGGCGCCGGGCTTGGAGGGCGCTGTTTTTTTTTTTTTTTTGGAAAAGGGACAAACAAGGGAGAAGAAAAAGGGAGGTGAGAGAGGACGAGTTTCGACGACAACGCAGCGCGCAAATCAGCAAAGCCAAGGAATCAATGCATCGCGTCGTGCTTGCTCTCTTTGATTCCGATGAGCAACTGCGCTCTGCCAGCGTTGAGAACACGTCAAAAAATCGTCCCTAAGCCAAGAGCCAAGAGGAATGAGGCGCGCTACGGAGGTGGGGCGCGGTCTCTGTGCGAAAGACAGAGGGGCTTGCTTTCAACGATCAATTGAAACGGAAAAATCAACGCGGAAAGTGGGGAAAAACGCTGCTGCTTGTTCGCTCTCTCTCTCCGCACCAACGGCTTTGCCGCCTCTCCCCATTGCGTTTCCGGGCGGGAGCGGGTCTCTCGAGTTGGAACGCTTCCTCGACAAAGGAGAGCGCGATTCGAGCAGCAAGCGCGCGCGAGATAGCAAGTAAATGCGCGAAAGAGAAAAAAGTGTGTGTGTTGCGTCCCATCGATTTCGCTCGTCATCTGTCGAAAGGAGGCCGACGTCGCCGACGCGCGGTCTCTGTCTTTTCTCTTTCTTTCTCTCTCTCCTAATTACTTACCCTCAATCGTCTTGGCGAACTCGGAGGCCTCGGCCCAGCTGGAGAATTTCTCGCCTGTGATTGATAGAGATCGGGAGAGAGAAGGGACGTTGAGTGCGGAGAGCGAGCGAGTGAGATTCCAAGAGTCCCGACGTCTCTGATGCGAAGGAGGCAACGATTCAATCGTTGAGAGGAGGGGAGACAGACGGCTCCGAAACACGCGCCGTGCAATGTGCTCTCCGCGACCCGCATTCCTCCTCCTCTTCCGACGCGAGGCGAAAAGAGACAAGATCGTCGCCATCGCCGCGCGACTCGAGGCGAATGAGCGAGGGAGAGGGCGCTTGCGAAGGGCGCGAAATGGCGAGGCCATCCACCGACGTTGCGCGTGGACGTCGCTTTTTTTCGAAATCGACGTCCCCCCATTTCATAAATCAATTCTCACCTCCGGGCGCGATAAACTCCTTGGTCTTCTTGACGGTCTTGACGGTCCCGCCGAGCTGCTTCCACGCGGCGAGCTGCTCGCCGGTGGTCGCCATAGCTGGAAGGATGGGAGTAGTTGGTGGTGGGTAGAGAAAAAAGGGAGAAAACAAAAAGAGGTGCTCTCTCTCTCTTAAACGAAAAAAGAGAAGTTGTGTTGAGGAAAGACCTGTCGTTGCTCTTCCGGTGCAAAAAATCAAATGATTTAATCAACCTCTCGTATCGCTTCCTCTCCTCTCCTCCTCTTCTTCACTCTTTCGGAGGAAAAAAATAAACTCAGCGAAACCCACCCTGTGCCCCGTTTCTGCTCAATTAAAATCTGATTTTTTTAATGGAGAATGGTTGCTTGCACGGAGAACAACAGGTAAAGAAGGAAACAAGGGAGGAAAAGGAGCGAAGAAACTTTCTGTTTCTTCCTCCTCCTCCTCCTTCCTCTCTCCTTCTTTCTCTCCCCACTCTTTCTCTTCCCTCTTCTCTGATAATTTCTATACAAAGAAAAGGGCGGCAGCCGCCGCCGCCGCCGCAGCATCTAGAGCTTGTTGAACGACACGACGTCGATCGACTGGATGTTGTCGCTCTCGCCGTCCCTGACGAGCTCCTCTGTCGTTTGTTATGTTTTTTTTGCGGGGGGGAAAGAACGAAAGGAGAGAAGAGGTGAGTTTTTTGTGAAGTTTCTTGAGAGGGGAAAAAAAGGGGGAAAAACTTACCTTCGATGATCGCGTCCATCGACTCGACCTTGGCGTCCTCGATGACGGCCGTGATCTGCATCTTCTTGATGCCGTATCCGATCGGCACGAGCTTGGACGCTCCCCACAGCAGGCCCTCCTTGACGATCGCGCGGACCTAAAATTAAAATTTTTTTTGCTCGTTTTGTTCCATTCGTTTTCGTTAGTTTTTTCTGTTCCCCTCTCCTTTCTCTCTCTTCGCACTCTTCTCGACCCTCCCCCCCCCCAAAAAAGAAAAAATATCCACTTCTAACTCACCTCCGCCTCCATCGCGGCCAGGTCGGTCTCGTCGTCCCACGGCTTGACGTCCAAGACGATCATCGACCTGGTCAGCTTCGCCTTCGCGGCGCCCCGCTTCTTCGCCTCCTCGATAACTTTTTTCTTGGCCTCGGCGGCGGCGAGCTCCTCGGGGGTCATCTCGCCGAAGAGGTCGAGCTCGTCGTCATCGTCGGAGTCAGAGTCGGAGTCGGAGACCTTGGAAGCGGCGGCCTTGGCGGCGGCGGGGGCAGCAGCAGCGGCAGCACCGGCAGCAGCGCCGGCCCCGCCGGCAACAGAGACGCCCTTGCCGGCGCCCGGGAACGAGGCGCCGAGCAGAGCTTTAACGTGGGCGAACCAGCGGGCGGCGGCCGGGTAGGACTTGGCGTCCGGGCTCGAGGCCAGAGCGGCGAAGACGGCGAGGTCGTCGCGGGAGGCCTGGTAGCTGTTGTTGAGTTGAAGAGAAAGGAGAGACGAGGAGAGGAGAGAGAGCGGGGGTGAGCGGAGGGGGGGCGCTGCTTTCGATCGCTGCTCTCGAGCGGGGGAAAGAGTTTCTCCTCCTCTTTCTTCCTTGGGAGTTTATGAAAGTTCTGTTCCGTTTCGAGGTCGGAGTCGAAGAGACGACGATCTACACGGGTCTCCGGTGTTGCGCGGGAGCAATTTGAGGTCGAGAATCGGGCAGGAGCCCAGTGCGGGCGAGGGGCGGGAAGCGACGGCTGCCATCGATCGGAATTTTTTGCTTCCCTTTCTCGCTCTCCTTTTCCATGCACCATTGAAAAAACGACCAATAACCCCCATTTAACCTACCCCTCGATGTAGGAGCGCGTGGCCAGGTGGGCGTCGAGCGCCTTGAGGCCTTCGGCGGAGGTGAGAGCGGGGAACGCGACCATGTTTTTTTTGGAAGAGAAGGCGAGTTGAAAGAGACAACGATCGGGAGACGGCGGCTCGAAAACTTCTGAGTGCATGACCGCCTCCCTCTCGCTCTCGCACTCTCTCTTGCATTTTTTCTTCTCTCTCCTCTTCTCTTTCTAATCCTCGCCCAATGGAGCCGCTGGCCGTCCTGCGCGAGTTCGCGTCCTCGGGGCGCCTCGCCCAGGTCTCCCTCTCCCCTGACGCCCGCACCGTCAGGTTCGGGGACCAGTTCGAGTTCGGCGCGGACGCGCCGACGCGGTGGCGGGCCAAGGGCGTCGCCGGAGCAAATGCTTCCTCGACGCTGCCGCTCGGCGCCCTGGCCTTCTTCGCCACCTCGCCGACGTTCCTCGACAAGGCGCCGTGGGGCGACTACATGAAGAACGCGCGCTCTGCCGGGTTCGCGACCGTGGCCGTGGTGGATCGAAAGATAAGGAGGAAGAGGAGAAGCAGGAGAAAAGGAGGATGAGGAGAAGCAGGAGAAAAGAGGGAGAAGAGAAGAAAGAAATCAGGCCGATCTCAACGTTTCCTCCTCTGACCCTCCTCTTTTTCCAACCTTCCAAAAAAAAAAAAAACTTCAGCAACTCACCAACTTCCTCCTAGGAGAGTACGACGGCGCCGACCACCTCGTGGCCGCGTCCGAGGCCGCGGCTGTCTCTCTGGTTGCTCCGGTAGGAGCGGAAAGGAAGAGGAAGCTCGAGGGCGGCGAAGGAGGGACGGCGACGGAAGCTTCCGCCGCCGCCGCCACTCTGGCACCAGCGGCGGCGGCGGCCGAGCAGCGCCCGCCCTCGCCCTCCTCCCCGCTGGACCCGCTCGCCGTCACCCGCTCCCTGGAGCTCAGCCTGCGCGACCGGAATTCGCAGATGCTCGCAGGGGGAGGGTTCGACTTCAGCGCGGTGCTGGAACAAGCCGACAAGGCGGCGGCGGCCGAGAAGGCGGCAAGGGCACGCGGCGGCGGCGGCGGCGCTCCCTCCTCGACCTCTTCGAGGACGCCGCACGCCGCCGCCTCCGGCTCGACGCTGGGCCAGATCGCGGCCCTCCCCTCGCGGCGCTTCGAGCGGGACCGGGCGACGGCGGCGGGAGCGGGGGAGGCCGGCGGCGCCGGCGGCGCGGGCGCTTCGCTGCCGGGGGGAGGAGGAGGGGCGCCGGTCGAGGGGCTCGAGGAGTTCGACGAGCTGGGGTTCCGGCCCACCTACGGGGCGCGCGACACCAAGGCGGCGCAGGTGGCGGAAGCGGAGGCGGCAGCATCGGCAGCTGCGGAGGCGAAGCGGCGCTGGGCGGAAGAGGCGGCACGGCGCGCCGCGGCGGGAAGCACGGCAGCAAAGAGGAAGGCCGGAGGCCCGTCTTCTTCCGCTGCCGCTGCCGCCGCCTCCAAGGCCGAGGCGGCCGGCATCAGCAGCGGCCTCCCCATCATCGTCGTGCCCGCCGCGGCCACGGCCAGGCTCAACATGCTGAACGCGCCCGCGTTCTTCGCCAGCGGCGCATTCGAGCACCCGGACGCCCTGCGGGCCGCCGGCGCCAAGAAGAGCCCGAGCGCGGTCATCGTGAGGGAGGTTGCCAGGGAGGCCGAGGCGGGGTCCTCGCAGGGAGCCCCCTCCCCCGCCGCCGCCGCCGCCGGAGGGGCGGGCGATGGAGCGGCCTCGCCGGCCAGGTACTTCGTCACGGACAGGACCGACGCCTTCCGCTCGCTCGACTGGTCCCGCGTCGTCGCCGTCGTCGTCTCCGGGGCCGCCTGGCAGTTCAAGGGCTGGCCGTTCAGGGGCCTGGAGTCGGGCAGCACCGTGGATCTGTTCAGCAAGGTGGCCGGCGTTTTCGTGGGCTACGCCGGGGAGGAGCCTCCCGCCGCCGTGAAAACGTGGAACGTGACGAGGCACGGCCTCCACCGCGAGGCGCGGCACCGGGACCGGAGCGTGGCCTCCGCGGTGTGGAGGGCGATCGACGCGATGGGGGCGAGCAGGAGGGCGAGGGCGCTCGGATAGAAGTAGGGAGAGAAACGGGACGACGTCGCGTTTTTTGTTTTGAAAAAAAAAAAAAACGTTTTGTATCATTGCTGCCCTCTTCCTTTCTTCATCGTATCATGAAGGGGTTTTTGTTGTTGATCTTGTTGTTGTTTCACACTTTTGTCTCTCTCTCTCTCTCTCTTTCTCAGGGGAAAAAAAACGAGGGGGGAAGAAAAGAAACGGGGGGTTCGCGGCAGCGGGGGGGGGGGGGGGAATGAAAAAAATGGTTCATAAAGTTGAAAAAACACCTAAGCTTTAATTTCTTTCTCTCTCCCCTTGAACTCCACCAGCATGTGATCTTCCGCCGGCACCCCCCAC
>Ga0114918_10004834_pt1 | contig 11655 bp, 9 predicted proteins | sample LantaG_FD_87015 | JGI IMG/M metagenome (GOLD analysis project Ga0114918, IMG submission 87015) | Deep subsurface microbial communities from Baltic Sea to uncover new lineages of life (NeLLi) - Landsort_02402 metaG | ecosystem: Environmental > Aquatic > Marine > Oceanic > Sediment | place: Baltic... | reverse complement strand
CTCTCTCTCTCTCTCTCTCTCTCTCTCTCTCTCTCTCTCTCTCTCTCTCTCTCTCTCTCTCTCTCTCTCTCTCTCTCTCTCTCTCTCTCTCTCTCTCTCTCTCTCTCTCTCTCTCTGTCTCTCCCTTCTTCTTCTACTTCTTCTTCTCCTCCCTCTCCAAGAGGTCGCTGCCGGTCGCGGGCATCCCTGCCGCGCGGCGGCGCGCGGCCTTGACGCTCCTGAGCTCCTCGTCGACGAAAGAAGAAGAGAGAGAGGAGGAAGCGGGGGAAGGAGAAGGAGAAAAGGAAGAGGAGGGGGAAGCGGCGGCGGCGACGGGGCCCCCCTCTCTCTCCCCGCTCCGCCGCCGCGACAGGCGCCCCAGGCTCACCCTCCCGAACTCGTCATGCGGCAGGTCCGCGTGGATCGGGAGCCTGAAGTCGTCGTATGCGGGGTAGAAAACGCGCTCGAGGCAGAGCCCTGCGGCGTCCGCGACCTTCCAGCCCCTGAACTCGGCCGCCGGGGGGCTGCGCCGCCCGCGCTCGAGCTTCTCGGCGATGTCCCCGGGCGAGAGCCTCCCCAGCCCGACCGCGAGCAGGGCTCCCGACATGTGTCGCACCTGCCTGTAGAGGAAGCCGTCCCCCTGGAAGTCGAAGCGGAGGCTCAGGGAGCGAGGGGGCGGGGCCGCCGCCGCCGAGGAGGATGAGGGGAAGGAGGGGGAAGCGCTGTCGCCGCAGCTGTCGCCGGCGTTTTCGCCCGCGTCGTCGTCGTCGTCGAAATCTTCTCCTCCGAGCACGCGCACGCTCGCCCTCTCGATGAGCCTAACCGGGTCCGGGGCCGGGTGCGCAGCATTGATCGACGCGAAGTGGGTGAAGTCCCGCTGCCCCACGAACAGCGAGGCCGCCTCCCTCATCGAGGCGACGTCCAAGAGAGAAAAGAGGGTCGAAGAAGACGAGGATGAGGAAAAACCCGGCCCCGACGCCGACCTCGCCGACCTCGGCCTCCTCTCGAAGTGCGCGTGACGCCTCGTCAGCGGGTCCGGCTCGCAACCCGCGAGCACGGTGAACGAGTAGTGCTTTCCCAGGGCCGAGAACCGCGCGGAGAAGTCCGGGGGGCACCTCTCCAGGCGGCGCAGCCGGACGTCGGCCGGCAGCAGCCGGTTGAGCGACCGCTCCAACGCAACGATCTTCTCTCCGTCCAAGTCGAGACCCTCCGCGCCGCCCCCTGCTGCCGGCAGCGCGAAGGACACGGCTTGCCCCCGGGCGTGGACGCCCGCGTCGGTACGCCCCGCCGCGTGGAGCCTCAGGGCGGCGCGGCGGGCGCTTTCGCAGTCGCTTTCGCCGCTCGCTCGCCAGCCGGAGGACGCGACGAGCAGCGCCTTCTCGAGCTCGCCCTGCACGGTCCTCGGCGCCGCGCCGCTGCCGCTCGCGGCCCCTGCCCCTCCCTTCCTCCTCTTGCCGCTGCTCGTTCCCTTCCCGCCCTGGAGCTGGAAGCCGGAGAACCCGGAGCCGTCGTAGGAGAGGGCAGCGCGGAGGTCGATCGTCGGGGGAGGGGAGGAGGCGGAGAAAGAGGAGGAGGAGGTCGGAGAGGAGGCGGCGGTCGAAAAAGGAGGAGAAGAAGAGGCGAAGAATTGCCTCGCCCCTGACGCGTTCTGCGGCAGGTTGCACAGCCTCATCTTCGCTGCTGCTCCGAGGGAAGATGCCATTGTCTCTGCCGCTGCCCTGAGCATGCAAAAGAGGGCTCTCTCTCTCTCTCAGAGAAAGCGGAAGAGAGGCATCGGTTTTACTAGAGATGCCAGTGCCGTCGGCAGCGGCGGCGGCGAATTTTTGAAGCGGATGAGAGCGAGTCACTCCTTTCGATTCCCCTCGCTCTCTTCCGCAGCTGTCGCTCGCTCCTCCGTCTCTTGCCACTTGTGTCTCTTCTGCGACACGCCCCCTCTCTTGCCTTCCGAAATGGCTCCCCACGCCGCCGTCGGCGTGGAGTACGAGCCCTCCTCTCCAGTCGCCGAGGTCAGATGAAAGAAAAAAAGAGGAGAGAGCGAAGCGAATGCTTTTGCTCTCGAGAGCGGGGAGAGCACGAGCTGCTCTCGATTTTCAAAAGACCTTTTGCTCTCTTCATCCGTTCACGCTCACCCAATTCTCCTCCTTCTGCACACTCTCACTCTTCCCCCACAGGTCGACGTCTACAAGCTCGCGGCCAAGCTCTCGTGCCTCGAGGAGAGCAACTACGAGCTGCAGGTAGGAAAGAAGGATTGCGTTTTTCTTTCTTCTTCTTCTTCTTCGATGACGACGACCGCCGAATGCAGCAGTTGAAAAATGCGCTGCTCTCCGTGCCCCACCGCCCTCTTCGCCGCACCCGTGCGCTTCCCCTCGTCACTCGCTCCGCCTGTCCCGAACCGCTCGAGGACGGTCGCCCGGGAGCCCTTCTTCACTCGAAATGGAGAGAACGAGGCGGCGAGACCGACGAAGTGCCCACCCATTTGCCATTGACATTCGCTCTCTCTCTCCAAAAAAAAATGTTCTTTTCAGTCGCTGCTCGCCTCGACCGTCGCCGACAAGGCCTATCTCACCGAGGCCCGCGCCGTCGCCGCCGCAGCCGCCAGGCTCGCCAACGAGCGCGCCAAACTGGCCGCGGGCGTGGCCGCCCGGAAGCTCGCCGCGGCCGCGGACGAGGCCGCCGAGCTCGAGGCGTCGCTGGCCCGCGAGCTCGCGGCGCGCGACTTCCAGCTCTCCGCGGCCTCGCTGGACGCCGAGCGCTGGCGGCAGGAGTCAGCCGTGGCGTCTCTGCGGGCCAAGTCGGCCGCGGAGGACGCCGGCCTGGCGCGCGGGCGCGCAGCGCTGGCAGCCGAGGCCGCCGATGCAATCTCCCGCGACGGCGGCGTGGCGCGCGCCGACGCCGCCGCGGCACGCGAGACCGCCGCCGAGGCCGCCGCCGCGGCCCGCGCCGCCGACGCCGACGCCGCCGAGCTGGCGCGCCGCGCCGCCGAGGTCGAGCACCAGGTCGAGGCGGCCCGCGAGCTCGCCCGCAGCGCGGAGGAGGGGGCGAGGACGGCGGCCGCGAGGGACAAGCTGGCGCTCGACGCGATGCGCGCCGAAAAAGCGACGGCGGAGCAGCGGGCGAAATTAGCTGAAGTATCGGCCGCGGCCGCGGCCGACAGGGCCGCCGCGGCGGAGCGCGCCGCGGACGCGAGGGCAGCGGCGGCCGACGCTCGCGAGGCCGCGGCGGGCGAGGTGGCGCAGCTGACGGACGGCGCGGCCGACCAGAGGCTGAGGGCCGCGACGGAGCGCGCGCTGCTCGTGGAGAGGACGCTCCGCGCCGAGCTCGCCGCGGCGAGGGAGGCCGCCGACTCCGAGAGGGCGAGGGCGGACGCTGCGGCCGCGGCGGGGGGCGGCGGCGGCAGCAGCGAGACTGGCGTGAGGGCGAGACTCGCGCAGGCGACGGGCGAGGCCGCGGCGGCCAGGAGGGCCGCGGAGCTGAAAGACAGGAGGATCAAGGCCCTCGAAGACGCGCTGCGGGCTGCTGCCGGAGGAGGGGGCGAAGGAGCGAGGAAGAAGCGGAAGAGGAGCAAGCGAGGAGCTGCTGCCTCTCCTTCCTCTTCCGAAGCCGAAGAAGAAGAAGAGGCGGGAGGCGACTCTCCCGCCTCTCCCTCCTTCTTCGGAGGCTGGGCCAGCACCAAGGTGAGGCGCGGAGGCGGCGCAATCAGCGCTCTGGTCGACGCCCTGGCCCCTCCGCGCTCCCCTTCCGAAGGAGACCGCGAAGAAGGAGAAGAAGAAGAAGCCAAGGACAAGGCGACGGAGAAGAACAAGCAAAAGGTCGCCGACGAAGAGAAAAAGGCCAACAAGAGCAAAAAGGCCGCGACGCCTCCTCCCGCTTCTTCTTCCGAGGAAGAAGAAGAAGAAGAAGACATCGAGGAAGAAGAGGGCGGCAACGGCAGCGACCGCAGCGCCTCTCCCGCCTGGAGGCCGGGGAAGAAGGCTGCCGCCGCCGCCGTTGCCGGGACGGCGGCCGCGGGAGGGAGGACAACGAGGCGGCGCAGGAGGGAGGAAGTGACGACCGCGACGGCGACGACGACGACGACTCCCGACAAGAAAAACCCGGCGCCTGGCCCCGTCGCCTCTTCCCTCGCCGCGGCGCTCGCGCGCGCTGCCGCCGAAGAAGAGGAGGAGCGAGCGGAAGAGGCTCCGGCTCCCCCCGCTGCGGAGGCTCCCTCGACCGCCATGGCCGCCGGAGGTCGCCCCCCTTCCTCCTCGCTCCTCACCGCCTCCGTCGCCGCCGCAGCGGCGGCCCGCCTCGCCCAAGGGGAGGGCGAGGAGGAGCAGGCCTCGCGCGCGGCCTTCGCCGAGAGGCTGGCCGAGCGCGGGGCCAGGACCGCGCAGGCGAGGAGCGCGGCCGAGGCGTGGGCGTCGGCCTCCTTGGCCGCGGCAAGGGCGCCCTCGCTCGAGACCGCGCCTGCTCCTCCTCCCGCTCCCGCTGCTGCTGCTCCCGCTCCCGTCACCAAGAGGAGGCTCGCGCCAGCGCAGACGGGGGTCGTGCTGGCTCTGGCCCAGGTCGAGGACGACGGGACCGACGACGTGACCGGCGCCGGAGCTGCGGCCTCGCGCGCCGCGGCCGGAGGTGCTCCCTCGAGGCTCCTCCCGGCCTTTGGGGCGCTCCCCGCCGCCGCCGGCCCCTCCGCGATCCCGTCGTTCGGGGCCTTTATGAGCAATAGCAGCGCCGCTGCTGGCACCGGGGGGAGGGTCCCGAGCTTCAAGGTGCCGAGGATGAACATGATGAGGCCCGCGAACAGCGGCGGCAGAGGCGGAGGTGGAGTCTGAAAAGAGAGAGATTTTGTAAGAGAGAAAAAAAATAAGGGAAAAAGTTCGTCCCTTTCATTCCTCTTTTTTTCTCGGCGTCCTCCTCTCTCTCTTTCGCCCTTTTTTCTCTCCTTCGAGCCCATTCTGGTTCTCTTGCTTGCGTGGGTCGCATTCGCACCATGGTGCGTTCTGCTCACACGCATGAGAAAAGAGAGAAGACTCTGGAGTAGCCGGGACGTTCTTTCTTCGGCCCTCTCTCTTTTGCCTTCATCGTCGCTCGATCGATCTCTCTCTCCCTCGGGAGGCGACCGGCCTCTCGCTCTCCCCTGTGCTCTCCTCCGACGCTCTCTCTCTGCCCCCTCCTCCCTCGAAACCCACACACGCATACAGGCTCCCCCCGCGCCGGCGAAACATGCCGCAGCCCCGGAGGTCTCGGCCAGGGACCAGGAGCTCATCAACGAGTTCAACCGCCTGCACCAGCGCATCGAGGAGCTCAGCGCCGCGACGCGCGCCCGCAGGGCCGACGAGAGCGACGCCGCGGACGCCGTGGAGGAGGTGTCTACCGCCTACCTCGTCGCCGACGACGACGAAGAGGGAGAGCCCCCCGTGCGGTTCGTGGTGGGCGAGTGCTTCCTGCACGCCGCGAGCGAGGAGAGCGCGGCGGCCAGGGCCGAGGCGGCGCGGGCCGAGGCGGGAAGGGCGGCGGCCGAGGCGGCTGCGGCGGAGGCGGAGGCGGCGGGGAGGATGCGGGAGCTGAAGGCGAAGCTGTACTCCAAGTTCGGGGACTCGATCAACCTGGAGGCTTGAATCAAGGAGAGGGGGGCGAAAAGAGAGAGGGAGAGACGGGGGAGCGGAGAGTGTAGAACGAACGAAGCGAGGGCAGCAGTGGCGGCAAGCAAAGACGGAGGCGGTGGGGGAGAAAAAAAGAAAAAAAAGGCGATCAGCAAGAGTTGGCTCACTTCCTTTCGTTTTTTGCTCTCCTCGGTTATTTGAAGAAGGAAACTCTCCTCCTTTCTCCCTTTCTCTCGCGCTACCAACCATGCCGTTCTCCCGCTACGTCGAGATCGGGCGCGTCGCCCTGGTGAACTACGGCGCCGACGCGGGCAAGCTCGTCGTCATCACCGACGTCATCGACTCGAACAGGGTACGCAGCGGTCTCGAGTTTCTTCCATCGCCGTCAAGGAGGCGTCCGAGCTCTCTCTCTCCGTGCGAGGATGCACTCTCGCACGCTCGCTGTCTCTAGATTCATCTCAATCATGCGCGCTCGCGAGAGAGAGAAAAGAGAGAGCGAGAGAGAGCGAGGCAAGCAGTTGATGATCAAGCGGGCAACGCTGCCGCCCGCCGGCAGCCGTCGTCGGTCGTCGCCGTCGATTGCAGTGGGGGTGGGAGACCGAAAGAGAGCGCCTCGAGTACCGGCTGCTTTTCGGGCTGCTCTGCTCTCGCTACCCGGCCCAAACGATCAGAGATGGCGTGGTGCTACGCAAGGCGGTGTTTTCGAGGGCGCTCCGAGGGCAGAAGAGACGGAGCGGCGACGCTCTCGTTGCCCGCTTTTCAATCGAGCCGCCGCGCCGCCGATCTCGACGACGCTCCTCTCTCGCTGCTTTGTTTGCTGCGGCTCCGCCTTCCGAGGCCCTCCTTGCGCTCGCTCCTCTTCGCCCAAGCGCGAACGACCACGTTGTCTCTCGGTCACGACGGACACCTTGGAATCGGGCCAAATAGGCGCCGAGGAGCTTCCAGCGACGGCCCGATAGTCGCACCCCGTTTCTTGATCGCCGCGCGCGATTCGTCTTTTTTTCCCTTCGCTCGCTTCCCTCCTGCAAACTCACCCCGTTTTCTCTCTCTCAAAAAAAACAAAAAAAACCAGGCGCTCGTCGATCGCCCCGACGCGGTGCGCAAGGCCCTCAACTTCAAGCGCCTCGCCCTCACCGACATCAAGATCGATGTCCCGCGCGCCGCGAACAAGTCGGTGCTCGCGAAAGCCCTGGCCGACAGCGGCGCCTTCGAGAAGTTTGCCGCGTCGGCGTGGGGCCAGAAGCTGGCGCGCCGGGAGGCCAAGGCCGGCCTCACCGACCTGGAGAGGTACAAGGCGTCGGTGAAGAGGTCTGCGAGGGCCAAGGCGATCAGGGCGAAGCTCGGGTGAAGAGGGAGGGAGTGAATGGGGAGTTGGGAGAGTTCGAGAGAGGAAGGGTTTGAACGGCCCTCTCTCTTTCCACTTTTCCTTCTTTTTTCCTTCTTCTTTTCTCCGCATTTTCTGTCTTTGTGCTCCCTGATTCCGTTTTTCCCCGCCTTTAATCCAGTCTTTTCGCACCATTTGTGTAATTCCTCGTGTGAGAAGATTGGGAGGAGGTTTTTCTTAAAAAAACGATAAAGAAATGGAGAGAGGGGAGGAGCAGGGGAGTCAAAATTACAAGCGAGGCGCGTTTCTCTCTCTCTCTTTCTACTCTCTCTCTTTCTCTCTCTCTCTCTCTCTTTGTACTCTCTCTCTCTGTTCGACTTCTGCGCTCTACGAGAAAAAACGAGATCAAAATCGTTAAGTTGTCAAAAAAAAGAAACTCAAAAACTTGCTTCAGCGGCGCTCTTCATCGCCGCCGCCGCCTCCGCCGCCGCCCCCTCCGGGCGGAGGAGGGGGCCGCTGCTGCTGCTGCGCCGCGCTCTGCCGCAGCGCCCTGCTCATCTCGGCGTGCTCCCCTCCCATCAACTCGAGGACGGCGTGCCACATAGAGTCGCCTCCAGAGCGAAGCGACGGCGACGAAGGCGAAGAAGCGTCTCGTTCCTCTTCCGCCGCCTCTGCCGTCGCCGCGAGCGCCGCGCCGCGGAGCAGCACCTGGGAGCTCGCCGCCGCGGCAAACCACACCCCGCTCCTGAACTCGCGCTCGAGCTGCCCCGGGCTCCACCCGCAGTACCCGTGGAGGAACTTAAAGTCCCCCGCCCTCGCCCTCCCCTCCGCCACGGCCTGCGCCGCCGCGTCGACCCCCCCCACGCGCACGCCGGAGACAACCTCGAGCGACCCCGCGAGGCCCGCGACGCCGTGGAGGACGTGCAGGCTCTGCCGCTCGACGTCGCCGCCGAGGTACAGCGTCGAGCCTCCAAAGGCCGGCAGCAGCGGGGAAACGCCGCCTCCGACGTCGCTGAGGGTGAGCGTCGTGGGCTTGTTGAGGATCAGGCCGCAGGTGCCCCCGCCTTGCAGTCTCGCTCCTATGCGGTCGCCGTCGTCAACGCTGGTCTCTTCGGCATTGTCGTGCTCGATCAGGAAGACGACGGACTTTGAGAAATACGTCTGCGCGGAGGTGAAGAGCAGTGGGTGCGCCACGAGGATGCAGCCGCGCTCGGGCCTGCTCAGCGGGTGGGCCCATAGCTTCGAGGAGGAGGAAGAGGAGGAAGAAGAAGAAGCAGAGGAGGAGGAGGAGGAGGAGGCGGAGCGGGAGCGGGAGCGGGCGGCCTGCGTGAGCGGCGACGGCGATGAGGAGGAAGAGGTCGACGCACCCGAGGAGGTCAAAGCAGCAGCTTCCCCTGCTGCATTTGCTGAGGCGGCCGTCGTAGCTCCGACAAGCTGGGCCCTGAACTCTCGCCAGTCGGTGTCGGCCCCGGCGAGCGGGAGCGAGAGCGCGCCGGCGGCCTCGGCGCCCGAGGGCGGGGCGTCGAGGTCGACTTCCTCTTCCTTCTCTTCGTCCTCCTTGTCGTCGTTCTCGTCGCTGCCGTTTTCATCGCCGCGGGAGGCGAAGGCGGCGACGAGGGGGCGACAGATGCTGCTGTTGTTCGTTTGTTTGTTTTTTGTGTTCAAGTCGAAAGGGATCCGGGTGAGCGCGAGGTTTCGGGGAAGCGGAAAAGGTGGAAGGTCGAGGTCGGCAAGGGAAAAAAACGTTGACAGCGGCGCGATCAGTGTCGCTTTGGCTTCACGCCTCTCTCGCGCGCTCGAGGCGAGACTCTGCTTCGCAACGCTCTCCTTTGGGACGCATTTAAGGAACACACCTGAGAGGACTTGAGAGCGGCACTGGAGGCCTCATCGCCGTGCCAGGCGCTCGGCACCGGCGAGGGAGAGGGGCAGCAATCGACGAGCGAAGTCGAAGTCGCGTCGTCGTCGTCGTCGTCGTCGTCAACATCTTGGTCGACACTGTCGGAGCCATTCTCGCGCGCGCGCGCGCTCTCTCGTCTGTTTTACTACGGGAGTGGATAATCGATAAGTGTATCCTTTCGCCTGTCTCTTCGAAAAGAAAAGAGACGCCGCGGCCCGGGAGCACGGCAGGAGGAGGAGGCGGAGTGGTTGGAGTGAAGATGACTGACTGAAAAATGAAGGGAAGAAATTTCTCAACCCCGACCTCCCTCTTTTCTTACACTCTCCCTCCAAAACCTCAACCTTCAAGCCGCCCCGCCGTCCCCGCCCTGCAGCTCCCCGATGTAGCCCCCGCCGGCGGCCCCGTTCACGATCGACCGCACCCGCTGCGCTATCGCGTCGAAGAGCGACACAGCCGACCGCGCGCCGATAGAGCGCACTCCCACGCCGCTCTGCAGCGGCACGCCGCGGCGGTCCTCGCCGGAGAAGCCCGCGTATATCGTGAGGCCGCAGTCGTCCTCGGCAGGGTTGCCGCTCGCGTCGGAGGGCGACGAGACCGGGGAGGAAGGGGAGGGAGAAGGAGCAGAGGAGGCGCAGGAGGTGCCGTTGACGGCGCACGAGGCCTGCAGCGTCACCGACGACTGGACGCACCGGCCGTCGCCTCTTCCTCCGCAGCCGGCGCAGCCGAGCTCGGGCCACTCTATCCGCGACAACTGGCCGTTCTCTGTTTTTTGGGGGGGAGAGAGGGAGAGGATTCGGGCGGGGGGGAAGGGGGAGAAAGGGGAAGAAAGTTTCGAGGTCGTGCTCGTTTTTTTTCGCTCCTTCAACCCTAAGCAAAGAGAAAAATCCTCCTCTCAGCCCTGACAATTCTTTCTCCTAGTCTCCCGACTCCCTTTCCTCACCGAAAAAGACCTCGGCCGCGAGGGACTGCACGAACCCGGTCCCGAAGCTCACGCCGGGGTCCGCCGAGGCCACGATCCTCGCCTCGGACCTCACTTTCGTCCCCCGGAAGAGCACGGCCGAGACGACGGGGGAGGTCGAGGGGGAGGCCGAGGTCGACGAGTCGGCGCCGCCGCCGCCGCCCTCGGCCGCCGCGGCCGCCGCGGCCGCCGCGGCCGCCAGCTCGAGCGCCCGCCGCTGCAGCGCGCCGCCGACCCGGAGCGCGGCCACGGAGTCTATGCGGACCGCGAAGGGCGCGATCAGGACCCCGGCGGCGGCCAGCGTCGCCGCGGCGGAGGGCAGGGGGCCGCCGTCCTGGGCGTCGGAGCGCGCGGAGAGGCGGCAGGGGTTGAGCGACGCCCCGTCGGGGCCGCCGCCGCCGCCGTCGTCGTCGTCGGCGGCGTTTTTTGAGAGGCTCGAGCCCGGCCCCCAGGCTTCGGGCGTGCCCCCGGGCCAGAGGGCGAGGCCCAGGTACAGGGCCCTCCCCTTTGTCGCGGGACTGGGCTCGGAGCAGGGGTCGTATCGTCCCAGAAGGATCGGGGCGGAGGGGGAGGAGGAGGAGGAGGAGGAGAGCAGCGGGGAGGGGCCGCTCCCCGGAGGAGGGGTCGGCGGCGTCGGCGTCGTCGGCGTCGTCGGCGTCGTCGGCAGCGGCGCTGTCGCTCCTCCCCCCCTCGCCGCCGCCCCCACGGCGCTCGCGTCCCGGTCCCTCGAGGAGTAGACGGCGGTGTCGAGCGCGGAGGAGGAAAGGAAGCAGGAAAAGGAGAGGAGGAGGAGATGGAGGAAGAGGGAGAAGGCGCGAGGAGGGGACATTTTTCTTCCTCCTCCTTTGGTCAACGAGAGCGCGTTGACCAGAGAGAGAGAGTGCGTTTCAAAAAAGAAAAAGAAAACTTCCTCTCCACCATCTTTCGTTCTGCAAAAAAAACGCCCCGTTCCCGATTGCACAAGAGGAAAACACCCGACCGACAGAGCACCCCCGCCTCTCGCCCCTCGTCACCTCCCGGGCACGCTCAGCAGCATGTTGGAGCCGCCGGGCAAGTAGACGACGTTGCCGCTCCGCGCCATCGTCGCCGCGACCTCCTTCGCGGCCTCGACCCTCCGGAGCTCGATCATCCCCGCGCCGGCGGCCCTCGTCGCGTCGCTGATCAGCTTCGCCGCCGCCGACTCTCCCTCGGCGCGGATGACCGCGGCCCGCCGCTCCTGGTCGGCCTTCATGACGACGAACCGCGCGCGCTCGGCCTCCTGCTGCGCGACCTGCTTCGACTCGACCGCGCGCGTGAACTCGGCGCCGAAGCTGAGGTGCGTGATCGCGATGTCGTCCACGCTGATGTTGAACTCCTTGGCGCGCTTGGTCAGCGCCGACCGGACGGCCTTGCTCACGGCGTCGCGCTGCGTCAGCAGCTGTTCGGCGTTGTACTGCGCGACGACGGACTTGAGGACCTCGTTCCCGATCGAGGGCAGCACGCGCTCGTCCCAGTCCGTCCCCAGACTCTTGAAGATCTCCGGCAGCGCCGCGACGTCGGGCTTGGAGAGCACGCGCAGCGAGATGTTGACCATCTGCAGGTCCTGCGTGCCCGTCACGCTCGAGATCGTGCGCGGGCGCGTGCGCACGTCCATCACGTGCGGCGTCTGCAGCCACGGCACGCGGAAATGCGTGCCCTCCCCGACGGGCTCGGGGAGGACTCCCGAGATGCGGTCGTACATGATGGCGCGCTCGCCGCCGTCGACTGTTTTTTTTGTTTTTTTTTGTTGGAGCGAGTTTGCGAGATGGGGGGGGGGGAAAGAGGAGAGGGGGGGGACGAAGAGAAGGCGAACGGGGGACTTTGTTTCCAAGAGGAACGACCACGCCCAGACCGCCCCACCGATCCCTTTTTACCTTCCAACCCCATACCCCCACCG
>Ga0114918_10004833_pt1 | contig 11656 bp, 17 predicted proteins | sample LantaG_FD_87015 | JGI IMG/M metagenome (GOLD analysis project Ga0114918, IMG submission 87015) | Deep subsurface microbial communities from Baltic Sea to uncover new lineages of life (NeLLi) - Landsort_02402 metaG | ecosystem: Environmental > Aquatic > Marine > Oceanic > Sediment | place... | reverse complement strand
TCATTTTACCGTCCTCCGAATGTTAAGGTTTTCCTCCTATGTTTTCTTTAATCTTCTATTCGTATAAATATACAATCTAAAAGATTTTCTATTTCTTTCTGTCTTACTAAATCACTATCTTTTTGATTTACATGAAAGTCTTCATCTATTTCAATTGCTAATTTGATTTCAGGAATATATCCATCTATAAAGTAACCGGCTATTTTAAATTGACGAAGTATTTTATGACCAAACTCTATTTCAAGTTTATCTAATATTTCTTTCTCATTTCTACCAATTCTTGGTTTTAACGGCTGTCCGTTTAATCGAAACTTCTCTATATAGGCTATACAACTTTCCCGATTCTTTCTATTACTTTCAAGTGAATGCTGTTTTCCTGACATACCCCAATAAAATCCTTCTTGTTGGATTTTTTCTTGGATTGCTTCACTTGCATTTTCTGAAATCAATTTTCTAGTTTCTTTTGAAACAATATGTCCTTGTGGATTTGTATTTCCTATCAATGCTTTACTTATTTTATCTGACCAAGTTATTTCTCTTCCAATTAAAGTATCAGATATTTTTTTTCTTCTATCTAATTCATTTTGTGAAGGATTTTCTTTTTGATTTTTGTAATACGCTTTTAGTTTATGATTTCCATTCTCAAAACGTTTCAATATACTATTTTTAATCTTTTGTTATGTTTCTTCAGATTGAACTCTTTTCTTTACAAATCCTAATTTCTTTAACTTTTCTTCATCTAATATCATAAAATAATACCTCCTTAATTATAATAATTAAGGATAGTATATAAATCTTTGGATGAAGTTTAAACCTCATCATACCTCGTCGTACTGAAGTGTAAATGTCTTCTGATTCACAGCTCCTGCTGATGCTGCAGTAGTAACACTTGCTTGCAAGATTATAAAATCTGAATAACCTGTTGCTACAAGACTACCTGATAAACTTCCACCAATACTTACATTTGCTGTTGCTGGATCTGCTACTGGAGCGACAGTTGTTGCTATTGTACTTATAGTTGTAATAGGTGCTGTATAAGTAGAATAATTACCTGTCCACTTTAAAGTTTCTCCTGTTACATATGCTCCAGCTGATTTCCAAAATTGTAAATTCTCAATTCTAGTAAACGAACCAGTAAATAATGCTTTTACCCATTTCTCATATGAATAAGTTCCTGCTGTAATAGGATATGTACTTGGAGCTAGATTTGCTGCTAATGTACTTCCTAAATTCAAATTTGTTGGTGTTGCCGTAGCTGTAGCGTTAGCTAAGTACTCAACCCATGCGAAAGTTGCTACCATGTTTTTACCTCGTTTTGTTTTATTTTAGTATTTGTTTAAGAAGTTTCTACCTTCTTCGGTTTCCATTCTTCCTACTCTAACTCTTCTTCCGATAAATGGTTTAATCCATTTAATCCAATGATTGTATTCATTTCTATGGTCAGCTATCATATCATCAAATGTTTTTTCATCTCTTGTTATGGTTTGCTTACCAAGTGTGTACGATACTGTTGCTTTCTTTAATCTCTTCGTTTTTAATTTCTTCAAAGCCAATATTGTTGTCATTTCAATACAAGCTCTTTTCAATTCATACTTTAATTCGTCTAATGGCTTTCCAACTGCCCAATAAGTTACATATACTTGCCTATTAGATGTTGGGTAACCCGATGCAAGTTTAAACCAACCATTCAAAGTATCAATTGCTGTTATAGCATCATATGGAATACGATACATTAACCTATTTACTCTCGTACCTTGAAGCATTAAAGACGATGCTACCGAACTTGTTACATCTGCTTCATAAACTTCAATATCATACTTTTGAACAGTTCCTGCTATCAGACTCATATCTTTATTGTCTCTATTATAGATGTTTCCCCAATACTTACGCATTGTAAAGTATCTTCCTGAGGAATCTTTAGATACTAATTCCCATCTCATCATATGGAAACCATCTTTCTTAATCTGTTCAGTTGCATTAAACAAATGATTGGTAACTTCACTAGATGGGAAATCATTTTGATTTGTAAATCCAGTAAACTCTCTCCAATCATCTTCAGTACAATAATAAGCAGAGGTAGAAGTCGTTGGGTTTTTAATAACCGTTAACGCGCCTACTGTCTCTGAGTTCGTTGTCATTTTTAGTTAACTACTTCTTCTGTTTTTTCTTCAACTTCTTCTTCTGGTTCTTCCAGATCTGGTTCCTTATCATCATTAACAACTGATTCAGGATCAACTACCAATTCTTCTGGTTTCGCTATTTTTTCTTCAGCTGCTTTATATTCTTGATATGATTTTACTGTCTCTGCATAATTTTTTCCAGGCTTAATTGCTTTTCTAATAATTGCCTGCTCTACGTCATTGTCAAATAACTGTTTGCTGATTTGTTCTTCTGTAGCTTCTCTTAATAATCCTTGTGTTAATGCATCTTCGATTATTGGAGTAGTTACTTCTGGTAATTCTTTTACTTGTCCTTTAACAACAAAGAAATGTGCTTCATCTGCTGAATTCCATAAATCACAATCTGTTGTTACAAACATTCTGTTTTCATTCATTTTCCGTCCTCGATAAATTTTTCATATAGTGAGAAATGTTTATCTTCTAATTTCTTATTATTTTCTAATTCTTTAAGTTTAGTTTTTACTAGATCTACTGAAAATTCTCCAAATTCAATTGCTTAGTTTCTGTTGCTTTTTCTGGATTCCAAGTTAATTGAAAATTTCCTCCATTAGTAGCTATTTGTTTAACTTCGAAATGTTTCATTTCTTCTTCTGTTAAACTTAAGTTTTCTCTTAACTTTCTTACTACCTTTAAAGTAGCAAAATTTCCTTCCTGGGGTAAAATCCCCAGTAAAGCAAATCTTTCACCTAGATTTAATAGTTTTTCCATCTTTACCGTCCTCCTTATTTACTTTATTGATTTATGAAAAATCTTTTGCTGCAAGCATATAATACTGATCTGTACCAATAAGAATGCTTATCTTTACTGGGTCTGTTCCAAAGACAACATTAGTTGTATCTGATACTGGCGCTGTTCCTTCTGCTGGTAATGCAAATAGATTCGTATGTGCTCCAGTCATACCAATAGCGGTTGTAGTTGTTTTAGAACCACTTTCAAATAAAATTCCCATTGCTGCGTTTCCTTGAGTTAAATCAAAATTTAAAACTGCTATACAATCTTGAAATTGATTACTGAATTGCATACCATAATCCAAATAATTACCGGATCCAGCTTTAGTTACTTTAATTCCAATCATTTCACCTGCACAATCTACTTTAACATCTCTCATATCTACTTCAAGACCAATCACTGGATTAGCTACAGTTGCTGTTGCTACTACATTCATTTCAATAGATGCTCCAACAATTTTACCTGCTCCGGTAATTACCGATCCTGCCGCTACTATAATCTCACTAAATAGTCCTTGATGATTACCACTAAGGGCTGATGTGCCAGAGATATCAATTTCAACATATTGTGCAATTGCTGCTCCACAATTATGTGCTACAAGTAAATAATTATATCCACCAAGGAAATAACCAGTACATGCGGCTGCTGTTTCTAATTGCGTTATTTCTCCAATAACCCATTGAGCTGTTGCTGTTGCTGATGCACAAATTGACTTCAATACTAAATCATTTGCTGATACAGTTCCACAAGCTATAGGTGCATTCATAACTCCATATTGAAATATTGCTCCGTCATTCCATCCACCTGGTGTTTGTATTCCTGTAATATCAATAGCTCCTGATGTTCCAGTAAATGTTAATTTCTTTTGTATTGTACTTGGAATATCTCCACTACCACCAGATGCTTCAAAATCAAGCTGTACTAAAACATAATCCCATCCGTCATTAGATGCACCTTGTGATGCTACTGAACCAGATACTACTGTTCCAATAGGTGCTGCGGTTGAATTAACTACAAACTGACCATATCCTGTTGTTGAATCATAATGCATACTTACTTTTGTTCCAACTGCAATAGCCGTAACATAAGTTCCTGCTCCTGTATTCTCTACTAATCCTCGTAATTTCACCAATCCTTCTGTTACTACACCGATATAATCTTGGTGTCCTGTTGTTGCATATACTCCAGATGTTATTGTTGATGCAACGACTCCAACTAAAGAAGTTGATAATGCAGTTACACTTTTAATAAGCTTACCTGAAGACAATTCAACAAAATCACCAATAGTTAATGTAGTACTGTCAGTAACTGGAAGAGTAATTACAGATTCATTTCTATTTCCTGCAATTACGTTAGCTCCTACTGCTGTTAGTGCCATATTCTTTTTTCCTCATAAATAAAAAGGGAAAGGAATAAATCCTTTCAATTAAACTGTTAACGTTCCTTTAAACAATCTATCCATATATACTCGAATCTTTGGATAAATAGGTGTGGTGCTAGGTGCAATAACTTGTGAATCAAGTGCTCTTGCTACTAATACTCCACCATTGGTAGATGTTAAAGTTTGTCCTTCGAATGGATTATATGCAGCTGTTGCTGAAAGATATAATACGTCATCCATATTGATTAATTTACCACATGCATTTCCAGAACTTGAAACTGCTCCTGAGACATATGCAAAACCTTGTCTAAGAACTGCTGCAAATTTATCACCTGATGCTCCTGCTGTAGTACCATCTGCTTTATATGTATTATCTACATCTGTAAATGCTACACCAATTGCATTATCTGCGGTATCGGAACATCTTACAATGTCACCTGTTACCGTACTATTTAACTTTACCCAATCTCCTTTACTAACGGATGCGGATGCGGCCATTGGATATGTGAGAACAACATTGCTCTTTGATGGAATACCACCACTACCACCTAGTCCATAAACTGATGGTTCTGTACTTGTGCTTATTAATACCATTTTTCTTGTACCTCCTATTTTTGGTTTTTAAGGTTTGTACCCTTATGCTGTGTATGTTGTAATACACCAATCAAATACGATTTCTTCATCTGCTGGAATTTGTCTATCAGCGTAAACACTAAACGAATCATTTCCTACTTTAGTTGTGCTTAAAGTAATTGGACCGTTAATGTCTTTACTAATTGGATATCTTGGTGTAACCTGAACTAAACCAGTAGCTGTACATAATCCTGTAGCAGTTACAGTTAAATACGGATTTCCACCTGGACCTGCAGTTGTAGCACTAATTGTGCCCGTTCCATGCTCTCCTATTGCGTATGCCATTTCATTTACCTTTATCTAATAAAAAGAAAAAAAGCATCCTAAGATGCTGCCATAACACAAGATGCTGCTGCTCGGACATTCTGAATACCGATACCATAAGATTGCAACGCAATAATTTCTGTGTCTACGGTTCCTGAAACTCTTCCATCAACTACTTCTACATCAGACTCTTGAACAAAGGTTCCTAATTCTGTTGCGTCTACGAAAATAGATGTTCCAGTTGTAATTTGGTTTGACTGAATAATTTTCTGTGGACCAAAAAACTCAACTTGAGGGAATATACCAACTGTTGGACTTCCAGGTGCTCCTACAACTACTGGTGCTCGAATTAAAGCATTTTTGAAATCCGTGTCTTTACATAAAGCCGCATAATCATCTGCATGTAAAATCAGATGTGTTGCTTTGAATCCACCAACATCATATCCTTCAATCTGTGCTCGAGTATCAATCAACTTATTATAAGAAGCTCGAGTTGATGCTCCACCTGTTGCAGTTCGATTTGAATTTCCTGCTGTGCAAACTGCTACAATTCCAGTAATGATATCACTATCAACTTTTCGCGCAAGTGCTTTACCTACTCTTGCTGCTTCTGCTGTAATAAGTGAAACCATACCTCTTTTTACCATTTCCCAAGTAATTTTAGAAGCTGCGATTTTCTTAGTTGGACTTACAGTAATACTATCGTATCCTTCACCTGTATAAGTGACTGCTCCACCTTCTGCTACTTCAGCTGCTACTACTCTTTTTTCTTTAGGTAACTTAATTGCACCTTTTCCTGCACCATTCATAAGATCGGTATTTAACTGTAATAGTTCTAAGCCAACCATATTAGGTTCTACTGCTGCTCGGATAACACTTGCTAATGCTGTAATATAAAGTGCACCTGCATTTGCTGTTGAAATGTCTTCTCTAAAAGAATAAAATCCTCCGTTAAGACTTTCCTTCATCTGCATTTCTGCCTTAAGAGATTCAACTGAAACTCCTTTTTTAATCATATCTTTGCAGATTAGTTTTCCAACTGCTTCACAAAGATTACTTTGTCCTGATAATTCTACATTCATTTTCTTACCTCCAAATTTTAAAATCTTTGCGGTGGCACCATAAATCCAAGTGCTCTGCTATGACCGGCTTTTGTTAAATATTCTTTTACTGTATTAGTTACTTGTTTTTTAGTATCTAAAAATTCTTCTTGTGCTGCTGATGAAGCTTCACTAGATTTAGATGTTAATCCAACAAATGATTCTCGATTAGATTTAACATCATTAGCCATTTCTTTCTTTAATTTAGCAAATGCACGACTAACTGCTTCTGCTGCAGTAATAGGTTTTTCTTTATCTTCTTCTTCTTCATCTGGATCTGCTACAATTGCTTCGGTCCCACCCATTGGACTTTTATTAGGTACTGCACCATCCATTTTCTCTGGATCTTCATCCGTTTTTCCTGGATTTGGTTTAGTAGGGTCTTCACCATTAGCTTCTTTCATTAATGCTTTTGCTCTTTCAATAAGCTGCTTTGCTTGTCTTAACTTATTTTTCTGTATTGGCAATTTATCAAACTCTGCTGGCTTAGTTGTTTTAGCAATAACGTCATCACCATCTTCTTCATTAAGTTTATCATCTGAATCAAATCCACCACCACTTGGTGCGGTTCCTACTGGAGGCTGTTTAGTTTGCGGAATATTATTAGTACTATCTGGACCTGCTCCATCTAATGTTTTTCCGGTATCTCTTTCTGGCTCACCAGTTAATTCTTCTCTAATTATTTTTCTGATAAATGATTCTACTTTCTTAGGTTCCCAATTTCCTTGATTATCTGCGATTGGTTGTTGAGCACTAGTAGGTTTTCCTTTATCATCTTCAGGCTTTCCTTCATCTAATGACTCTTGATTAATTCCACCTGGCGCTTGGCCTTGCAATTGACTTTCCATATCTTGGAGTTTAACCATCATTTGGTCATACTCTGGATGAGTATGGTCAGGAATTTCCTGCTGAGGTTGTTGCATTTGTGGGGGAACTGGAGCGTCATTAGCAGGGGCGTTTTGAGGGACTTGTCCACTCATATCCATTTCTTTTCTAACTAATTTTACTGACATGTTCTTTCCTCCTAAAAATTATCTATTCTATAGTTGCAGGCCCAACATCTTAATTGAAATCCATTGCTATAGTTATCTTTTAGCATCTGCATTCCACAAGCTGGGCATCCACATCCTTTAAACGCTACTTCTGTATTTCGACTTCCAATCATTCTATCTGGCTGGTCTACTTCAGGCTCGTTCTCTTCTTCTTCTAAGATTTTACGTGTTGGGAAAATACCATCTGGACCGATGATACCTTCACCGCTAGTAGTATCTACTTCTTTAAATGACTTTTCTTTCATTTTTTGAAAAGATTCTGCTAAACTCATAGAAGTGTCTCCATCACCTGGAATTAAAACAGCTGATAGTTCTAAATATTCTCTAATAGTAGCTTCAATAAAAGCTCCATAAGAATCATCTCTTTCTAATACATCATCTACTAATACTTGAATACTTACACCAGGAATATCTCCTCTTTTTGCTTTTCTAATAAAGACCCCTTCTTCTGGATCGATATTAACTCTATAAAAAAGACAAGGCAATCCATTTTTAGGATTAACTCCTGGTTCAGTCATTTCGACATGACCGAAAGGCGGATGAGTACGAATTGAAGTATCATTATGAGTATCGAGAAATGGTTTTCCGACTAAAGTTTGATGTGCACCAATACCGGATTCGTAGGTATATGATACTCTGTTTCGAGTTGGTTTTCCAAAGGTAATAGCAACTCCTTCTAAGAAGACTGATTCAATTACTCCTGTTTTTTCGTTCATAACTTCTCTAATTTTGTATGATTCGCACATAACATTAACAGGCTTATTGAAATTAAATGAGTTTTGAATTACTTTTTGTGTTTTCATTTTTTACCTATAATAAATAAGGGCAAGGAATTTCTTCCCTACCCACCAAGCGAGGACGGCTTGTATATAATACCCTTATTATTTAATAAAAGTATTATTGTATATAAATATAATTTCGATTTATTCTTTTTTCTTGTATTTAAGCGGCTTTACGCCCTTTATATGCGGTTCATTTGACTGAATGGAAATAACCATTCGTCGCTTTCGCAATTGCTTAATTCTAACCGCGACACGGACATAATAGATACTTATTTCATCCGAAATCTCTTTTACACTTTTAAATTTCTGTTCGATACATTCAAGTATCATGTCATCTACGTCTTTCATTTGGTGTCCTCAATTCAAAATTTACTCTTCTACTAAAATTTCTACTACATATGTTTCTGCATTAGCACAATTTGTAACTGCAATAGTTATATCATGATGGTCTAATATGAAATCAACGTATGTATTACTTGTTACTGTTAATGCGCCATTATCTCGATCAACTGCTAACTTTTGTGGTGCTACTACAATTCCGGTTGCATCAACTGCTACTGGAGTTGCACCAAATATTGTTTCTACTACACCTGCTTTAGTTGCAGTAATTGCAAAATTCGTTGAAGTACCACTTGGTTTGATTGCAATACTTTTTACATGTCCTGTTACATCAGGTAGACTAACTGAACTTGTTGTTGTAGTGCAAGTTACAGTTCCAGTTGTATGTGTTCTAATTACCATTTTTCTATCCTCCATATTTTCTTAACAATAATTGAATTACTATTGTAAAAATGATTGACGCAAATGCTATTGCACCGGCGTACCATGAAAATTTCTTTTCTACCAATAGCGTAAGTTTATTTATTTCTGTTCTGATTCCAGGTTTACCATTTCCAAAAACTTCCTTTTCTAAAGAATGTATTTTACCTTCACCTCTAATAAAAGTATCATGAATTTCATCGATTTTTGGTAATATGCAATCCATTTGTTTACTAATTAATTTTATTTCAGTTTTCATTACTGCTAATTGAATTGTTTCTTTTTTATCCATTTTTCAACCTTTTCGTTTCTATATTCTAATGTATGGTATAATACCACAGTTACATTGAGGATGAGTATCCACTACCGGCATAGGAGAGGCAGGACTATTTATCGGAAATATTCTTCCGTGCAATGGTCTACATAATTTACATACATTCTCTTTCTCGGATGTAAGCCATTGATACTCTTTAGTAACTCCACCATTCTTAATTGCCATTCTGCTCGAAGCTCCATATACTCGTATAGTTTCGCTTCTCGCTATTAACTCGGACTTCCAAGCTGTTACTTTAAAACTATCTTTAATTTGATTAGCGATTGTCGAAATTGAATCGCCTTGTGTTATTCCAGTTTGTAATAAATCTTTCAATTCTATTTGTTTATCATCAATGAAACTATATAGATATGAATATGATTCATCTTGAACTGATTTTATAACTCTCTTATTAAATGGTACCCAAGTTCCTACATTCATTAACTTAGACATGGTTTCATTTCCTTTCCACCACGCCGCGCCAATGTAAGTCTTAACGATTGGGCTTAATTCTATTTTCAATCCTTCAAGTATTCCACCTATCATAGCTATGGATGCAGGAGTTAGCGCTTCAGTTAATGCTACACTCTCTTGAAGAGTTTCTTTATGTGTATTTAAGTATGAATAGATTTCCCGCAGACTATCTCTAAAACGTTTTCGGATGGCAATAGCAAATGCTTTTTGCATTCCAGTTGTGCCGGTTGGAGATTTTGGGAAAGGTATCATTTTATTCTTCGTCTTCTGGTTGTTTATCTAAAATTCTAAATCTCAATAAAGGACTACCATTGATTGTGATATCTCCTTTATCATTTTCTCCTATCTCTTCAACTACAATTTTTCTATTCTTGAACTTTCCTCCAAGAACAGTGTCACCAACTTTAATAGGGATATTAATGTCTTCTTTCAGAATAGCCTGATGAGTAAATTCACGTTTACTTTTCAGGTACTCTTTTATTGAATTCATTTTATCTCTAATCTTCTAATGCTTTATCCGCTAATCTACTAAGCTCTTCCATATCTGGTTCTGACCCATCTGCACTAGCAGGAGCATACTCTGACTCTTCTGCCATTTTATCAATGATTAATTTTTTCTTTTCATTATTTGGTAAATTCATAGTATCAGGATTTGAATTAATACTACCAGCTATTGAACTTGCTTCGTTTTCTGCGCCTCTCTTCATATCATCTGCGCTATAACTATTATTACCTTTATATTTTCCTTCTGGTTCGTCTTCTGCTGTCCTATGACCTTTCTTTCCACTACCAGGTCCACCTTCCATAAATGTAGGCACTTGATGCTTAAACTCTTTACTTTTTGCTAAGTATTCATTGAACGAAAGACTTTCTGAAACTGGGTCTTCTGGTTTCTTTGGTGTTGGAATTGGTACCTTAACTGGAGTTCCTGGTTTAGGAATATCTAACTTAGAATCTCCATCTCCATCTTCTTCCTTTTTCTTTATTGGATTACCATTAGAATCACATTCTTCTAATTCTTCTGGTTCATCCATACCAGTTCCATCAGGTGTAGGCATTTTGTCAATAGGTGCATCTTTATTTGCTCCCATAGCATCAACTGCCTTTCCTATTCTATCAATTTCATCCATAATAGCTTTGCCATCTGGACTTTCCATATCATCTGATTTTTTAGGTTTCTTTACTGGAGCTTGATAAGGTTTAGCTGCTTCTTTGGGATAACCATCTGGACCGATTCTACTTGGCGGTCTTTGTATACTAGTGTCATCTGTTTCTCCATCTGGTCCTCTACCATCACTTCCAGCTCCACCAGTCTTACCAGAACCAGGTCCACCTTCTAACTGTCTTTCTAATGCTTCTATCTCGACCATTAACTCATCTGGTTCTTTATCATCAGGTATATTATCTGCGAACTCTAAATCATAATTAGGATTTCTTGGTTGAGCAGGATTTGCCTGAATAGGGTTTTCTTTTTCGTTAATTTCACTTTCCATTTTTGCTACCTCCGCAAATAGTGATTCTTTACTCTTCTTCATTGCTTTCATTTTATCTTCCATCTTTTTCAACTCTGTATAATAATTTGGGAATTCTGCTAAATGTGCTTTTGCTATCATCTTCTTTGTTTCTGGGTCATCTGAGTGTTCTTTCTCAATATCTATTCCCATCTTCAATTCTTTCGGGTCAAAATCACTATCTGCATCGGCTCCATGTTTTAAGTTTGCTGCAATAGTTGATAATCTATATGCTGCTTCTTCTAATTCGTGAATATTATCTCCTGTTTTATCTGCCCATTCATGATATTGAGCGTCAGTAGGATTCTTATTCTTTCTAAAGAATTCAATTACTTTTGGAATCATTCCAATTTCTTCTCCATTCTTATCTTCTTTGAATTTCATTTTTTTCCTCCTATGAATTTTCTACCCATCCTCTAATAACTGTAGTTGCAGGACCTGTCCCAGCAGCATTAGTAGATATACAAGAAATTGTAAC
>Ga0114918_10004832_pt1 | contig 11660 bp, 22 predicted proteins | sample LantaG_FD_87015 | JGI IMG/M metagenome (GOLD analysis project Ga0114918, IMG submission 87015) | Deep subsurface microbial communities from Baltic Sea to uncover new lineages of life (NeLLi) - Landsort_02402 metaG | ecosystem: Environmental > Aquatic > Marine > Oceanic > Sediment | place... | reverse complement strand
GTGCATTTCTTACATTTGGGTCTCTATCTCTTTTTGCTCTATACAATGGCATTATTTTTTCCTCCTACTTGGGTTGTTTAACATAAACCCCTTCCATAAATTCTTTAATCCAATAATTTGCTTCCCTTTTAGCATCTTCAAAACTAATTTTTTGACCTCTTGGCATTTTCTTGTTTATCATCTTTTCCAGATGAATGGCAAGATGATGCTTGTTCTCATAATAATGCTTTCTAGTACCATACTTGTCTCTGTAACATTTGCCACTGACAAGACCTCTGCATCCACAGTTGCAATTTCTAAGACCATGTACTATTTTCATTTTTTACTCCGATTATTTCATTATCCTTACTATGAGAGGATGGTAAAGGTGGTGAGGAGAGATTTGGAAAGGAAAAGTGACCATCCTCTCATCTCAGGAGATGCTTATTATATGGTAAATGTTAAGGGTCAAATCTATTAATTACTTTTAATCCTGCTTTTTTCTTGTAATTCTTACTTACCCATGTTGTAGCTTTAAGACTCTTAGCTAATTCCTTAGCTTTCTTTTCAGCTTTTGCTCTTGTACTAGCTGTCCAGACAAAACATCCATCACTTACAACATATTTAGATTTGATTGTAGGCATTATTTTTTCCTCTTCATAGCCCTGTAAACTTTTTTGCTTTTCTTGTCCATCCATCTTTCAGGATTTCCTCTTGCAAATCTTTGTTTCCATTCCTTGTAATACTGTTTATCTGTTTCAGGACTTCTTTCAAATCTCTTAATGAAAAATTGTCTAACGCTTACTTCTTTCATGGTTACCTCCTTATTTTATGTAATACCATGCATACTTTCCAAAAGGAGCATGACAATTGTAATATTCAAAAGAATTAACTTGTTTGTCAAAAGTTCCACTTTGTCTTTTACTTATCCCCATCGGTTGAATCCATGCTGACCTCAAATTTGCTCTAGCTGGGACAAGAAATATTACTCTTCCTCTATTCCACAGCTTCCTAGCTTCTGTTTTATTTATCTTTTTCATGTTTACCTCTTGAGCATCAAAGTTCTACCTTTGAATGGATAGGTCTTTCCCTTGTATTCAACATACCAATTGTAATTTCTTTGATAAACAGAATAACCAAGACCATATTGCCTAGATGCTTGATTCATTCTTGTCCTAGTTGTAGCTGTTTTCCAACCACCAGTATTAAGTCGTATTGTCTTAGGAGTCACTGAGACAACATCAGTTGAATGATATGTCACTCTCAGTTTTCCTTTGCTCATATCAGCTTTTACGGAAGTCTTATGGCTTCCAACTTTACTATAGCTTGGCATATTTTTTTCCTCCTTATGGTAATCTTGTTTTTTATTTATAATTATCTCTTCAATTTGTATTTTGGAAACTTTCTCAGAAACTCTTTTGGGTGATATTCTTTTCCCCTGTACGCTACTGTCCAGTCACCTTTTTGCTTAGTTGCTTCCAAAAGTCTTTTCTTAGTTCCTTCCCATTGATAATATGTATCATCTCCTTTTCCAGTATGTATCCAATGTCTAACTTTTGGATGTTTTAGCTTTCTACTATGTTGCAATAAATCTTTCATTACCATTATTTTTTCCTCCAATTATTTAACCAGATGCATAAGTATAATCTATCTTATATCCTAGTTTTTTATATTTATTGACCAATTTGTTCTTTCCAGCAATAGCTGATTTGTATGTCCTAAACCTTTTATGATTTGAATTAACAGTTTTTGTACCCCAATGCAAACCCCAACCATTACCTGCCCATGATTGATTTGATAAAAAAACTATCATAACTTTCTTTTTTTTCATAATTATTTCCTCCTTTTTAATGAATATGAAATCTCTGTCTTAATATAAAAACCTTAATAATTTGCTAGTTGACCACTAGAAAAAACCATTACTCCTATAAAAGAGACATCAAACTCATAGTAACTATTATGATAACAACAGCAACAAGAACAAGTACCAAAGCACCAGACTCCAAAGATGGATTTTTCATAAAGTTAACAACAAGCATTACACCTAAAATCGCAAGTCCAATAAAAGGAATATACTGAGCTAAGGAAAGACCAGCATCAGTGGACTCAACAGGTTCTTCAGATTCTTCAGGTGACTCAAAATATCCTTTTTCAATTTGGAATATATGATAAGTATCCCAATCATCAAACAAGAAGGCAACATAACCATTGACATCTGCTGAATCAGTAGTATAATTTACACCATCCACCTTGATGATATAGCTGACAGAAGGGTCAAATTCTCCAATGAAAAAAACAACAGTACCAGTAGATGTGGTTGCATTAAACCCTAAGACCTCCACTTCCTGTATTCAATAAGACCATATTTTAGCTTCCATCTGAGGTACTTGAATCCTTTTCTAATATGTTTTCTAGCCCATCTTCTATTAACTGGTTCAAGCTCCCTGTGGAACAATATGAATCCAAAAAATATAATAAAAACAAATGGTGAAATAATAGTAGCTAATGACCACTCAATACCACTTACCTCCCCCTCCCTGCAATTATGTCCCTGATAAGGTAAATCCTCACAATAAACATAACTAGCACCAATTATAAAAAAAGTATAAAGAAAAATAAAAAGCATGATGATGCAAACATGCCTGTCTGTCTTAGCTGACCTCATGTTTTCATTATTAGTTTTTCTCCATCATCATTCAAGATTTGTCCACTATAATTATGTGTATATGTTTCTCTAATTGATTTTCTCCAGTCATTGAGTAGACTCTGTCTTGTGACAAGTAATTTCAATACATATTTTGCAGTCTTGCCCATTTTCATCTTAACTATATCTTCAGCAATAAAATAGTCTTTATTTATATATATTGTCATCTCAGTTGTAGTCTCATCTAATGGTCTAACATCATATGTCACTATATTATCAATATTTTCAATAATATCTAAAGCTCTACCCATCATCATTTCTTTCTGCATCTTAACATTATTTCCCATGTTCACAAATTTATTAAGATGACCATTTTTCTCCAATCTTTTATAAACTCCCTGAGCTTTTAATACAAGAGACCATTTAAAAGAGTTCCAGTCAGCTTCCAACATCTTGTTTTTAATTTCATTCATATCATGTAAAATATATTTAACTTCCATCTGCTGTCCACACCCCTCTGTAAACTGCAAACTTTTTATCTTTGAATATTTTGATAAATTCATCTTTTTTTACATTTGCTTTAATATCCAGCTCTTCCAATCGTTTCTGCTGAGCTTCAAAAATATGCTTGGTCTCAGGTCTATCAAGAGATGGGTCTGGTAAATCAACGACAGCAACGCTTTGCTTATATGTGATAATTGTCACTTCGCCATCATCAACATATCTTGTGGATATAATAACATCAACAGACATGGCATCCTTAGTTGCATAATTCATCTGACCGATAAATATGGGTGTCTCAATCTCTTTACCTTCAAACATCCTGAAGAAATCATCCAACTCCTCAAGTTCAAGATGCATAGTTTATTCCTCCTCAATATGTAAATTTGTCTGAGTGTCTTTCTCTGCTTCAATATGTTGTTGCTTTACTGCTGGACTTGATGGTGTAAGCACTTCATCCCAAACCTTTATTTTAATTCTGGTTGCACATTTAGGACAGTCTATTACTTCATCTAGCTTATACTTCTGCTTTTTTTTCTTTTCTACATTTATTGCCATTTGGTTTTTCCTCCAATTTTATATTTTTTCTTATCTCTTCTAAATTTAATAAAAGCTCAATGACCATGTTAACTACCATATTAATATAGATAACTACAAACATTTTATCCTGACTTGATAACTCATTAATCTCCTTGATTACTTTTTCCTTATCTTTAATTATTCCCATAACACTCACTCTATTTTTGTTATACCTAGATGTTCAAAACCCATTCTGATATGAAACACAAACAACCATATCATATTTTCATAATCTGGTTCTAAAAAAAGTTTTGGCTCTAACACAAAAGGTATCCAGTTCTTGAAATCCTTACCTAAAGGTGTCCCATCTATCTTAGGACTAATCTGAGACCACAACTCACATGAAATAGAGATAAGACTGAAATGACTCTCCCTGTTCTCATGGTTCTTAATATATGATTTCCTGAGAGTAATAGCAATATCAGACATCAGCTCAAATCTCTTCAGAAGAAAATCCTTATATGATGATTGGGATGCCTGTTCACTTTCATCATAATACTCCTGCTCCATTAAAACTCCTCATTGTATTTCAAATAATAAATCATTCTGGTAAAGATATAATTCATCCCAACTATTATTGCAAACACACCAAACATGATTGAAACAAAAAGCATAGATAAAAACTGACTAATATCAAATGCCAAAATCATACCAAGATAATTTATTATCACAAAAATACAATATATGAATACAAACAACAACTTACTGTTTTTCTTTTCCTTACTCAGCTCAGATAGGGACATGTCCTCTCTGTCTTTTCTAGGGACATGCTTTCCTCTTATTTTTTCAATCACCCTCATCTAATTCACCTCTATGGTGGATTGAGTGCAATTCCTTCTAATAATGATTTGATTGAATCCAACTGACTTTGCAAAAGTGGTAATGTTGTTTCCTTCAACTCTGCAAAATCCATATATACCTGCATAGACAAAGCAAAAGTAATCCCAGTAATACAAATAAGAATAATATAAAACATAGTCATCTGCTTTTTGAAAAACAGATTTTTAGTAATCTGATTGTTGATATAACCAAGAAGAATAGCTCCTGCCTGTTGAGGATTTGTCTTAGACTTCTCCTCATGGAATCTTAAAGGAATCATAGTCTCAGGGTCTAAAAACAAAGCTGGTACTTCACTAGGCAAAGTAACAACATTAGCTTCATCAATACTTGAATTAAGTATCTTCTCACCATTTGTATTAAGATAATAAACCCCATCCTTGTCTATCAACCACATCTTGGTATCATTGATAATGACATCATCATCAAGATTCTTAATTCTGGTAGTTACCCTTTTCCCTCCCTTATGGACAAAATAAATAATACCATAGTTCTTATGTCTTGTTCTCCTCATAATCTTACATCTCATGTAAGGGTCTAAGAAAAGCCATCCGATAATTAAACCAAGTGGTAAGAAACACATCATACCAAAAAGCCAAAGCAACAAACCAAGACCTGAATTAAAATCATTGACCATCTGATAAATAAATATCACACCAACAATTCCAAGAAGGGACAACCATAATATTGCCCTGTTCCAATCAATCCTTACCTTATCTTTTACAACTTTTACTGTCTGTATATCATTTCTCTTAGACATTGGTATCTTTACAGTTTCTTTTGTTTCTTGTTTTTTAACTGGAGTGTATGTTTTAATTGGCTCATTGACTGGTTTACTTTCAAACATTCCATCAACTGCTTTTTCAATATCAATAGGTTTATTCTCCTTAATTGACTTACTTTTTACAAAAGGGTTGACCATTATTCTCTCTCCTCATCTATCCATATATTCCTTCATCATCTTCATTGGGTATCACATAATCAATTGGCTCTCTCTTCTTAGTGTTCTTCCTTCCAAAAAAACCAAAACCTTTTTTAGCCCTACCCATAGGAACATGAAATGCCTGATAAGACCTTTCAGTACCATCAAGATTGCAGGTGCTTCTAATCTCATTTTTAAAAGCTGTCCAAAGAGGGTCAAAAACAAATCTCATAACAGGGTCATTAAGACCACATGCCAAAAGATTTACCAAAAAGTTTACATCCATCTGATAAAACTTCAATGCTTTTTCATTCTGGACATTACCAAGAAGTATGGAAGGGTCTGCGATAATGTCAAATCCTTCTTTCTCAATCTTCCTGCTTCTGCTATTAATAAGAGTATACGCATGTCCAAACTGGTCATGTGGGAGATGTGATAAAAATTGTTGGTCTTGTGTATAACCACTAAAACCAGTATTTTTAATGTTCGTATATCTCTCATTTACCTCTTCAAAAATAGTTTTTACTTCTGTTTTATCAGAGTTCTCCTCAGACTCTACCATACAACAAGTAATTGAAAAGTCTATATTTATAATTTTGTCTTACTGATTTTTCCTCTTGGCAGTGGCACTCAACCAACATAAGTAAAACCCTAACATGATAAATGGTAATCCCCACATGGTTGAATAACTGCTGAATGGTGGTACAATTTCATTATACTGATACAATATTGTTTGATTACCAGCTTCACCAATAATTGACATGCCTGACTGAATCTGAAGTCCATCCAAAATCAAATAAATACCTAAAAATAATATCCATATACCAGAAATAAAACCAAAAACTACCCCTCTCTTATCAATGGTAGACATTATGAGTAGAATTACCCAAATCACTAGCCATAATATTAGGAGCATTTCATTCATACTTTTACCTTACATGTAATTGCACTTATACTATTTAATACTTTTAAAGAAAAAAAAGAAAAGAGAGAAAGTATCTCTTCTTTCTAGTTTATTCCTAGAACCCTCTTGCAATCATTATGAGAGCAAGTAATCCTAAGAAAGTTGGGATGACGGACAGAACTGTGTTTGGAATACCAGTTATGTTTGCACTGTCAAGTACATCTTGAATGGTTGGAATTGCAACTGCTGATATGACAATAACTACAACCACAATTGATATTACAAAATCTACTGGGTTGGTTGCTCCTTTAAATCCTTTTTTACTGAACATTTATCTTCTCCTCCTTTTAAGTTACTACCTCTTTTATTCACATATGTGAGATGCCAAAGGTCACATGCTTTGCAAAGATTATATAAAAATAGAAATTACTGTCATATTATTTATACCCTAATAAAATAATTTTATTTTTTTACTATATCATTTTTGTTATTTTTGATTGTTATCATATAGTTTTTTCTGGAAATTAGATTCCTGTCAATCATCTGTCTCATAAGCTCTCTGGATTCATTTCTGGTGTATCTGAAATAAAGCAGGGATTTTATTATCCTATCCACTTGCGATTCCATCAGATTTGCTGAGATAAGTTCATTTCTGATGGTCTGCATCCTTTCCCCATTTATTCTGATGTTTTCTACCATAGCATAAAACTCACTCACCAGAATCTTCTTTGACGTTCTCCTCTCCAGCAAAGAATATATCTTATTGTGGATAGGTAAGGAAATATCCTTATCCTTCATTTTCTCCTCACGTTACTTTCTAATCCATTTCAACAATGCCATTCCTATCATAAAACCTACCATTAAAGCAACTACTATCTTCAATGGTTTAATGTAGATAAATACAATATACAAAGTAGGCATCATAACAGCTACAACACCCTCAAATGGAATATAAAGAATCAATGCAAACATCAGAAAGAACAACAGCATGATAAGACCCATCAAAGCAGGTTGTCCAATTAGGTCTGTACCCATGTCTGCAAAAGGTTGAGTAATACTAGACCAGTTAATGGCAAGAACAAAAGACATAATGTTCTCCAGCATCTATTCCCTCCCCATAATAAAACTAATCATTGTCAGTATTAACAATGCATTAAATATGACAAGTAAAAGTATATTTAATTCAAAAGGTAATCCATGTATCTTTGTATCCCCCACAATTGGAAAAAACATTATATTTGCAATCATACTGAAAATGAAAGCAGGTATCGTAACAGTTAATATACTTTGTCCGATAAAACCTGCTCCAGCTATACCAGATAAAAATGCACCTGTAATGGACAGACCCATTATCGCAAGTCCATCTGGAGAAGCTATCCTCTCTATCATATCTCTTACTAAATCTCCAGCAGAATATGGTTGAACATCCACCAAGACATCAACATCACCATTTTGATTTAAAACCTCAGTTGATACATACGATACTATTGGACTTGTAAATCCAAACATATACATACCAATTATAAGTCCTAACAATATCATTGCAAATACAGTCACACTACCTTTTAATTTCATCATTTTCCCCTCATCAAATATACAAGAACCACATAAACAACTGTTGTTGAAAGCAATATCCACCAAGCACTGACACCACCTATCTCCATATCAGGTTTTAACGCAAACATCATTGCCATAATAATAATACCAGCTATACCAATAAATGCACCAGCTCCATATCTAGCCAAGAAGCCCATTACAACAAGCATCAGCACAATTGTTGCTATCAACCATACTTCATCTGGAAAAGAATCAACTTGTGTTATTACTGTATGATAAGTCCAATAATCAAATGTAACTGTATAGATTGGAAACCCTGTTTTCTTGAATGAACAAACCACAACATACCTTCCAATCTCACCAGATATATTATAAACAACAGAACCTCCTGACGAATTAACAGTGTCATTATAAGAATAGATTAAAGTATATGTATCATCAGTTCTATTATTATAATAGATATTTATAGAGAACCATTCTAAACTATTATCACTGCTTGTAATATTAAAGTAAACAACGACATGAGGGTTATGCTGGTAATTATAAGGTTCTAATGAAAAGGTCATATTATGCAAAATTGAGTAATTAGTATCTGGAATAGACCCACTGAACAACAGCTTAAAATTATAAACCCTTATCTCTGAATCTGTTGTAATGTCAGCAATTTCTATCTGATAATTATTTTTTGAAATAATAATCTTATACTGTTCTCCATCCATAAGATAAAGCTCACAAGTACCTGATGCAGAAGTATACAATGATGAGACTTCCTCAAACACACCATCAATATATCTTTTGAAAACCATGTAGGCATTCTGCACAGGTTGGTTAAACTCATCAAGTACATTCATCTGATAAAGACTGCTGTCAGCAGTAGGTGGAAGATATGCTTTAATTGAATAATAACTACTCTCACCTAAATCCCTATAATAAATCCTATCTCTATATTCATTATACTGGTAAGTGACAACAATTTTATCAAACTTTGGTGAATCATCTGCTTGAATCGTAATCACATCATCATCAATAGTGAATGGTGGATAATATGGTGTTGACCCGTTATAGGTTGTAACATTTGTTGTGACTTTGTTTTTAGGTGGCAGATTCAAGACAATATAAGTAGATGTTGTATTTTCATCTGCAAGATAACCAGTAAAAGTCTGAGATTTGTCTGCATATACTTGTGATGCACTAAAAATAAATCTTGTTTTATCCCCTTGTGGTAATTGCGAAATATTTAGTATAAGAGGGTTTGTATTGTTCTTGCTTTCATATGTCTGACTTCCATCCTGATTAAAAATAGCTACATCAAATATCAAGCTCTCATTTGTTTCCTCATCATAACATCTTGTAACAAGTCCACCCACTGAAAAATTAACCTGTTCACTATACGTCTCATTTGCATAACTCCACATTGAATAGTAATATCTTTCTTCAGTGAATGGAATGATTTTTGCTTCTCCTGTATTATTATATAGTTCAGTACCATCAGTTATTGAAGTTGGGTAACTGCCTAATTTTTTTACTATCAATGTAGTAAAAGCTCCTTCTCCTTTTACCCATGTCATCTGCAATGTATAATTTTCAAGAACATTTGAATCAATATTTGTTGGTGGTTTTGGTGGAACTGAGATATTACCTTCAATATAACCATCACTGAATGGGTTAAAATGATTCCATATACGATAAAAATAATGTGTACCAAATACATCATAATCATCATAGCTGATACTTGTTGAATTTTGAACAACTGTACCATCTGTTACATCAGTTGGATAACTATCTGCTTTCTTAACAACAACACTTTTTGTTCCTGCACTTGATGTATTTTTTGTCCATGATAATGATAGATACTCTTCCCCTGATGTCAATATTAATGTCTCAGGTGAATATGGTTTTGTTGCAAAACTATCTTCTTCAGCACTGTTTGTAAAAAAAGTTGCATTTTTAACCCATGCAGTAACATAATGACGTGTACCATCATCTAAACCACCATAATGATAAGTAAATGTTCTGTTACTACCTTGTGCATCAATTGTTCCACCACCTGATACATTAAATAAAAAGTTATCTTCTGTAACTGGTGAAATTAAACCAACCCAAAAACCATAATAATACAATCCAATTCCACCAGTATCAATATATTCTATATGTGTTACACTTGTCTCCTCTATATCTGTCGTTGCATTTACTTTAACTATAACAAAATCATTTGTTGTAAAGTGATATGTTTCATTTGTCCAAAAAAATCCATCTGTTACATTCACACTCCACCAATATGTGGTTTCATGTACTGAAAAATTTGCATTTGATTGGCTAATATATCTTAGTGAACTCCCATCAACTGTTAAATTCTGCCCAAATTCTAACCATTCCCCACTTGAATTACTTAACCAATAAACATCCAAATCTTCATCATCAACATCCTCTACAGTGACATTAACATTTGGATAAATCGGTACACCTATGCTTTCATCAGCAGGGTTTTCATTTGTGACAATTGGACTAAGACCATGACCAATATCACCTAAAAATTCAACATAACCTGAAAATGGGAATGCAACCGCATGTGTATGACTTGATGTAACACCATATAAATATCTGAAACCATCTGCAACATCACTTGTTGTATGTAGTGAATCGATAAGAGATGTCCTTGCTTCATCATTATATAATCCTAAATCCAAATTACTCCCTGTTCTTATCATATCTGCATAATATATTTTTGTTCCATCATGTCCATATTCGTAATAATAATCTGTTGTGGTATTTCTTGAAACAAGACCGATTTGCAATGTACCACCATTCTGATAAAGATAAACCCCCAATCCTGCATCCCAACTATCAAAGCCACCAAGATAATTTGACATTGAAACTATATGATTAAGACCTTGATTTACTGTACTTGAAACAGTAAATGTAAAGTTTAATCGCCAAGCATTACCCCAATAACCTGCACCATAATCCTTATACAAATATACTTCTTCATTTCTTGACATATTTGTCCATGTGCATCTATCTGCCGTTACCTGTATCCTGTCATTCCCATTATCTACCTCTGTGAATGTTGTAAAATCAAGAAAATCCCCCCAAAAAGGGTCAATATAATAACCATGTTCCCAAGTCAATGCACTAGGTTTTACACCATACCAATATTTTCCAGATGTATGTGATTTCATGTCAACATAGGTTTTTAATGAATAATTGACATCCTTAACTATTGTTACATCTTTTAAAGAATATGCCTTTGTCATATTTTCATAATTAATGTCTCTAATATCAAATTCTTTTTCTAAAAGATTCCAAGCACCATCACCGATTTTATAATAGACAGGTTGAGTTGGTCTGCAATTTGTTGTATCAAAAAGCCAAACTGCATCAATATCACCTTCATAATCTTTGCTTCTAACTGTAAATGTCACCCATCCATCTTTATTTATTGTGTGTGGATTTGCACTCAAATATGCATTTTCATTATCAATATAAACAGTTTCTCCATCATATATCTCTCCAAGTGATTCTCCATCATCTGCAACAAATACTGTAAGTACATTTAGTAATAGTAATATTATTATCAGCAGGTGCTTCTTCATCTTAATCTCCCTCTAAATTATTGCTCTCTGTGAGGTGCAACATACCATAATGCACCATAGAGAATGAATAAGAATATGAACAATGGGGACAAAGCAACAAGAGTACCGACTGGCTCTTCCATAGTTGGAATGACCTCATCAAGT
>Ga0114918_10004831_pt1 | contig 11662 bp, 12 predicted proteins | sample LantaG_FD_87015 | JGI IMG/M metagenome (GOLD analysis project Ga0114918, IMG submission 87015) | Deep subsurface microbial communities from Baltic Sea to uncover new lineages of life (NeLLi) - Landsort_02402 metaG | ecosystem: Environmental > Aquatic > Marine > Oceanic > Sediment | place... | reverse complement strand
TGGCCTTCTCGGGGCAGTCAGCGTCTGCTGCAGCTCGCGCTCCAACTGGTGCGACGAGTCGAGCCGCGGCGTCGGCACGAGGGGGTCGTCGTCATTGTTGGCGTTTCTGTTGCTGCTGCTGCTGTTGGCGTTGTTTTTGCCGTTGTTGTTGTTTCGGCTACTCAGGTTGCTTCCGCCTCCGCGGTTGGAGGTGGAGGTGGAGGCGTCCACGCCCCTGGCGCTGTTGCCCCTGCCGAACCAACCTCCTCTTTCACCGCCGCCGGTCACGCTCCCCGCGGGCGAAGAGCCACGAGTGCCACCTCCTCCTCCACTTCCACCAGCGGCGGCGGCGAAGTCAAGCTCTCTGCCCAAGCTCCGACCCCTCAGGTGCCCTCTCCACCCCACGGGGCCACCACCTCCACCGCGAGCGACGGCAACGGCCTCTGCCTTGGAAGACGCGGAGACCTTCGGCGTCTCGGAGGTCGCCAGGTCGTGCGGCGCCGCGCACCCGGCCGCCGCGTGCAAGCCCTCCAACGCCCTCGCGAACGCCGCGTGCCACTCTCTCGCGTCTTCCTCCCTGTCGAACGCCAGCGCGGCCTTCGAGTCGTTCATCACGCCGTGCAGCGTGAACCGGAACAGCTCTTTCTCCTCGTAGGAGCCAGACAGCAGCGCCCACAGCGAGTGGTGCTGCTTGACGCCCAGGACGGTGAACTTGCGGGGCTTGACTCCCGAGAGGCGGCACCCGGGAGACAGTGCCCAGACGCGGCCGAAGCCGGCCTCGCACGCCTCTGCCTTGGCGCGGGTGCAGAAGCGGTCGCTGCAGTAGGGGGATGAGTTGGAGGAAGAGGTTGGTTTGAGAGAGGGACGAGAGAGAGGGTGGTCGAACGTTCAATCGATCGAGTTTTTTCTTCTTCTTTGTTCGCTTCCCTTTTTTCAACCCATCATCATCTTCTCTCTTTTCTCTCTTTCTTACTCACGCAAAAAGCACTCCGTAGCGTCGCTTGACGACCATGGGCACGACGGTCGACTCCCTGTACATGAGGCCCTCTTTCAGCGGCAGGGCATGCTCCGAGAGGGGAGGCAGGCCCGCCGAAGCGGCCGCGGCAGAGTCATCGATGATGGTGGGACCGTTTGAAGGCGCTGGCGGCGCCGTGGATGGGGCTCTCCTGTCTGGATCTGGTGCCCCCGAGGTCGAGGGGGGAGTGCTCGACATGCTGCCGCTGGCTTTGAGGGAGCAGAAGAGCGTGGAGTGCGGTCCTCTTTTTCGAAAGAGAGAGGCGTTTTTTTCTTCTTCGATTCCGAACGAAGGATAAAAAAATGAATAAATCGAGTTCTCACTTGTCGTTTTTTCTTCCCTCTCTCCAAAAAAAACCTCTGTGTTTCCCGCTTCCGCCGTCTCTTTCCAGCCCTTTGCTGCTCTTTGCGTTCATTCACTGGTCTTCCACTTGATGTCACCTCTTTTCTAACGCAAAAGAAAACGCAACAAAAAGCTTCCAAGTGTCGAAATTCCACCAAACAAAGATTTGAATCGATGATGTCGAAAGAAGGCGCCCCCCCTCCTTCTCCTTCTTCTCAACCTCTTCCACCACCACCTCCTCCTCTCGCCCGCGTCTCCACCATCGACTGCTCCGCAACCAACGCAGCAGCCGCGATACGAGAATCCCTCACGACGCTGGGGTGCTTCTACGGCACGGGGCTCGGGATCAAGAGGGCCACGGTCGCCTCCTTACTCTCCCGCTCCCGCTCGTTTTTCTCTTTGCCTCTGGAAACGAAGATGAAGATCAAGTCGGACTCCAACTTCCGCGGCTACACCCCCATGAACGACGAGAGGCTCGGCGGCAATCCCGCCGGAGACTTCAAGGAAGGGGTGTATTTCGGAAGGGACCTGACCGACGAGGGCGACCCCTTGTTTGGCTTGCCCCTGCACGGCCCGAACCAGTGGCCCTCCGAGGAGGACGCGCCCGGGTATAAGGAAGCCGTGGAGGGGTCTTTCGAGGAGTTTAGGGGCGCGGCCCAGGTCCTGATGAGGCTGGTGGCTGAAGCGCTGGGGATCGATGCCGATTTCTTCGTGCGCAAGTTTGAGGGCGAGGAAGAAGAAGAGGAGAAAAAAGAAGAAGAGAAAGAGAAAGAGAGAGAGAAAAACCGAGCCCCAAGGAGAAGTCTCGCGATGGATTTTATCCGCACCTTGCACTACGCTCCGGTCGTCTCTAGGCCGGAGAGTGGGGAGCTGGGCTGCGGGGCGCACTGTGACTAGTGAGTAGAATGTTTTTTTTGTGGGGGAAGAGAAGTGAGTTTTTTTTTCTTTTTTTTTTCTTCTCGACCTCGACCTCAACCTCACCCTTTCATTCTCTCTATAAAAAAAATCTCTCCAGCGGCTTCGCCACGCTCCTGGTCACCGACGGCGTCCCCGGCCTCCAGATCTTTGACGAAGCCGAGAAGAGGTGGTGCCTCGTCCCCGCGGCGGCGCCCTGGCCGCCGGCGAACGACCCGAAGACCTCCCGGCCGGCGCCGGCACCCTCGACCTCGGTCCTCGCAGAAGAAGAAGGTGAAGCAATGAACCTCGACGCCGACGACGGCTCTTCGAGCGAGTTCCCCGTCTTTATCAACGCGGGCGATATGATCCACCGCTGGTCCAACGGCGCCTTCAAGTCGGCGCTCCACCGCGTCTCCCTGCCCGAGGGCAGGGACCGCTACTCTGCGGCGTTCTTCTTCGACCCTCCCTGGGCGTGCTCCGTCGCGCCTCTTGCTTCGGTTTCGACGACGTCGAGGATGAGTTCTGAGGAGCTCTCGCCAACAAATCGACCGCCTCCGTTGTTTCCGGCGACGACCTACGGGGACTACCTGGTGGCCAAGTTCAAGCAGACGCACGGGAGCTTCGAAGGGGCCGCGGGGGAGGAGGTGGAGAAGCGGCGGAAGATGAAAGAGAAGGAGTGACGCCCAAAAACCTGATTTTTTTTTCTCTCTTTCACTTTGTTTTCTTGTTTTTTTATCGCCGCGAGATGAGCCCCGCTTTGATCTTCCGGAATTCAAACAACGCCGCGGGCGTGCTCTCGCGATGTGTTTTTATGGTCTCGAGGGGGCCGCTGGGGTGGAATGCGTGCGAAGCGTCAGGAAACGAGGCGTTCGATTTGTGGCTACAAAGGAGAGGCATTGCTAGCCGCGGCGGGTTTGACGATGATCTCGATGCCGCATCGCGCTTGGCAGTAGCAGCAGCTCATCCTTCTACTATTCCGGATGATCTTGCTCGTGTCGCGTCCGGGGCGGCCGCAGACGTCGCCAGCGTCGTGAATCAGCTCAATTCGGTAAGGAGAAGGATCCGAATTGTTTCGTTTTCTTTCATGTCGATTTCCTTTTCTTTTTTTCAACCTTTTTCTCCCTCTTTCCCGCTTTCTCTTTCTGCCTGCTTCTCAACCGCGCGAGAGAGAGATCACCTTTCCCATTCCAAAATCACACCAAACGAACAGGAGCTCGAGTCCTTCTTCGGATCTGGACTGCCATCGGGGCCATCCGGCGGGAGCAGTGGGAGCAGCAGCAGTGGAAGCAGCAGCAGTTTCACCTCCTCTTCGTCTTCGTCTTCCTTTTGGCCGCCGCCTCCACCACCACCACCACCTCGCAAGGCTCCTTCCTCGTCTCCGCCACCCAAGAAGCAACCTCCTACTCCACCCTCCCTAACGCACGTCGACACCCGCACCGGCGCCGCCTCGATGGTCGACGTCGGCGCCAAGAAAGAAACGCGCCGCGTCGCCGTCGCGCGAGGCCGCGTGCTCCTCGGCACCGCCGCCGCCTTCGAAGCCGTGCGAGCAAACGCGATCGCAAAGGGGGACGTGCTGTCTCTGGCCCGCGTCGCCGGCATCCTGGGCGCCAAGGCCGTGCCCAGCCTGATCCCGCTGTGCCACACCGTCGTGATCGACCGAGTGAGGGTGTCCGCCAAACTCGACAAATCCAAAAACTCGGTAGAACTGGAGGCCGAGGCGGCGGCGACGGGCAAGACGGGCGTCGAGATGGAGGCCCTGGCCGCGGTGAGCGCCGCGGCCCTGACGGTCTACGACATGACCAAGGCGCTGGCAAAGGGGTCGGTCATCTCGGACGTGCGGCTGGTGAGGAAGGAAGGCGGGAAGAGCGGGGCTTGGAGGCGTGGAGGGGAGGAGGAGGAGGGGGAGGGGGGTGAAGGGGTGGTGTGAAGAAGAGCTTTTGATGTGAAGGGGGGAAAAAAGCTTTGCCGCAAAATACAAACTCTTTCGTGTGCACCGTTTTTTTTCCGTAACTTTTCCCGCTCGAGGCGGGCTGGCTTCTGTTGAGAGAGTCGAAAGAGAGAGAGAACGAGGGAAGAGAAGGTGGGGGGCGAGGGGAGGTTTTATTTCAAAAAAGCGGAGCTGTCCGCGAAGAAGCAGATATCTTTCACTCCAACAACTTTTTTTTTCTCCGGACCTCTCCGAAGAAAAGAAGAAATTAAACCCTCCGCTCGCGTCTCTCTTCCGCCCCCCCTCACTCCCTCCCTCATGCGTCCCCCACGAGCACCCAGCGGCGCGACATCATCGAGGCTCTCCTCGAGTAAGGCACCGACGCGGGTGCCAAGCGCCAACCAGCTCACCAAGCACGCCAGGACAACGACGACGAACACATTCTCTCCGACGATTGTTCCGACACCCGCCAGTTTGATGTCGGCAGCTACTATCACTCCGGACATCCGGGCGCCCTGGGCACCTCCCAGTCTTCTGTTTAAGTTCGAGGTGAGTAGTTGGCGGATGATTTGACGATGGAAGGGAAGGGAAAGAGGGCAGGTTTGCGTGCTCACGGGGCCGCGAAATGGAGAGAGAAAGAACAATCGTCCATCGAAGAACCTGCTTTGCTCGCGCCGGCGCTCTCCCTCGCACACGCCCGCTACCTCTTCACCCAAAGAACTTCCATCCTTTTTCTCTTTTTCTGTTTCCCGCCCTCCACGTCATCACTTCTTTTTCCATCAAATATACAAAAAAAAAAAGGAATGGTCCGCGGCCCAGCTCGACGGCATGGACGTCGACGAAGAAATGGAGCAAGTCCCGTCTACTGCTTCTCCCTCTCAACCTGCTGCTGCTGCTGATGCTGCTGCTCTTTCAACCTCGACCTCTTCTTCTCCCTCTTGCTCTTCTTACGAAGCCCGCCTCGACCGCGACGCGCGCGCTGCCGTCGCCGCCGACTCCGGTGCCGCCGCGGACCCGCGCCGCCTGGCGCTCCTGCTCTCCCGCGCCGGGCACGACGCGTTCGTCCGCAGGGCTCTGGGCAACGCGGGAAAGCGGAGGCCCGCGGTCAGCGGCGGGAGCAGCGGCGGAAGTGAAGAAGCTGCTGTTGCTGTCGCCCCTGCAGCCCCTCTCCGCTCGCGGGCGATCTTCGAGACCCTGGCGCACGCCTTCGTCGTCGTCAGGCCCCCGCAGGAGCCCCTCAGCCTGCTTGTGGTCGACGCCGCCTTCCGCGACGCCGTCGCCGTCGTGGCCCCTCCCTCGCGCCTGGCAAAAGTGCTCGACGCGCTGCCGCAGGTCTTTGTCGGCCGGGCGGCGGCGCTCGACTCGGCGGTGAGGCTGATGGCTGCCGAGACGCGCCTGGCGCTCGAGGCCGAGGGGAGGCCGATCCCTCCCTGGAGGTCCGCGCGGGCCCTGCTGAGCAAGTGGATGCCGCAGGGCTCAGGGGCGGTGGTGGACGAGAGGCCCTCTGAGGAGGAAGGGGAGGAGGAGGCCCAAGGCCGAGGCGCATCTGCTGCCGCTTCGGGCCTGTCCCCTCCGACGTCGCCGACCGTCGCCTCGCGCTGCTGCTCGCCGTTCTCTCCCGGCCGCGGCGGCGGGGCAGGAGGGAGCTCCTTCTCGGCGTCGCCCGACGGCGCCTTTGCCGTCGTCGCAACTTCTTCGTCGAACAACAACGCGTCGGCGGCGGCGGTGCCCCCGACGGCGCTCGGAGGGAGGAACCCCTCGACGCCGCCGATCGCGCTCGTCGCGCCGCCGCTCGTCGCGCGCCTGTCGGTGTCGCTGCTGTCGAGCAGCCTTGCCCGCGTCTCCTCGTCGGCCTCTTCCGCGGCAGCGACGGCGGCGAAGGCCACTGCCGCTGCCAAGGCGGCGGCGGACGAGATGCGGCCCGTGAGGCGAGCGACGTGGGCTCCCGCGGTTTAGTTAAAAAGCAGCAGCAGCAAGCACACCAACTTTTCAGTTTTTTCTTCCCTTTTTTTATTTTTCGTATCCAAAAAATAAAACGACAGGCTCCTTTTCCTCAACTCTATACCATCACGTTCTTAGTCACGGATGCTCTCTCTCGCGCGTGCGCGCATAGAGCCCCGGTTGTTTGTTCATTTGCCTCATTAGTTCTTTGCCTTTTTCACATCTAGACTTGCTTCATCACCTCTGAGCGTTTTTTCTTCTCCTTCAGCACTTGCCTCTTTCTTATCCTTTTGCCATTTAAAACAACAACAAAACTTTGGGAGAAAAACATTAGTTTGCACGCCCAGAGATTCGTACAACAGAAACACCATCAGTAGAGAGACAGAGAGAGAGAGAGAGAGAGAGAGAGAGAGAGAGAGATTGCGAGAGGGGGAAGCAAGTGTCTCGAGAGAGGGAAATGGAAAAAAAGGAAAAGGAAAAAAAGAAAACGCTCGACGCAGTCGCTCCTTGCGGGAGCGCGCGCGGCTTTTTCCAACTTTTTTCTCCAACTCTTTATCCGCGCTTCGGTTTAAAAAAAGAAGCTGAGAGATTCTTACAATTGAAAACCCCCTCCAACGCCACGAACCCGCCTTTGCCATCTCAACTCGCTCTGTGTTAATAAAAAAGAAAACAACAACAGAACGATACCTTTCAAAAAAACAATTCTCAGTTTTTCATTTTGCTTTTTGCTTTTTTTACACTCCTCTCCCATGCCTCTCCAACAATCAATCAATCAATCGACCCTTTCAAAGACAGCCAAGCACTCGACGTGTTCTGCTCCCGGGAAGAAGATCCGCGCGGCTCCATGCGAGAGGCGCCAAAAGGGCTTGTTTTGTTTCTCACCGTCGTTGCTTTCGCTGCTGCCGCTTCCACCTCCATCACTTCTTCCTCCGAGCAAACTCTCCGCGTCCCGCCGCAGCGAAGGGAAGTGGCAGCTGATGTACGCGAACCTCCTCAGCGACCTCGGCGGCGCCTCGCACAGGACCCTCAGGAGCTCCGGGTCGCCTAAGGCCAGGCCCTTGCGCGGGGGGTCGACAACGGCGGCGTCGATCCCATCAAGCCACCGCGCCGGGTCGTCGCCGGCCCTGGCCTCGAAGAAGTCGACCGAGACCGCGACCCCGCGCCGGGCCAGCCGGGCGGCGGCTGCGGCGAGGGGTATGCGGCCCGCGCCGACGCAGTCCACGGCGACGACGCGCTCGAGGGCGGCGAGAGGCGAAGAAGAAGACAAGGGAAGAGAACAGGGAGAGGAAGGAGAGGAGGAGGAAGAAGACGAAGCTTCGGTGGCGGCGGCGAGAGAGAGGCCCACCGCCCCCGCGCCCGCGTGCAGATCAGCCAGCGCCACGATCCGGCTGCCGCCCGACCCCTTCCCTTCGTTCCCTGCACCACTCCAGACCCTCGCGAGCTCGCCCACCAGGCTCCCAAAGGCCTGAGGGTTGGCCTGCGAGAAGGCCGCCGGGGAGAGAGCGACGGGGACCAACGTGTGCTTCCCTTCCTGCTGTCGTTGTCGTTGTTCTTCTCCCTTTTCCTGTTCGCTTCCGACCTCGACTGCGATCCGCTGCCACGCCAGCTCGGGGCCGGCGAAGCGCTCGTAGCTGGGCCCCATGACCGAGTTGCCCGGGGAGGGCTGCCAGTTCAAAAAGATCGAGTGGAACAAAGGAGGAGAAGAAGACGAAGGCGACGACGAAGCCTCCCCATGCTCCTCCCAGAGCAACCGCGCCAGCTTCTCCGCCTCCGCCTTCGCGGCCGGCTGCCTGCTCCCGTCGCTGCCCCACACCAGCACCAGCTGGATCCGCGCGCCAGCGTCCTCGTGGATCGGGGTCTTCTGGGTCTCGTTATCGTCATCATCTTCCTCGCTGCTACTCACGGCCGTTAGCTGCAGGTAGCGGAGCCCGCCCCTCGCGTGCCTTGTTTCGGAGTAAACCCTGGTCTTCAGCCTCTCCACCGCTTCCTTTATCGCCGCCACGGCATCGTTGATGCGAGGGTGGTGCGTGACGCAGTCCGGGATCGGGGAGACGGCGTGCGTGCCCGAGCGGAACAGGCCGATATCGACGGCGAAGGAAGGGGAAGAAGGTTTTCCATTTTCTTCGTCTTCTTCTCCTTCGCTCCGCCGCACGGCGAGCCGAGCTCGACACCTCCAGCCGTGCGCCCTGACCTTCCTCTCCGATCGCCGCTCGAGCTCCACTCCATGGGTGCGGAACCAGGCGGCGGCCTCTCTGAACGCCGGGGGAGCGGCCAGGTCGTCGGCGAGGGAGCAGCCCGAACAGGCGTCGAAGTGGCGGCAAGAGAGTTCAGAGGTCGAGGTCGAGGTCGAGGTCGAAGCGGCAGAGTTGCTCGCCAAACTCGCCGACCGTTCGCGCCGCCTCTGCCGCCGCTGTATTCGCGCGCCCGACAGCAAGCCGCTGCGACATCGGGACGGCCTCGATGTGATCCAAGCGCTGCCACGAGGAAAGCTCCATCGGGCCAGCGTCGTGGGCAGCATCGAGAGCCGCGGACCGGATTTCGAATTCGAATTTTCAATCAATCGAGAGAAATGTTTTTTTTGGAGATGGTTTCCTTTTTTTTCTTTTTCCTTTGCAAAACCCCCCACCTCTCCCCTTCCTCTTCACTTCTTCGCCGCCGCCGGCCTCCGATACCTCCCCTCGCTCAGCGCGCCCTCTATCCTGTCCAGAGCCTCCTTCAGGGTGTCCATCGATGCTGCGTAGCTCAAGCGTACGCACTCGGGGGCGCCGAAGGCCTCTCCCGGCACGAGCGCGACCAGCGCCTCCTGCAGCAGGTACGAGCACAGCGCGTCGCCGTCGGCCACGGGCCCGAAGCCGCCGCTGAGGCCCACCGCTCCTTCCCCCACGAGCGCGGAGACGTCGGGCAGGGCGTAGAATGCTCCGTCGGGCGTTGATGGCAAGGAGATCCCCGGGATGGCCCGCAGGCGAGAACACACGTAGTCCCTCCTCTCCTGGAAGGCCCTGACCATTTCCGCCACGGGCTCCCCGCCATTTTCACCGCCGAGGCCCGTCAGCGCAGCCACGGCGGCGTGCTGCGCGATCGAGCTTGCCCCCGAGGTGCTCTGGCTCTGGATCACGGAGCAGGCCGAAGAGAAAGGTTTCGGTGCGGCCAGGTACCCCAGCCTCCATCCAGTCATCGCGTACGATTTCGAAAACCCGTTCACTGTCAGCGTGCGCTGCGCCATGCCCGGCAGCGAGCCGAAGGCGACGTGCTCCGCCGGGGGGTAGCAGATGTACTCGTAGATCTCGTCGCTGAGGACCAGCAGGCGAGGGTGCCTGGCGACGACCGCGGCGATGTCCTCCAAAGCCTTGCGAGAGTAGACGGCGCCGCTCGGGTTGGAGGGCGTGCAAAGAATTAAGAGCCTCGATTTGGGCGTCAAAGCTTTTTCGAGAGCTTCCGCGCTCATCAGGAAGCCCTCCGCGGCGGACGAGCGCACGACCACGGGTACAGCACCTGCCATGCGGGCCATCTCCGGGTAAGAGACCCAGAAGGGCGCAGGGATCACGACCTCGTCTCCCTCGGCGCAGGTCGCCAGCAGCGCCTGCCAGATCGATTGTTTCGCTCCGTTGGAGACGACGACGTCCTCTGCGCTGATGTTCGTGAGACCGTTTTCGTTTCGTAATTTTGAAGCGATCGCAGCGCGTAACGCGGGCGTGCCTGCGTTGGGCGTGTAGCGGGTGATTCCGGTCCTCAGGGCCTCGACGCCGGCCTCGACGATGGCGGCGGGCGTGTCGAAGTCGGGCTCTCCCGCGGCCAGGCCGATGACGTCCTTGCCGGCCTCCTTCAGTTCTCGCGCCTTGTCCGTCAGGGCCATGGTCTTGGAGGGCTTGAGGGCCGCGACGCGCGGGTTGATCGCGAGGAGGAGAGCGTCGGAAGAAGAGGTTGAAGCGGCGGCAGCGGCGGCCGTCGAGGTCGAGGTCGGGATCGACGTTGTTTGCATCTTTGCGAATCGGTGAGAGTTCGGCAAACGCAGTTCTCGCTCCTTCCTTTTCAAGATCCCGCTAGTACGACGCTGAGACGGCGCTGAAGGAGACAGAGATGCAGAAGCGGCAGCAGATGCGCGGCTATGGAGCAGCATCGATGCGCCGAAAGAGAGAGATTGAAAAAGAGAGAGCGAGAGTTTTTTTTTTAAGGAGGCAAAACAAAAATGAGAGGAGAAAAAAAAACTCCGACTCAGCCAGATAAAGCAGCAACTCCTCGTGAGCCAGCAGCCAGTAAGCTGAAAACGAAAAAGTGAGCCTGGACAGTCAGGGACGAGTTGACAGACGGGAGGAAAAGCGAACGACTTTTTTCTTCTCCACTCGCTCTTTCTTGCTTCACTTTCGAAAAAAAAAAGTTGCTCTCTTTTCGCGTTGAACCGCCCTTACAACGCTCTCGATCGACAAACCATTCGGTGCAGGTGTGTTTTCATCGCAAGTGGACTCGTACAAGATACAAATCGATGCAATCGGAGGGGCGGGAGAGGTTGCAGAGGAGCACGCGAAGGATGGGTTGAAAAGAGAGAGCGCTTTTTCCGTTTTTCTTCTTCGTTTTCGTTTTTTCGTCGGGTCAGACGAATTGCTCACGCTCACGCCTTCCGCTTCTCTTCTTTCCTCTTTTCACTGTATTCTAGGGACGTCGACACGAGCTGGAAACACATCGAACTAGATGGAAAAAATGGAAAAACCCATCATTTCGGCGCAGCAATTCGAAACGGCGGCACGTCTTCCGATCGAGCTCTCGGTCTCGACGACGACGCTGCCGCTGAGCAGCCCCTTTGCGGCAGCTTGCCCTCCTCCTCCTGCTTCTCCTCAGCTTTGCTCCACCACCGCGGCCTTTTTCGACCTGGCCGCGGCAGGAGCAACGGCGGCAGCAGCGGCGGCGACCTCCGCGGCAGTGCGAGCCTCGGCCACGACCACAGCCGCGGCGGCCGCCTTGCTGGCCCGCTCGCGCTCGACCCCGGGAAGCCTGAGCTGCTTCTCATTGTTCCCTCGCTGCTCCTCTTCCTCTCTTCTGGTGCCCTCTCCGCCGCCGCCGACAACGACGACGACGGCGACGGGTCAAGCGCGTGACCCTCTCTTCGTGCTTCGTTCGGCCGCGGCGACGCCGCACGATCCTTTCCCTCTGGAGCACCTGACGAAGAGGCTCGAGATCAAGAACGCGGAGGAACAAGAGGGAGAAAAAGACCAAGAGATCCCGCCGCCGCCGCTTGCGCTCGCGTCTGTCGCCGCCGCGGCGGTCGCAGCGCAGCCGCACCTATCCTCGCTGATCTTCTCCGCCCTGGCAGCCCTCGCCGGCTCCAACGCCGCAGGAGTGAAGGCAGCCTCCGACTTCGAGAGGAGGACAAGGGAGGCGACGACGAGGGCCGCTGCTGCTGGCGTCGCCGCCGCCGCCGTTCCTTCGCTCCCTCCTTCCCAAACTCAGCAGCAGCAGCAGCAGCAGCAGCAGCAGCAGCAGCAGCAGCAGCAGCAGCAGCAGCAGCAGCAGCAGCAGCAGCAGCAGCAGCAGCAGCAGCAGCAGCAGCAGCAGCAGCAGCAGCAGCA
>Ga0114918_10004830_pt1 | contig 11662 bp, 11 predicted proteins | sample LantaG_FD_87015 | JGI IMG/M metagenome (GOLD analysis project Ga0114918, IMG submission 87015) | Deep subsurface microbial communities from Baltic Sea to uncover new lineages of life (NeLLi) - Landsort_02402 metaG | ecosystem: Environmental > Aquatic > Marine > Oceanic > Sediment | place... | reverse complement strand
GCGGAATGGTAGACGCGGCAGTCTCAAAAACTGTTGGGAGGCAACTCCCGTGTCGGTTCGACTCCGACCTTCGGCATAAATGTTATAATGCCGGGTTGTGTAGCGGTAGCACGGAGGACTTTGGATCCTCTAGCCCTGGTTCGAATCCAGGCCCGGCAGCTTAATTCCCCGATAGCTCAACCGGTAGAGCGAGCGGCTGTTAACCGCAAGGTTGTAGGTTCGAGTCCTACTCGGGGAGCCAATCCAGCATTATCAGTATGAATCTCGATAAATCTGTGCTACGGCAGGAGCATCAAGCAGATTAGGGTGCCTTGTGAGCCACGGGGCTGTCCTTACAACACAATCTGCTATCTCATCAATACGCTGAAATTCAACATCCAGATTCCGCAGGCTAATTCTCATTCCCACCCTCTCTAACCACTTCTCAACAGCAGCTATGCCATCTGTCTCACCGAAGACATTCCTACCCAGTAAGTCAAACCTCTTCTGCCGCACGGGGAGGGTATATCTCATCCAAGCAGGAAGCAACGCCGCCAACCCATCGCCATGGGCAATATCATAATATCCGCTCAAAGGATGCTCAATGCCATGGAGAGTCCTATATCCACCTCCACCTCCCAGCTCAATAAACTGCGAGCAGGCCATAGTACTGGCCCAAGAAAGCCTAGCGCGAGCCTCAATATCATCCAGCTTGTTCAGTGCTCGAGGCAAAGTCTCCACCACTAGCTTCATCACCGCCTCCATAATCGCGTCAGTCAGGGGAGATGGCTTCTTCGTTGTGATGTAAGGCTCAACTACATGGCAGAAGATATCTACCCCGCCTTGTGCCGTTGGCTTCCTAGGAAGGGTGAGTGTCAGCTCGGGATCCACAATGGAAACCTTAGAATAGAAAAGAGGACTAAACAACACCCGCTTCTCGTGAGTTTCCCAATTAGTAATCACCGCTCCACTATTGGCTTCAGAACCGCTGGCAGCCACAGTCGGCACCAAAACAAGCGGTAGCACAGGTTTCGCTACCTCGATATCAGCAGTTCCAATATAATAATCCCAAATTGATTTATCACCAGCGCTGGCTAACCTAATGCACTTGGCTGCATCCATGGCACTGCCCCCACCCAGACCGATGATTAAATCTACCCCCTTTCGATGAACTACTCCAACTCCCTCATCCACAGTAGTAGCATGCGGATTAGGTCTCACTTTATCGAAAATGAAAACATCTATATCATTATCCTCCAGGTCTCGGGTTATTCTATCCAGCAAACCAGTCTGCCGTGCACTGTGAGAGCCGGTTACCAGCATAGCCCGTCTGCCCAATCTCTTCGCCTCCACTCCCAACGCCACTACACTCCCCAAACCAAAAATGATTCTGCTAGGCAGATAAAATTCGCTTAACATGAGCTACCTCCATTTACCCTGCAATAGATTGATAGCAATATCATGAGTATGTTTATTATAGCTTTAATCGGAATGTTATACTATCCTACATCATCGTGTACTTTAGAAGTTGGGACCTATGGGCCGCTTTCCCCACCAATCTAGGTGGGCTACAACTGATGAAGGAATTCTATGCAACAGATTAACTTACTGCCACTATTAATCATCACCGCTCTCGCATTTGTCATACCTCTACTCACATCACACATCAGATGGCTAGTTGTGCCAAGTGTTGTGGGGGAGATTATCGGAGGGATTATTATTGGAAAAAGTGGCTTCGATCTAATCCAATCAAGTCCCTGGTTAGATTTTATCTATCTTTTTGGCTTTGCGCTTCTCATGTTTATGATGGGTTTAGAGATTGACCTCACTCAACTTCTTACCACTAAGTGGCATCAGCAAACAAAAGAACACTTTTTATTTAGCCCAATGGCTATGGCAATCATAATTTCTCTCCTTACCTTTGCAATGTCCGTTGCGGCAGCTTATGGCCTCTCATGGTTAGGGTTTAGCGGAAATATATTTTTACTATCCCTCATCCTTTGCACTGCCGCAATAGAGACTGTTGTTCCTATCATAAAGCAACATATGCCTGAGGATACGCCTTTAAAGCAGGTTATTTTACTCACTGCCATTATCTCTGATGTGGCTGTTGCTATCCTTGTTACCCTTGCGATAGCTACCCAAGAGGGAGGCTTGATAGTAGAAAGCATAGCTTCAATCTTTGCTCTCTTTGCTGCCTTCTTTTTTGTGGTAAGGTTTGGCGTGCAGCTTATATCACATGGTAGAGTTCAGACGATTATGAGCAAGTTTGCCCATGCCACCTGGCACCCCCAGGTTAGGGGAGCAATAGTCTTAATGATGCTCTTTGTCGTTCTTGCTCAGTGGCTCGGCATTGAATTCATATTGGGAGCGTTACTCGCTGGAATTGCAGTATCACCCGAGGGAGCTTCCAGCTTGGAAGGCAAGCTCGATGCTTTAGGATATGGCTTCTTCATCCCTATATTCTTCATTATGATAGGAGTTCGCTTTGATTTACTTGCTCTGGTAACCTCAACCCAAACCATTATTTTTTCTTTGCTCTTAATCATAGCAGCATTCTTAGTCAAAGTACTGCCTTCTCTGGTTTTATGTGTTCGTTATTCACTGCGGCATTCGCTCAGTGCTGGCATTCTCCTAAGCTCACGGCTGGGCTTTACCATCACCGTTGCAGCTATTGCCCTGGAATTTGGTGCAATCAATACAGCTGCGAATTCGGCAATTATCCTACTAGCAATTATCAGTTCTACTGTGGCGCCCATATTATTTGCCAGGCTTTTACCCAAATCTTAGCAAGTCATAGCTAATCAAAGTTAAGCCAAGTTTCTGGAGTAGACCTCTCCCACGAAGCCGCAGTGGGTAAGATTGCCGAGGAACAACTACAATATTTTATGTCTCGCGGTTTAACTCATGCCGAAGCTAGCGCTCAAAGACTAAATCATCGGCCAAGATTGCTATGCATTTTAATCTTGGTCTTCAGTTAAACGCACATGCGCAGGTCTTAACTTGGAAGACCGCATTTTTACTAGTTTTAAGGCCTGCAATATCAGACACTGTTACCGTAATAGTAATCGTGTCTCCAGTACCTGGCGCTGTCCAGGTAATTACAGAGCCCTCACCAGATATTTGTCCTCCATCAGCGTTATCCCCTTTGGCCAACCATTCATAATTCAACTCGCCACTCGCACTTGTAGCAATGCACGCAATTTCACAAGTTTTACTTTTCAAAATCCAGTATGCCCCCGACACCTCCTTCACATATTGGGGCTCCTTAGGAGTAATAACCAGGTCATCAATAACCGGCGGCGGATTCTGCGCCACGCTAACAGCGAGCGATCTTTTGTCTTCCCCACCATAACTATCGGTGACTATAACTGTGATATCCCAAAGTCCAACTTTATCAGGCGCAGTCCAGTTAACAGTCCCACCGGTTCCAGAAATATCACCTCCACTGGACAACCACTCATAACTTAACTCATCACCATCGGGGTCTTCAGCAACGCATTTAATTTGGCAACTATCTAAAGGGTTGACCCAATCCGCATCAGCTTTCAAGCCATTGATGGCTGGTGGATGATTATTCTTAACGGTGATGGTTACAGAGCCACTAGCTTCACCACCATTGCCATCGGTAACTACAACTGTGATAGTATAAAGGCCTTCTGTATCGGGAGCAGTCCAGGCAACAGCAGCTCCATTCCCATTTATACTGCCCTTGCTGGCCAACCATTCATAGCTTAGCTCATCACCATCTTCATGTGAAGCAACACATTCAATTAGACAACTCGATAAGGGTAAAAGCACATCCTGCTTGGCTTTGAGACCGGTTATATTCGGCGGGTGGTTGGCGGGAACACATCCCCCCATGGTTAAAATAAAAACAACCAGGATAGCCAAGCTACTTATCCAACTATTTGGTTTAGGTAGTACTGATTTCATTTAAACTCCTTTCTCTCCTCAATAATAAAAGCAGCGACAAAAATTTAGAAATTTATCAATCTTAAACACCAATATTATCATACTAATAAATTACACACCGCAACTTGAAACCAATTTTATTACGTTGATAATTACAGAATCAGTAACTTCACCACCATTGACATCAGTTACCTTGACCATAATGCTATATTCACCTTCAGACTCGGGAGCGCTCCAGGCAACAGTAGCCCCACCTACGCTACTCAACAATATTTTCCCCTCGTCAGCCGACCACTCATATCGTAGCTCGTCCCCATCATCATCTGAGGCAACACATTCAATTAGACAACTTGATAAGGGAGAAAGTACATCTCGCATGGTCTTTAGACTGGTAATACTCGGTGGCTGGTTAGGCATAGCACAACCACTAGCAAGAAGAATAACAACCATGAAAGCAGAAACGATTGCCCAATTCCTTAGTTTAAATACAATTGATTGCATTCAGATTCCTTTCCTTGTCTATCAACAAGGTAAAACCGAAGATTTATAAGTCTACACAGGTACGACATTCAGTATAACTCAAAAGATAATAGCCGTCACCTCTCATCAGTGTCAGATATCTTTACCAGAATCTGTGCCGCCTAATCCATACAGGATGCGCAGGTCTCAACATTGAAAACTACGTTCCTACTGGCCATATTGCCTTCAGCATCGTACACTATCACTGTAATGGTAACCTCCCCTCCTTCATCAGGGGCAGTCCACTTGATCGCAGCCCCCTCACCACTAAATGGACTCTCTCCGCAATGGCAATCCTCAATATATGTATCCTCTCCGTCTGACCATTCGTAAACCAGCTCATCATCTGCACCTGCAACAATGCATTCAATTTCACAGCTTCTTTTTTTCAGTATTTTATAACCCCACTGATATTCCTTCAAGATTTTAGCGTCCTCAGAAGTAACAACCAACCTTTCTATAATTGGCGGAGCCTTGAGCGCTACGCTGATCATCAGCGACCTCGTCATTTCTCCTCCAATACCATCAGAAACTACAACTATAATATTACTAAGGCCAACTCTATCGGGGGCAGTCCAGGTAACAACAGGACCTGTCCCGGAAATATCACCTCTCTCGGCTATCCATTCATAGCTCAAGTCATCGCCATCCAAATCTACAGCGTCGCATGTAATGTTACAAATACCCAAAGGGGGAACCCAGTTCACACTGGCTATCAAGCTATTGATAACCGGAGAGCTATTCGCTTTCACTGTGATAGCTACAAAGCCAGTTGCTTCACCACCTTTGTTGTCGGTTACCTTGACCATTATGTTATAGATTCCTTCTTGCTCAGGAGCATCCCAGCTAACAGCAGCTCCTTCCTCATCTATATCGCCACTTACTGTCAACCACTCATAGCTCAACTCATCACCATCCGGGTCTGAGGCAACACATTCGATTAGACAACTTGATAAGGGAGAAAGCACATCCTGCTTAGCTTTGAGGCTGGTAATGCTTGGAGGCTGGTTTGCTGAAGCACAGCCTCCTATAACTAAAATAATTAAGAGCAAGACAACAAAACCACATGCCCATTTCTTTAATTCAAAGAAATCAGACTTCACGAAAACAACTTTCCCTCTCTGTAAACAAGACATAGTTTAACATTTCAGAGACTTGTCAAGATTGAACATCAATATAATCTAAACCAGAAAATTAGGCCACTCATGCTCAGGCCAATCCTTTCAACACTCTCATTGCCAGGCTCTCAAGCCTGCACTCATAGCACCACACAATATATTCCCACTCCTATGAAGATAACGGAAACTATTATGCGGATGATTCTTTCAGCACGGGTCATCGCGTTGAGCCAGGTGGAAATCTTAGCCACGCCAACGGATATTAGCGTGCCAAATACTAAAACGGGGAGTCCAGTGCCAATGGCAAACACCGCGGGTAGTGCCACACCACCGGTAGATTTAAGAGCTAAAGGTATCAATACTCCAAAGAACAGAACAGCGCTATAAGGGCAAAAGGCTAAAGCAAAAAGAGCACCCAGCAGGAACCCTCCTATCATGCCCCAATCAGCGACCTTTCCCCCTATCGAAGCTAGCTTTCCGCTTCCCAAACCAAAAGAAAGCCTGCCGATGTTTAGCATTAACAAACCTACTACTATCAGAAGCGGCCCCAAGATCCGCTCGCCAAAATCTTGAAGAAATGAGGCAGCTCCAGGGATCTCAAGGCCAGCCACTATGATGAGGATACCAAGGATGGAATAGGAAAGCATGCGACCCAGCGTGTAGAGTATTCCGGTTATAACAGCATACCTCCGCTCTGTCACCCTGCGGCTAACATATGCTATGGCAGCAATGTTGGTAGCCATAGGGCAGGGACTGATAGCAGTTAGTAGCCCCAGAAGCAGCGCTGAAAGTACTGGGATATTAAGACTCTTAGAGAGTTCCTGTATTATGCCACCCAATTCCATTACTTTACTTCACCAAGGCTTATTTCGATCTTGCTCTTTACTGTTTTGATGAACGCCTCGTCATCACCTATGCAGTACCAAATTTCATCGACCTCCTCAATGTGCTCGGTACCATCTCTTATCGTGTTGATGAACAGGGTTAAATAGGAAGCGCCATATTTTTTGACAATGGCAGCATTCTCCTCGTCCTGTACATTGATCACTTGGAAAGTCACTCTGCCACTAGCCAGTTCATCCTTGAAGTAGGTTTCTACCGTATAGCTAATGCCAGCCTCCGCATAGAGGCATGTGCTGCAGCGCTGTGTTCGGTGAAAGTAAATAACCTCGACCCTGTCAGCCAGGCCTGAAGACACATCCGAAGTTGGACGCTCCTTTGAGGCTAGAACAGCAAATCTGGCGAAGTGATCTATCTGGGTGGTGACTTCATGGCTCCCGATATCTACGCTCCTATAGATTAGCTTTTCCCACTCGCCGTCCTGATAACAGGCAATATATACATCCCTCTCTCCTATTCCTTCCGGCAGTTCCTCGGGATCATAGCTTAGGGTGATTATAATTGGGGGATTAAAATCAGCTCCCTCAGGTATAAAATCGTAAACTGCCCCAACAATATAAGCATCCGCCGGCAAAGTTGGTAGGTTTGGGTCAATTGCCACATCAATGACCTTGAGAGGCTCTCCCTCTTTGTCCAGGATCAGGGTGCCCACATTCATGGACAGACTAATTCTGCCATCAGCAGACGATAAATTTACCTCTGTCTTCAACTTTCCCTGGCTGTCAACAGGAAACTCGTTCTTTGTACCAAACAAATCAATTTCCAACTGGTAGGTTGATAGCCCACTTCCATCTGTTACTGGAGGGGCGGTAGACGTTTCTGCACAACCCACCAATGGATACATAACCAGGCACAACAGGAGAAGGGCATATACAACCTTATTTTCTATATTCAATGTGTTTGCTCCTCTTTCTTTACGTTAGGTTTTTCCCTCTTTAATGCATTTAGGAACAAGCATAACTCCACCATCAACACATAATGCTGATACTATTACGCACTTTCAATCCACCTTTTAATCTCATCAGTGCCAGGAACCCTGCCTTCAGAAACCTTGACGCCGTCGATGATAACGCCGGGCGTTAGGAATACCCCTTTAGAACTGATAGTCATTATGTCTTTGACTTCCGTCACCTCTGCTTCTTGTTCCAATCCCAGTTCTTGTACCACCTTTTGCACATTTTTAATGGTGGCATGACATTTAGGACAACCTGTTCCGCAAATCTCTATCTTCATAGTGTAACTTCTCCTCAAATCTTATTTATTTTCTGCTCAATCTAAAATAAACCCTGCTACCCAGCCAACAAGGGTTCCCAGAATAACGATGGTCGGAATGTAAACCAATGCCTTCTTTACGCCGAAAACTTTGGCAATGGCCAGCCAGTTAGGCAGGCTGAGGCCCGGACCGGTAAGTAATAAGGCTAGAGCAGGACCTTTGCCCATACCCAGGCTCATTAAGGTATCTACAAATGGAGCCTCAGTCATGGTGGCGAAGTAAGTTACCGCTCCAATCATGGTAGCCAGGAAAGACTGCCTTAGCCCCTCTCCACCCAACCAGGTCTCAATCCACTGCTGCGGCAGGACAGCACCGATAATTCCGACTACAAAAACCCCACCGAGCAGCAGAGGAAAGATTATACGCACAAACCACCACGTTTCCTTAAGCCATGTTTTAATCCTTGCCCTATCAATAGTCTTCCAAGTATAGCTAGCTACCACGACCAGCCCTATTGCCCAGACCACTACCTTTTGCCAGTATGGCCCATGAGTTATTATATAGTTTGGGGCTAGCAGCCACCCTACCAGAAGGAGCAGCAAAATCAAATCTCTCTTGCTCATCAACTTTTTACTACCCGCCTGGATGGTGAGAATCCGATTTTTCTCTTCCTTGCGAAAGGCATAGGCCATAACGGAACCGACAACAAAGGACATAAGCAAAGCGCTTATTAGCCTGGCAACAACCATCTGGCTACCTAGAATTGTGCCTGTATAGACCAGTGCCAGGATATTAGCAGCAGGAGCAACCCAGAGCAATATGAAGGCAGCACCAATACCCGCCCCTCCATAATAAATGCCGCTGGCAACAGGGATAACAGTGCACGAGCAAGCTGCGACAAAAAAGCTTCCGCCGGCAGCGATACCGAAAGATTTAATCTTTCTAGCAGCACTTCCCAGATAACCAATAATTGCCTCCCGGGAAACAAATGATACTATTGCCCCGGCTAAAAGGAATGCAGGAACAAGGCATGTGAGCACGTGCAAGGCAATATATCCCTTTAGAGCGTATAGACCAGCCAGTAAAAGTTGTTCAGCCATCCGATTTTCTTAAACTAGAAGTGTTTATGCACATAGTCGTATATAACAACTACAAAGGAAAAACTATTTGCCTGCGGCTCTCGGCCCAACCCGCTCAGCATGGCTTAGCCTCTCTCTGTCCTGCAATATAATCCCCTCATTAATGAGAGAGCCACGGAGCACTTCAATTAGAGAGGCGGCATAGTTATTCACTGTTTGCTCATCAATAGCATAAACCACCCACATCCCATCTCTCCTGGCTTTAACAAAGCCAGAATCTTCCAGTATGCCCAGATTGCGCGACGCACGAGATTGAGAGATATCCAACGCCTGCATCACTTCACACACACAACATTCCCTTCCCAGGAGAACTTTCAAAATTCTGATCCTGGTCTCATCAGACAAAGTTCTAAAAACTTTTACCAGCTCGTGCATATTCTGAATTCCTTAAGAGCATATGCGCATTTCCACATATATTGTATAATATATCAGCGATGTTTTTGTGTCAATAATTTGCGGTTACTGTATAATCATGAGCACTTTGGCTTCTTACGATAATCTTAGTGGTTGCCAGCCACTGAGCGCTGAAGCTAGAATGTAGACTTAAACTGGCATATCTACAATGAACAACACGCTGAATAATTTTTGCAAAGGTATTTACCAAGACAAGTTCAAGAGATATTTAGTCATATCTCTAATAATCCTGGGGGTAGTCCTCTTATTTACAGGTCAGCAGCCTGCCCAGTCAACCACTAGCGAAGGTTTCGAGGTTCATTTCTTCTACGCCCCAGGCTGCTTACATTGTGAGGCACAAAAGTCATTCAATATAAAACTAGCTAAAGCATATCCCTCACTTAATTTTATTTATCACGACATCTCCACATCCGAAGGATCCGCCTTATTATCGGAGATGTTGGCAAATGTGGGTGTAGAAACTGAATACCCCGAAACCCCGGTAACAATCTTCAGCGGCTTAGTCTTCAGTGGCTGGGAATCAGAGGAAACGACAGGCAAGAAGATTGAAACGGCCTTGCAACAATGCCTAGCAGGAAACTGCCCGGAAATAGCAACGGAGGAACCTTCAGACGAAACAACATTGCCCATAATAGGGAAAATAACACTTTCAGAATATTCACTTCCCAGTTTAGCTATAATTCTGGGACTTGTTGATGGATTCAACCCTTGTGCCATGTGGGTGCTTGTCTATCTTATATCCTTAATAATAACTCTAAAAGACAAGAAAAAAATATGGCTGCTTGTTGGCTCCTTCGTTTTTGCCTCGGGAGTATTATATTTCCTCTTTATGACAGCGTGGCTTAATGCCTTCCTCCTTATTGGCTACCACAGACCACTGACAATAGTGATTGGATTAGTAGCCCTGGGTACCGGGACACTGAATGTACGGGAATTTATAAAAACAAAGGGTGCTATTGCCTGCGAGGTATTAGATGAAGAATCCAGAAAGAAAACCATGACCAGAATGGAGAGGGTTGTCCTTTCCCCCTTGACCTTAGCCACAATAGCTGGAATCGTAGCCCTTGCTTTTGTGGTAAATTCTATTGAATTCGTCTGTTCCGCGGCGATCCCGGCAATTTTTACTCACGTCCTATCATTGAGCGGCCTTTCAACCTTGAAATATTATGCATACATCCTACTATATGACTTCTTTTTTATGCTCGATGACCTCATTATCTTCAGCGCGGCTGCTTTTGCCATGACTTCAACTTTGGGAGACCGATATGCAAGGTATTGCAGACCAGTTGCTGGAACGATAATACTTATTCTAGGCGTATTACTTCTTTTCGCACCAAACTTGCTGCGTTAACGACATCATGGCAAATATTATGTATGAGGTGGACCCCATCGTTAGGACAGAATAAAGGCTAGAGCGGCTGATGCCCAACAACCTGCACTGACGTACTACCGAGAGCGACGGATGATTGTGGTCTACCGTGGTACGCCGCCGCTCCATACTCAGCGACCCAACCTGCTTTCCAAGAAATCCCGCTCTACCTTGAGCTGGCTAATCTGCTGGTAGAGCTGAGCAATGAGGCTCTCAGCGTCTTTCTTCTTTTGGCCCTGGTCGCCACCAAAGATGTTGGCTGCACCTTCAGCCAGGGCAACCAATAGCCATCGAATATCTTGACAAAAAAACCATCGGTAAACAGCGTCCCGGCAAATTCACAGAAAAACACCCAAAAACCATAAATCACTGCAATAGCAAAGGGAGCACGCTTCACCACCACGAATCTGTCACACCGCCGATCCTCAATTTCAGGAACTCTCAGATTTTTCTTGACAACTTGATAGAACACCAATATAATATATATTGGCAAGTAGATGTGCTCTTTAACAATTGAATAGCGGAAGGAAGGTTCTAAATGGAGAGTTTGATCCTAGCTCAGGATGAACGTTGGCGGTGCGCTTTATGCATGCAAGTCGTATGATATTATGGTCCTCGGATCATAACGTCATGGCGAACGGTTGAGTAACACGTAAGTAACCTGCCTGCAAGTGGGGAATAACTTGCCGAAAGGCAAGCTAATACCGCATGCGGTAATTAAGATTTGCTTGATTATCAAAGCCTTACGGCGCTTGCAGAGGGGCTTGCGTCTGATTAGCTAGTTGGCAGGGTAATAGCCTACCAAGGCGATGATCAGTAGCTGGTCTGAGAGGATATCCAGCCAGATGGGGACTGAGATACGGCCCCAACTCCTACGGGAGGCAGCAGCAAGGGATATTGGGCAATGGGCGAAAGCCTGACCCAGCGACACCGCGTGAGGGAGTAAGGCCTTCGGGTTGTAAACCTCTTTTCTCGGGGAAGAATTTTGACGGTACTCGAGGAATAAGTCTCGGCTAACTACGTGCCAGCAGCCGCGGTAATACGTAGGAGGCGAACGTTATCCGGATTTACTGGGCGTAAAGAGAGCGTAGGCGGC
>Ga0114918_10004829_pt1 | contig 11662 bp, 8 predicted proteins | sample LantaG_FD_87015 | JGI IMG/M metagenome (GOLD analysis project Ga0114918, IMG submission 87015) | Deep subsurface microbial communities from Baltic Sea to uncover new lineages of life (NeLLi) - Landsort_02402 metaG | ecosystem: Environmental > Aquatic > Marine > Oceanic > Sediment | place: Baltic... | reverse complement strand
TAGTTGAATCTGCCTAATTCGTTCTTAGAGGGTATTATAATACGAAACCTTCTATTCCCAGTTTCGGTATATCCTATTTCATATTTATCAATGAGTGCTGGAGACACTTTTCTTTCGTGAACAAGATAATCCCAAGCAAGCTTATAAAGGTTTGTGTTTTTCTTTTTACCAAGAGGCAAATACCCTTCTGGTAAATTGCATGTAACCAATTGATGATTTATCTTAGGTTTTTTTGACCTTTGGTCCTTAAGTCTTTTCACTTCATCTGGAGGCAATAAAACTTTAAGTCTACCCATTTCTTCGTGAGAACCATAATCTCCAACTAACCTGTAGACATACCCAGCATACTTTGGTTCACACTTCCAGCATTTAAACATTTTCTTCTTAGAATTATATTCTAAGTTGAATTTATCTACATCATGCCTACAAGTTGGACCAGGGCAATTGAATTGCCATTGCTCTTTTGAAAGAGCATCCATTTCACTTTTAGGTCTTCCTAAAAAACTTTGAAGTATTTGAACTATCGCATAATCAGTATTCATCTCCATTCTGCGAAGTTACAGAATAAGACTGATTTAAGCAAATATTTATTAAGACAATTGTTCGTTCATAATATTAATGTGACACAATCCGATTGTATAAGCATCACACATATCATAATTTTCTACAGATAGCTTATGATTTCTAGTTCCGTATTTCCACATGATGTGTGGTTCTTTTTCACGAACAAGAGTCCAGATTTGATGTTTATTTTCATTACTCTTTTTACCAGCTTTATAAAGTGGGAAAGCTGTTTTTCTAGCAGTATTAACATTATAATGTATTGGTTCGATTCCAAACATTTCATAAACAGATGCGCTAATCATTCCGTTGAAGAAGTTAAGTAACGCAATTGTGGTTGCACTAGAATATTTGCCTGCAAACTTTTTAAGAGGCTCCTCGATAACAATGTGTTGAATGTCGTTTTCTTTAAGAAACCCTATTTGCTTTTTAAATTCTTTCAATTTTTCAAACAAACTTAATTTTGTTTTGAATTTAATATAGTTAAGTTCCATTAGTTTTTCTCCATTTTCATTAAAAAGAGCATAACCAATACAGCTTGTTGAAACGTCTAGTGCTAGAATCATAATTTTTGTTTTATGAAATATAAAAAAAGCCCTTGATAATATCAAGAGCTCTTTTAAGTATTATTACACTATTCAGTTTAAACGTCTATGTCTAGGTTGAATGTGATTAGGTTTGTATAAGTCTTTTCAACTGGTCTATCCATCTTTGCGACAGCAATAAGCTCGCTGTTCTTGTTGTATAATCCGATTTCTGTAACTTGTACTGGGTCATAACCATTAGTTCCATTTTGAAGCTCTTGTAGGTTAAAAGCTAGATTCCAAGAAGGGTTTGTGGAAAATACAAACTCAGTAGGTAGAGCAAGGCAAACAACAGATGTTCTGAAGTTTATGTTAATGTCATTGAATGTTACTGATGATGTTCCAGCGCTTGATGGGAAGTAAATATCAGTAGTGCCAGAGGTTGTGTTTGCAGCACCAGTATTTGAGATAAAGCCTTGTCCCCAAGGCATGTTGTCAACAATATCTGGATGGGTTAGTACCATAAAGCCTTTATCAAGAGCTACAAATCCAACTGGAATGTCGTAGTTATACCCTTGGTTTGTGTTTGTTGGATACTTTTCCTCAACTTCAACTGAAAGGTTTACCGCAGACCAAGGTCTTTGGTCAGTGTTAATATCATTGGTTGCTAAATCTGAATAAGCATGAGCTTGAGGTCTATCAACAAATGGAACTACATTCCAAGTTGTTCTAGGTACAAATGAAGTGACTCCATCGTTTGTTGTACCAGTTCTCGGTAAGTTTATGTCATCTGAAAACAAGAAAGCAACATTACTCCCAAGTAAAGGTGAGTCTTGAAATTTAGTTAATTGACTATAAGTTGAAGATACCACTGTCTTTGCTGACATTGATGTTCCACTCATTTGTGGCACTGTAAAAGTAATACTTCTACCATCAATAATTTCATTATAATAACCTCTTGGTATAGGTGCAAGAACCATTTTATCAACATTTAATTGCTGAAGTTCTGGACTCTGAATAGATAGTGTAGAACCAGTGTCTAAAAAAGACTCAGCATGAGGAAGGTTAAAAGAAATGAAATAATTCGCTTCTTTGCTTAATAAATTAGTTCTATCACAAAGTGTATATGCAAGACCGCTGTCACTAATTGTAGTAAATGTAGCGTTCTCCTGTCTAGTTGAGATTATGCTTGTTATTGGTTTATAAGGTACGTTTGCCATTGTTTTTTAATTTTTATTTTGTTTTACCATCACTTAATATGTTATCTCCTTTTCCACCAAAAGTGGCTCCAAAAGATACAGTAAATTGAACCGATGCAGAAGAAACGTTTGTATCAATACCTTTAACTGTAAACACTAATGTTTTAGATTTAGATATTCCATTGACTGGAAGTTGATTTAACCCATCTAAAATCCAAAGTCTTAATTGTGTTCTAAAGTCTTCTGGAATACCTTGAATATAATCATAGTAACCATCGGCCATAGAATTATTCTTTTGAGCAAATGTAACATACATTTTACTTTCTCCTGGTTGAGGTAGGTGTAATTTTAAGTAATATGCTCCATTAGATGAATTAGAAGACATTGGTATTACAATTATAGACCCGTAAGCATTACCAGTTGGTTTTGTGAAATTCAAAGGCACTGAAAATGAACCGTTCGGATCAGATACAGTATGTGGCTCTATGAACTCATCTCCATTACTTAAATTAGTAGTGGTAAAATTAACTTCGTAGTTATATACGTTTTGAGGGTCTTGATTTTGTGTTGCCATCTTATATAGTTTTTTATTTTTTTATTATCCGTTAGTTTTAGAACTTCCGTTAAATGTTACATTACTAACTTGTGTAAACAATGGTTCAGACTCAGTTGTAGTAGGTATATCGCTTTCTAATATAAATAAACTATCACCATTAAGGTCTGTTGAGTATTCTACATCTGTAGGCGTATCATCAAACACAAAAGCAATCAAATTTGATTGAACGTAATTCGCTGTCGTTTTTAAACAACCCTCGTTTTTACCTGTAATATCTGGAACTTCTCCAGACTCTAAAAGAAACCCAGTAGGAAGTGTGTAGTTGTTATCAACATCCGAAAGAGTAAATTTGGTGATTTCAAATAAATCATCACCAGCGTTATCAAACCTGTTGTTAGTTTCGTTAAACAAATAGTTTCTTCCTACTTCTGTTAAGTAAGCAACTGCATAAACTGTATCTGCTGAAGGTATATATCCCATTTTGTATTATTTTATTATAAATATCTTAATTAAAAAAAAACTTAAAAATCAATCTCCAATTGAAACGCTAAGTATCTTGATGAGTTCTTTTTAATTGGATATGTTGGTTTACCAACTGCAACTAAAACGTCATCATTGTTTAAAATCCCAACCTCTGTCAAATAAGTATCCGAATCTAAAAGGCCATCAAAACTCGTGTTGTTAGAACTATTAAATTCTGTATCTGGAGCAAGAACGGTCATAACAGATTTGTATACTGTCGCCATTATTGATGCTTGTATGTTTCCAAAGAAGAAAGACTCGTTTCCGAAAGTTAATCCAGACTCTGCAATGTTATTGTTATCGTGGAATGTGTTTTCTAACACATATGTGCTACCGCTATTATAATCTTCTTGTGAAACTATAAATTGGTAACCAGCTAGGTTGGATGGGTCAATTGTAGTTGTTCCAGTTGCTCCAGTATACACACCATTACCAGTTGTACCAGAAGACATAAGCCTCCATCCATCTGTAGGGATTGTATCTAAATCTACATCTGGATAGTTTGTTGTGTCAACTTTGTTAACCATAAGCTGAACTTTATTAGCGTTCCATCCTGTTCCAGATAAAGAATCCATTCCAGCTGAGTTTCTCAAATAAGGAAAAGAAGCAGTGTTAAAGAATGCTCTTAAATACTGAGGGTTTCCAGAACCATCAACAGCCCCATCAATTCTTTGAATGTATTGACAAGATAATGTTTGAGGATAACCATAAGAAGTCCCAGAAGAATAGGTAGGTTCACTTTCTGTTCTGTAAGTTACGAAATATGTGTAACCAGTTTCTAGCAAGCCGGTTGTATTAGAGCTATCTAAAGCTGTTGTTGTTGAACATGAGGTGTTAGGGGAAGATGCTGAATCTAAATTCAAAGGAGGCAAAGTGTATGACCTGTTTGATTTATATGTTAAAGCAGTAAGTAGTTCAGGGTCTGTTATCACAACCATTTTAAGCTTGTGATAAACTCTACCAACAATATTATTACTTTCTGCAACGCCATCTCTAAGATACCTGTAGCTCGTTTGAGCTATGTTGTCAAAAATAGTTGCCCCCGCAATATCCTGAAGATGTAAACCATAGGCTGTAACTTGACCAGCTGTTCCAGATGCTTTGTGCCACATGACATTAGGTATATCAACTACAACTGATTTCTCAACCAATTGTTCTGCGTAAGTGTTTCCAGTAAATTCGTTTATATAGTGAACCACCCCAAACTGCCTAGTCTCATCTTCGAATCCCATGTATTGTTTGGTTCCATTGTATTCTATAGAGCCATATGTAGTATATCCGCTAATTGTTGTATTAGTACCTTCAACAGAACTTGTTCTTATGATGTTCATGTTCCAAACTTGTGTATTCACAGTCGCAGCTGAACCATAATATTCTTGAACTCCGTTAAAAGGATAAAAATAAGTGTTTATAATTTGAGGTGTAGATACTCCTCCAAAATCAGGCACATCTCTATCAAGAGTAACTAGCGTTGTTCCTGTGTCTGCAGAAAGAACTCTGTACCATAAATTGTTTGTTGGATTCGCTGAAAGTATTAAAGTAGATGCGTCATATGTTTTACCGCTATTTTGAATGGGTTCCCAGGGGATGTATACCAATTCTCCTCCAGACGGGAAGTAACCAGACAAACTAGCCATTGATACGACATTTCCTCCATTTGGAGAACCCGTAGAATAAGAGATTGTGTTTTCTCCTAAATATTCATCAAAGTCAAATGCCCATGAATTCGTTTCTCCAGTAAAAAAACCTGTTGACTCTGTGGTAGCTGTTACAAGCTGCTTAGCTGAACCTACAGTGATAGGAACTGCATCTGAACCATCAAAATTTAATGGAGATGAAAAAGTTGGCGCAGAATCTTTGGGTGCAATAATTCTATTACAACAGCCTATGTCGTAAGCTCCAGTTCTATCTATTCCATAATTAATTTCTCTATCAGACAATATAGCCTTATCATAGGTAAGTTGCCCTAAAGATAAAAGTCTCCTACCTTCATCGGTAAGTTTTATATTAATAAAAGTGGTTGGCTCGTTTGGTAAATAACTCATTTCAGCATATTTTTTTCTATAAATAGAATGATAAAATTTATTCAATTCCCATTCTAAAATAAATAGTTTTAGATAAAAAGAATTTTTTTTCATTTACATTCGAAAACTTTTTCCACTATATTTATTAAAAACCTTGTAAATGTCATTAATACCATTAAATACAGCAAATACTCTATCCACGTCTTTTAGTCCTGGGCAAGATATTCTTTTCGGCAACACAAGCTCTGAGGCAATATTTACTCATGGTGATTATAACATAGAAAGAAGTACAGAGTCAAATGCTCTAACTGGAACACCTAGGAGTCTAGCGTTTTCTCCCTTCTCTACTCTTGAGAATATGGGGGTAGATGATTTTAATCCGCAAGTATATACATCAGTCCAAAATAACGAGCTTAGACCTGTCCCTTCGGACCCTCAAAGCTATTCTTATTTTGGCTCTTTCTATACAGAGGTAGCACGTTCTATAAATAACGTGCTCGATACATTTCCATATGCAGCTCTTGCTTTTGATGATTTTAACTCAATAACTATATTTGATTACTCTGAAACGTTTAATTTAACAACTGGTGAAAAGAAATCTAAATTTAAGATACCTGCAAGCACAATAACAAATCAAGGTTATGTTCTTTTTAATTCTGGATATACATCTGGAAACCAAGCTAGTTTGATGACTGAAACAAATTTGTTCGAGATTCAACTTAGTGGCGCTACAAGCGCAGAAACAGAATCATTTGCCATAAATACATATTCTTACACAGGTGGTACAAACGCTGTTTTAGAATTTGAAATAAATGGACACCTTTCTGATGGGGCGGTAATACCATTAACGGGAACCACCAGTACACTACCAGTGTATATAAGACCCTCTAGGAAAAGAACTACAGAATACAATATACAGCAATCAAGATTAGAAAGACAAATGCTTAAAACTGGTTTATTCGATATACCAGACGCTGATGATGATAGTCAAGATTTTAGATACAGATTACCTTGGCCAAGAACTATAGATGGGTTTAACCCAGACACAAAAGGAGATGCATTCGAAGGTTATAAGAATAATATACTTTTATTAGCTGGAAATGTTGATTTAAGCAAAACAGACATCATGATTAAAACCATGATACCAGAAAATTATCTTGAGTTCGACACTGATACTCAGATATATAGGAAATTTGTTATGTCATACGCTAAGGAGTTTGATGAGATAAAGCAGTTTATTGATAATATTGCTTACGCTCATACGATGAACTACAATGATGAAGAGAGTGTTCCAGAGAAATTTCTTGTAAAGTTGAGTAATTTGCTTGGATGGAAATTATCTAGCTCATTCAGTGAAATAGATTTATTTGAGTACCTTGCTAACGATGAAAATCCAGAGAGCGACTCTTTTGCTTACTATAATGTAGAGCTTTGGAAAAGGATTTTAATTAACATAAACTGGTTATACAAAAGAAAGGGAACTAGGGATGCGCTTCAGTTTTTATTTAAACTAATGGGGGCTCCAGATTGCCTTGTTGTATTTAATGAGTTTGTTTATGAAATAGAATCAACACTTATTGATGAAGGTGTTGGTAACTCAAACAATAAAGCGAACTCAAGAGGGTTTATAAATTATGACGCAAGTAATTACATATTCCAAGAAGGAGGGAATGGTCGTGGTACTGGTCAAAAGTTTATAGACCAATGGAGGCCAGAGTTTAATCCGCTTAAAAAAAAGGATAATGAAAAAGTTCAAATTGGACTTACAGCCTATACAGGAAGTGAAAACATAGTTAACACCAAAGAGCTTTGTGCGACTTTAAGTCCTGCTGCAGCTATTGAGTGTGATGTATTTGATTGGTATCAACAGAGTGGTACTTGCTGGGTGTGGGGTACAGTTGGTTCTCCTTATTTTAGTGCTAACACAGTGCCTTATGAATATACTATTCCTAATTGTGACTTTGTAACCCCTGCTGATATTACTGGGATGACGTTTAGTCAATATATTGATTTTATTTATACTTCAAATATAGACCCTAAGACGAGAAAAACAAACAACCAGGTTCATACCACATGGGGATACCCAGAGCTTAAGAGGTTGTATATGAATTATTACTTAATGGCAGAGCCTGAATCTCATAGATTGACTATTAAAAAGATTGAACCTTTCTTGGAGTTAATGGAAGTTAATTTTCAAGATTACTTATTTCAGCTATTGCCAGCTACAACAATACTTGAGTGTCAAGGTACTACGTATAGAAATACCGTGTTTCATAGACAAAGGTTTGTGTACAAAGAAGGTATTAATGATGGTTCGGAGTTCCAAAACGCTCTTCCACCAGATTTAAGACCACCTCTAACACCTGTTCAATTAATCCCCAGTATAAACGACTTCTTAAGAGATGGTCTTACTCCAGTTGTTATAAACTCGGATATTAGCCAAGGTATAAACAAGCGAATAAGCGCTGTTAAGATAGAGGGTTATATTGATATTAACAAAATTAGAGGTGAAGTTAAAGCTTGGGAGATAAACGGAGAAATTCAACCAGGCGTATCTCAAACTACAATAGTACCATAATATGATAGAAAAGAAATCCATACAAGAAACAACTGGTACAGAGAGAAATGTAGCTCAGAGTTTTTATCAAAACATATTTTATAATGTCAACAATGGTGTTGTATCACCTTTTGTGTTTGACATTCCTATGTACACAACAGTTGGTGGTACAAAAGACTACTATTTGCAAGACCCACGTTCTATATTTACAAATCTTGTTAAGCCATTTATAAGGTTTGATTTTAGCGCTAATACAGCAAGTTTCGGTCCTACAGTAAAACTAAAGCACGATATATATCGTGTTAGCTGGGATTTGTTCAGCTCAGTTCAAAGTGGGTATAAAGCAAAGTCAAATGAGTCTATTGAGATGGAAGATGAAACAATTGAGACTATTGAAGAGTTTGATGAAAGTACTGGTGAGACAAAAAGAAAAACAATAACAAGAACTTTAAATAAAGTAAGTAATGTTGTTAAATCGGATAGAAAAACATCAGACAAAGAGGCTGGTAAAGATTCTCACAAAGCCGTTATGCCAACTATAGCTGACATACAGGCTCAGCTAGGAGCTCCTATTGTTACCATAACAGCCGAAACATCAGCTATTACAACAAATATCTATGACCTTGAGATAAGCCAGTTTACAAAAAACCTTGGAGAATACAAGACAGAATTATTTCAAGATAGAGACCAATATATAATTGATACTAATTTTATTTTTGAGATTGATGTTAATCCTAGTTTATTCGATTATCAAACAATTGATGAAGATGGCACAATTACAGGCGGAACTTATGATAGTCCAGTTACAGCTGTAACAGAAAGCTCTGGCTCAACAATCACAGGCGGAACGTTTCAGGGTCTTGAATTTAAGGGTGGAGACTATTTCTCTTTCTTTGAAGTTCCTGACAAGCCGATGCTTGAATATCCTACACCTGAAGGTCAAATTGAAACTTTTACACCAGAGATATTTTGGACTAACGGAGAGGGTGCTGATGAATACATGGTACAGGTTAATTATAACACTGGTGACACAGGATTCACGGGGACTGTGTTTACATATATAGTGCCTAAATCTGACGATTATAAAGAGGTTGCTATGAGCAAAACGAAAGATACTACATCTGAATTTTCAACTGATAAGACAATTAGAAAATACCAACTTTCACTTAAGACTAATAAGTGTTTGATATATAGGGTAGGAAATGTAAAAGTACTGAAGAATTTATTTGATGTCAAACAGAGTGTTGTAACATTTTCTGACAACAAAACAATATGCACACAAGTAGAACCTATTAAGACGTTTGTTAGAACTGAAAGCGATAGTCCATGGACTTCTGAAATTGCTGGACTTGGAGTTCCTCCATCTCTTGAGAATGAAAGCCCGTTAGCTGAATATAGCCTTAGCGGTGTTGTATCTGGTTCAACTGTGTCTGGAGCAACAATGCAGCTTATATACCCTAATGCAAGTTTCGTAACAACACCTACAGATGCAACTGGATACTTTGAGTTTAATGACTTAGAAGAAGGTACATACACACTTAATACAACATATAGAGGTTATGCTGGAGATAGTAGGGTTGTAGCAATTAATGCAGATACGAGCTTGTTCATAGAAATACAAATTAAATGGGATAATACTTATGATATATGGGCCATAAAAGAAAGCGATATAATTAAATATTAAACAAACTATTTATAATAAAACAAAAAGATGATTGGAGAATTAATACCTACTGGTGTAACGTTTGGAGCTGGAAGACAATCCATAAACGACATGTTTAGCGGAACTGCTGAATTTAATAATATTATATTAGATTCAGGTGCCAACTTCTCAGGTGGTACTGGAGGTGGTATTATCTACTCTGGTGGAACAGACCTTTATGATATATTCTCAGGAGGAAGTAATACTAACTTTGCAATCACAGATTTAACCCTCGCAGGAAACAGAATTCACACAATAGGTACAAAAGAGTTTCAAATGAACGCAGGTTCATCAGGTACGTTTATAGTATCTGGAAGTAGTACTACAGGCACTCAAATGATGATGTACACAGAATCAACATTAGGTTCTCCATCTTATGTTTCAGCAGGTAAAGGAATAGCTGCTATTATTTCAAAAAGTGGCTCAACAGTAGAATCTTCAGCACACGTAGCAAACGGTACGTTTAAAGCAAACTACAGCGCTAGTGGACTAGAGCGTGAAATAGAAATAAGCGGCAATAGATTTCAAATAAAAGATACGGTAGATAACGTTGGAGTTAATTATGCTTCTAATTATCACGCAAACTACGTAGACAGAACTTTGGTTGATAAGGAATATGTTGTTAACTCAATTGCTTCTGGAGCTACAGGTGGTGGTGTTTCTGGAACTGGTACAACAGGTTCTTTTGCTATATGGGATGGTATCTCAGCTATTACGAGCGCCAACATAGCGCAAGGAGCTGGTGGTCTTGAATTGAATGATAACTCAATTGTAAATGGTGATTTAGAAGTAACAGGAACGACAACACTTTATGGTTCTGAAACAATTAGAAAGAAAACAACTCAAGACCTAGGAACAACAGGTGGCACAATAGCTTGGGATATAAACGAAGGCTCTAATGCTAAAATTGTACTTAACGCCAATATGACGCTTAATATTTCTAGTATGGAGAATGGCGACTATGGTACAATGAAAATAGTACAAGATGGAACTGGTTCTCGAACAATAACATTAGGAACTGGAACACATCAGGTTGTAAACAGTGGGGGCGGTTCTATAACATTGACTACAAACCCAAGTTCTGTAGACATAATTTCCTTTTTCTATGATGGCTCAGAATTCTACTGGACTGTTGGTAATGATTACACTTAAAATACAGCGTTATGAGTCAAACATTTTTTAACGCAAACAACAAAGTAGGTTCAACTTGGTCTTTTCAAATAAACTCCCCTAGCGGAACTACTTTCTCTCCATCAATTGGTGGTTCTATATTATGGGATTTTGGAGACAACAGCGGATATTTAAGAGCCTCATCAATTTCTCATACATATGCAGATTCTGGGGTTACTAAGACAGTTAGCTTGAGAGGTAAAGTTGGTTTTTTTAAAGAAATATCTACTTTCATTATAGATAATGATAACGTTGTTGGTCATCTTGATTTTTCTGGATGGGATAATCTTGGAAATACGAATCCTTTTTCGGTTAATGTTTTTAATTTACACAACAACACTGAATTAACTGGTGTTACTCACACGGAAAGTGACTATACAATAAGAAACTATAACATATATAATTGCAATATAACTGGGCGCCTTGATTTGTCTATGATTAGAATCAGAGGCGGGTTTAATGCGTATAACAACCCTAACCTTACAGGCGTTTCACACTCATCGACTACAGAGGTGATGAATTTTTATAGAATTAGTGATTGTGATATAACTGGGAATTTAGATGTTAGCGCATTTACTATTGGGGATTATTTTTATGCTAATAATAACCTTAATCTTACAGGAGTGATTAATTCATACTCAAATGAAGATATTTCTGCTTATGATATAAGTAATTGTAACCTGACGAGTGTTGATTTAACGATGTTACCAAAGATAAAAGACCTTAACCTATCATCTAACTCAAATCTTACAGAAATATTACACACAGCGTCAACTACTTATGAAGATTATGATGTTTCTAATACTGCTCTGACTAATTTAGACCTTTCTTCACTTTCTGGTATGGG
>Ga0114918_10004828_pt1 | contig 11664 bp, 11 predicted proteins | sample LantaG_FD_87015 | JGI IMG/M metagenome (GOLD analysis project Ga0114918, IMG submission 87015) | Deep subsurface microbial communities from Baltic Sea to uncover new lineages of life (NeLLi) - Landsort_02402 metaG | ecosystem: Environmental > Aquatic > Marine > Oceanic > Sediment | place... | reverse complement strand
TCGACGGGCGCGACTGGCTCCACCGGTGCCACTGGCTCGACCGGTGCCACTGGCTCGACTGGTGCGACCGGATCCACGGGCGCTACTGGCTCGACCGGTGCCACTGGCTCGACCGGTGCCACTGGCTCGACGGGCGCGACGGGCTCGACCGGTGCGACCGGATCCACGGGCGCCACTGGCTCGACCGGTGCCACTGGCTCGACGGGCGCGACTGGCTCCACCGGTGCCACTGGCTCGACCGGTGCGACCGGATCCACGGGCGCGACTGGCTCGACGGGTGCCACTGGCTCGACGGGCGCGACCGGATCCACGGGCGCGACTGGCTCCACTGGCTCGACGGGCGCGACTGGCTCGACAGGCGCGACCGGATCCACGGGCGCCACTGGCTCGACTGGTGCCACTGGCTCGACGGGCGCGACCGGATCCACTGGTGCCACTGGCTCGACCGGTGCCACTGGCTCGACGGGTGCGACCGGATCCACGGGTGCCACTGGATCGACCGGTGCCACTGGATCGACTGGTGCGACCGGATCGACGGGCGCGACTGGCTCGACCGGTGCCTCTGGATCGACTGGTGCGACCGGATCCACGGGCGCGACTGGCTCTACCGGTGCCACTGGCTCGACGGGCGCAACCGGATCCACGGGCGCCACTGGCTCCACTGGTGGCACTGGTTCGACCGGTAGCACTGGTACGACCGGTGCGATCGGGCCCAACTCCCTGCTTCCCCTGATCAGCGCTCGCTACGGCGGCATGTGCGCCATCCAGGACCCCGGATGCTACCTCTGCCTCACGGCCTACGACCCAGCTGCCGGTTGCGCAGAGTGCGCTCCGGGCTTCAAGCTGGCCACGAAGCCGCTCAACGGCCGCTGGGCAGCTCTGGCAAACAGCTTCACCGTGCCCTACTGCGTCGGGTCCGTGCTTAAGAGCGCTGCTGAGAATGAGGTGGTGAACACCCTCGGACAGCTGCAGCCGGCTGTCAATGCGGTCTCCGAGGCCAAGCTGAACGCTCTCCGCAACTTAGCCAAAGAGTTGAACTCGACGTTGTCCGTCGCGAGGACGACGTTGCGTGGACTGTGAGATGCCGTAACCGGACACGTTGTCTGCTCCAAGTCCAACGTTTTTTCTCGTTTCAAGCCCAACTTTACCTCGATATGTTCCAGCATGCTGCCCCTCGTCTGCTGCGTGCATAGTGTGTCTATGAATCGTGCGTGCGCAGGAGCGATATATGATCGTGGGAGTGAAGGTGTCTGGAGGACATTAAGTCTTTTACATGCCGACTGTTGTTTTCTCGTTTTCCCTCTTTTTTATTTTCTCGAAAGGCTTTTCGTTTACGCCATGATCTGTCGGCGAGGCATGGACGACACGAAGGTTATCGAAGAAACGAGAACCAGCCTCAATCCATGGACGGACGACGTTTATGTCCGACTAGAACAGCGGAAATGCTTACTACCTATACTGGCATTCTGACCTGTCCTTTATAGGGAGCGGAATGTGAGAAGGAAGATTGCTCAGGGAGGGGCCTTGTCGGCGTGTTGTTTCGCTCCGAGGGGTCTTGCCAGCTTTATTCATGTTCCGCATTTTCTCTGCAGAGAATATCGTGTGCATAAACTTTTTTTCTACAAAAGATCCATTGAAAGAAGTGAGGTGGAAAAAAAAGCGACTAGCGCGGTTCATGCAGCCTTCTCACCTGTCGATGCACACAAAAATGTAAGTAACAAATCGTGCAGAGGAATCGCTTCGTTGCCCAATCAGAGAACGACATATTATTGATTTTTCAATGAACATCTTCCTTCAAGTAGCGCAATTCTTTCTCAAATTTCTGCGTGCATCCAATCTTTCTACAAAGCGCATGACACTCTGATCGTGAATTAAAACAACGGGCTCACTTTGAATAGTCTTTTTCAGTCAATCTTCTTCCGCCCCAGCAGCAGCGGACAAATCGCTCTCGATCTTCTTCCTCAATTTCCCGTACCACTCGACATTCGACGCATGGGGCTCTTGTCCAACGAAACGAGAAGCAAGCGCGTCGTTGGCAAGTTTCCCCTGCCGGAACACGCCGGCCGAAAGCTCCGCCAGAAAGTAGCCGTGCACCACCAGCTGGAGCGATGCGTCGCGTTCGTAAACTTGCGAAGAAATGAAAAGCGTGCTGTGACTCGGATAAGGGAGCGCCGCGGCGTGCAGCTCTCAGGTGCTCTCAGGACCTCATCCGCGACTCGCTGAGAGTTTCCGAAGAGAAAAAGGCAGCCATTGACTCTCTGGTTAACGACCTGTCGGGCGAGGAACAGAAATGACAAAGGAAGAAACTCTCATTCGCAGGCGAGAACATGGTGCGACTTTTCTTTTTGGTCCTTGAGAAACCAGGAGTTTTCAAAACGCTTTACTTTCTCGACAGCCTTGTCCGTCCTCTCTCAAACCTAATGTTTCTCAAAACCCCTTGTCACCAAAATCTAGCAAATAACCAGGTTTACACAGTAACGCTCTGAAGATGTTGTCTTGCTGCAAGAGGAGGAGGCGTCGGGTCTCGTTTCGGGCACTGTCCATAAAGAAGCCCCAAATTCGACCGTGCAGTATACTTTATTTGTCGACGCTCTCTCCGTCTAACACTGCGGAAATAACGGTCATGAAAGTAACGGTCGATAACCCGCGCTGCTCATCTCTCCGAAAAACTCTTTCAGAGGCCAATGAGGATGGTCGGACGCGCTGACTAGGCTGCTGAAGCAACATGGAAGTGAAGAGCAACATTTCATCCATGAACTTTTCATTCACCACTTCAAACTCATACCATCGTCAACATCCATTATGGAAAAAAGGCACAAGCGTGGCTGCTGCAGCAGCAGCCGATTCTCCTCTCTACCATGCAAAAGCATGTAAATACCCAAACTCGTGCAGGGGAAAAGCTTTGTTGTCCAACTTTCGAATCGAAAAGAGAAAAGTCATCGCGGTACCAGTAGATAGCTTGTTGTGTTCTCAATCATTAAGGACTATTATCTCAATCTGATCATCGTCACCATCATCGCCATCATCACCAACAAAATCCCGCAGGGAGAGAAGTCTTAGCCTGGTGGAAAATAGTCACATTTTGAAAATATGCTGCTCGCTCAAAAAACGTACTGGAAAAAACATCGATTCAGAAAAAACTTGGGTTTTTTACTCGTTTATTTTAAAGCACTTTTCCACCTCGGAATCGACGCCAGGATTGCTTTATGCGACGTCGAAACATGGTCGCGTGGCGTTTTCAGATAAAAAGGGCCCAAATCATGGAAGAAAAAGGCGCGAAATCGCTTTAAAAAAAAGCGCCGTCGTCGTTCTTCTCGCTCGCGACGGCAGCCCGGCCTGAAAAGAACGACGTGTTGAACAGCTCTTATTGCTTACCCAATCGCCACGGCTTTGTTGACATACTTTTGAATCATCATCTCTTGGCCTTGGTTTGACGTCACAGCACGTTTTTCTCTTTGAAAGACGCCAAGCCTCTCCACTACCAAAAGCAATGGCTCTCGATGCCCTTGCATGCACAGCGCTGGGAAAAACAGTAAAATCTCCGCTCGTCACCTGAGAGCAAGCATGAAAGCAAATGTTAAAAACCAAAGGGAGGAAGAGATTCTCGTTCAGAATGTTTAAAATCATCAACGTGCTTGGAGAGAAAAAAGAGACCGAAGCAGCTAAAAAAAGAGACCGAAGCAGCAAAAAAAAGAGACCGAAGCAGCCCAAAAAAGACACCGTGGCGGCTCAGCACGTGCGCCGCCACGGCCTCTGTCGTGAGCCGGTTCCTTGTAAACTCCAAGATCGCGTTGACGGCCGTGGCGTAGAGAGGCAGGTTGATTTTCTCGAGGTCGTTAGAGAGAGAACGAGAACGAGCGTATGTGCTTCAGTATGGGCTTGTGCTCATATGCATGTGGCGTTGCTGAGGTCTCGCGCTCTGGATTTTTAGAGAAACATAGCGTGCTGCTCTGCGAGGCGGATGCGCAGGGCGTGCTGGGTCGCGTGCGGTGCAGGACTGAGGGAGTCAGGTGGGTCGATGTTCCCGCCGCTGGAGAGCCCTCCTGCCGTCCTCACAACGGCCTCTAAGGGCCCGGTGGTCGTGGCCAGCTTCGTGAGCTCGACGGTGAGGGACGTGGGGGTCGCGGCCGTCACGGTACCCATGGCGCCGCTGCTCAAGATGATGGCGTTGGCCGACGGAATGGAAGCATCAAAGCCGTTACCGTTGACCATGAGAGTGGTCTCATTTATCAAGAGGAGTGCTGCGTTTGCGTTTATGAAAAGGGTGCCGGTATTGTCATCTTCGTGGCGCAGCTCGCATCATCTCCCTTAAGAAGCGACCAAGCACGTAGCTGTCTGGAGATGAAGTTGCTGCAGCAGGTGTTTAGCGGCTGTTGAGTGGGTTCGATGGCCTGTTTTTTGTGGTAGGAGAAAACAAGCTCTTGGGACGAAAGTTGACCGGGAAGCATCCGCGTCTCTCTCGATGCTCTGCTCTTTCTCCCGTAGAAGGAAGAGGAAGAGGTAGTTGAAAGAGAGATTGACCTTTTGCTGTCGCATCACCTTCCCGGTCAGGTCTCGACTCACCAGCGCGACGCATGCAAAAAAGGCGAGCAGTAAAAGCACTGAGGCCGAGGTTGCTGCGGAGCACAGACGAGTCATCGTCTGGCTTTTCACGGCGAAGGACGGGAGAGATCGTCGAATACTGGAGAACGCACGATGGGCACCTTATCTCGACCTTTCGAAATATATAATTTTGTGCGATACGACGATCGAAAATGTTGAATTTAATGAACGAAAAAAAATATTGTAACATCCTGCTCAACTTTGCTTCTCGGCAAAAAAAGATCAGGGAAAACGAAAGTACGCATCTTCTCTTTTCCTAACATTGTAAGCGATTGCAAATTCCGCTCTCGAGAGAAAATATGCAACGGAGAACTCACTCCTGTTACTGCTCTTCTTTTTTTCACTCCTTACGAAAGAGCTTCTTCTTTGAAAGAACCACTCTCCGTCTTGTTGTGCACACTTCGAGCCATGGCCAGAGCATATTTTCTTTGATCTCAGGGACAAAGAACGGCGCACATCTGCCTCGAAGGCCAAGTTGACAAGAAAGAGCACCCCGAAGCGCACGTTCTCCCTATCGTGTCATCCCCTAGTACGTAAAAAAAACTGGCGGAAGCCAGAAGTATAATGGTTGCGAGAAGAAAAGGTAAAAAAAGCAAGTTCTTTACGTCCCCCGTCGTCGGCAATAATGTGCATCGCAGGTTGGAACGGAACTGCCTCAAAAAGTAGGGCAAAAAAATTGAACTGGCACAGGCATTTTCCGGATTGATCTGCCAAAATATTCCCCTTGTTATTGCCGACATACAAGAAAAGTTGAGTATTTCGTCGCGATAAAGCATCTCCAAAAATAATCAAAGATCACAAAAGAAATATCTGGGAGTACACTGTCACTGTCGCGGCGCAAGCCTCGGCACAAGAAGTGCCCAGTACAGTACATGCTTACTTCTGCTCTCGTTCTGTTGTCTCATTACCCAGTGCTCTTATCGGCCTGTTTCAAAAGCCGCGACGTTCATCATCGCAGAGAAAAAGTAGGACTGCTTGCTACCGCAAATGAAGAGTATCGTAGCTTCATTGATAGCGTTTAGCACCTTCTTCTTTCTTGCATTTTATGAGCATGGTGGAGTTTTCTGTCGCCGTCATGGTCACAGACGCACGCGTCCCAAGCAGCGTCAATCTCAAAAGTTTGACGAACTTTCCCTAATCACGCACCATGCTAGACTTCCAAGCTTGGCGGAAAATTGCAAAGACAGACCCGCGGCATTCTCTTTCGGATTGATGGAGCTGGGGTATGATTCTGGGGGCTTTGGCGACAGGGTGCGAGGCATGGTGACGACCTATTACCTCGCGCTCATGACAAATTCTTCTTTCTCTGTGGATTGGGCAAAACCGTACAACCTCAGTGACTACTTTTCCGTGCCGAGCTGCGTTGTGCAGCCGGGCACAAAGCAACGGAACCAAGCTGGAGGTTCCTCTAAAACTGAACACGCGGGAATCGCGTCCTCACAAAATTCTGACAGTAACAAAATCGTTCGACTAGACCACAATTGGTACAAGTATTTCACCGAATCGTTGTTCTTGGACGATATCGGAAAGAACATCGAGGTACACACGAACGCATACCACTGGAAAGAAGTCGTTCGGAACCAGGTGTTTCGGGAAAGGGCTCTTTCCTTAGGCTTGCTTAGCTTGTCGCAGGCCGAGCTCTTCAAGCTGGCGATCGACGAGCTTTTTGGAAACCCGACGAGCGTAGTGAGAGAGTCTTTTGAGTCAGTGATGAGCCGACTCGCTGGCGGTCATTCGGACGACGTCCCCTACATCGGCGTTCAGATCCGACTCGGAGGCAAAAACGGCAATCCCGTGTCTGGATGGATCGACCCGCCGCGCCATTCGCTGAAGCAAGTGCCCTGCTTTGCAGCCGAGGCGGTGCGGCTGTGGCACTTCCTGGACGCCAAGAGTATTTTCGTAACCGCAGACAGCGAGGAGGCCGTTCGAGCGTTTGAGGACGCTGTAGCCAAAGAGTCGGTAGCAGCGTGCTGGTCATGTCCACCGCCAATCATCGTTCAAATGCCTGGTACCATTGCTCATACTGATTTAAGCCGCATCGCGGAGGATCATGCCAAAGACGTGTGGCTCAAGTCTATTATGGATTGGTGGATGCTGAAGCACGCGTCAGCTCTGGTCATATCCAGGAGTGGCTTCGGTGAGACAGCTGCGATGGCTTCGAGTGCAAAGACTGCTCCGAGGCTCAAACTCGATTCCGCTGCAAACGCAACTTTAAAAGCAGGAGAGAGCGATAAGTGCGAGTTTGATGACATCTTGGTGCACGACACGGATGTTTTTTCTAGTACGTTGTTGTAAAACCGTAGATTCAATCTTTTTCATTCATTTAGAAAGTAGAAAAGACAGGCATCGGCAGGGCTTATCATCAATGCTTATGTGTGTCATTGGATGCAGTATGTCTCATACACATCTCGAATGCACAGCTTCGGACAAAGCAACATACACGGGGTATTCTCCGATGATTTTTATCTTTCTCGTATTCATAGCGATGCACTTTCCGATGTCGAAGAGAGCCGATCAAACTCGCATCGCGTCGATTTAACGTTTTCAAAATCTGCGAAAAAGAACGATTCAGTCCTGGCACTAATATCCTCTGCTGCCTCTGACAACATTGTTCGCACCGCTTTTTCCCCTTCGACTCAGAAATGCAGCTCTGCCTGAGATTGCATGCTTTGAACCCGATACAGACAGTGGGCTATATCCATGGTGGCGGCAGAAGATGGTGGCTCTGCATCTGCCATTAGATGTCGTCACCTTCATCAACGTGCCACGTTGCGGCCGCTGAGCAAACGATTGCCGATGATAACACTTCTCCTCGCGCTGCTTCTCTTTGCGGCGTCGTGTCGTCCCGTCTCGGCAGCAGAAGAACCAAACAACTCTGAGGTCACCGAGCAACGACCCTTGCTGCTCTACATCCCCATGCACGTCTCCGAGCCGCTCGAGAACCTGCAGGAGCTCTGCGACCGCACGCTGTCCAAAGATCCCTGGGTGGCGAAGAGCGGCAGGGAGCAGAAGGACGAAAAAGGCCAGATCATTCCCCTCGCCTTTGACATCCTGCTCGTCGTCAGCGGGCCCTCCGAGGCCTCTCACAACGCCACAAAACGGTTTGCTGTCATGCGGTCGATGCTTGAAGCAGCGACAGAGAATATGCTTCCTTCGTCACCTCGCATTTTCACCGACTTCAAGTCCGTGGGCGTCGACAGGTACAACCTCAACTTGGCCGAGGAGGACAAGGACTCTGAGTGGGTTTCGGGACCCAACTCGGTATTTTACGACGCGTTCGTAGAGGGCGGCGAGATTTACGAGAAATACACGCGTTTTTACGAGCTCGTGCAGCAGCTCGAGACGGACGTGTGCGCGCTCCGTGGAGGTTGGCTCTTGGAGCTTCTGAGGCCGATGTTAGTTTTGAGTGATGATGATAATGATATAAGCGGGGGTGAGGTGAAGTCAGAGTCGGAGTCCGAACCGGAGGCGTTGTCGGAGTCGTCTTTGACGTCGTCTTCTAGCTCGTCTCTTTCCTCCCCTGTCTCCCTTTCATCTCCTTCCTCTCCTCCTTCCTCCCCTTCTTCTTCTCCTTCTTCCTCCTCCATCCCTTCACCGACCCCCGATCCCGCCATTATCATCATAAGCGGCTCTACAATCCAAAGCCATTGCATGTATGTCGTGAAATACGACGAGTGCCAGCCCTTTGACAGTGAAGCACCCCACATGACCGAACACGTCAACGGCAATGCCGTCTACCGCATGGGCGAGACGCTGCAGCTGGTGCTCAAATCAGCACGCGAGCAGTTTGGCAACGCCGAGCCCTTTGACCTCGCGATTTACCACGTGCTCAAGGCGTCCAATGCGAGCTCCACGTTGGCGTACAGCAACCCGCTCTACCACAACACGGCCACGCTGCTCGACAGGGACTGGTTTTTGGACTTTCGATATCACGGCGTGGATGACCTGGCGGTCTTGCATGCTCCGAGAAGGCTTCGCGCTGATGGTTTAAAGACCGTGGCGACACGTGCTCAAGGCTACTTACCTGCGACCACAGTTGTTTTGTCCGAAGAAGAGAGCATGGATGGAAAAAGTGGAGGGCCAAAAAACGGGTCAGCCACCTCCAACAAAAACATGCTGCTCAGAAACTTCAAGGCCGCCGCCGACGAGCTGCAGCTTTCGGGGGTGATATATATCGCTCTGAGCGAAGAGGTTTTCTTCAGGGCCTCTCTTGTTGTGCCCTTACATGTGCTCCCTGCGTTTGAGAAGAGAAATGATGATGGTGATGATGATCTTCTTCGTTCACGCGCAGGGAGCGGCGCCGCTACAGCAGCCGCCACTTCTGCTGCAGCTTCCGCATCCGCTGCCGCTACAGCAACCTCCACTTCTGCAGCTTCCGAATCCGCATCCGCTGCCGCTACAGCAGCCGCCTCGTCCGCTGCTGCAACGCTTGACCCAAAGACTTCCGTCCTCACTTGGCCTCCCACTTCACCTTCGCCTGCCAGTCGCCTGCTGGCGACAATAACGCAGCTCGTGACGCAGGGCTATTCTCCTCTCGTGGTCGACGCCGCTTCGGTGCCACTGCAAAGCTACGACATGGTGCTCTACGGGTTCCCCAAGGATGCGGTCTTTTTCACGGATACGAGTCCGAGCGTCGGGCACGAAATGAGACGTCCGTTTGGTATGAAAAGGACTAGAACTAGTCGAAGCTCAACCATCATCGAGACGATGTACGCTCCCGCGTCGGCCTACACCGCCAATTTCTTACAGGCGTGGGCCGTCAAGACGCTCGAGAGGCAGCAACGGGACGAGACAGATGCGACCTCGGCGCTTCTCACCATCGCCGACCTGAAATCTCTCGCGGCGTGCCGGTTCGACACCATGAGCGGGTTCTCTCCCTGCCCCTGGCGAGGCATCTCTGTGGAGACGCTGCCTCTGCACTGGTTTCCGCCGCAGGTCGCGTTTTTCGGGAGCGGGTGGACGAGGCGAGCACGGAAGCACGCTTTGTTTTTGGACATGAGCAGCAGTGGGAATGGAGGCGGAGATGGAGGTGGAGGAGGAGATGGTGTTGCGCTGAGCACATCATCACCTTCTTCTTCATCTTCATCTTCTTCCTCCCCCACCACCAGCAAAACAATCTTCCGACTCCGGCAAGCCGGCAAGTGGCACACTCCAGCTCGGTGCCCGACATTCGCGGTGCTCGCTCGTCTACCCAGAGACCTCACTCACGAGACTGTTTTCGACGAAGTTGCTTTCCACGCCGAGTTTCTCTCCTTTGTGCGGGAGCGCAAGATCGCGTGCGCCGTGCTCCCCGGGTTTCGTATTCTTGCGACTGGCGCAATAGTGCCTGTTGATGCGTTCCTTGATTTGGAAAATCTGCAAGCCTCTGCGGGAAAGCAAGCGACGCTTTTGCCTCGTGTTCAGGATGTGGAGGAGGCTAGCAAGGGATTCGTTGCTTTTGTTCGACGTCAAGATCGTCAAAGGAGCAAGCAAATCAGAAGCTCTTCCTCGCATTATCACTTGAGGAAACAGAAGGATCCAGAAGACCTCTGCTCTGCTTTCGGTCATTTCGCTCCGTCGTCGACTTCTGCTGATGCTTGCGTCGCCAGAGAGATCTCGTTGGCTCTCAACGAAGCGAGAGTGGCTCTGCCTTTGTCGTCGTTTGTCTGTGCAGTTGATACACCGAGAACGGTCGACGAGGTTGCTCTAGTGGGCTTGCGAGGTGCGAGTGGTCTCGCCAGAGTTGCGGCCGAGGTCTCGAAAGTAGTTGCTGACGCAGCTTCGAAATCTTCATCTGCTCCTTCTCGTAGTCCTGCTGACGCCACCACTACCCCCATCTTGCTCACGGGCGCGTGGAGGCTGCTTCCGCGTGGGTCGTTTGGAAATGCTGCTGCTGCTGTATCGTCTTCTTCTTCCGCCCTTCCATCATCATTATCGCGCACCGTCATGACGCTCTCGGACCTACACTCGCACGACCAAAGGATGCAGTGCGCTCAGGAACTCAACCCGAAAACTTCACCGCTTGTTGACGAGGCGTGGGCTGATGTCTTGGAGGCGCTGCTTTGTCGGCGGGCTGTGTTTTCGATTGATGTATCGCAGTTGCAGCTTTCGACATCGCTTGCGGTTCCGGAATCCGAAAATAAAACCAATCCTCGATCGAAAGGGTACCGAAAAAGCACCACCACAACCAGCACCATCACCAAAACCAAAACCTTTGCCGAGCTCGTCGCGAGGCACATCCCTTCGTCGATTTTGCTCGAGGACGTCGCAGCTTTCACTCGATGGCTGGCGAGACCGGACAGGCCCAAAATCGTCCGCGGTCGATCGCTCCAGTTTGTATTTGCAGGTGTGGGTGAGGATAAGATCGCTGCTGGTAAGAAAGGAAAAGATATCTCGCCCGCAACCACAACTTCTTCTTCATCTCCTCCTTCTTCTTCTCGTCACAGGGCCGCGCTGCTGTCTTTATCGCTGCTGGCCCCGACCATCGCCGAAACGCGGGCCGAATATGCTTTCTTACCAGCCGCGGCCGACGCGACCACGGCTAGATTACTTCCTTGGTCGAGCGTCACGGAGATCGGAGAGCTGTACCGCGCACGACCCGCGCTGCTCCCTTCGAGCTTGGCCGTGATGATGCATTCGAGTGCAGTGATTGGGTTTTTACACTCGCCCGAATCGTCCACGCTGCCTTTGTTGAACGTCGCAATGGATAAAAAGGAAGCAACTTCAGCAGGTGTATGGAAGGATGGAGAAAATGAACATCTTTTTCTAGATGTTGCGTTCCGCAAGACCGTCACTGCGCTGGGACGAATGAAGCGACGAGAGAATGCGTTATTAAAACCTAGGAAAAAACTGTGGGCGCTGCCGCCTTCTGCTGCTGCTGCTGCTGCCACCGCAGTCATGGGAAATCAACATCGACAGAGCAAGGGAGCGTTGCTGCCAGTTTCGAGCATGGAGGCGAGTGACGACGTTGTTTTTATGCTTGGACCTGTATAGAATATAGAAACAGAGAGTTCTACCTTTTTGATGCAAAAATGGGCTACAAGCAGTTGAAGAATTACAACTCTACTTTCGCGGACAAAAAAG
>Ga0114918_10004826_pt1 | contig 11665 bp, 10 predicted proteins | sample LantaG_FD_87015 | JGI IMG/M metagenome (GOLD analysis project Ga0114918, IMG submission 87015) | Deep subsurface microbial communities from Baltic Sea to uncover new lineages of life (NeLLi) - Landsort_02402 metaG | ecosystem: Environmental > Aquatic > Marine > Oceanic > Sediment | place... | reverse complement strand
CAACCTCGTAGGTTGGTGGTAACGCTTATCGTAGGGGCACATTGCATGTGCCCGAATAAAATAAGAAACACCAACCTCGTAGGTTGGTGGTAACGCTTATCGTAGGGGCACATTGCATGTGCCCGAATGAAATAAAAGAAACACCAACCTCGTAGGTTGGTGGTAACGCTTATCGTAGGGGCACATTGCATGTGCCCGAATAAAATAAAAGAAACACCAACCTCGTAGGTTGGTGGTAACGCTTACCGTAGGGGCACATTGCATGTGCCCGAATAAAATAAAGAAACACCAACCTCGTAGGTTGGTGGTAACGCTTATCGTAGGGGCACATTGCATGTGCCCGAATGAAATAAAGAAACATCAACCTCGTAGGTTGGTGGTAACGCGTTCGAATAAAAGGAAAACAATGAACAGTATAAAGACAATTAACGAGATCGCGCTTTCCGCGGGATTGGCGGAGAGACAGTTATCTCTTATGACTTCCGGAGAAAAAAATAAAGTTTTAACGGATATGGCGAAGAATATTCGTATTTGGCGCGGTATTATTATTGAAGCAAACGCCGCGGACATCACGCTCGCGGAATCTCAAGGCAAAAATAAAGCTTTTATAGACCGGCTGAAGCTGGACGAGAAGAGAATTGAAGCTATGGCGCGGATGATTGAAGAGGTCGCGGTTTTGGATGACCCTGTCGGAGAAATTATCGAGAAAAAAACGCGGCCCAACGGGCTTGTTATAGAAAAAGTACGCGTGCCGATTGGTGTTATCGGCATAATTTATGAGTCACGTCCGAATGTGACCGCGGATTGTATTTCATTGTGTTTTAAATCCGGCAATGCTGTTATTCTGCGCGGAGGGTCTAACTCAATGAATTCAAATAAGGCAATATACGGCGCTCTAAAAAAAGCGGCGGATGACAATGGTATAAGAAAAGGCGCCTTTACGCTTATTGAAGATTCCTCTCGCGAGATAGTCGGCGCCATGCTTACTGCGAATGGAAAAATTGACCTTATCATGCCGAGAGGCGGAGAGGATTTGATAAGGGAAGTTGTGACGAAAAGTACGATTCCTGTAATAAAACACTATAAAGGGATTTGCCATGTATACGTTGATTCCGAAAGTGATCTTGATATGGCGGAAAAAATATGTTTAAACGCCAAAGTTGAAAGGCCGGGAGTGTGTAACGCGATGGAAACCCTGCTTGTGCATAGCGCTAACGCCAAGTATTTTTTACCTAAAATCGCTGAAAAATTAAAAAACGCGGGTGTCAAAATAAAAGGGTGCGAGGAAACATTGAAAATTTTAGGCGGACAAGCTGAAAAAGCGGTTGATAAAGATTTCGCGACTGAATGGCTGGATCTTGTACTTAACGTGCGTGTGGTGTGTTCATTAGAGGAGGCGATTGAACATATCTCTGAGTTCGGGTCGCATCATTCTGACGCGATCGTGACAACAAATAAGGATAATGCCGACAAATTTACGAGGGAAGTCGATTCCGCGGCGGTTTATGAAAACGCCTCTACAAGATTTACTGACGGCGGCGAGTTTGGTAAAGGTGCGGAAATAGGCATTTCAACTGATAAAATTCATGCCAGAGGTCCTATGGGGCTTGAAGAACTTTGCAGTTATAAGTACATTGTTCGCGGTACAGGACAGATACGGGAAGGGTAGGCGGTAAGTAAGGTACGGGGTTTAGGTTTTAGGTAACAACTTTCAGGTTTCCCGCCGTAGGCGGAGACACCTTCGGCGGAAAATACTGAACCCCGCAATAAGTAAACTAAGGTTATTCTATGAAGGTAGGAATTTTAGGAGGGACGTTCAATCCTGTGCATCTTGGACATTTGGTTTTGGCTGAGGAGTGTTGGTATCAGTTAAATCTGGATAAAGTTGTTTTTATTCCCGCGGGTTTGCCGCCTCACAAAACGATTGAAGGAGATATAGAGCATAGCGATCGGTTAAATATGATACGTTTAGCCTTAAAAGGGCATAAGAGATTTGAAATTTGCACTTATGAGATAGATAAGAACGGTTTGTCATATTCAATTGAAACAATAAAATATTTGAAATCGAAATATGGTGAACTTGCCGAGCTGTTTTTTATCACGGGAGCGGATTCAGGAAAAGACCTTTCGCTATGGAAAGATTTTAAGGATATTTTACGGTTTACAACTTTTGTCATCTCGAACCGTCCCGGTTGTGAAGAACCCCTTGTGAACAAAGACAAATTAAAAGACAATATAAGGTACGTTACGATCCCCAATATCGAAATATCTTCCAGTATGATACGAAGTAGAGTGAAGAACCATCAGCCGATAGATTTTTATCTCCCGCCAGAAGTCGTTAAATATATACGGAATAAAGGGTTATATACGTAGGGGCACATTGCATGTACCCCTACGGGAATGGTCCCAAAGTAATACGTAATACATCAAAAAAATCAATTTGGCGAATATTTGAACGGTATGTAGTGTGTGGATGATGGATCCCATTCGTTATTCATCACACTAATTTCTTGACATTTGTTATCTGTATGATAGACTTAAGTGCGTTTGTTTTTCCACTATATAATGAAGGAGGAATAGGTATGGCAGAAGGATATTGTGTAAAATGTAAAGCAAAGAAAGAAATGAAAAACGCTAAAGAAGTTACAATGAAGAATGGAAGAAAGGCAATGAAGGGGTCATGCCCTGTGTGTGGTACGGGAATGTATAGAATTATGGGAAAATAGACACCTTTAGGATCCTGAGCGTAAAGAATTGGAAACTTTGGATAAAGTACGGTTGACAGCATAGCTTGCGGACAAGTATGCCCGAGAAGATATTGTTCTTATCCTGACGCGTGAGGATGATGTTGATTGTTTGTGTTTGTCGCGGTGCTGAAATAGGTTCTTCTGCGAAGGGTATGTCATCCCAATAAGAATAAAAAAAAGTTGCCTATGGGGTATTTTTTTTAAAAGATCTCCATAGGCGGCGTTTTTTTTCGGGGATGCTGACTGAATGATGTTAGCGAGTCTTTCGGCCAAAAAGATTGGCGTTATTCGTCATGTTCTAATGCAATATCCGGGTTGAAACAGCTTTAATCTTTATGCTCCAATGGAACGGTATGATCGCACATGTTTGAAAAAAAAATTTCCAAAAAAATAAGTGAAGCGCTTTTAGCCGCCTGCAAGAAATATTTTAAAGAATGCCTGTCTAAGGATATTGATTTTCCAAAAAATATAGAACTGTCGTTTCAGGTAACCCGCGATGATAAATTCGGTGATTTAACATCAAATGCTCCGATGCGGTTAGCCCGCGCCTCCCGTTCGTCGCCGGCTGAGATCGGCAGAAAAATAATATCTTATTTTCGGGATCAAGTTGATAGAACGGAACTTTCCGGATTAGTGAGCGAGATTAACCTGACCGGCGGATTTATAAATCTGCGTTTCGCGCCTGAATATTATTATCAATTGCTGTTATTTATCTCTCGGAAGAAACATAATTTTGGCAGATCACAAGAAGGTTCCGGGCGGCATGTTAATCTGGAATTTGTGAGTGCCAATCCGACCGGTCCCCTCACGATCGCGCATGGAAGACAGGCCGCCATAGGGGACGCTCTCTCCCGAATTCTCCGCTTTAACGGATATTCAGTCACAAATGAATATTACCTTAATGATTTTGGAAGGCAGATAAATCTCTTGGGCGAATCTGTAAAAGTGAGGTATCAGAATCTTTTTGGACAAAGCCCCGTTATGCCGGAAGACGGGTATCAGGGAGAATATATCACTGATATCGCGAGGCAAATAAAAGCTAAGTATGGGGAAAAGTTTCTCGGCGAAAAACAGTGCAGTGCTGAATTCTTCCGGAAATATGCCGTTAAATATATGATGAGACTTATTACGAAAGATTTGTCGGATTTTGGCGTTAAGTTTGACGCGTGGACGTCGCAGAAAAGCATTGAAAAACTAAACGGAGTGGAGAAAGTATTAAAGGTCCTAAAAAATAAAGGCTACATTTACGAAGACGGCGGAGCGGTCTGGTTCGCTTCGACACGCTTTGGAGACGATAAAGACAGAGTTGTCGTAAAAAGTGACGGTTCATATACGTATTTGGCTCCTGATATGGCATATCACAGGGACAAATATGAAAGAGGGTATTCACGGCTAATTGATCTTTTAGGACCGGATCATCATGGATACATAAAAAGGATGAAGGCGGCAGTCGAGGCGCTGGGACATGACGCCGCCTCACTTGACATTTTGATCGTACAGCTTGTGACTCTTGCCAGAGGCGGCAAAAAAATTTCAATGTCTACCCGTAAAGGCGAATTTATCTCCTTGAGGGAAATTATTGATGAAATAGGAAAAGATGTTACTCGTTTCTTTTTTCTGTCCAGACGCTTGGATAGCCATCTCGATTTGGATATCGACCTGGCAAAAAAAGAGTCGGCGGAAAACCCCGTTTTTTATATTCAATACGCGCACGCGCGAATATGCAGTATAAAAAAATATAGCCGCCTTCGCCGCGTAATTTTATTCTTTCAAAAATTAAATTTAAATTTACTTACTTCAAAAGAAGAAAAAAAATTAATGCGGAAACTAAACGAATTTCCTTTTGTTTTAAAAGACAGTGCCGAGGCGTTAGAGCCTAATAGGTTAATAGTCTACCTTAACGAGCTTGCGCGTTGTTTTCATTCATTTTACACCGAATGCCGTGTGATTAGTGATAGCGGCGCGTTATCGAAGGCAAGGCTTTATCTTGTCGAATGCGTCCGCATCGTTCTGTCAAATGGTTTAGTTTTGCTAAACATCACTTTGCCGAAAAAAATGTAATTCTATGTGTTAGGTTCTATGTGAAGGAAGCTTCCCCTTCACTCCAACCTTCTCTCCGAAGGGGAGAGGGAGATTCTGACCTAAAACCTGGAACTTAACACCTATAAACATGTTCAATTCTCTCAAATTTCACATAGGCGCGAAAGTAGATATCGATTCTATAATCGTATCCCTCTCGGAATATGGTTATTCCAGATGCCGCAAAATTTCGTTTCCCGGCGATTATAGCGCGGTAGGTGACATTCTTATCATTTATCCCGTAACTTTTGAATATCCCGTCCGGTTGGATTTCTCCGATGGTGAAGTTCGTTCCATAAAAAGTATTGACGTCTTCTCTTATAAAACCATTACCGGGCATAGCGGTGTTATCATTCTTCCTGTCGGCGCTCTCAAACGGAAAAAAGTTAAAACAAGTTTGGAAGGACCTCAATTGGGGGAAAATCCAATCAATTCTTTCGTTGATATCGAACCCGGAGATTATGTTGTTCACATTGATTATGGTCTTGGCAAGTATATAGGGATGCGGAGTATGCGGCGCGGTGAAAGGCTGAAAGAATATTTTGAACTAGAATTTAAGGATAATGACAAGCTTTACGTAGAAGAAAATGACCTTCATAAACTGCAAAGATATGTTTCGTTTCACCGAAGAACTCCTGAGTTAAATAGCCTAACCGGACAAAAATGGCAAAACGCGAAAAAGAAAGCGGCAAAAGGAGCCTCAAAAATAGCTAAAGATTTTTTGACGTATCAGGCGCAAAGGGAAACCGCTTCCGGTTTCAGTTTTAAGGAAGATACGGATTGGCAAAATGAAGTGGAAGCCGCGTTTCCGTACAAAGAGACTCCCGACCAACTTTACGTGACCGCGCAAGTTAAAAAGGATATGGAACGCGCCCGGCCCATGGATAGGCTTCTTTGCGGAGATGTCGGTTATGGTAAAACGGAAGTCGCGCTTCGAGCCGCGTTTAAAGCTGTAATGGACGGTAAACAGGTCGCTTTTCTTGTGCCGACCACGATCTTGGCGGAACAGCATACTAATACTTTCATGAAGCGTATGAACAGTTTTGGTGTGGAAATTAGGATGTTGAACCGGTTTCGGACCCAAGGAGAACAGGCAAAAATAGTAAAGGATTTGGCTCTGGGGAAAATAGATATAGTCATAGGAACCCACAGGCTTCTTTCTCCGGATATAGCGTTCAAAGATCTTGGACTTTTAATTGTCGATGAAGAACAGAGGTTTGGTGTCAGCCATAAGGAAAAAATAAAAAGGATGAGAATAAACGTGGATGTTTTGACATTGACAGCGACCCCTATTCCAAGAACTCTATATTTGGCGCTAATGGGAGGTAAAGACATTTCTGTCATCGAAACTCCGCCTCTGGAGCGTCTGCCGATTGAAACGAAAATTGTTGAATACGATCGAAAACTCGTGAGAGAGGCGATTGAAAAGGAATTGGAAAGAGGCGGGCAGGTTTATTATTTGCATAATAGGGTAGAAACGATCGAAAAAGAGGCGGCGGCAATACAGAAACTTGTTCCCCGCGCGAAATTAACGATAGGACACGGCCGCATGAATTCTAAAACACTCGAAAGCGCCATGATCAAATTCATAAAAGGCGAAATTGATGTTTTAGTGTGTACCACGATCATTGAATCCGGCATTGACATTCCAAACGCGAATACAATGCTTATAAACAACGCGGACAGATTCGGATTGGCGGGACTTTACCAACTGCGCGGGCGGATAGGCAGATTTGACCGTAAGGCCTACGCGTATCTTATGGTTAGAAGTTTTTCTCTGCTTACATCCGAAGTGGAGAAAAGACTAAACGCTATAAAAAAGTATCAGCAACTCGGCTCCGGTTTCAAGATCGCGATGCATGACCTCGAAATGAGAGGCGCCGGCAACATTTTAGGCGTAGAACAAAGCGGTTTCATCGACCAAATAGGTTTTGACCTATACTGCCGCCTGCTAAAAACCGAAATCGCGATACAAAAAACGGTTGTCGGACGCTAATTTCGCAGGGGCGGACGCATGAGCGCGCCCGCCTTGCTATCCCGGCCTTGAGCAGGGATCTCTTACCATAATTTTATGCAGGCGGTATTATAGGCGGTATTACTTCTTGAAGCGCGGACTAAAATTTGATATCATTATGTTGTGCGATACATTTCATTGGAACAGGGTTCGTTTAATTCGGTATATATGAGGATTAGAGAGTAACGTTTACATTTACTCTACGCGGGGCGGAAATAGGGCGAAGATATTTTTCAGAAGTTTAATGGCCGGCAATGTTTGGGGTTTTTAATATGAAAAAAAATTATTTTTTCTTAAATCTATTTTTTGGGGGATGTTTTCTTTTGGCTTTATCCGGATGCGGGAGAGTATCGGAAGAAAGTGTTGTTCTTGCTTCCATTGGGAACCGGAAAATAACGATGGCGGACTTTAATGAGCGGATTTCTAATCTTCCCGCGCAGTATAGGGAGATAATAAGCAAACGAAAAAAAGAATATCTTGAAGAATTGGTAAACAATACCTTATTGTATCAGGAGGCCGTAAGAAAAAAGGTCTATGCCGATAAAGATGTAAAAAAAGTAATGGAAGAGGCCAGAAAAAAAATTTTAGTGGCTAGATTGCTGAAAGACGAAGTTGATGACGGCGTTGATGTCACCGAAGAAGAAATCGTCAATTTTTATTACGCGAACCAGTCCAAATATATGGAGCCGGAAGTTATACGCGCGTCTCATATCTTGGTGTTTTCGCGTAAAGAGGCGGAAGATATTTTTGACACGCTTCAAACCGGGGCGGATTTTGAAGAAACGGCTAAAACCAAATCGCTTGATCCGACGGTTCAGAGAGGCGGGGACATAGGTTATTTCGCGAAAGGACAGCTCATGCCGAAATTTGAGGAAGCATGCGCTGATTTGGAAATAGGAGAAGTGAGCCCTGTGGTAAAAACAAAATTGGGGTTTCATGTAATAAAATTGACGGATCGAAAACCGCAAGAATTAAAACCGATAGATGAAGTAACTGAAGATATTCGTCAGACACTTTATGTTTCAAAGCATAAAAAACTTTTGAAAGATCTGATAGAAAGACTCAAAAATAAGACGGTTATTTCAATAAATGATGAAGTTTTGATAGAATCGGAAACGAACGCGGTATCCTTTTGAGGTGAAAAATAATTATTCGGTACATCTTACCGCTAACCTCGCGTGTTAGTTTGCGAGGATAGAGAATAGAGGTAAGATCGGTGTTTTTTTGAACGGTTAAATAGGAGGTAGAGATGGGCTTTAGAAAAAGTTTTAGAAATCTGCTGTACGTAACGGTATTTTTAAGTTTTTCGCTTTTAGGCGCGAGTTCCGCGCGCGCTGAAATTGTAGATAAAGTTTTAGTGGTCGTTAACGAAGAAGTTGTGACGCAGAGAGATTTTGACAGAATATTTACGCCGATAGAAAAGAACTTCGCGACTACTTATGAAGGTAAAGAGCTTGAAAGACAATTAGAAACGGCAAGGGCAGGTCTTCTTGAACAGCTTATAAATTCGAAACTTACGATTAGTCTCGCAAAGAACGCGAAAATAGAAATTGACGAAGAAGAATTAAAGCGTCGAATAGACAAAGTGAAGGAATATTACGATTCTGAAGAAACCTTTCTTCAGGTGCTTAACGCGAAAGGTACTAACTTAAGTGAGTTTAATAAAGAGATACGCGAACAAATGCTCGCCCAAGCATTTGTAGAAAAAGAAATTTCCGAGAAAATCGTTATTACTCCCGCCGAAATAAAAGATTTGTACAACAAAAATAAGGAAAAGTTTGTGGCTCCGCACAAAGTTAAGGTCAGGAGTATAATGATTCGTAAGACAAAAGACAGAGAAATGGATAAAGCAAAAATATCAGGGATCGTTAAAGAATTGGAAAACGGAAGGAATTTTACGGATTTCGCGAAAGAAGCTTCGGAAGGTCCATATGCCGAGGAAGGCGGGGATATGGGGTTTATTTCGCGCGGACAGGTGCTGGAAGAAATGGAAGAAGCGATTTTTTCGACGGAAACCGGCAAACTTTCAGATATTGTTGAAACACATATCGGGTTTCATGTCTTTTTGGTAGAAGAAATACAGACTCCCAGAACTCTTGGCTTCGCGGAGGTAAGTGATTTTCTTAGAGAACAATTATATATGAAGAGATTTGAAGAAAGATTGATGGAGTGGCTTAAAGAAAAAAGAGAAAATGCGTATATCGACTACAAATAAACCGCGAATTTTCATCACAATGGGCGATTCCGCGGGAATCGGACCCGAAATTATCGTAAAATCAATGGCAAGGCCCGAGATAAAGGATCTTGCCGTTTTTGCTGTAATAGGGGACGAAGCCGGTATTATCGACACCGCTAAAAAGTTGTCTTTTCGAGGAGAATTCGCGGTACAAAAATATGATTGCTCGCGGCGATCAGAAATTATTTTAAAAGAAGGTGTCGTGAATATTATAGATCCGTCGCCTTCTCTTGGAAAAATTAAGCCGGGAGTTCCCACAAAAGAAGGCGCCCAAAAAGCTTTGGATTGTTTAGCTTTCGCGGTCAAACTTATGCGCGATCCTGCCGATAAAGCGCCGAGAGCGATGGTAACGGCGCCTCTCTGCAAAGAAACGATTGCCGGTGTAAAACCGGGATTCCGAGGTCATACTGAATATCTTGCCGAAGCCTATTCTTCAAATTTAGTAACTATGGTCATGGCGGGGGAAGATTTCAGCGTAGTGCCGGTTACGAGACATATTCCGATTAAAGATGTCGCGCCTAAATTAAATAAACAGCTTATTCGGGATACGCTTCTTCAGGTGATTGAAAACCGTAATTTAATATGCGCCCGGAAAGATCCGAAAATCGGGGTATGCGCGTTAAATCCGCACGCGGGTGAAGGCGGAGAGATAGGCCGTGAAGAAATAGAGATTATAACTCCGGCTGTCCGATCCGCGAAGAAGAGATATGAAAATATTACTCTTCCCATGCCGGCGGATACTCTGTTCTATAAAGCGTATCGTAAAGAGATAGATATCGTCGTCGCGATGTATCACGATCAGGCCCTCGCGCCCTTTAAAATGATACATTTTGACAGCGGTGTTAATATGACTTTAGGTCTCGCCCACATAAGAACGTCACCGGATCACGGTACGGCTTTCGACATAGCCGGAAAAGGAATCGCGAATCCCGAATCAATGACACAAGCGATTAAGCTGGCTGTCCGAGCGATTCAGACTGTTTAAATGTTTGTACAGGTATACTATGAGGTACGCGCGACACAGCTTATGTATCACGTTCTCTCTTTCTTTCGTGAGAAGGTTATGGGTGAGGGGTGTGACGCGGGAGCTGTAACGTGAAAAATATGGATCTAACTCGACTTAAACAAATATGGAAAGAAAACGGGTTTTCGCCTAACAAAAAACTAGGCCAGAATTTTTTAATTGATAAGAATGTCCGCGATAAAATTTTAAAAAGTTTACCTCTTGAAAAGGATACTGCGCTTATAGAAGTCGGCGCGGGTTTTGGCGTAATGTCGTTTTCTTTGGCTGATAAATGCGGGACACTTTTCGCGGTTGAAAAAGATGAGCGGATCTGCCGGATTATGCGCCCTCTATTCGACAGAAAAAAAAATATTAAATTTATTCAAGGAGATATTTTGGATCTTGATATATCCGCGTTAATAACCGACGCGCGGAAAGTGATCGTTTACGGCAATATTCCGTACTGCATAACCACCCCGCTCATTGCTAAAATCATTGACCAAAGACAACATATCGATACGTTTTATCTGGTTTTGCAGGAAGAAGTGGCGGACCGCGTAATTGCTCCGCCCGGTTCAAAAACATACGGCGCGTTAAGCTGTTTCACACAGTTTTATACGAAAGGGACAAAACTCTTCAGAATAAAAAAAAATTCGTTTTATCCCAAACCAAAAGTAGAATCATCTCTTTTGGAACTTAAAATTTTAAGATCTCCAAGCATTAAAGTCAAAAATGCCGAACTGATGTTTAAGATCATCCGTAAAGCTTTTTCCCAAAGAAGAAAAAAAATCATAAACCCTTTGTCCGATTCAGAGTTTCCGGGAATTGAAAAAAGCAAATGGGAAGAGATTCTAAAAAAATGTCAAATACCTCCGAGGGCTCGAGCTGAAACCCTTGCCTTAAAAGATTACGCGAAACTGGCTGATTTTATCACGCAGTGAGATGGAATGGTTAGATTGACTTATAGTTACCTATATGATAATGTATCTTTGCTATGAAAAGAGATGACAGACATTTAAAAACTATTAGCGCTTTTGATGTTCGGTACGCGGCGGCCCTTGCGAGGCTTTCTTTTGAGGAAAAGGAGGTTGTGAAGTTGCAGGCTCAGCTTTCTCAAATCATTGAATATATCGCTCAGTTGGAAGAGCTTGATACTGAGGATACGCTTCCTACTACGCATGTGCTTTCCTCTATGAAAAACGTGTTTCGAGAAGACGAAATTAAAGAATCGCTTCCAACCCAAGAGGCTTTAAAGAACGCGCCTTCAAAAAAGGATGATTTTTTTAAAGTTCCCAAAATAATTTAAAACGGAATATGAACAAAAACTTCCTAAATATAAGTAGTTATAAAAAATGGCTGACTGAATCTGGTAAATCCTTTACGGACATGGCGCGGGTTTTGATCGCGCGAATCCGGGCGATAGACAAGGATATTCATGCTTTTGCTTTTATTGACGAAGAAAGTCTTTTAAAACGCGCCGGAGAGTTAGGTGTTTTGGAGGATACGCTTAGCTTGCGAATGGTGCCTGTCGCGATCAAGAATAATATGTGCATTAAGGGTGAGCTTACGACTTGCTGTTCCGGTGT
>Ga0114918_10004825_pt1 | contig 11666 bp, 20 predicted proteins | sample LantaG_FD_87015 | JGI IMG/M metagenome (GOLD analysis project Ga0114918, IMG submission 87015) | Deep subsurface microbial communities from Baltic Sea to uncover new lineages of life (NeLLi) - Landsort_02402 metaG | ecosystem: Environmental > Aquatic > Marine > Oceanic > Sediment | place... | reverse complement strand
TAGATTTGTCCATGAGGTTTTTCCGTCTTTACATTCTGGAATAACATGGTCCCAAGTCAATTGTCTTTTTTCTCCACAGTATACGCATTTGAATCCATCTCTTCTGTAGATATTCTGGTGATTTAATGGAGTATATTTTACATGCAGTCCCTTGTAATAAATTGCACAGATGATAGTTGGAATGTCATAGGCTTTTCTCCTGAAAGACAGTGTTTCACACGCATCTCTTTCTGGACCTTTATCTATCCAGTCTTCAAAAGTATATGGAATAAGTGTCTGAGGGTGGATTATTTTAACCCTACCCTTTAGAGCCATAGATACACCATCCCTAATTGAAGATATATTGCAAGGCACCCACGATCCATTTAATACCAAACAATCTTTTTGTAGTATGTTCCTCATATTCATATCACCATTAATTTTTTGGTAGCTGGGGCGGGGATCGAACCCGCAACCTCCGCCTTATGAGAGCGGCGTTCCACCAATTGAACTACCCAGCCACATTGACAAATTCTTTAAACCTTCCTAAATTATCAACCTTTTCTTTCCACATTTTGAAGTCACAACATCTTCCGAATAAAGATATCGACATGCTTCTTACCGAATCACTATGTTTTAAATGTGAATATTCATGTAATTCACAGATTCCCCATAATGAACCTTTTTCAAACTTCCCATCAAGGCACATTCCACAGCATTCGGCTATAGAATATTCAACTTCCTTGAGCATTTTTAATTTATTTGCATCCATTGTTCTTCTCCTTGGTACTCCCGACAGGATTCGAACCTGCGTATTTCTCCTTAGGAGGGAGATGCCTATCCACTAGACTACGGGAGCATATATGGGTCATAAATGGCTTTAATGGCACATGTATGACCCATTAATTTATTATGCAAGTCTTAAATGACCCATGTATTCGTCACCAATCTCCTTTTCCATAGGCTCAAAAACAAGAGCCGTCATCATATCACCTAAATCAGAATCCCTAAACGTGGCATATTTATAGTCTTGTCCTTCCCATCCGCTATAGAGTCCGATAAGATCCTCAAAATCTATATCGTTTTCCGTATCGGCCTGTAGACAAACCATAGTTCTGTCATTTTCAATCCAATCCTGAACGCTCTCAAGCTATCCATGTTCCTTCATGAACTCAGCTACAGCATGGCAGGACTGAGGGATTCTCTGACTCTTTGTGAGCCTGCTATCAACAATAATATACATTCTCTTAGACATTTAAAAGCCCTCCATAAGTTGGGACGTATCTTCTCCGAGAATCTCTGTTAAAGACTCAATAAGAAATCTTACGTCATATGAGTTTTCATTCAGATGCTGTTGATCCAAATCAAAACTTCCCTTATGAGGGCGTTCGTGTCTCAATCGATTGTAGATTATATGGGCCGAAGTAGCCCAATCCGAGTATGAATAGGGGTTTTTCTCAGCGAATTCCCTCCCCTTCTGATAGTACTCAGATTCTGGTCTTATACTAGAGTGCTTCATGCCTTTTTTAGTGGCATAACCAACCAAAACTCCCTTTAAGAAGAGTATGGCATTCTTGTGATCTTCGAATTCGTAATTGCATTTAACATTCATTTCTCTTTCTCCTTTTCTTTTTGAAATACGTGAATATCCAATAAAAAAAGTGAAAGAGGCGGACCTCTAGCAAACTTCTATGTAAAACCAATCTATGTCATCGTAATCTCCTTTGTTCCATCAATTATTTTCTCTATCTCGAAAATTATACCTTCTATTATACGCCAATATGTTTTCGAAACAAATTTTTCAGCCAGATCATTGTCATACCCAACAAATTTCAATCCTCCAAAAAGCTTCTCTCTGTAAACTGCTGAATCTTTTCTAAATTGAGTAGCAGCATATATATCATGTGATATTGGTTTGGACAAATAATATTGCTTCCCATCATGTCTGAATATAATCCTTACAGTAGTTAAACAGAGACCCGAGTCAGTCAATACGTTAACTATTTCCAAATTATGGCTATCCAAATTTAGGCGGTATAATTCCCTTATTAGATCCACTTCAAAAGAAGTTAGTTCTAGATCCCCTTTTGGTATAGTAAGAAAGCTCATTTTCTCTCCTAATTGGAGGCACAGACGGGAATCGAACCCGCATAAGCGGTTCTAGAGACCGCCGCATTGCCACTATGCTACTGTGCCATAACCATAGTCCCTAGATCAATTCGTTTCCGGAGTGCTACGCTTCCCCAGTATATTTTCATTAAAGATAACATCGAATTCAATTCCGTCAGGATCTTCAAACATAACATCTATTTTCTTAACCCACTCTGGGTCTAAACCACGTTCTTTAATGTTGGCTTCACGAGTATCGTCATAACACACGATTTTGAAGACATGAAAACGATCTATTAATTCTTTTGGTATTGTGCATCTGTTGAAAATATTACCAAGAACAGAAACTTCATAATTTGCATCTCTAGAGAACATGTCTTCCCAATCTATGTCCTTTGAGAATTCAAACATAGCTTTTCGATATGCCTTTTTGTCCCCAGAGGTGATCGAGCCAATAATTCTAGATTTTATATCCTCAACATCTCCATTAAAATACTTCCACACTTCCTTGTCGCAATCAATAAAATCAACAGAATCTTGTTCTGACAACTTTCTTATGACGGTGCTTTTTCCAACACCTATCTTACCAAAAAACATGTTGTTCTTTTTCAACATATTACTCCATCCAATTCAGTCCGCATTTGCCACATCGCGCATGAATATGCCTATTACATTGAGAAACAGTGAACACTAGTTCACCATCATCGCAACTAGTACAAGGCATTGCATCGGTAATAAACTCTTTCGGAATTTCCTTTTCATCAATGTTATATTTTTCTTTGACATATACATTGATTGCCTCATATGCCTCGGCTATCGGAGCAAAAAGCTCTTCTGTCTCTTTTTGTATCTCTGTTTCTCTTTCCTTGATTCTATCATCTATTTCAGCTAATTTCTCATTAATGTCGCTCATAATAATTTCCTTTATAACATATAGCTCACGCCCTGTTGCGCCCATCCGGCAAAGTCAGATATATCTTGCTCATCATAATTGTCAGCGTAATGAATAAGATACATTTTCTTCTTGATTTCATCTGGCAGAGTTTTCAGATCCGCAAGCGGAGCATGAACAGCGCCAGGAAAGAATTGAGCATCGTGAAACATAACTTGTGCGTCTTTATATGCTTCAATCAAATCTAGATCAAACTTAGTATCGCAAGAAACAAACACCTTGTTATCTAGCATCAGACCATACGAAATGAAAGATGCTTCCCATTTATTGCTTTGTTCTGGGATATGATTTGTTCTGAACATTTCAATATGCAGATCTCCCAAATCTACTTCAAAAGTTTCTCTTGGAGAGAACGTTTTCCATTGCGGACGAATCGACTCAAAATAATCACTGAATTGAAGTTTATGAGCCATTCCGTCAATTTCGTTCCATTCAAGTCCTCCACGAAGAGTATAGTCCCAAAGAATTCGCTGATAATTTTCATCGATAATCATTTTAGTCTTAGGCTTACCCATGAACTTCTGGCCAACATATCTATTATTCAGCGCAAGAGTCTCAATACCTCCAACATGATCAGCATGGGAATGAGTTGGAAGAATAACCTCGATGTCGGATTCTAATAACCCAGCAACATTCAGTAAGGATGCAGGGCCTGTCTGACCAAAATCAACTAGCACATGCTGGTCACCTTTGATGACCAGAAAATTAGTCTGGTTATTCTTTTTGGCAGCCGCTGAGCCTACTCCAAGAAAGAAAATCTCTAGCTGTCCATCATTAACCAATGGTTTCTTAAAAGTTTCAATTGTCATGGTTCATTCCTTTCTTGTTTAAAACAGCCTCTGGGAGTTGTACTGTACATTATACTGACACAAGCTCAAAAGACTTCGGGAGTGCGCGAGAAAGGGAAGTGGTGATCGGGGCGGGACTTGAACCCGCAACCTCCTCAAATTGGTGAAGGTAGCCGGATTCGAACCGGCGAATTCCTTGCGGCCTCCTGCGTGTCGAGCAGGCGCTCTAACCAGACTGAGCTATACCTTCATTAGTTACCAAATCCATTGTATGGGTTCAAGATAAACAGTTCAATTCCTTTAAGGAGGCGTCATTGCCGCTAGACTACCCGATCATAAACTATCTAATATATGGAAGATTTCGAAATCCCTTAGATGAAACTTGTTCTTAAGTGTTTTCCTGATATCTTCCTTTTTCCAACCATCTTCATAAAGACTATTCGCAACATTGTAAGGGCGAAAAACAAGACTGCATAAAGGCAGATCATCCCATGCGTCTGGTGGAACGGCCCCAGGTCTACAGTGATTGATTATTGCCTGTTTTCTTCCTCTTGGCCGTCTGTGATATCCAAATGGATAGCGTTTGTAGGTTTTACCCATTGTAAGTCTCCTTTTGTTAAGTACTTACATCGGGTGCCTCACTTTCTCTAAATGATTCATTATCTTATTTTCCTATATGTGGTGGATGGTTTTTCTGCTATTAGCATTTGCGCATAAGTGATTGCATCATTCAATGCTCTATGTCGCTGTCCATACCAAGATAAACCGTTACGTTTTAATACACGCCTCTGTCCATTTCCAAAGGCTTTAAAAAGATCACAATGGTGACTAAACGGGAGTGTTTGACTATGCCTCTGACAAGCCTTGTCTAACCAAACCAAATCTCCCTTTCCCCATGAACAAAATGTCTCATCCCCACCTAGCCATGGCAAAAATAATAATGACCATGCCTCGCTAAAAACAGGTGCGCAATCAATGCTTAATTGAGAAATATGTAACAGTTCTTTGGCAAAATCAGTTAATTTTGGATTCATTACTGGTTTTACGAAACTTTGGAAAGCTCCTGTTACTTGCATGTCATCTGCGCATATGCGAACAGCGCCGATTTCAATTACCTCCATATCGTCTTTGGTAAACTCATCGTTCTCGCAACATGTCATCTCTAAATCTATTATTATAATGTTAGACATTTTATTTATCTCGAAGTTTATCCACAATTTCTTTCGCCGCTCTCATTTGTCTCTGTGAACCAGTTTCGTCTACGGGCTGAGCAACTGGTTTTGATAGTTTTACAACTTCGTATCTAATGATGGCGTTTTTAATAGAATCCCATGTTTTTTCTACACATCTTCCATCAGGCAAATCATTACCTCTTGTCCATTCTTCTCCTGCTCTTGGTTTCCTTGAACTAACTACACATCCTAGATACCCATCATCGGTAACATCTATTGAATATTTATTGTTTTCTGTATAAAATCTGAATCTATACCTGTCTGCGGTATCTAATTCTACTTCCTCGATGCGATCTGAAAAATTGCCAAAAGGACATAAGTCCCTTTCGATCCATCTTTTTACTTCTTCATACATATTACTCATCTGGATATTCCTCTTTCTTTACTAAAGTCTCATGATATTCCTTTGAGTCATGAGGCGCAGTTCTGCTCCAAAATTCATACGGGATATCTACAACTGGTCCAATTCCAACTTCCGTAAGATACCAAGTTCCGCCCTTATATTTTCTATACCATTGGAAGTTTTTCCAGAATTTGCTCACAAAATGTTTGTCTTTCTTAAACAATTCCATTTTCATCTCCTAATTTTTATGCGTATCGCATTGTCAATTTCATTCTCAGTAAATCCCATAAGATATCCTCCCCCTCCAGCGCCTGAGACTTTGTATCCCAATAGCCTTTTCTCGTAATATCCAATTGCCCTCGATAAATCTCCAACAATCATATTTGGGAACATCTCAACTTGAGACTGAAAAGATTCCGTCATGAACTTTCCCGCCTTTTCTAAATCCATATTCAATATAGCTTCCCAACAGTTAGAAGAAGAGTCTGACAATTTTTTAATTCTAGCTAAAGTTATTGAAGAATTCTTTAACGGGTTATAGTTTTTTAATCTCGGCTTAAGAGGTATCATAATTATACGTTTTTCAAGCCAACTTAAGATTTTCTCTTCCATTACCCTCTCAATAAACTGAGGCCAGAAGGATCCTGCATAGTATTGTTTTGTAAGTCCTCGACATACTATCCCTATTGAATCTTGCGCCCCAGAAATCTGCTGAGAACCAGGAGGATTATCATAAGAAAAAAGAACCTTAGCTAATTTCTCTTCATCATCAAGCGGTATCTTAAATCCCCACAGTTCATTTGCCATTTTTCTAGTACTAGTAGCCATGCCGGTTTTATCACCAAAATCATAATTTGACTCTATTGAAGCCGTTATGACACATCCAGGATAACGCTGAGACAAAAAGGGTTGGTCAAGCCATCCTCCTGCTAGATCTATCCTGTAGGGAATTAGATTCTCTTTCATGAGGTCTGTGATAGATCTAGATATAAGACCTTTTTGAGGCTCTCTATTTAGAACAATGTATTCAATTCCACGAGACTTTATTGCTTCTTCTTTTTCCTCAGTATGTCCATCTTGATTAATAACAAAAATATCCGGCGTGATTTTGTCAGCTATTTCTAGGAAGTCCAATATTCCTTTGGCAATTAGAATGTAAGCATTTTTTACGAAAGAAATGCTTTTAACCATATATAGCCTCTCTTCTTGAGGATATATTGGTTTTCTGTTCTTTATTGAGAATATATTGTCATCATTTCCTATTGAGACATGTAACTCACCATATTTTGATGCTTCTTCGAAAAATCTAACGTGTCCGCTATGGAGCATGTCATAGCATCCGCAAACAAGAACTTTTTTCATCTCAAACCCTAACAGTTATATTCCTGCTTCTCTTTTCATATTGCTTCTTGCTTTTTGTTCATATTCGGCAAAAGCGTCATGCAGAAACAGCTTATCTTTTTCGAGCATTTTCTTCAGAAATTCTTTTCTTTTTCCATTGAATTCATCCCTGTTGATGCCCAGTTTAGCATTATATTCACGAAATACATTCTCCGCATATTTATCATACACATCCGGGTCGGACGCCAGAATCATCAGATCCACATCATGGATCAATTTTTCATCTGTGCTAAATTCCTCCACATCTGCACGACTATGATCTGTAGCCATGATCAGTTTCTTGACCATAGACATTTGCCCTCCTGTCATTTTGTTAAACAGTTCGGCACTTTCCTTTTCAGAATCCATTATGTCATGAAAGAGCAAAGCGGCCATTATGGCTCTTTTCTGATGGCAGAGGTCGGAAACTCTTTCTAGTTCATTAAATGTGTCCAGAATATGCAGTTCATTATGATAAAACCTATATTCTTCACGATAAAACCTAAGTATATTATCCAGCGCTACATTGAGTCCGATATGCTCAGCGCAATAACGTTCAAGCTCTTTCTTGGCCAGATAATTGAAAACAGTTTTTGGAACATATTTTTCAACTACATAATGCCAATATTTCGGTCCAACCAGAGCTTTAACTAGACTAGAGGAAACGTCGATGAATTCTTTATTCGGAACAAAGAATACAGTCTCAACAGAAGAATCAATTTCTTTGTTGATCCTCTGCATCAGAGACTCGTCATCGAAGTCCTTATGGGATCTGATTCCTCTTACAATATGAGTAGCATTAACACTCTTCGCATAATGTACCAGCAGATCATTGCCCATGCTTGTAACTTCAACTGTTGGCATGTCGGCACAAGATTCTCTGATTATGCTGATTCTTTCTGCTGTAGAAAAAGAATACTTCTTCGTTGGGTTGATGCCAACGGCTATAACAACACTGTCAAAGAGCTTTGCGGCTCTACGGATTATATCCAGATGCCCATTGGTCAGAGGGTCAAAACTACCTGCATAAATTCCTTTGGTGCTCATATTCCTGCTCCCATGTATGGGGGATTTATTATATCCTCCAATTTTTTCACTTTCTTTTTCAGCTTCTTATTTTCTTTTTGAAGTTTCTCTTTCTCTTCTTGAAGTTTCTCGACAAATCCCGGAGTGCCGTTGCATCTAGGGCAATCCCAAGAAACTTGACCCCAACTGGCTCCGACTAAATAGCCACATTGATCACATTTCCAAACACCATCGCTCATCATTTTCTCCTCGTCAGACGAACTAAATCACTTTCAATTTCTATAACTTTTACATGGACTGAATGATTAGAAGAGTCCTTAATACCAGGAAGATGGATTTTAGACCCTATATGAGGCTCTCTTGGAAGAACGAGCGTCCCTAGAATTTTGTCGTCCAGAATGGCTTTTCTTTTCCACGCTATACGCTTAGTATTCATGATACGTCCTCCAATTTTTTATAGGTTGGAGCGGACAGGGAGAATCGAACTCCCATCTCTACCATGGCAAGGTAGCATAATTCCACTATACCATGCCCGCATTTAGAAATACTGCTCTATCTTGTATCTCCTTAATTTGATTTCTTCCGCTAGTTGTCCTTCATTTTCTATGTCATTCTCAAAAATCATCGCACATCTACATGCGCCTTTTCTAAAATGGCAGTCAGAACCTGCCGTTCCAAATATTCCTAAAATCTCAGCATATGCCTTAGCCACATGATTGTTTGCTATATGCTTAGGATGACCATTCATAATTTCTAAGCCATCCGTTCTTTGGTTCAGCATAAATCTCTTAACCCCTCTCTTTTCGCGGCAGGGGTGTGCTTGCACGATTACTCCTCCAGCCTTATGGCATGAGGATTTTAGCTTCGAAAACCTCCTAGTATTTAACAGGTTTCTGTTATATGTAAAAGATTCATCTACTCCAAGAATCAGATAATCTGCTCCAGAATAGTTATGTTCAATGCCGAAAAAGGTTTTAAGACCAATTGCACTTCCTTCAGACTGAGCCAAATGATAGGCATCAATAAAAGCCTTTGGATCTCTGCCTACTTTGAAATGATTGGTGATAACAATAGCATCATATCCAGCATCTTTGTACATTCTTACAGTATCTCTACTCGACATCTTTCCGCAATTTGCTGGTGCCTCCAATGTATGGACATGTGTGTCGATTTTCATTTTCTCTGTATTTCCTTTAACTCTTCTAACGGTATCGGAATTGGATACATCTCATCATATTTCTTTGCCGTTCCCTTATTATACCAATCCGATAAATCGAAAGGCTCATTTGGAACCGCTCCCTTACAATCCTCAAAAGCCTCATCAAAAGGGACATAAGAAACAGCATCACATTTAGTTTCCGGATTGCAATTGAATACTTTGAAATTATGCTTGTCAAATGTTGGTTTCAACATCTCTAACATTTTGTTTTCTTTTGAATATCTTCCGTTTCTAACATTTTTAGTTTGACCAAAGGCGTATTGAGCCTCTTCTGTCATCCAAAAATCAACACCAATCATATAAATCTTTGGGCATCCAAGATAATGCATTAAACGAATTCCAAGAAGCATGGTACATAAGCAGGTGAATTCTCTATTTGCTTGTCTTCCTCCCATTCCCCAATGAGCATAGGAAGTAGAGAAAAATGTTTCAGGATGAAATTCTGTTCTTCGTGAATATCCAAATACAGAAGGACATTCCTGGACTCTCTTTTCAACTATTCTATATGTGCCGTCAGGAAGTTTCGCCCTTATATGTTTTCTCAATTTAGGCGTTGGAGCAAAAGTTATAGTTTTTGGGTCTAAATGAAGACCATGATGAAATTTTCTCTGAGGATCGCTAAAAGTCCATGCATCAACAGGAACATGACCTGAAACATTATTAACCCCAAAAGAAACAATACCTCTTTCTCTAAGCTTCTCCACAGGGAGATTATTGACGCTCGGTCCTCCACAAACTAGAAAGCCTGGAGATGGGTGCCACATCCCAGCAAGATTTATTGGAAGAAATCCTGTGCCTTGACATTCGTTGCATTTTCTTCTCTGTCTTCTGCCCCCACCGCAGTGTGGACAAAAAGCCTTTGGATTTACAACAAAAAGCGGGTCGTAGTTAGAGTTAAGCATGAAAATCCTTACCGTTTTTTACATAAAAACACTCGAATAAAATCAATAACAATCATAGCGAATACAATCGGACCAAAGAACGGACCAATTGTCGCTAGGTATAAATCTTTGCGTGAGATTTCTCCATCTCCACTACGAAAAATAGAGATAGCTAAACATGAACTCCAAAAACCAATAATAAGCCATGAAACTAAGAACAAAATCATTTCAAAATACTCCTCAAATCTTCCAATAGATCTTTTTTGGAATAATTTCTTCCAACCCATACGAGTCCCATTAAAGATTCATCACCACTGGAGCCGGTTTTCAACTTCCTTATCACTTCTTTCACAATTTGTTCTTGTTCTTCCTTCATTTTTAACTCCTATGTATGCTCCCTCTATGTCGTAGCACCATTTTGAATCGCCATATTTCCATACAAATCCATTGTCGGTATCACTCCAATGTATTTTGACAACATCATCGCATCCAGCATCCAATAATTTTTGAACTATGTCTCGTTCTTTTTCTCTGACTGATTTTTCCGCCTTTTTAACATCGCTGTGAACTGCGGCGACGGATATTGTATAACCATGCTCATCTATTTGTTCATTCTTTGAAAAGAAGTATACGCCATGATTATAATGATATGTACATATTACATCATAATCAGGCAATTCAGTCCACAAAGGACCGAAACAAATAAATCCGCCCCCCATTCCATTTCTGAACCTATTTTTTCTAATGTGATATGCTTCTCCTACATGGAGCTTTAACAATTCCATTTTTCACCTCCAAAATTAAAAACTCAAATCTATAAGCGGGATCCTGTAATTATCCTATCATCTATCTCTCATCTTACAATGAGGTAATGCTTAACGCACTACTGCCTCTACCCGGCTTCGTAGCATTGCTCACCTGCTCAGCCTGTTTGAGTTGCATCCTCTGTGGTGCGAACGAGCTATACTCTCCCACATTAAGCAAAGATGTCCCGACTTTCCTCAACTTTTCAGCTGCGATAGGTCGATTCGAGTTTTTAAAAACTTAATTATGTAGTCATATCCTCCTTCAGAATGAGGTAACAAACATTGAGAACAATCTTTCCATCCATTTTTTAAGATAGAAAACTTTCCACCGCATTCCTGCATATATAACGGACAAAAGCAGAAGAGACAATTAAGTCTTTCTGCTTTTTTGCATGGGAAATATTCGCATTGATTATTTTGAAAGAATCTATAACTCAAAATCTTTTCCAAGTTCTTTTATTTTTCCGTACATGTATCTTTTTGCAACTGTTTTCAAAATTCTTTCTATATATCTTTCATTAACATTCTGATGTTTTTTGAATTTCGGCGCATTCTTTATTTTTTCAAGAGTGAATATGCCATTATTTTCATGGATATACATTAGCCCAGCATATTCTGGAACTTCATCTTCTTTTATCAAATCTGACGGACAAACATAAAACATTCTATGAGGTCCGTAATGATGCCCCCCTGCTTTTAATAAAAAGGTTTTCTTCTTTTTGAAATCAGCGAAGAAATCCCCTCTTGAAATCTTTATCTCATAATCAATGGCATATTTGGATTTCGTTATCCTCCAAATATCACTTTCACCATATCCCCAGGAATGGTTTGGTATGAGGGGTGGGTCTCGAACCCACATATCACCTGTTTATAAGACAGACGGCTTCACCAATTTGCCTACCCTCACATATAAAATAGGGATAGGCTTCATATACCACGGAAGAAATGAGC
>Ga0114918_10004824_pt1 | contig 11666 bp, 8 predicted proteins | sample LantaG_FD_87015 | JGI IMG/M metagenome (GOLD analysis project Ga0114918, IMG submission 87015) | Deep subsurface microbial communities from Baltic Sea to uncover new lineages of life (NeLLi) - Landsort_02402 metaG | ecosystem: Environmental > Aquatic > Marine > Oceanic > Sediment | place: Baltic... | reverse complement strand
GACGCTGGTAGCGCTGGCCCCGCTGGCCCTCTATGCGGTGGACCACTGGGATGTGGTGATGGGACGGCCGGGACAAGTCTCGGTCTTCAATCCGCTCATCAACGGTGGTGACCTGTGGGGCACATTGGGTCGCCAACTGGTTGGCTCGATGGGGATGTTCTTCGTCCGCGGCGACACTATCCCGCGCCACAACCTGCCGGGGCGGCCGGTCTTCGACCCGCTGCTGGGGGCAGCGATGGCATTGGGGCTGGTACGGGCTGCGCTGTGTGCGCGACGGGAGGTTGCCCCAGCCCTCACGCTGATCTGGGTGGGGCTGATGCTGGTGCCCACATGGCTGGCCGAGGACGCACCTCACTTCTTGCGGGCAGTGGGCGTGCTGCCCCTGCTGGCAACCTTGCCCGCGCTGGGGCTGGATACGGCGATGCTCTGGCTGGGGCGGCGCGGGTGGCGTGGATGGGCGGTTGTGATGGCCTGTGCGATCCTGGCTGTTGGCCTGGCCGCTACCGGGTGGGACTACTTCGTCCGCTACAGGGCTGACCCGCAGACCGGTTATGCATTTGAGGATGCTGCCACCGCGCTGGCCGTCGAGGCCAATCGCTTCGTCGGCGTCGGCTGGGACGGGAGCGGACTGGTGGCGCGCTCCGCTCCCCCCCCTGGAGGGGGGGGCAAGAGGGAGGTCTACGTGGACAGCCGGCTGTGGGACGAGTGGGCCGCGATCCCCTTCCTCGTGCCGGAAACCGGATGGGTGACCCGACTCTCGACGGCGTCCCCCCCCCTGGAGGGGGGGGCAGGGGAGGGTACACTGCTCCTGCTCTGGCCCCACGATGGGGTGGAACATTACCTGGGCCTGCTGCCGCGCAATGCACACATCGAGATACACGCGGGGCCGCTGGCGCGGGGCGATCTGGAGGATGCCCCTTACACGGCTTACGTCGCCTACGCCGCCGAGCCAAAGGCGCAGCGACCGGCCGGCTGCCTGGCTCGCTTCGGTGACCAGATAGCATTGACCGACTGCACAGTGGAGGCAGGCATCCAGGAGTGGCAAGTACGGTTGGAGTGGGAGGCGTTGACGTCTCCCCTGGAGAATTACACAGTATTCGTCCACCTACGCGACGGTGAGCAGGTGGTGGCGCAGGACGATGGAGAACCAGCCGGGGGATATTATCCCACGGGATTGTGGCGCAGGGGGGACGTGGTCGAGGATACCCACGTGCTGAAACTTCCGAGGGAATGGGTGGGCGAGCCCCAACTCGTCGTGGGGCTGTATGTCTGGCCGACGATGAAACGTCTTGAGGCGGTGACCCCGGCTGGGGAGCCGTTGGGAGATGAATTCATAATTAGTGAACAATGAAACAAAATGAGACAATGAGCAATGTTCAATCTGCCTAATTCGTGGTTCCACTGTTCATTGTTAATTGTCACATTGTTCATTCAAAGGGAGGGATATGATGCTTCAAAAACGCACATTGATCGGCGTCCTGCTGGCGGCCGTGTTACTGGGGATGGTGTCGGCCTTTTCTTTGGCCGCGCCCGATCTCTCATGGCCAGCGCAGGAAGGGACAAACCTGCTGAAGAACCCCGGCTTCGAGGGGATCACTTGTAATCCCGCCTCGCAACCTGGATGGTGCGATGACAACTGGACGCGCGACACCCACGATGGGAGTATTCACGACAACATCTTCACTCCGCAGGGGTGGGTGACCTGGTGGCGCCATGGCGGCGGCTATGGCCAACCCGAGGTCAAGACCATTCCCAACGTGCCCCCGTTCACCGGCGAACTGCCTCGCATTCGCAGCGGCAACTACGCAGTGCAGTACTTCAACTACTACGAACTCCAGGACGGGGGCTTCTATCAGGTCGTGACCGGCCTGGAGCCCGGTGCAACGGTGCAGTTTTCGGCCTATGGCCATGGGTACAGTTGCGAGAATAATGAGCGCCCAGGCTATTCCTGTGGCGACACCTGGAATCAGTGGTTCCAGGTCGGTATTGAGCCCAACGGCGTAGCGGATCCGTTTTCGCCGAACGTTACCTGGGGCCCAGATCAATTGGCACCCGACCACTACACCCTCATCGGCCCAGTCACTGCCCAGGTGGGGGAGGGAGGCAGCGTGTGCGTCTTCCTGCGTTCCCAGACCAAGTGGGGCTTTGAGCACCAAGACGCCTACTGGGACGACGCCAGCCTGGTGGTGACCTCGCCCGGCACCCCGCCGACGAACACCCCCCTGCCGCCGCCTCCCACGGCGACCCCTGGCCCCTCCCCAACACCGCGTGGCACGCCTACTCCACGTCCGGACGGCGCGACCGTCCACATCGTCGGAGATGGAGACACACTCTTTGGCATCGCGCTGATGTACAATGTGCCAGTGGATCAGATTCGCGAACTCAACGCCGGCTCCATCGGCGGCGGTGATATGATCTGGGCAGGTCAGGAACTGGTGATCTCCCTGCCGAGCGAGACGCCCACCCCCACGCCTCTGCCCCCGCCTCCCACACCTGAGTCGACCCCCGTGACAGAGGGAGAGGCTGAGGGCGCTTCTATCTGCGTGCTGGCCTATCACGACCGGAACAGTGACACATTCCGAGACGAGGAGACTGAGGAGCTCCTGCCCAACGCGGAGTTCACCGTCGCCGACGCCTCTGGCGTGGTGGACCGGTACACCTCCGACGGCATCAACGAACCCCACTGCTTCACCGGGCTGCCCCCAGGGGCCTACCGGGTGATCCAGAAGTCGCCGCCGGGCTACGAGCCCAGCGGCCCTGCAGAGTGGGCGGTGGCCCTCTCCGAGGATATGAGTTGGGACCTGCAGTTTGGCAACGCGCGGAGCGAGAGTCCAGCGACCACCGGTGAGGCCGCCGAGCCTACCCCAGCGAGTGGGGGTGACGACGAACCGGATGACGGCTCAACCTTCAGCCGCATCTTCGCGACCGTCGCCAAGATCAGCGGCGTGCTGGTGCTGGTCCTGGCCGTAGTGGTCGCGGTACTCTTCGTCCTCAACCGGCGGAGAATGTAGAGCCATCAGACTTCGAGGGCCTGACCTCCGACTCGTATCGCGGCAAAGGAAGCCGATCAGAAGCCGCACGGTGGGCATGCCAAGAAGAACCTCGGAGGTCTTTGAGATGTACTCACGGAGCGTCGCCTGGGGAAGCGTCGTGCCCCTGGCGACGCTTCTGCTTTTGGCGCTGATCGTGGCCGGGCCGCTGTGGGGGCCGGGGCTGCTGAACACCCGAGGGGGCGGCGATAGCCCTTTCCTCTTACTGCGCACCCATCAACTGGCGGCCAACCTGCGGGGCGGCGTCTTTCCTGCCCGCTGGATGCCCGACGCCGCCTATGGTCTGGGTTATCCCTTCTTCAGTTACTACGCAACACTGCCGTACTACCTGGCCGCGGGGTTCACCCTGGCCGGGCTGGACATCCTCAGCGCTATCAAACTTACCCAGACGCTCTTCTTCGCGGCGGCGGCGCTGGGGATGTATGGCTGGGCACAGCGGGCGCTGCACAGCCGGCCTGGCGGATGGCTGGCCGCCGTTGCTTACACCATGGCCCCCTTCCACCTGGTCAACGTCTACGTGCGAGGCGACTCGCTCTCCGAGTTCGCCGCCTTCGCCTTCTACCCGCTCATCCTGTGGGGCCTGGATCACCTGGCGGCGCGCCCCTCCCTCCGGCGCACCCTTCCCCCCGCCCTGGCATACGCGGGCTTGATTCTCACCCACAACATCTCCGCCCTGATTTTTTCTCCGTTTATGCTGTTGTACATCGTGATGGTATCGCGCGCTGGAGATAGGAGGCAGGAAACAGGAAACAGGAAACAGGAAGCAGGAGGCAGGAGGCAGGAAGCAGAAAGCAGGAAGCAAGAAGCGAGAAGCAAGAGGCGGTCTGACATTTGTTCATTGCTTCATTGTTCATTGCCTCATTGTTCATTGCCTCATTGTTCATTGTCTCATTGTTCATTGTTCATTGCCTCATTGGTCATTGGACTTCTACTCTCGGCCTGGTATTGGCTCCCGGGCCTGGCCGAGACCGGCTACGTTCAACTGACCGCCCAGACCACCGGCTACTTCTTCTACGGCAATCACTTCCGGGGGGCAGACCTGGTGCAACCGAGACTTATTTTCAACTACGTCATTACCCCCGGTGATCCGACCCCCTTCGCGATGGGCTTCGTGCAAGCGGCGCTGGCGCTGGTCGGGGTGCTCGTCGTGATCGCCGGGTGGGCACATTCGCCATTCCCCATTCGCCATTCGCGATTCGCAATTCTCGGCCTGGCCCTCTGCACCTGGCTCATCACGCCCCTCTCCCGTCCGCTGTGGGACCACCTGCCGCTGCTGCCGATGGTGCAGTTCCCCTGGCGCTTCCTCTCGGTACAGGCGCTTTTCACCGCCTTGCTCACCGGCGCGATTCCCTCCCTTGCATCCCCCCCAGTGGGGAGGCGGGGCTGGGCCATCGCCGTCGTCCTGGCAGGCGTCCTTGCCGTGACGGGGCTGATCAGCCTGCGCTCTGAATATCTTCCCATCACCGCCGAGGAAGTCACCGTCGAGCGGCTGCAACTGTACGAACTCTTCACCGGCAACGTCGGCTCGACCATCCGCTACGAGTACCTGCCCCACTGGGTGATGCCACGTCCCTACACCGGCCCGGCCCTCTTTGACCCCAGCGCTCCCCCACGGGCCATCCCGCTCAACGGGGAACTGGTGGATGCGAAGGAAACCGCCCACGAACCGACCCGCCGCATCTGGACGGTGGAAGCCGGCGCTGGCGGTGCAGAAGTAGCCTTCCCGCTCTACTACTGGCCTGGCTGGCGGGCGACGGTGGACGGTGCGCCCGTCGAGGTAAAGCCCGCGCCCGACTCGGGTTACCTCACACTGGCCGTCCCCGCCGGGCGACACATGGTCGTGATGTGGCTGGGTCGCACGCCGCTGCGACTGGGGACAGAGTTGACGTCACTCGCCACAGCGTTGATCCTGGTGGTGCTGGGGGTCATTAGATGGTGGCAAAGTGCAAGGTGCAAGATGCAAGATGCAGGGGGCAAGATACAGAGTGCAGATCGGTTTCTGCCTCCTGCCTCCTGCCTCCTGCCTCTTGCCTCCTGCTTCGTAGGCCTGGCTATCACGCTCACGTTGCTGGTCACTTTCAGCCCTCGCATCGCCATCACCGGCGACTCCGATCTGACGATGGACTTCGAGCAGATGCCCTATTTGCACCACAATCCCGGTGGTGTAGACTTCGGCTGGTGGCAGATGACCGGCTACCACTACAGCGCCGACCGGCTGGCTCCTGGAAGGACACTGCACATAACACTGGACTGGCAGGCGGTGCAAGGAGAAAATAGCGCGACGTTGCGCCTGGTCTCGCCGGCAGCAGTCCGCCAGGGTGAACTCCCCGCAATAGCGGAGGCCACTGCTCACCCCCCCCTCACCCCCCCTCCAGGGGGGGAGGCACCGCCCACTGCCCACTGGACGGGCAGCACTACGCTTGAACTGCCCGTCCCTCAGGACGTGGCTCCGGGCCTGTACCTGATCCACCTGGAGGGAGGAGACGGAGGAGCGGAGTCGGTCTACCTGCAGCCGGTGTGGGTGGGCGGGGGGGAAGGTGCTGCGGGGCAACTCGTGAGCGGCGCGTTTGCCGACGGTGCGCTGCGGTTGCACACCGTCGAAGCCGCACAGATTGCGCCTGATCGGCTCAATCTACGGCTCGACTGGTCCGCTGCCAGGCCCGTCGCCGCCAACTACGGGCTCCGTCTGCGGCTAACCGACCCGGCTGGCAACGAATGGGCAACGCCAGGCCAACAACCCTTGGATACCCAACCTGGCTACGGCTTCCTGCCCACCAGCCTGTGGCCGGTTGGTCATCTCATCCACGACCGTTACACTCTCTCGCTCCCGCAAGGCACCCCGCCCGGCGACGGCTACACCCTCACCGTGAGTCTCTACCGCGCGATGACCTGGGAGAGCGTGGGGGAATTCGCCTCTCCTGTCTCGCTGGATCAGGCCACCCAGCGACCCGATGCGCAGACCATCGCCCACTTTGGAGATGAACTGGCATTGAGCCGGCTGAAAGTGTCAAAGCGCGTGCGACAGGGAGAGAGGCTGCCCCTGACAGCCTACTGGCTGGCCGTGGAACGGCCGTCAAAGGACTACGTCGCCGAATGGTGGTTAGAGGCGATTGAAAACTCGCAATTCGCAATTCGCAATTCGCAATTCGTACCGCTGGCCCCTGGCTCCCCACCGACCGCCTGGCCCGTCGGGGCGTGGGTCGCCGGCCGCGCCGCGCTGCCCATCCCGCCCACTGCTCCACCCGGCGACTATACCCTCTCGCTCACGCTGCGCAATCCCATCAGCGGCGCGTCGCTGGGCACCTATACACACCCACAGCCGGTACACGTGCTGGAGCGCGAGCGGGTCTGGGAACTGCCGCTGATGCAGCAGGAGGTGGGCGCCCGCTTCGGCGGAATGATCGAACTGGCGGGGTACGACCTGAAACGAGAGGGAGACACGCTGCACCTGACGCTCCACTGGCGGGCGCTGACCGTCCCCGACCGGCACTACATGCTCTTCGTCCACCTGGCCGATCCGACCACCGGCCGGCCTGTGGCCCAGGTGGACACGATGCCCCGGGGGTTCACCTATCCCACCGGACTGTGGGCCCCGGGCGAGGTCATCTCCGACGAGGTGGTACTTTCACTGGAGGGGGTGCCGGCCGGGCAGTACGACCTGGCCGTCGGCTGGTACGAGCCCAACGAAACGAGCCAGCGCCTCCAGGCAACCGACAGGACGGACAATCCACTGCCCGACGGCCGCCTGGTCCTCTCTGACAGCGTCATGCTGCCCTGATGCGCACTCGGACGAAATCAGTACGCATTCGTCGACGCGAAAAAGTTGAAGAACGTGCGGATCAGGATCTTGACGTCCAGAAGCAACGACCAGTTCTCAATGTACCACAGGTCGTACTTGGTCCTCTCGGTGACGGAGGTATCGCCGCGCAGTCCGCTGACCTGCGCCCAGCCGGTCATGCCAGCCTTCTCCCAGTGGCGATCCATGTAACGCGGGATGGAGCGGCGGAACCGGTTAACGTAAACAGGGCGCTCCGGCCGCGGCCCCACCAGGCTCATCTCCCCGATCAGCACGTTGATCAGTTGGGGCAGTTCGTCCACGTTGAGGCTGCGGATGATGCGGCCCAACCGGGTGACGCGGGGATCGTCCTCTACCGTCCACCCGGGACCGCAAGTCTCGGCATCCTGCCGCATAGAGCGGAACTTCAGCATCTGGAAGGACCGGGCGTCGAGCCCCATCCGCTCCTGAGCGTAGAACACCGGGCCGTGCGAGTCCAGTTTGACCAAGATCGCCATCAGCATCATCAGCGGCGAGAGCAGGATCAGCCCGCAGGCCGCCCCGGCGACGTCCATCAATCGCTTGGCTGCACGCCGCCAGCCGCGCAGCGCAATGTCGCGCACAGTCAGCAGCGGCAGCCCCCCCAGGTCACCTATGCTCACCTGGCTGGCCATGATCTGGAACACGTCGGGATAGACCTTGATCGTCACCTTGCCCCGCTCACATTCCGAAAGCAGCATCAGGATTTCCTGATGCGTCGCCTCTGGCAGAGCGATGATGACCTCGTCAACTTGATGTTCGTCAATGATGAGCGCCAGATCGCCAGCGTGACCAAGAATCTGCGCACCCAATGGAATCCCATTCGAGCCGTTGGTGATGACGAAGCCGGTCACTTCGTACCCCAGCCCGGGATTCGATTGGATCTTCTGGAAGATCATCTGCCCCACATCGCCGGTGCCGACAATGAGCACTCGGTCGCGCCCCCAACCCTGCCTCCGCAGCCCCGTCCGGATGCGCGCGTGTATCGCCCGACCAGCGGTGACGAACGCGATGGTAAACACCCAGACGTACAGGATAACCCCCCGCGAATAATCCAGCTCCAGGGGGCTGTTTTTGAAGAGCAGTGAGGAGAGTGCCACCCCCATCAGTGTGCCCACTGTGGTGGATGCGAAGATGGAGTAGAACTCGTCAATGCGCGAAGGCATACGAGTCAGCAGGTACAAACGGGAGAAAGCGAACACCCCCACGATGGATCCGATGTGAGTTAGCACGATGCCGGAGTAGTCGGGGAGACTCCCCATGGCCTGGGCCTCGTTCGGCCAGGGAATCCACTGGCGCATCCAGTAGGCTAGCGAGAAGGCCAGACTGGCCATCGCTGCGTCGGTGAGGGCCAACGTGAGCACGAAAATTATCTGGGTCTGTGTCTTCGACTTCACAGCGCCGCCTCCGGTCGTCGTCCGGTCGAGGTGAGGGCAAGCCGCAACTGTTCAGCCCCCTGTAGCAGTGAAATAGTGCTGACGATGAGGGTATGAAGCCACCAGGGGGTCTGCGCAGCATAATGCTTCCGGTAGAAAATGCCCATCGCGCGGTAGAACTCGATCTGGGCACGTGGGCTGTGACGGGTGGCTGCCCGCTTGATGTGCAACACCGTCACAGCCGGGTTGTAGTAGACCTTCCAACCGGCCGTCTTGATGCGGTAGGCCCAGTCCAGATCCTCGCCGTACATAAAGAACTGCCCGTCCATCAGGCCGGCCTGGGCGATGGCAAGAGCCCGCACCAGCATAAACGCACCCACGACGGAATCTACTTCGGCGACCTGATCGGGGTCGAGGTAGGTAAGGTTGTAGCGGCCAAAGCGCCGGCTGCGAGGGAAAAGGCGCGAAAAACCCACCAACCGGTAGAAGGCAACCTCCGGCGTGGGAAAGGAACGCCGGCAGGCCAGGTCAAGCGATCCGTCGGCGAGCACCAGCCTGGGGCCGGCGATGCCTGCGTCGGGGTGCTTGGCCATGAAGTCCAACATCCGCGCCAGCGCGTCCGGTGGCAGTTCCGTATCCGGGTTCAAGAGGAGTGCGAAGGCTGGCTGGTTGGTTGGTTGGCTGGTTGGTTGGTCGGTAAAGCCGAAGGCTTCCAGTCCCTGGTTGTTGGCGCTGGGGTAGCCCACGTTTTCCGCGTTGGCGATCAGATGCACCTGGGGGAACTCGGCGGCGACCATCGCGGCGCTGCCATCGGATGAAGCGTTGTCCACGACGCAGACTTCAAAAGCGAAATCGCCCTGGCTGGCATAGACCGAGCGCAGGCAGGTGCGCAGCAGGTCACGGGTGTTGTAACTGGTGATGACGATTCCCAGATCAAGCATCATTTAGGGAAACCCTCGCGCACGGCTCAGAATTGGCGGTGGGACGGGTGACCGCCCCCGCCGACCATACCAAATCCGTGAGGAGCGCTGCGAACAACCACAATTCATCATCCCTCCTCCCGCGCGGGGCGACCTTCCCAGAAACGGTCTCACCCCAGCAGACGACGGCATTCTAACACAATCGAGCATTGTCCTTTAGGCATAGGCTTTTGCCGGCATCTCAATGTAGCGGTCCGGCTTCTCAGTCTTGTTCTGGATAGCGAAGAAGCGCCGTTCGATCTCTTTGAGAACTGCTGCATCGTAGTAGACCATCCCGCAATTGAGGCACACCTCAACAGGGGTGTCGGGAACTAGCAAGTACTTGCCCTTGTGGCTATAAAGGTATTCGATCCTGCGCTCCTCATAGCGGTCGCTGCCGCAAAAATTACACTGTACTTTCCTCATTAGCTTTCTCCCCTCGGGTCCAGGGATCAATGAACTTCGGCGGGCGTGGAACATAGACAGTGATGAGCGACACTTTCTCCCCACGCCAACCGCAGACGACATGAACAGGCACATCCCCTGCAAAACCCACAATCAGACAACTTTCGCCACGTCCGGTATCAGGATACTGCTCAAGTATCTCCCCACTCAGCAAAGCTTCTTCGACTTGAGCAAAGGTCAACTCATCCGCCCTGCGCTCAATCTCAGCGTGAAAGGAGTAGACGTACTTGTTGGCGCGAACTTTGGCTTTGATCTCTTCAATGTCCATACTTCAATTAGCAATTCGGATAATACCTCGGTAGACACAATCCTCCATCCCTCCTACAGGGCGACCTTCCCCGCAGCGGCGTCACCCCAGGAGACGATGACATTCTAACACAAAGGCGCAGGCTGGTCAAACAACGACTCACTCAGGATGCGGCAGATGCTGCTCCACCCATGCCTCCACCGCTCCCAACACCCGCTCCTTGCCAATGTCGTTGAAAACCTCGTGGTAGTAGCCCTCGTAGACCTCCCGCTCCTTGTCGGCGAGCGTCATGTTCTTGTAGAAGACGCGGCTGCCCTCGGGTGGGGCCAGCCGGTCGGCGCTGCCGTGCACGATCAGGCACGGGATCCGCATCTCGGCGGCGTGCGCCTGCGTCCACTCGATGGCCCGCGTGAGTTCGGTGCCCAGGCGCGGCGTGCCCAGGCTGTACACCAGCGGGTCGTTGACGTAGGCCTCGACGACAGCGGGGTCGCGGGAGATGGCGCTGGCATCCAGTTTGGTGTTGAGCGCGAGCCGCGGCAGGATGCTCGACAGTACTTTGCTCAACGCCATCAGGAACGAGGAAATACCGACCTGGGCCAGCACCGGCCCGGAACCGATCACGCCGGCCAGCCCCTCTGGGTGATGCAGCACGTACTCCAGGACGATCAGCCCGCCCATGCTGTGCCCCAGCAGGAAGACGGCCCGGCCCGGCTCTTGCTTGTGCACGAGTTCCAGGAACGATTTCACGTCCCCGCGAAACTCAGCCCACTCGTTGACGTAGCCGCGCGGGCCGGGCGAGCGACCGTGACCCCGGAGGTCGAAAGCATAGACGGCGTATCCTCTTGGCACGAACCAGCCCACCACGTTGCCGGAGCGCCCGCTGTGCTCACCGAAGCCGTGGACGATGGCCAGTGCTGCCTTTGGCTCTTCTTCCGGTCGCCAGCGCTGGTAATAGAGTTCCAACCCTCCGAACCCGCTAAATGTATTTTCGCTATGGTTCATTCCTACTGCTCCTTCTATCGGGCTCGAGCTCATCTGCCCGGCGGCCCGGGCCTGCCACCACTCTCTCATCAGCCCGATGGTAATTTCTGAATACACTTGTCAATTTTGTATTTGCAATCCACAATTACACAGGGTCTCTCTGGTTTAAAAACCAGTGCAATTCCTCCTCACTCTCAAGGATGCTGAGTTCAATTGAATGGCTCCTGAACCATTCAATCGCCTTTTCATCCAACCGCCGCACCTGTCTTGCTAGCTCCCCAAGATCGCCCTGGGACGCGGACTCGAGCAAATCCGGGAAACCCGCCTTTTCATAGGCTTCGGTATACTCACCGAGCAAGTTGAAATCAGCACCGTAAAACCCGTTTTCAACCTTGTTCATAAACTGGCATATCTCTTCTTGCAACTGAAACGCAGCGAATCCCGCCGTCAACACATCCTTTCGTCCACAGGCTGAAAGACCCTTGTTTCTATACTCGAAAACAAAAGAATAAAAACCCTTGAACACATTCCTTGCATCAACGGGTTCGGAAATAGACGCCTGCGCCGCAAGCAGTATTCCCCTTACTTCCCTCGCCAGTCTGTCGGCCTCCTCGAGCATATTGTCTGTGTCTTGTGGCATGATTGTATTTCTGTATCCTCTCAATAAACTGGGGCAGAGCACGCTCTAGCGCCGGTTGAGTAGGCTTGGAGCGTAGCGGAAAGCCGTATCGAAACCAAGCGGGTTAGCCGTAGAGCCGCTCGCATCCTTGGTTT
>Ga0114918_10004823_pt1 | contig 11667 bp, 10 predicted proteins | sample LantaG_FD_87015 | JGI IMG/M metagenome (GOLD analysis project Ga0114918, IMG submission 87015) | Deep subsurface microbial communities from Baltic Sea to uncover new lineages of life (NeLLi) - Landsort_02402 metaG | ecosystem: Environmental > Aquatic > Marine > Oceanic > Sediment | place... | reverse complement strand
CGCCCGTCCCGGCGATCTGGTGGGCCTTGGGATTGGGCGGATCGAAGAACTCCCTGTAGCGCCGTGCCATCCAGCCCAGCGCCGCACGCCAATCTGCCTCGTGGACGGTCAGGTCCATTGCAAAGCGAACGGGTTTGCCCTGACCCAAGCGATGAAAGAATCTGGTAAAGGTAATCTTACCTTCCTCGGTAGTCGTCAGAGTCATGTCCAGGAGGAGGTCTTCAGGTGACAACACCAGGCTCAATCCGATGTCGGCATCGGCTTCAAGCAGCGTGGCCAATGGGATGCAGAACACCTGCTCGCCGCCTCCCCAGTTTGGGCAAAAAGGAATGCCGGTCTTATCGTATCGATATGGCGGTGCGCCGTAGCAGAACTTTGCATTGCCGATAGGCACGGGCACGAGAGGATCGGCCCAGTTGCCGCCCGCGTTCACATCAGGCAGGATGCCGGCGGTGATCAACTGCTCCTTATTCATTCGGCCGGCGATTTCGTGTCGGGGATCGGCCCAGGCCGTCCAGAATCTTACGGCTTGTGTGACTGGATATTGCAGTCGCGTTTGAATGGGCGTGCTCCAGGGCTTGCCGGCATCCTTGATCTCGATCTCCCAGCGGATACTGCCGGCGGTTGGAACGAATTGTTCAACCAGCGTGAGAATGCGTTTGCCTTTTTCGTGGAAAAGACTTTTCGTAAACTTCACGCCGCCGGCAGGAAGGTTGTCGGCCTTGACATTTTTGACCACGCAGCCTTCAAGGAGTGTCAGACCGCTTGCAAGGCGTTCAACTTTCCGCGGCCCCAATCTGATGCCCGTGATCCGGCCACGATCAGAGAGCCTTACAGCGAGATTTTTTGATTTGACGATATAGATCCCGGCATTTTCTGCACCTGCCGCACTTGAACGGGCCAAGACGACGGCAAACACTACGATGACAATGACCCAACGCTTCATGCCTGTGCCCTTTAGCTTGTCCCCATGCGCTGCACAGTTTCCGGCCTTGAATAAGGTGGAACCGTCGCCATGGGTGACGTTCCCGCTGCCGCCCGGGAGGGAGCCCGAAGGGCGACCGGAGCAACAGCCGCATTCGCGGCGACGGAACGTCCGTCGCCCATCTCGATTCTACCGTCCAGCGGCGGCACCACAAGCGCTGCATCCGCTTGGAGCGAACTCGCCAGGCCATACACGCTCGCCGGCGTCTGGTAGTCCCGCAGATACACGTCCAGGTACTTCACCGTCCGCCACAACCGCTCGACCATGATATTGTCGAACGCCCGGCCCACGCCGTCCGTGTTGATCGCGACCCCCTCGCCCGCGAGCACCCCCGTGAACGCCTCACTCGTAAACTGGCTGCCCTGGTCGGTGCCCGAAGATCTCCGGCCGCCGGCCGGTTGAAAGCGCCGCCTTCAACGCCTCCACGCAGAACCCCGCGTCCAGCGTGTTCGACAGTTCCCAACTCAGCACGTAGCGGCTGAACCAGTCCATCACCGCCACCACGTACGCAAAGCCCCGATGCAGCCGGATGTACGTGATGTCCGCGCACAACCTGCTGAAGTCCTGTCGCAGCAGCAAGGCGAATTGGGACTGAGCGACGAAGGGGGTTGACGCCCCCCCGGAAAACGTTACCCTCTTCTCCACCGCCGTGCCCCGGTCGGCCTGAAGCCGAACTCGACGGGAGTTGGCGGTCGGCCAGGGGGGTTCGTGCAACCGGCTCAACGAAGGCAGAAGTCGGGAGGCCGAAATGGATCGGCGTAAGTTCATATCCACATTGGCTACTTGTGCGGCCTGCACTCCATTGCGAAGGCTTCTCGGAGCGGAACAGCCGCCGAGAAACTACCAGCGGGCCAATACCGACTGGCTCGCCAATTGCCTCTACGGGATCGGCGCTCACTGGACGGCCCATACCGTTCCCCGGCACGGGGCGGCGTTGCCCTTCCAGAAAGCCGTCGATGCCTTTGATGTGAAGCGGTTCGTGGACCAATTGACGTATGCCGGGGCCGACTACCTCCTGTTCACATCTACTCACGCTCTCCAAATGCTGCCCGCTCCGCACCCGGTCATCGACAAGATACTCCCTGGCCGTACCTGCAAGCGGGATCTGCTCGCAGAACTGGCCGACGCTTTGGCGGCCAAAGGGAAGCATCTGTTAATCTACTACAACCACTCCTGCAACCGCGCCCAGGACCGTTCATGGGAGCAGGCTGTGGGCTACCATGATCGGGACAAGAACCGGTTCGCCCGGAACCTCCAGGAAATTGTCGGCTGGATGGGCGAGCGTTACGAGTACAAAATCAAGGCGTGGTGGTTCGACAGCCCTTACTCTCTCGATCCTCGGGGGCCGCACAACAGTGTTTCGACCGACATGACCGGTTTCCAGTTCCCATGGGAACGGTTCACGGTAGCCGCCAAACGGGGGTTTCACGGTCGGCTCGTAACCTACAACCCTGGTGTTGCCAAGACCTTCCTTTACACAACCCATCAGGATTATTGGTCGGGGGAATTGGGCAACCTCAAGACTCCGGCAAAAGCACGGTATCTGAAAAACGGCCTGCAATGGTTTGGCTGGACCTGCCTGGATGAGCGGGGATGGGTGCATCGGCGGGCTAACAGCGAGATCCCCAAGCCGCTCTATTCCGATAAAGAGATCATCTCCTACGTTCGGGCGTGCAATTCCCACCAAGCCCCCATGACCTTCAACGTTGACATCTACCAAGACGGCCAGATGGCCCCGGCGTCGGTTGAGCAATTGCAGCGACTCGGAATGGCGTTAGAAAAGAAAGGTGCGATGAAAACGCCTGTGCACCAAGGATAATACGGTGGGGGAGGAATCGTCCGCCGGCCGCGCCGAGGCGGTAGACGTTGTCGTCGTCGGAGCCGACGTACACCTTGCCGCCCGCCACCGTTGGCGCCAAGCGGACGGGGCCGTCGGTGGTGAACGTCCAGCGGACCTGGCCGTCACGAGCGTCGAGAGCGTACACCGTGTTGTCGGCCGAGGAGCCGAAGTAGACGAGGCGCCCGGCGGCGGCGACATGGAAGGCGTCGTCGAACCGCATGCGAGGCAGTTCCAGGTTCTTCTCGATCGGTACCGGCTGCGGGTCGCCCCACGCGTGCGACGGCGGAAGCGTGGGCACGAAGACCCAATCTTCTGAGAGCGGCGCCGTCAACGACTCGCCCGAGATGCCGCTTCGACGAACGTCGTGGCGGTACGTCGGACAATCGTCGGCCGAAGCGGGAGCCAGTGCGATGCCAATCAGAACCCCGAGTAGAACCACGTGGCGAATTGCGCGGACCAGACATGTTCCCTTTACGGTGTGAGGGCGATTTGATCTAACGCTACTTTGTTAACTTCGCATCGCCCACCCATGGGGATAGCGCGGTGGGCAATCCTGCCCACCGCGCGGCGGCCAGGATTGGCCGCCGTGCTACCACTTGCCCGGATCGGAGGGAAGTTGACAAAGTAGCACTAACTGCTCCACCACGACCGCCGTGGGCAAGCGAGTGCCAGCATACCACTCATGCGGGGTTGCGGGAAGCGCCCTTTTTGCCGCGCACCGTCCTGGAATGAGAAGACCGGCGAAGGGGGGAACTTGCGGTACACAAGTTTGGCGGAGAGGGCGGGATTCGAACCCGCGGAGCAGGTGTGAACCCACTCAACGGTTTAGCAAACCGTCGCTTTCGGCCACTCAGCCACCTCTCCGTTTGGCCCTACTTATTGTAACATAGGGACTTAAGCCGCTTGACGACTCTGTCCGGTCGCCAGTGTAACTGATTGTAACAAGATTTCAAGGTTTTTCGCCGAGAAGCCACGGGTTCCCCCTGCTCGTCTGGCCGCGACGACATCTGACTTTCCACCCCTAAGCCGTTCTGCTAGACTGCGTCCACGTCGGCAGAGCACGGACAGTCTGGCTCCAGTGTGGAGGATTTTCCCGTGACGGTCCCCAGGGAACCACATGCAGACACAAAGTCCTTGGAACTGCGCTATCGCCGCGCGGGTTGCTCCGCACTTGCGCTTGCCCTGGTTCTCGGCACGGTAACAGGGCAGGCCTCTGTGGCGTCCGGTGACACCGAGGTCCTGGCTCAGAAGGCCCTGTCGGCCACGGGCGTCAAGGGTGGCCTGATTGTACACCTGGGCTGCGGCGACGGCAAACTGACTGCCGCGCTGCGCGCGAGTGACCGCTACCTGGTCCATGGGTTGGATGCGGACAGCGAGAACGTGGCCAAGGCACGCGCGTTGATTCAGTCCAAGGGCGCGTACGGCCCTGTTTCCGTCGAGCAGTTTGACGGCAAGTCGTTGCCCTACGCCGACGATCTCGCGAATGTCGTCGTTTCCGAGAACGTTGGCCGAACACAAACTCGATTCCCCCCCCGTTTTCGATGGGCTCATTGCCGCCGGAGGACGGTTGTACCTTTCGATGACCAACGGCCGGTTACTCTGCATGGGCAAGCACAAGGGGCGCACAACTCCGACCGGCAGCCGCTAGGCTACCTGCGAGAGTGGATGAACGCGCAGGGCGACGAGGGCCTGAAGACCGAAGCGGAGAACGCGGCCCGCCAAGAGCCCCGCTCGCCGTAGACACCACTCCACCGGCCTGCTATAGTACCTGCCCGCAACGAACCCGAAGCAAAAAACGGACTCGATGGATATACTCGACGGTCTTACGGCGGCCCAAACTGAAGCGGTCACGCATGTCGATGGCCCGCTGCTGGTGCTCGCCGGCGCGGGCAGCGGCAAGACGCGCGTCATCACGCGGCGGATCGCGTATCTGATGAGCCGTGGCATCCCGGCCAGCCAGGTCCTGGCCATCACGTTCACGAACAAGGCCGCCGGCGGGATGCGCGAGCGGACCGAAGCGCTCGTGCCCGGCGTGCGGCCGCCGCTCGTCACCACCTTTCACAGTTTCTGCGCCCGGATGCTGCGCCAGTACGCCGACGTGCTGGACCTCGACCCCAAGTATACGATCTATGATACGGCCGACCAGAAGGCGGCCATCAAGCGGGCGCTGGGGCAACTGAACCTCGACCCGACGCACTTCGATCCGGGCCGCTGTGCCGAGTTCATCAGCCGCGCTAAGAACCGTCTCCAACGGGCCGGGCACTACGCCGCCAGTCCGCGGACCGAGTTCTGGGCCAGGAACCTCGCCCGCATCTACGAGGCCTACGAGGCGATCCTGGCCGAATCGCACGCCCTCGACTTCGACGACCTGCTTCTGGAGGTCGCCCTCGGCATGCGCGAGCATCCCGAATTCCGAGCGGCCCTCCACGACCGTTTCCGCTACATCCTCATTGACGAGTACCAGGACACGAACCACGCCCAGTACGTCATCGCACGCGACCTGGCCGGCGAGCGGCGCAACCTCTGCGCCACGGGCGATCCCGACCAGTCGATCTACGGCTGGCGGGGGGCACAACTGTCGAACATCCTGGACTTCGAGAAAGATTTCGCCGACGCCCGCGTCGTCCGCCTCGAAAAGAACTACCGCAGCACCAAGACCATCGTGGCCGCCGCCGCCGGCGTCATCCGCCACAACCGCCACCGAAAGGCCAAGGGCCTCTTCACCGACAATCCACAGGGCGACAGGCTGCGCATCGTCCTGGCGGACGACGAGGAGGCCGAGGCGCTGACGCTCGCGCGGCGAATCCGGGAACTGACCGGCCGCGGCCTGGCGCACCGCGACATCGCCGTCTTCGTCCGCACGGTCGCCCAGACCCGCGCCATCGAGGACGCCCTACGCCGCGCGCGGCCGCCCATCCCGTACGAAATCGTGCGCGGCACGAGTTTCTACGAGCGCAAGGAGGTCCGCGACATCCTGGCGTACCTTGAGGTGATCCACAACCTGCACGACGAGGTGAACCTGCGGCGGATCATCAACACGCCGGCGCGCGGCATCGGCAAGAAGACCGTCGATGCGCTCACCGCCTGGGCACGGCACGAAGGCGTTTCCCTCTTTGATGCCCTGCCTCACGTGGCCGACATTCCGGATCTGCCGACGCGCGGCCGAGGCGCCCTGGTCGCGTTTCGCCAACTGATGGACCTTCTGATGGAAGAGCCGCAGGACTCGCTCCAGCGGCTGATCGACGTCGTCATCACCGAGCCCGGCTACGCCGACAGCCTGAGGGGCGATGACGCGAAGGAACGGGTCGAGAACCTCGACGAACTCGTCACCCTCGGCGCAGCCTCCGACCGCGACACCGCCTCGCTCGCCGACGATCCGGACCTGCCGCGCGGCCTGGAAGGGTTCCTCCAGACCGTCTGCCTCACCGGCGACCAGGACGGCTACGATAACGTCGTGGATCGCGTGGCGCTGATGACGCTCCACGCGGCCAAGGGCCTGGAGTTCCCTGCCGTCTTCATCGCTGGCTGCGAGGACGGTCTCCTGCCGCACGCCCGCAACCGCGACGACCCCGCGACGTTCGAGGAAGAGCGGCGGCTGTTGTTCGTCGGCATGACGCGGGCGAAGCAGTTCCTGACGCTCACGCACGCCCGCTACCGCAGCATCCGCGGACGGCCGGAACGGCACACACGCAGCCCGTTCCTTTCGGAGATCCCGGAAGAGACGGCCGAGATGGCCGACGAGAGGACCGGCACCAGCCCCGCCACCCTTGGCTCCGGGCGAGGCTACAAGGCGCCGGGCGCCGACCGGACGATCCGGTCCGAGACCGACCCGGAGACGGGTTTTACGGTGGGCGAAGTGGTGCGGCACCCGACGTACGGCCTCGGCCGCATCTCGCGGTTCAGCACTGCCGCCGGTCGCCGCGTTGTCCGCGTCCGCTTCAACACGGTGGGCGAGAAGACTTTCGATCCCAAGTTCGCCAGGTTGACGAAGGTCGCGGACGTGTAGGCTCCGGACGTGCGAGCGCTGGCGCTACTTTGCGCGGCGGGTCTCCGGACCCGCCGCGCAAAGGGCCCGGCCGCCTGCCGGAACGGGGGTTTCAGCGCGGTCCGTACGGACCGCGCGGCATCTTCGGCCTGAACCGCGACTTGGCAAACGCGACTTTCATCCTGACGCACGCCGTCTGCTTGGCGGCCATCGCCGTGGCCGGCCTAGTCTGGTGGATAGGCGGCCTGGAGAACGTGTTGGCAGCAGCGCAGTGAGCCATTTTCCCTCGCGGCCTTGACCAGGGCTATCCGTTGAGTAGTATTGAACGTGCACCAGCGACTTGGGAAGGCGGATGGAGTCGATTCGTCGGTGGCTCATCTCGGTCCTCGTGGCGGGGCTTCTCGCCATCCTCCTCACGTGCGCCGGCTGCAAGCCGGGGTGAGGTTAGTCCGACGGCGGTCACGGTGGCCGCCAACACGCCTGCAAGGACCATCATGTTCCAGCCGAATTCGTGCCATGTGGTCCTCCTCCTGCTGGTTGGCACGCTCGCTGGTTGTGAGGCGGCCGAACCGGCGCCCTCGCCGGCGCCAACGCCGCCGGTCGCGCCTTCGCCAAGAGCCGCTCGGCCTCCCGGCCGCCCACCCCGCGACTACAAGGTCGTTCACGTCTTCGTGGCCCTGTGCGACAACGAGCACCAGGGAATCGTCAAGGTGCCCCCGGCACTGGGGAATGGCAAGGACCCGGGCAACAATCTGTACTGGGGCGCACTGTACGGGGTGAAGACGTTCTTCGCGAAGTCGCCGCACTGGACCCTCATCAAAGACCACATGCGGGCGTCTCGGCCGGAGGTTCTGGAACGCTGTGTCTTCCGAAGCAAGAGGCTCTCGCCGCCGGTCTACGTGGTCGCCGACGCCTTTGATGGAGAGCGGATGACGCTTGCGCTGACGGCGTTCCTGAAGTCTGCGGCCGGCAGGTACGTCATGAAGGCCGAAGTCGGCGACCCGGACGGTCCCGTCGTGCTTCAGGCCGGCGCGCACTCCGACTTGGTCGCTTTCGTGGGCCACAACGGTCTGATGGACTGCACGTTCTCGCATTACTTCCCCGGGACCGATGGCCCGAAGCCGGTGGCGGCCGTCGTCTTGGCTTGCAAGAGCCACCCTTACTTCCAGGAGCCACTCCGGCAGGCCAAGTGCCCGCCGCTCATCACCACGGGGCAGTTCATGGCCCCCGAGGCGTACACGTTGGACGCCATCGTCCGGAGTTGGGCCGAAGGCCATTCGCCCGAGACCGTCCGTCGGCGGGCCGCCGACGCCTACGCGCAATACCAGAAATGCAGCCGCAGAGCCGCCCTCGGCATCTTCGTCGCGGGCCGGGGCGACTGACTCGCACGTTCCGTTTGACGCCGCAGCCCCGCTTGTCGTACAATCAGGGTGCGCCTGACGCCGTTTGAGAGGAGCCTGTTATGGCCGACGAGAACGAAAGCAAATACAAGATCCTGGTCGTGGATGACGACGCAGATATCCTCACGACCATGAGCCTGGCGCTCGGGGACCTGAACCAGACGGTCCTGACGGCGACCGACGGGATGGCGGCCCTCGAACTGGCCGAACAGGAAGACCCCGACATTCTGGTTCTCGACCTCATGTTGCCCAGGCGTGGCGGGTTCCAGGTTCTCCAGCGTCTCAAAGGCAAACCCACGATGAAGGACAAGCGGCCGCTGGTCTGCATGGTGACGGGCAACGAAGGGATGCGGCACCAGACGTTCGCCGAGCAGAACGGTGTGGACGAGTATCTGCGCAAACCGTTCGCCATCAGCAACCTCGTGGAGATCGTCCAGGGCTTCATGGAGAAACTCGACGCCGGCATAGAGGATGCCAAGTAGAACGGCTGTCACTTGGCATTCGTCATTTGTCACTTGCGACTCGTAACATGCATTGCGTTTGCGTGTGGGAGGCGTGAATCATGGTCCATCGCCTGAGCCGACGAACTTTCCTGCGTGCGGCGGGCGCGGCTGCGTGCGGGGGGCTCGCGCTGCCGGGATGCGCCTCCGACACGGGCCAGCGCACGTTCAGCGCCCGGGCGCATCCGGCGGCCGACGAATGGAAGAACCGGATCGGCCTCGCCACCGGAGGCGACGACCCCGGACGCAACACCCGGACCGCCATCGAGAAACTGTGCGGCAAGGACGGCGTCCGAACCTTCGTCAAGGACGGCGACGTGGTCGTCGTCAAACCCAACATCGGATGGGCACGCGTGCCCGAAATGGGCGCCACGGTGGACCCCGCCGTCGTCGCGACGGTCGTCGGGCTGTGCCGTGAGGCCGGGGCCGCCAAGGTCAAGGTCTTCGACAACAGCGTCGGCACCGACGCCAAGTGTTATCAGTTCAGCGGCATCGAGGCGGCCGCACGCCAGGCCGGGGCCGACGTTTTCCTCTGTGCCCGGCACCGGTTCCGCAAGGTCGCGTTCGACGACCCGCGCTGCAAGCGCTTGACCGAATGGCCGATTTACGGGGACGTTCTGACGGCCGACGTGCTTATCAACGTTGCCATTGCCAAGACCCACAACCTGTGCTACGTGACGCTCTGCATGAAGAACCTGATGGGTACGCAGGGCGGGGACCGCGGCAAAATGCACCAGGAACTCGCCCAGAACCTGGCAGACCTGAACGTGACGATCAGGCCGACGCTCAACATCCTTGACGCCACGCGGGTGATGGTGGCCGGCGGGCCGAGCGGCGGACGTAAGGACCAGGTCGTTGCCGCCAGGACGGTCGTCGCAGGCACCTCCAGCGTCACGGTCGATTGCTGGGCGGCCGACCCGGCGAACCTGCCGTGGCCCAAGGGCCACCACGACCTCGCCGCCGTCGAGTTTGTTGCCCGCGGCGCGGAAGCGGGGCTCGGCACCGCCGACGCCGACAAGATTGCGGTGTCAGCGTGACGCACGGGCGAACGAAGCAGTTAGCCGCCGCGCTTGCGCGGCGCGTGCTTTCCGTTGAGGTCGCCGCCTGATGGCTAAACGCAAGAAGCCCCGGCATCCGCTGCACGTTCTGCGCATCATCAGCCAACTCGTTTTCTTCGGCCTGTTCCTCGTGCTGCTCGTCTCGACGGCGCTCGGCACCGCCGTCACGGCCAGGCCGTGGCTGGCGCACGTTTTCCTGATTACCGACCCGCTTATTCTCGTGGGGATGACGCTGGCGGGGGCGTTCACGACGGCCCTGCTGGCTGCGCTGGCGGTCGTTGTGCTGTCGCTGGTTCTCCCGCGTGCGTACTGCGGATGGGTCTGCCCGCTCGGCACCACGATGGACATCGTGGATAAACTCCTCTTCCGCAAGCGCGACCGATCGAAGAACATTGCGCCGCGGCTCCGCCAGGTCAAGTACGGCCTGCTCGTCGCCCTGCTGGTGCTGGCCGTCTTCCGCCTTGGCGTGTTCGGATGGTTCGATCCGCTGTGCATCGTGACGCGATCCTTCAGCGTGGCCGTCTATCCCATGGCCGACCATGTTGCCAAGACGTCCCTGGTGGCCGCCGAGGAAAGCGGCATCGGCGCGGCGGCGGACATCTACGATTGGGCAGCCGGCGCCGGCCTGTTCATCCGCGACGCCAACTTCAAGGAGGGCGCTCGCGGCGTCGGCTACCCCTGGTCGTTCACGTTTGCGGCGCTGCTCGTGGCGATCGTGCTCGCGCAGGCGTATCAGAAGCGGTTCTGGTGCCGCAACCTGTGCCCGCTCGGGGCCATGATGGGGCTGCTCGGTTCGGTCAGCCCCCTGCGGCCGCGCGTCAGTGACAAATGCGTGGCCTGCGGCGCGTGCCGGAAACGGTGCAAGATGGGGGCCTTTGAACCGGCCGACGGCCAGGAGCGTTACCGCTGCCTCGTCCAGGAATGCATCTCGTGCTATGCGTGCGAGCGCGAGTTCTGCCCGGTCGATGCAATCCACGTGGGCGCGGCAGCGCCGCGCGTCCGCCCCGCGCCCGGCATCCTGCCGGGCCGTCGCGCGTTTCTCGGTTCGGCAGCCACGGGCGCCGTCTTTGCACCGGCGCTGCTGCTGGACCAGCGGGCGCGGAACAAGGCCGAGACGAATCCGATGTTGCGCCCGCCGGGCGCCGTGCGGCCGGACACGGAGTTCCTGTCCGCCTGCGTGCGATGCGGCGAGTGCATGCGGGTCTGTCCGACGAACGCCCTGCACCCGTCGGGGATCGAGAACGGCATCGCCGGGCTCTGGACGCCCACGTTTGTCTTCAACATCGGCTACTGCGAATACTTCTGCGGCATCACGAAGGAGGACGTCGAGCAGGGCCGACTCGAGAAACCGGCGAACCTCTGCGCCATGGTCTGCCCGACGGGGGCGATACGGCAACTGACGCACCCCGAAAAGATCGCCCACAAAATCGGCACCGCCGTCTTCGACCACAGCCGGTGCCTGCCGTGGGCGCGCGGCGAGGAGTGCCTGACCTGTGAGGAACAGTGCCCCCTGCCCGACAAGGCTATCTCCCACAGGTACGAGGACGTCGTGAACCTCGAGTGGTTGGCCATGCCTCAGCCTGAGCGCCATCGCTATGAGGAACTTGAGGCCAAGGAGTCGCTGACCGACGCCGAGCAGGCTGAACTCGACGCGATGCCGGCCAAATCGAAACGCATCGCCCGCCCCTACGTCCTGCGCGACCGGTGCACCGGCTGCGGCACGTGCGAAAACGTTTGCCCGCTCGACGGCGCCAGCGGCATCCGCGTCGAACGGCTCCAGACGCGCGAGATCCGTGCGACTGGCGTCGGCGGCCAGCAGCGCCAACGCCGCAGAAGGGGCCGCGGGGGCCCGCGCTAACCAAGCCGCTCGTCAACCACCGTTGGATGAGCCGCCCGCCT
>Ga0114918_10004822_pt1 | contig 11670 bp, 2 predicted proteins | sample LantaG_FD_87015 | JGI IMG/M metagenome (GOLD analysis project Ga0114918, IMG submission 87015) | Deep subsurface microbial communities from Baltic Sea to uncover new lineages of life (NeLLi) - Landsort_02402 metaG | ecosystem: Environmental > Aquatic > Marine > Oceanic > Sediment | place: Baltic... | reverse complement strand
CTACCACCTGGCATTTAGCGGACAAATCTCACACACACAACTCTACAACCGCGCCCTTTCGCCCTCGGAGATCATGCAACTCTACGTGGACCCGATGGCGCTCGTGCGGCAAAAGTCTATTTTTGTTTCTTTTTATGTTCCAGAACCAGAACCAGAACCAGACCCAGAACCAGAACCAGAACCAGAACCAGAACCAGAACCTACTCCAACCCCGGTTAGTAATATTTACGAAAATATTGGACTATATTTATCTGCAAGACATGGTTCTGATGCAAATTATAAATTAGTTTTATGCGTTTATGACTCTGACCATACAACTGGTTTACCAGTTCTATCTAGCCTTCCATATACAATAGCAGAAAGAAGCGTAGACGATATAGATCATGATGGATGGTATGTTTTTGATCTTCCGTATCCAATGACTTTAACCGTAGGACATTATAGTATTGTTCTTTATCAAAGAAGGATTAATATAGATTCTCCAGTTGATTTTGATCAAAATTTTGTTGGGTGGATACATTCAGAAGATACCTCAACATTAAAAGATATTCTTTCATTTTCTTCTGTAAATGATCTTTCTCCAGCAGATTCATATGCTTATAGCTTTGGCTCTGTTAACGTATATGGTTACGGATACGATTATGGAATAGGATCTGATTATTATGACGTTTTAGGCATTCTTGGAACAGTTTCTGGAGAAGGCATTCCAGACACATTAGGTTATGGGTACGGATATGAGTCTGTTTATTTACAATCAAATAGATATGTAACTAGATCTTTTAAACTTTATAATCAGTTTAATGATATTACTTCTATATCTACTGATAATGATTATATTCAAGTTAATCTTCCTTCTGCTGAAGAATCAACTTTAACATTAGACAATAGACAAGATTTTATTGATTCAACTAAAACGGGAACATCAGTTTGGTCAGATTCTATTGTTTTATCAGATTTTGGCGGTAGATCTTATGTCGCAGATTCGACAGATTATGATTTAAATGAAAAAACAGTAAAATGGTATGAGGCAAATAGGTTCTTACCATCTAATGATATAAATAGTGCTGATATAACCTGTCCTTCTGGAGAAACTAGTCAATATAGACAATGGATGGCTGCAGCTCCATATTTTTCAGGTGTTTACTTTAGTGTGGATAGTGGTTCTATTTGGAGAAATAGATCTACTGGATTACAAATAGGAAATTCATATAGAAACTTTAGTTGTGTAGTTTTTTCTCCAGATTCTTCTTTTATCTTAGGATTTGATGATACAAGTGATGCGGAAAGAGGGAATGTTTATAAGGCATATATAACAAGAGATCAAATAATTAATAATGATATTTCATGGTCTTATATTAGTAGAATAACTGATCATTCTGGAAATGGATTAAAAGTAAATAGTGCTATTTTTTGGAGTGCTTCTCAAGTTTGGGCTGGAACTGATAATGGGGTTTACGTTTCTACGGATATTCATAATTATGGTTATGATTACGAAAGCTTTGGGGAATGGTTGGATACTGGGCTTTCTCATGATATTCAAGTTCATCAAATCGTTGGAGATTATGATCCTCTTTACGAATATGGATATGGTTATGGGTACGGAGAAGGATTGGATTATTTTGATGTTTTAGGTATCGCTGGATATCTTGAAGGATATGGTATAGATTCTTTTGAGACTCTTTTTTCTTATGATTTTGGAAGTGGATATGGATGGGAAAGAATTTTTGGATTAGGTGATATTAAAGAAATTTTTATAGCGACAGATCAAGGATGTTATGAGTTTAATGGAGGAGTCTGGAATGTAGTTGGGGATATTCCTACAAGTACAGAATGTTATTCAATTCATGTAACAAATAATAAAATGTATGTCGGGACAACAAGTGGAATTATTAGATCTGTAGAAGATTCTGAGGGAACTGGAACTGGATTTTCAGTTTTTTATGGAGATGATCCTTTACATGATTTTTATCCACATGGACTTTTAGAAAAAAGAACTACTTTTATCGCTTCTAATTTTAGAAATGAATCTGAAATTTATGTAGCTCAGTATGGTGGAATTTTTATCTCGAAAAATGATGGCGGTAACTTTAATTTTGTTTCTGGTTTTTTACCAGAAAAAAGAATTAAGACTATGTTATTAAATCCTATTGATAATAGGATGGTACATGTTTTTACTGAAACAAATAAATTTTCACAAACTGCTGTTACTTTTTTAATTGATTGCTCCGGCAGTATGGACGCAAACGATCCAGAAGGAACAAGGATTGAACTTTGTAAAAAAATAGTTTCTGATATTATCGATTCTAATAGTGAGGAATCTTATTTTCAAATTATAACTTTTGGATTAGGATCTCAAAGATATAATGAATTATGGGAAAGTTCTCTTGTTGAAAATTTTCCAGGTGTACAAATCTCTTCTTCTTCGGGCTCTTTAACGGGATTCCTTTCAGGTAGTAATCTTTCTTCAATCAATCTGATTTTAGATGCATGTGATGACTCTCAGTCTCATCTTAGAACTCCATTATGGGATGCTGTTGATGTTACAGTTCAAGGTTTAAATAAAGCTGGGGTTTTTTGGGAATATGATAATGTCAATAAGAGATATTCTTTAAATGAAAATAAATCTAAATTTTATTCTGAACTTAGAAAGGTTTTAATTGTTATAACTGATGGTCATGAAACCGTACCGTCTAAGACAGCAGAAGAGATTATTGTAATAAAAGAAAATATTTCAAAATTAAGAGCTCAGCTTTATGTTGTTGGTGTTGGTCATGATATAAATTATACAAATCTTTTAGAGATTAAAAATAGCCATGATTTCTCCAACCTTATTGTTATTCCTTTTGTTTTTTATCAAGATGAAGTAACCCCTTTCTTAGATAATCAAAGCTCTGTTAATATAGGGTCTGGTTCTAATTTAATTTCTATTAATCTAGAAGAGACAATGAGTAATACAGATTATACTGTAATTGCTTCTATTCAAAATAATCTTGATGGAGATCCTTCTAAATATATGTGGATTATAACGGAGAAAACAATGTCTAGTTTTTCTGTTTTGTTCTCGGAAGAAGTCGATTCTGATAATTATGTTTTTGAATGGGCGATTGTTCCTAGTTCCAATACAATAAAAAATGGAACTATCTCTTTAACTAATGGAACAGATACTCAATCTGTTACCTTTGCAACTGCATTTGATTCAGATAGTTATTCTTTAATTTTAACTCTGGAAAATATTGTAGATACAAGCCCTTCTTTATATTCATGGATTATAGATAGTAAAATATCTTCTGGATTTTCTGTTGAATTTAGTGACACAATGGATTCTACGAATTATGTGCTTTCTTGGACCGCCGTAGAATCTTCAATTCTTTATGGTGAAGAAATTATTGAAGATGATAAAGATAGTGTATATGTTGAATTTTCTTCTCCATTAGATAATGCAAATTATTTGGTTTCTGCAGATCTTGAAAATGAAACAGATCTTTCTCCGTCTAAATATACTGTTATTATTATTAATAAAAGTAAAAATGGGTTTTCTGCTCTATTTTCAGGAAGTACGGATTCTGCAAATTATGTTTTAAACTGGACTGTTATTCCTTTATCCACTATAGATATAGCTGATTCAATTGTTTCTGCCGAAACTGGTCAAAATAGAACTGGTAAATGGAAAAAGATTATTTCTTATGATACTAGAAGAATTCTTAAAGAAAGTACGATTTCTGCCGTTGTTCCATCTGGAACTTCTTGTACATATAGAATAAGATCTAGTGAGGATAAAGAAACTTGGTCATCTTGGTCTACTTCTATTGCGGCAAATTCTTCTGCTCCAACATCTACATTGGATATGATGGGAAAATATTTTGAGATAGAGATTTCATTATTTAGTTCCACCAGTAAATATTCACCTGATGTTAATTCAATTTCTTTTGTGACATATACTCCAAAAGAGAGCTTTATTTATTATAATGAATTGTCTGAATCTGATAATATAAATGAAATGATTCTTTCATCGAATGATTCTATTTCAAGAGGTGATATAACAGAAGATCAGGTTAAAGTAGATTTCTTTTATTTAGATTCTAATACTTATGATATAGATTCGGCTTCTACATTGCATAGAAATAAAGTTTCTTCTGTTTCTAGTAAAGAGAAGGATTATTTATATACATATGATGGATATTTTTACTATACAAATGGTGGAGTTTGGGCACCAGGAGATTATTACGGTGATGATTCAATTTCTCTTTATGGTTTAAATGGAAAAAGAATAGACAGTAAATTATACTATTCTATTCCTAGTCTTGGTGCTGTTGTTTTTTACGAATCACAAAAAAGTGGAAGTTCATATAAAGATTATTATGTAATATATAAATCCTCTTCGCAATATAGAGTCGGTTCAAAATTAATAAATTATAAAGATACAGCAAGTATTAATTTTTATGATATTGCATGGATGTACCATGTTGAAGGAACTACAGAAACACCTAGAACACCTATTGCTTATGCGGAATCTCAAATAGATAGTCTCCTTTCTTATGGTAAAGTAAGGTCCGAAAATTATGCTTCTAGAGAAGGTCTATCTACCACTTTCCTTGTTCAATATATAGTAAAAGATAATGGAGATTTATCTTCTGGTAATTTAGAATTTACAATTGGTCAAAATGTTATTTTAGAAACAAGTTCTGATGGGACAGAGACAAAAGAAAATTATAATAACAATACTTATCTTTCTAAATTTAATATTGATAATATTTTTGGTGATTCTTTTGTTTCTGTTTTTCACGGAAATAGAGATAGTGGGACTTATACGTATAGTAAATTATCTGGGTTAACAGTTTCTTTGGTTGGTACTGGAAATTATAATTCTGATCCATATTATAAAGTTGTTGCAGATATAAGTTCTTTAAATATAAATACTGGAGATCATTTCGATTTTATTGTTGGGGATAATTCTACATCTGGTGCATTAACATATAGAACTCAAAATGGAATTCCTACATCTATTTTTCAAAACAATCTTCTTTTTGATCCTAATGATTCTTCTTATGGAGAGATTGAAACAAGATTCTTATTTGATGTGGATGGAACGTCAAATTTTTATCATGAAACTGAGCCAGCGATCCGTTTTTGTGGGTTGGATGCTTTAAAACTTGTTGTCTTAGCTCCTAGTACAGTTAAGCAATCTGAAATATTCTCATTTAACATATTAGCTGTAGATGCATTAGGATTAATTGATAGAACATATATTGGAACAGTAGATATTTGGTTTAGTCCGGTTGGTTTTGGAACTTTGAATTCGTCAACTTTGGTTTTTGATGAATCTGATAGAGGGGTTAAAAGCTTTAGTGCTTTTATTACTTCTTCTTCTGATAACAGGGGAACTATTAAGGTTCGTTTTAATGGACAAACTGATATTTTTACTAGTAATACAATTGAAGTAGTTGGGGCAAGTGATTTTTTAATTTCATGGGGAGATCCTAATGTTTCTACATTGCTTTCTGATGGAAGGCAGGATATAGATTTTATTGCAGATTATTGTAAAAATATTTCAAATATAGATTTCGTTACTATTTCTGATGATTTAAATATTCTTGAAGATCATTCTAAGAAAAATAATGAGTGGAATTATATTAAAAATAAATCTGAAGAACTTTCATCTGATGGATTTTATATTTTTCCTGGATTTACGCATAGATCTAGTGATTTATATGGGGAAAGAGTTTTCATGTTTAAGAATCTTGATAATCTACCTTCTTCATTACCTACGAGTCCTGAATCTATTGGAATTTCTCCGGAAGATCAAATTACTGGAATTTTATCCAGTATAGAATCATCTAATTATATTTCTATACCGGTTAGAAGTCCTTATAAATATCTTTCTCCAGATGATACAACACGAATATTTAAAGACAGAGGTTTTTCGTTTGATAATTATCAAAAAATGGTAGCATTTAGTTCTGATGTAGAGAGTTTTATTTCTGATGATGAAACAATCTCAGAGATTTATTCTGAGCATGGATTTTGTGAAGATATCGGAACAGACTCTTCTACAAATTCTAAAAACTTTGATCAAAATTCAGAAAAACAATATATTCAATATGCTTTACAAATTGGGAAAAAATTTGGTTTTACTGCTGGTTCAGGAGGTTATGCTAGTAGACCAGGATATTATACTGGAGATCAATCAGATAAAACAAATTCAACAGATAGACCAAATATTCAAGCAAATACGGGTGATATTATTTCGAATAAAGGATTGACGGCAGTTCTAGTTTCTAAAACGGCAAAAGATAATATCTTTTCGGCATTAAAAAGTAGAAGATGTTATGCTACAACTGGTGCTAGGATATATCTGGATGTTACAGGACAATATGGTTCCTCTTCTAAAAATATGGGGGATACATTCTATAATCTTGGGCATACAGTTAACAATTATCCAGATGATGATATTTCTATTAATATAAAAGCTTCTTCAGATAAGTCTTTTTTACGAGAAATAAGAGTTTATCGAGTGACTGTAGATAATCTTGTTGAAATGGTAAAGAAATATGTTTATGGTGGTGCTCAAACAACACATGTCGATTTTACTTTTAATGATGATCAAGCAACATGTGGAGATGCAAGTATTGCTAATAAGTTTATTTATTCAACTGATGGTGGAAAAGAAATTTGTTATTATATTAGAGTAAAGCAAGATGATAGACATGTGGCTTGGTCTTCTCCGATTTGGTATAATTTCGGAAGAACAGATGGAATTCAAGATAGTGAAAGTAGTGTTACAAAATCTATTAGAGAACCTATTATTACAACAAAATTAAAAGAAAAAGAATTCTTTGGATCATTCTCTTCTTCTTCTAATCAGAATTCTCCACTTTATACATTTAGTCTTTCTTCTGAATTTCCAGATGGTCAAAAGAATTTAATGTATAATATAAAATCTAATACAACAACTAGAAAAACCTATGATAATGCTCATCTTTATATTAGTGATAATGTCCCGGAAATTTGGGGAACTAGAGTTCTTTCAGATTCGAATGGAAACGTGATTTATGGTACACATTATTTAAGATTTCTATATGATTCTTCTGATAAGTCTGCTAATAGTTTAGCGTACACTGATTCTACCGGTCCTAATGGTAATAATATGTTAAATTCCGGAGAAATTTTTAAATATTCTTCAAATTGGGGACCATATAATTCAACAATGAATCCTTCTCAAGTTGGATATGCTTATTCTCCATTACAGAAAAATAAATTATTTGGTTATGTGTGGCAATATTCCAATATATCTAACATAGAAGATGGATATTTGTTGGACAATATTTTTTACAGTTCTTCAAGAGATGTTGTTCCTGTTGTAAAGGGAACGACAGGTGATGCACCAATTATTAAAGATCCTTTTATGATTTATAGAGACGATATGTGGCATTTGGTTTATGTTATTTATGATTCTTCTAATTATCCATCTTCTGTGAATAAAGATTACAATGCTGATGATATTAGTGAACATGTTGTAGCTGATGGAAGGGTTGAAGATTTTGCTGGTCTTTTAGAATCTAATGGATTAAATAATTTTAATTTTAAAATGGCTTATACTAATACAGAAGGTCAAACAATTGATAGAGATTTTATAAACACTCAAAAAGTAATTTTTGAGAATACATATAATGGAAATCAAATTTCTTATATTTCTTCTCCAAATCTTTTAAAATTAACAAGTGGATATGCTTTATATTATATTGGTTGGCTTGAAGCAAGTTTAACAGTTGAAAAACCAATAATGTGTATGTTTAGGCATACATTTCAAAGTCTTGAAGATTATCTTATTGGAGATGCTGACAATAATACTGATTTATGCTTTATTTTTTCTAATGAACAATCTGAATATTTTAGTAATTATTTCGATATATCGTCAATTAGGAAATCTTCTTGTCAGACACAGGATTTGTTTTGGAATTCTTTCAGATCAGATCAAATTTCGACTAATGTTACGGACACAACTGGTTGGGCAACTGCCCATCCTGCTTATTCTCTTGGCTTCTCATGGCTTTCAGTTATAAAGTACGATGATGGGGTCTATTATGCTTTTTACAATAAAAATAGAATAAGAGATTTTAATGGAGATCTTGTTTCAGGAACTTCTGGTGGAACAGGTATTCTTTATTCAACAGATGGAATTAATTTTTATGAATTTGATCAATTTTCAAATAAAATAACGGATTTAACGAATAAAATATATTGTCATCCTTTTGTTTATAATGGAAGATGGTATATTTCTTATAGGGATAGCTCAGATTTAGCTTGGCCATCTAATAACATGGGCAAAATCAAATATTCTGCTATTAATTGGAGATCTATCCAAAATTTCTCTCCTGTCGTATAATAAAGCATGAATAATTTCGACTTTCAAAATCCAATTGTGTGGGTTGGTCCACATTATGAATATACCGGCTATGGAAGAATGAATCGCCGGAATGTTATTGGTTTATTAGATCGTGGATGGAATGCAAAAATAGAAGCAATGCGTTGTCCCATTGATATCCCAAAAGAAGAAATGAAGTTTTTTCAATCTCTTTTATCTAGTGAAAAAGAAAAGGGTATTCCGATTTTTATGGGGAAAGATGTTGTAAAAATCGTTTGTTGGCTTCCATTAAAGAATATTCCAAAGTTTTTTCATAATGTTATTTATACTATGATGGAAACAAGAGGAGTAAATCAAGATTTTGTAAATACCTGTAATGAATTTTATGATTCATGTTGGGTTCCAACGTCTTATTATGCAAATGTTTTTGAAGAATCTGGAATAAAGATTCCAATTAATACTATTCCCATTGGAATAGATGAAATATATTCTCCATTAAATATAAAAGATAATTTAAAATTAAAATACAAAGTTTATTATAAAAATGGTTTATTTCCTTCAGATCCATTTGGATATAAATTCTTATCTGTTTTCAGATGGAGCTATAGAAAGGGATTTGATGTATTGATCAAATCTTTTTTAAGAGAATTTTCTTCAAAAGACAATGTTTGTCTTGTCATTTCGTCAAAACATGCTTCTGGTATAATGGATAAAAGATTTACAGATGCAATGGAGAATGATATTCTTAGATTAGTTGAAGAACATTCCTTGGGGAATTCTGCCCCTATTTATTGGACTAAAGATAATATATCTTATGAGGACATGCCTACGCTTTATTCAATGAGCGACTGTTTTTGTTTAGCTTCAAGAGGAGAGGGTCAAGCTCTCCCGCCGTTAGAAGCCACTAGAATGGGTTTACCATGCATTATTCCATATCATACTGGATTCACAGATTATGTTAGTGAGAAAACTTGTTATCAAATAGATGTCGATGAATGGGTTGTATGTAATTCTATTCCAGAGTGGAATGGATGGATCACTAGATCTTTTGATAATCAAGAGTTTCCAAAATTTGGTGAAAAAACGGTTGAACAAGTTTCTGCTTTAATGAGACATGTAATGAATAATCCGGAAGAAGCTAAAAAGAAAAATAAAGCTTTTAATGATTTAATTGATGAAAAATATACTTGGGATAAGATAACAAATTTAATAGAAGAAAGATTAAATGAGGTTTTAAAATCGTGAAAAAACAAGTTTATTTCATGGGGAATTTTTTTGATTATGGTGGGTATAGCTATATGAACAGGGGTTATGTTCATGGTTTGGTAGATCGAGGATTTGGAGTAAAAACATTAATTGTTCCTAGTAGAACAGATATATCAATTTCTGAAATTGATTTTTTTAATTCTTTAGCTTGTCCTAGATCGAAAATGGCTTTGCCTAAATGGAGTGAAGAACATGTTCGTATCATTGGGCATTTACCAATGATGAATATTCCTAAAGATATGCATAATGTTATTTGTACAATGGTAGAAAGTCGGAATATTCCTAATAATTTTTTACGTTTATGCGATAAACATTATGATTATTGTATGACTCCATCTGAATACTATAAAAATCAATTAATTGAAGATGGATTTAGTAAAGAAGTGTTTAATATTCCAATAGGGGTGGATGATATTTTTATAGAACAAAAAACAACAGGTATATTTAAACCTAGTTTTTGTGTTTTTTCTAATAAATCCGCTCCACATCAGCCAGAGGGATTTAAATTCCTTTCTTTATTTAAGTGGAATTTTAGAAAGGGTCCAGATGTTCTAATAAAATCCTTTTTAAGGGAGTTTTCTACGAAAGATAATGTTTCTTTATTGATTTTTTCTAGAGAATTAGAACAGCAAGCTGCTAATGGTTCTTTTGGATATATATATGGAGAAATAGAAAAACTTTATAAAGAAAATGCTAAAGAAGATTCTCCACCAATTTATTTTTGTGATAATTTAGTCCCAGAAGAATATATGGCTGATATATATTCGACTGGTGATTGTTTTGTGTTGCCGAGTCGAGGTGACGGTTTTTGTTTGCCAGCACTTGAAGCATCTGCTATGGGATTGCCAATAGGTGTGACAAATATAACCGCTTTTAAAGATTATTGCACTCCAGAAAATAGTTATTTAATAGAGCCTGATGAATATGTCTTATATGAAAATGCTCATCAGTTTCGTCAAGATGAAATTTTTATTAATGCATATGTTGGTGGAGAATTTCCTGTTTTAGGTGATAAATCTGTTCGAGATTTCGCTGAAATTATGAGAGAAATGTGTGAGAACTTCGAAGAAGCTAAAAAGAAGAATTCTTTGTTGCAAAAAACAATAAAAGAAAAATATACATGGAAAAATACGATTGATATGTTAGAAAAGTTTTTGTCGGAGATTTAAATATGGTCAAGCCTATTATTGGATTTTTCTCACTTTATCTAGATCCTTGCGAGGGTGGTTGTGAGATATCTACACAAAATTATTTTAAAAAGCTATCACAATTTTATAATATTCACTGTTTTTGTTTTTTAAGTAATAATAAAAAATTTAAAACTGAAGAATTTTTTATTAAAGATAAAATACGAATAACTAGAAGTAATAGAGATATAGTACAAGTGATGCATGAGTTTATTAATGAGAAGCATCCAGATATTATAGTAACTCAACTTTTCTTTTCTGATGTAATAACAGACCAAGCTGCAAAACATGGAATTCCAGTTGTTTTCTTTTCTCATGGTATTTTCGAAGATTTTTGTATGCATCAGGTTAGAGGGACTTGTGGTTATTCTGATATTTTAACTTGTCCATATGAAAAGGGGTGTATAAATTCAGAGACTATTAATAATTATGCAAAAAAATATAATTATTGCTCAGAAATAATATGTAATTCAAAATTCATGATAGAAGTTTTTAATAGATTTTTTCCTCAATTGGATAATATTAATTTAATATATCCTGATTTTAATTATGATATTTTTTATGATGGTTCAAATGCTCAAATAGAACATGATAAAACAGTTGTTCTTGCTGTTAATTCTAATATAACAAAAGGTTCTAAATTCGTTGTTGATTTAGCAAGAAATAATCCAGATAAAAGATTTATTTATGTTGGATGTTCAGAGGCGCATTTATCATGGTTCACTTTTGCTCCCAATATAGAGGCTTATGGTAAAGTTTCTAGAGAAAAAATGAAAGAGTTTTATAAAATGGCAGATGTTACAATAATTCCAACTTTGCTTCATGAAAGTTTTAGTGGGGTTGCATATGAATCTG
>Ga0114918_10004820_pt1:0-10000 | contig 11672 bp, 6 predicted proteins | sample LantaG_FD_87015 | JGI IMG/M metagenome (GOLD analysis project Ga0114918, IMG submission 87015) | Deep subsurface microbial communities from Baltic Sea to uncover new lineages of life (NeLLi) - Landsort_02402 metaG | ecosystem: Environmental > Aquatic > Marine > Oceanic > Sediment... | reverse complement strand
TTGCCGTTTTCGCCGCCAAACACATTTTTGTCGTTCGCGTTGTTCCCCGTCGCCGCTGCTGCTGCTGCGCCTCCTCCTCCTCCGAGCTGCTGCTGCTTCACGCCCGCCTCCGGCACGATAAACGTCGCGGCGTCGGAGAAGAGCACGGCGTCGGCGTAGGCGGCGCGGCGCACGCGGACGAGCGCGTGGCCCCGGTGGAGGTGGGCAGAGGGGCAAGCGGAGGAGGAGAAAGAAGAAGAAGCGGGGGCATTCGCGCCGCGGCTCCTGCTCGAGGGCGAGGGCGCCGGGGAGAGCCCGGCGCAGGAGTTGCAGGCGACGGTCGCGGCAGAGGGGCCCTCTGCCGCGACCGCGCAGGTGGCGCAGAAGTAGACGGCCTGTGCGCGAGGAGCGGCGCGGAAGGAAGAGAGAGAGAGAGAGAGAGAGAGGAAGGAAAGGAAGTTGCTGTGAGGAGGAAAAAGAGGGAAAGTGTGTAGGCAGTCGAGGACCGGAAAAAAAAAAAAACGATGTGCGATGGGCGAAAGATCGATGGGCGTCAAAGCAAGGGCTCTTCTTGCCTAGATATTTATTTCTACCTTCTCTCTCTCTCCCTCTCGACTCCCTTTCTTCTCTCTCGACCTCCCCCAAAACTTACCGGCGCCGCAGAGCCGCAGCAGGGGCAGCCTGTGGCCTTGTGGAAGCAGTTATGCAGGCGGGGCGACGAGGCCATGGAAAGCCAGAGCGGAAGAGGAGAGGACATTTTCCCCCTGTTTTTTCGTTTCTTTTCGTTTGTTTCGAGAGCGATCGAAATCGTAACGTAAAAAACGATGAAAGAAGAAAGAAAAAGAACCTCGCCTTCGAAAGGTCGACTTTCCCGATACTTCGCCCCAAATCAACCAATCCAGGGCGATTGGGCGTGTCAAATCATCGTCAAAGAAGCAAGAAACAAGGAAATTGCACGGGAAACGGCGGCGGGGCGTGCGAAAACGCTCGAGGGCTTTTTGATGGAAGTTTTTTGTTTTCTTTCGCTTTTTTTCGATTCGCCAAGCCGTGGCACTTGCTTCGATCGGGTTTTTCTCAACCCTCTCGCTCGCTCGCTCTCCCCCCCTTTCTCTCTCTCTCTCTCTCTCCACCAGGGCGCGCCGGGCATTTATCCAATCCCAAATGAGGGCAAGGGACTCACCTTGTCTTGATGTGGTGGGGGCAGAGGTCAGTCGGAGGGGATGGGGTGGGGGAGTTGAGAGGGTATATGGAAAAGCGGAAAAGAAGAAAGAAGGCAAAGAAGAAGCAGAAGCAAAAGTGTTGTTGCGTGCGAGAAAAAAAAAAAGAAACGAAAGTAGGTTCAAGCGAGAGAAAAGAAAAAGAGATACTTCTGCCGAGTCTTCACCTCCTTTTCTCCTTCCTTTCTTTCTCTGTCGCCGGTCTCCGTCGCCCTTTATCTTCTTCAAACAGAGAATCGGGATGCGCCATGGATGGTGTTTTGCACGTTTTTTTTTCAATTCGAGTTTTGATAATTTACTGAAAGAAAGGAGCAAGTTTTTTTTCTTTCTCTTTTTTTTTTTCATCCCTCTCCTCTTTCGCCGCCGCCTCTCTCGCTCCCCGCCCCAGCAGCAGCAGCAGCAGGCGCGAGCGAGCTCCCGGCGGCCCTGGGCCCCCGCAGCGGCGAGCCTCCCGGTCCCCCGGCAACCGGGGGAGGTGGAGGCGTCGCCCCCGTGGCCCTCTCCGCGTCGACCGTGGGCGTCGAGGCGGCGGTGGAGGAGGAGGAAGGGGTGTTGAGCTCGAGGCCGAGGCCGATGCCGCCGCCTCTGCGCTTCCGCGCCGCCGCCGCCGCCACCGCCCCCGCGCCGCCGACGCCGACGACGTTGTTCGCGATGGAAGAAGGGACGAAGGTCTCGTACGCAGAGGCCGCGGCGGCGGAAGGGTTGTTGTGGAGAACGGAAGAAGCTCTCCTCGCCGCTTCTTCTTCCGCCTTTTCCGCCGCTTCTGCCGCCGCTTCCGCAGCCTCCCTCTGCTCCGCCGCCACCTTCCTGTACTTGGTCCAGTTGAACAGCGCCACCCCGGCCACCAGCACAGCCAGCCCGGCGGCGTTGATTTTGGAGAAGCTCTCCCCGAGAAAGGCCACGGCAGCAAGCACCGTCACGATTTCTTTGAAAGTGCCCGCGACCATAAACGTCAGAGCGGAAGTGAGTTTGATGACGGTGAACTCGACCCAGACCATCATGAATGCGATCGCGGCACCTCCGGCAACCAGGGCTAGCGTCAGCATGACCGAATCAAAGGAGTCGAAGTAAAGGGATCCGGGCAGAACGACCCAGAGGCGCTCGGCGAGCAAGGAGACGAAGGCGACCGTCAGAGCCATGACCGGCATCAGCGCGGCGACGACGGCGACGGGGCCCTGGCCGCCAGCTCCTCCGTGCCCTCCGTGCCCTCCTCCGCTTCCGCCGCTGTTTCCCGCCTCTGCTGCTGCAGGGGAACGGGGAGGCGACGGCGGAGAAGAAGAAGAAGAGCTCATTTTCCCTTTTCCACCACCTCCGCTCCCTCCGCTTCCGTTTTCGCTTCCTCCTCCCCCTCCTCCTCCCCCTCCCCCTTGCAGCAGCACCTGCGTGATAGTCCACCGCAGCCCCGACAGCGCGCTGGCCGTCATCACGAGCGCGAAGCCGACGCCGTCGAAGTGGGCCTCGCCGTAGACGAGGAGCATGAGGCCCGAGGAGATCACGGCGACGACGGCGGCGAGGGACCAGGAGGGCCTGAAGAAGAAGAAGTTTTTTTTTGTGCGAGTAGTTTGAGGACTGTGAGCGAGTTTCTCTTCTTCCTCTTCTTCTTCTCTTTCTTCAAACAAACTCAACAAAAAAAGAACGCACTTCTCCAGCCCCCACGCGAACGCGAACGCCAGCAGGAACAGCGGCGTCGTCGACTTGCACATCGTGTAGAACGACAGCGAGATCAGCGATAGCGAGAAGTTGGAGAGGCCGATGTCGAGCCCGGTGCAGACGCCGTTGGGGACGACTTTCATGAAGTAGGCCTTCCAGGACAGGCCCGAGGCCGCGTCGCCTCCGCCTCCGTTGCCGCCGTTCCCGTTACCTCCTCCTCCATCTCCGTTTTCGTATTCTTCGCCTCCAGAGTGCGTCGGGGAGGAAGAGGAGGCACCGAGGGGAGAGGTTGAGCGAGGGTGAAGCTGCGGCGGAGGCGGTGGCGAAGAGGAGCCCGCGGGCTGCTGAGGCGGCGGCGGCTCGGGATGCTGCTCCGAGTCGCTCAGCCGCTTCCATCGGCGCGCCGGAAGAATGGCAGACGAAGAAGAAGAGGAGGCGGCGGCGCCCGAGACTCTCCGCTTCCCTCCGCCATGAGCAGGGAAAGGAAGCCGGATCGCCGTCCTCCCCTTGCTGTTGCCGCCGCTTCTTCTTCTGCCATCAGAGTTGCTCCCTCTACCCCCTCCTTCGACCCCGCACCACAGCGCGGCCCTGGCCATCAGGATCTGCACGCAGAACTGCAGCGCCGTCATGAACATCGGCGCAGGGAAGGCCCCCCTCCCCGCCACCCCGTGCCCGTGGCCCAGTAAGGTCCTGTTCCACAAGCTGAGACAGGTCGAAAAGAAGTACCAAGTGAGAATCAAAGCCAGGTTGCGGGCCGCGACGCGCCAGACGTGGGCCGGGGCCGGGTTGGGCAGTCCGGGCGGCGCAGGGAAGACGAGGACGGAGGTGGTGTTTGGGTTTGGGTTTGAAGTTGAGGAGGTCGAGGTCGAGGCTGCGGTCGCGTTGTTCAATCGCGATTGATAATGGTGACTGCTCCCGCCGTTCCCGTTGCTCCCTCCGTTGGCCCATCCCGAGGCCCCTGCGTCAGATAGGGCCAGCGGGGTGTTGAGCAGGATCGGCTGCAGCTCGAGCGAGCTCGAGTCGGGCAGGCGGAGAGGCGCGAGCTGCGACTGGAGGTGATGGTGATGGTGATGATTGCTTCGACTTCCTCCAGCTCCGCCTCCATTCGCGTTTCCTCCTCCGCCTCCGCCTCCGCCTCCTCCGCTCATCCCAATCGGCGGTGTTTGGTGGAGCTCGGGAAGCACCCTCTCGTTTTCCCTCTCCCTCGGGGTCCGGTAAAGGCGAGGAGAGAGACCCTGGAGCGCTTCCGTCGGCGCGTGTCGAGTTGGAAAGAACGAGAGGAAAGAGCAAAAATTCGAGAGAGTCGAGAAAATGAAGGGAAAAAAGGGCGAGGGGACTCGAGTGGCGGGCAAGAGAGCGAGCGAAACTTTCTCTCGACCTCTTCTTTTTCTTTCTCTCCGCCTTTTGCTTCTCTCTTTCTCTTGCTTCGTCTCTTTCTCTCTCTCTGCTTTGAAGTATTCCAGGAAGAGGCGCAAAGGCCCCCACCCCGCCCCTCTTTTAAGAATGTAAATTACACTTTTCGAAATAAACAGAAGCAATTTTTAGCAGCAACAAGAACAAAAAATCAATTCTCGTTTTTTCTTTTTGACCTTGTTCTCTCCTCCTCAAGCTCCCCCCGCGGCCGCAGCAGCCGCAGCGGCAGCAGCGGCGGCAGCCCCCGCCGCGGCGTCCCCGGCGAGCCTCGCCACCCGCAGTCTCGCCCTCCTGCGGGCGTTCGCGAGCGAGGCCGAGGCGGCAGAGGCCAGCTCGGAGACGGAAGAAGAAGAGGTCGAAGGGACTTTCCGTCCTGTCGTCGTCGTCGTCGTCGTCGTTCTTGTCGCTTCCTCTTCCTCGTCGTCGTCGTTGCCCCTCCTCGAAGCAGGAGGAACGACGTCGGAAGCAGAAGCAGCAGCAACTCGACGGGCAGCAGCAGAAGAAAAGGAAGGCCGCTTCATCGTCGCAGCAACAGTCGGCGACGACGAAGAAGAGGACGAAGAAACCAGCGTCGGCAGCGCTTTCGCTCTGCTTCCTCCTCTCCCGCCTCCAACGGCCCAGAACGGCACCACCCCGGCAGCGAGCGGCAGCGCCACCGCCAGCGCCACGTGCGTGCCCACGATGGCGATAGCCAGCCGCCTCCTCTGCGCCGCGATCGCCCTCCTTCGCAGCGACGTCGCCGCCGAGGCCGCCGAACTCGAGTTGATCACCGACGACACCTTGGACGCGACGCGCCCTGCCGAGGCCGGCAGCGTCGCGGCCGCCGCGGCGTGGCCAAGAACCCAGGTCCCCCACAGCAGCAGCCAGAGCTGCGGGTGGCCTCCCAGGGCCCGGACCGCCGCGGATCCTGCCACGCCGCCACAGAGTCCCAGCCCCAGCAGCAGGCGCGAGTAGAAGGGGCCCGAGTTGGAAGCAGAGGAGGAAGAGGAAGAAACGTCACTTCCTCCTCGAACGATCCACGACCGGAGCGCGGCCCTCGACGCGAAGAGCAGGACGCCGCCTCCGACCAGGGCCCGGAGCATGGCCCCGAGCCAGCAGAGGGCCGAGGCCGCCGCGGCGGCGACGGGGGCGATCCCCAGGACGCGGAGGACCGTCGAGGAGTGAGCCAGGGAGGCGAAGTCGGCCAAGAAGGAAGGCGAAGAAGAAGGATTTCCTCCTCCTCCGCTCGCTCCTCCGACTCCGATCCTGCAATGCCCCGCCGGAGCGACAAAGAGACCGTGCCTTCCCCCCGCCGCCAGCGCCGCGGCCACCATCACCCCGAGCCCGCCGGCAAGGCAGTCTGCCAGCGCCGCCCGCGTCGAGGCCGCGGCAGACCTCGCCGCCGACGCCGCGGCGCCCCCGCGCGCGACGCTCGCTAGTCCCGAAGCCGCCCTCGCCATCTCGGCCAGCGACGCGTTGGCCTCGGCAGCAAGCGCCGCGCCGCGGGAGGCCGCCGCGGTCTCGCCCATCCCGCGCCAGGCGTGGACGATGAGCCCGACCAGCTGGACGCGCTCGGAGGTTCCCAAAGAGGCAGGGTCGACGCCGACGGCCGAGAGCATTCGGGCGACTGTCCGGGCCGCGGCGGCCCAGCGCCCGTCGTCGTCGTCGTCACCATTGTTGACTGAGGCGGGGGTTCCCGCGGCAGCGGCAGCAGCGGCATTTCGGTGAGCGTTTCGCGGAGCAGCACCTGCTCCTGCTGCTGTTGTCCGCCTGCGCCGCTGCCTCGAGCTGTGCGGCGACTCGTCCTCGTCGGAGCCGGCAGCGGTCCCGCCTCCTCCGAGCTGTTGCGGCGGCGCTCGGCCAAACGGGGCCTCGTGCTCGTCGTCGTCGTAGTCATCATTTTCGTTTCCGTCGCCTTGGACTCCGGGGACTGCGACGGCAGCGGGTCTGGGCGCGCTCGCGGGCCTCCTCCGCACCGGGGCAGAGGCAGAAACGGAGGGCCTGGTGGTGGGCGCCGGCCTCGCCGCGAGCGCGCGGAGGCGGTGCCTCAGAACGCCGCCACGGCCGTTATTGTTGCCGCCGACGCTGCCTCCTCCGTTACGTGCTCCGGCTGCTCCCGCTGCTCCCGCAGCAGCAGCTGCAGCTCCTCCAGCAGCCCCCGTCCCGTGGCTCGTCCCCCCGAAGCCGGCGATGCCGTTGGCATCGATACCGTTGGCGGCCTCGCGGGTGGGCTTCCCGGAGGAGGAGCCCGCGGAGCCCGCGCCCTCGCTGAGGTTGTCAGAGGCCGGAGGAGGAGCGGCGGCGGGAAGATGAGGGGCGTTGGCCGCTGCTCCTGCTGCCGTTGCGAACGTCCGATGCGCCCTGTTGGGCGTCGCCCTCCCTGTCGCGGCGTTCCCACCAGCCCCTCCTCCGCCGCCGCCAAAAAGCAGCCGAACCCCCACGCGCCCCCTCCTGCCGCCGAAGGGCGCGACGGGCCAGCCCCTCCTCCGAGCAGCAGCGGCAGCGGCAGGAAGCGCGGAAGCTGCCTGCCTCCTCTTGCCGGCGAGGAAGCCCGCGAGCCCGGCGATGGCCACGGAGGCGGAGAGCAGGGCTGCCAGGGTCGCGACGGGAGAGGACGAAGAAGAAGACAAGGAAGAGAGAGAAAGCAGGAAAGAGGGCCTCTTCTTCTTCTGCTGCTGCTCCGGCGGGAGGGACAGCGACGACAGCGGCAGCCCTTCGCCTCCTTCTCCTCCTCCGCCGCCTCCTCCTCCGTTTTCCTCCTCGGCGGCCAGCTCCTCCGCGAGAGCAGCAGCGGCCAGGCGCTCCTCTTCGAGCGCGGCGCGCCAGCCTCGCGGCGGGGCGCTTCGGCCGGGGTCGAGAGCGGCAGCAGAGGTGAAGCAGGAGGTCGAAGCGGCAGCAAAGGCGAGCGTCAGCGTCGTCATCGTCGTCGTGAGTCCCATCATCGCCCTTCCAGCGCCGTCACCGAGCAACGAAGCGCTCGCCCCGCCCAGCAGAGTCGCGGCTAGCACGGCCACAGCTGCCAGCGCCGCGGATGCATTGAGGGAGGCCGCGGAGCGGCGTTGGTGGGGGCGTGAGGGAGACGATTGCGTCGGCATTGGTCGTCGTCGATTTCGATGCTCGCCGCCCTCTTCGCCCTCGCCGCTGCTCGCGCTGCTCGCGCTGCTCGCCTGCTGCTGCTACGCCTGCGCCTGCGCGCTGCTCCAGAGCGGGCGAGGCATGAGAACCAGAGCCCGCTTTTTTGCTTTCTTTCTTGCGCACGCGCGGCAGAGGCGCGGCGAAGAGAGAAAGAAAAGGAGAAAAAAAAGTGAAGTTTGAATGCGCTCGCTCGCACAAACGACGCTCAGATCGAAGGAGCGCCCCCCCAGATCAATCGGCACTTCTTTTCCCGCGTCCTCGCTCGCGCGTCTCTATAGCTTATCTTCACCCTCGCATAAAATAGCAGAGCACACACAAGCGCACGTCCTCTGCCCGTGCTGCTCATCAAAAAAGATGGGCTTCGCCGTCGTCGCCTGGAGCGCGCTGGCCGCATCGGCCTCTCTGCTGCTCTCGCTCGTCGGCGGGCCGGCCCACTTTTCTCCCAACGCCTGCGCCTCTGTCTCCGCGGCCCTGCCCTACGCGATCGTCGGTCAGCCAGCCGCGCTCGCCGCCATCGCCGACGCCGTCTGCGACCACCTAGCCGAGAACGCGGGTGTTTCCAGTGGAGGAGAAGGGAAGAAGAACAAGAAAGAAAAACAAAGCGGAGGGGGAGGGAGCAAGAAGCCTCTCGTGCTGTCGGCGCACGGCCCGCCGGGCGTCGGCAAGAGCGCCGCGCACGCGGTTCTCGCCGCCGCGCTCTACTCTCCTGCCGACCTCTCCGCGGTCCTGGACGGGCTCGCTCGCGCCGAGGAGGAGATGGAAGAGGAGGAAGAGGAGGAAGAGGAAGAGGTCGAAGAAGAAGAGGGAGCAACGAAGGCGAAGAAGACGACGAAGAAGAACAAGACGCGCCGCCGGTCTCCCCCTCCGCCGCCGCCGCTGCTGCTCGCCGACTGCCCTGGGAAAGGCTGTCCCGGCTACCGCGTCCTCTTCGGGCTGGACTACTCGGACTCTGCTCGATCGGGGGCGCTGGCCGCGCTGCGGGAGTCGCTGCTGGAGCACGTCGCGAAGCATCCGCAGGTAAATAATAGAAGAGGCTTTTTTTTCTTTTTTTTGATTATCAGACCCTCAGGGTTGAGAGCAAACTTTAATTTTATTTGCTTACTTTCTTCTTCTTCTTCTCCTTCAAACTAAAACAAAATCCTCAACCTCTTCCCGCCCCCCCAGTCCCTGATCGTCGTGGAGGAGTACGACAAGCTCGACTGCGACGCGCGAGGGCTTATCAGGCAGCTCTTCGGGACGTCGGGGGCCGCGGCCGGGGTGGTGACGGAGGACAAAAGCGAAGCGAAGAGCGGCGGAAGCGGCGGCGGCAACAACGGCGAAACCTCAACCTCTTCTTCTTCTTCTCCTCCGCGCCTCACCACGACGATAGCCCCCTCGCTCGCGCAGTCGATCATCCTGCTCGAGTCCAACGCCGGCTATGCGCAGCTCCACGAGCTGCTGGAGCAGGCTTCGAACGCCGCCGAGGAGGAGGAAGGGAGGCGGAAGAAGGAGAAGGAGGAGGCGACGAAGAAGAAAGAGAGGGAGAAGGAGCGGCGGAGAACAAAAAAGGGCGACGAGAGCAACGACAAAAACGACCCCGCGAGTTCTTCTTCTTCTTCTTCCTCTGTTCCTTCCTCTACTTCCTCCTCCTCCCGAGAAAGCTCCAAAAGGCCAAGCGCCGACGCAGCCCGCCTCGCCGTGCCATTGGAAACGGCGGCGCGCTCCCTGAAGGACCTGGTGTTTGCCCGGTGGGTGGCGCAGCGCTGCGAGCCCCGCGCCGACTCTGCCCGCGCCCTGGCCGCCATCGACCATTTCTTACCGTTCTACCCGCTGGAGAGGCCGCACCTGGAGAGGCTGCTGCGGCGCAGGCTTTCGGCAAGGTCGCTGCGGGCCCGAAGGGAGGACTCTCTTACGCTAGAAGAGCCGTTTGAGAGAAAGGTGGTCGCCTTCCTGGCCAACCGGGCGGACTTCGACGGGCGGTACCCTGTCGAAGGGGGCAAAGAGGCGTCCGCGCTGGTGACGAGGTACGTGACGCGGGCGCTGACCGACGCGAGGAGGAGCAGGAGGGAGCGGGCCGAGGCGCTGCGGGAGGCGGAGCGGGCTCTGGCAGAGGCGGCGGCGGAAGCCGCGGCGGCCGCTGCCGCTGCTGCTGCGGCGGAGGCGGCGGCCGAGGTTGAAGGAGAGGGGAAGGTTGGAGGAGGTGGCTCTTCTTCTCCTCCGAAGCCTGTCGTCATGCCCTCGTTGGGCCGCCTGCGCGTCCCGGCGGCGAGGGGAAGGCTCGCAGTCTCGCCCGACGGGAAGAAGCTGGAGGTGGTGCTGCTCGAGGAGGAAGAAGAAGGTGAAGAATTGAGGAGCAGCAGCAGGAGGAGAGCTTCGAGCGGCGAGCTTTGAGAGAACAAGCGACCTCTCTTGTAATTCTGGAAAAAAAAAACACGATCACTGCGCGAAAAGAAACGCGAAATGGAAAACGGAACGGATGGTTTTGAAAAAAGGAAGTTGACAAAAAAATGAACAAAAAAAGTCGGGTTTTTTCTCTCTCTCTCATTTATCTCTCTCCATTAAAACGCGCGCGCTCTCTCTTTTTTTTTTTTTCTCTCTCTCTCTCTCTCTCTCTCACCGTTGCTCTCTCTCTCTCTCTCTCTCTCTCT